>FWPV01007691.1_pt1 | contig 19256 bp, 19 predicted proteins | sample 2228371 | NCBI WGS metagenome assembly FWPV01 (sample SAMEA103939776, study PRJEB20133) | metagenome
AACCCAAGGGCAATCCACCCGGATTCCGGATGACCAATTGATCCTCGTATATCCTTTATCAGAAACGCCAATTAAAATAACACCACCTTTTACCAATTCTGTTAATTTTCCAGATATCAAACTCTCAACTCCTAATTATTTCCCACATATCTCCCCAATAGGCCTGCATTGAGGCTGAAGGATCGGGTCTCAACAAGTCTACCCTACCCTTAATGTTTTTATTATGGTCCCATTGCAAACCAAAACCACGCCCCATACTTTTTTGATACCGTATTACCGTTACCTGACCCTCCTGTACTATTTTCAATTTGTCCCGTGTCAAGGGCTGACCCCTCTCCCGACTCCTTCACAAACAAAGAGAACATTCTTTATATTCGGGTTTTAATTCTTCAGAAGGGCTGCCTTGTGGACGAGAATTAACGTCTTCCCGCTGCCCGAGGGGCCCATGAGGATCCTGTGCCCTCCGTCATATTTCCGGGCAATGGCCTCTTGGTGGTTATCCAGCACCTTGAGGCGTTCGATCTCTTTCCCACATATATCTTCACGGCCTCTTCGGGGGAGTTCGATCTTGATGATTGGAAAGATGATCTCCTTGAGATGATTCAGTTCTTTTAGCGTAATCTTAAAGGGAAACATCGGAGGAAATTTTTCTCTGAGGGCTTTCAGAAAACATTGGCCCGAAGAGTCACAGCAAATGTCAGAGGTGGAATGAAGATCATCCCAGAAAAAGATCTTCTCAATGCCGATGACCTTTTCTAATCCCTTTCCTGTATATTCATACTTGTTGATGTTTGGAAATACCACCCCACAGCTCAACGGGATTTTGGGGTTCCCATGAAAAGCTGGTTCCGTTGAGATGAGACGCCCATCCTTTTGAATCTTATCTTTAATCGAATTGAGATAATTATGGGCCTGCTGGAAAGGATTCTTTCTCGACTCGGTCTTTCCTCTGATTTTGAGGAGAAAATATTGTGGGTTGGCTTCCTCGATCTGGCCAAGGACCCAGTCTTTTACCTCGAAGATAACCAGCCCAACCTCTTCGCAGAAGAGTAAGAAGTCAGGTTCTTTCCCATTAATGTCAGGCGTGTACCAGCAGAGGTAGTAAGCATCCGGCTTGGCAACGCCTTCGAGGAACTTGTAGAAGGCCTTTTCGCCTCCTGTCTCAAACTCCCCAATATCACTCGGCACCATCGTCGCCATCGCCACCCATTCAATACATTATACAAATCAAGCTTGTCCCCGAAAACTTACAAATATCTTTGAATAAAATCCCTCGGTTTCAGGATCTTGATCCCCTGGAATACAGATAACTTTAGTAAATGTTTATCTCCACTAACAATATATCGGGCTTCTCCTGCTACGGCCGCTTCCAAAAATTTATCGTCAGAAGGATCATCCGGTATGACTGGTGGAAGAGGGGGTGCTAAAACAATTTCGGCCTGAACAGTCAATAAATCAAGAAATGGTTTCAAATCAACGTCCTGAAATTGCAAAGCCAACTCAGCTCCGATGCGGTGGTATTCATCTAAGATAGATGGAGACACCAAAAGATGAACTTTACCGTCACGCCAGGCTCTGAGAATCTCATAAGGAGGACCACTGAAGAATATCCCAGAGATCAAGACGTTTGTGTCCAGAACGATTTTCATCTTCTGTCTCGGATCTTAGCGACGGCTGCATTGATATCTGATTTCTTTAACCCTGATCTCCGTGCTTGCCGCCTGACCTCCGCAATCAAATCATCAAACTCTTTCATTGAAGGTGAGGAAATGGCTTTAAGAATCACCACATCTCGGTCACCGACAACAACAAACTGGGTCCCTGACTGGAGGCCTAAACGATCACGGATTTCTTCCGGAATCACCACCTGTCCCTTTGAAGACATTCGGGTCGTTGTGAGTGTCTGCATCACGTTCCTCCTTTCTTACTGGTAAGATTATAGAGGATTTCTCTGGGATGATCAAGTAGGTTTTAAACTATCCAGAATAGTGGCGGAAGTGGTAATCACAGTGTTACTTTTTTTCTTTTTCCTTCAATACCCGGAAGGTATTTGTTCATGTTTAAAAAAGATCTGTCCCGTGTCAAGGGCTGACCCTAAAGTCTTTCTGTCAATTAAAAAGAAACGCCCCCCTAATCTCGTATGAAATTTGATCCCAGTAATAAATTAATTTAGTTAGCAACGCCCCCTTTTATATTCATCAAATATCAATACTTCTACCAAGCCTGACTCTATAGCCCTCCTATACTTTCATTATGGCCCCGAAGCCCCAATTCCTTCTATGTCACGTTTAACCCCATTTCAGCTAAATATGGAGAAGCAGTCGCCGATTCACCAAGAATAGTATCATCCACTAGGAAGTAAAGGTATTTTCTAGCACGGGTCATGGCCACATAAAAAAGCCGCCTTTCTTGCTCAAGCTCCTCCTCAGTTTTAGCAAGTTTGCTTGGCCAAATGCCATCATTGGCATCAAGAACGATGACGGCATCGAATTCCTTCCCTTTTGCTCGAAGGGCCGTCATCAGGTGAAGCGGCAGTTTCCAGCTTTCGTCGGCATTCGCCTCATCGTCTTCAGGGGGGATCCGGGCTAAGGAGGCTGAAGGGTCAGGCCCCAACATTGCACAAATCCCCCCCTTAATGCTTTTATTATGATCCCGTTGCAAACCTAAACCACGCCCCATACTTTTTTGATACCGTATTACCGTTACCTGACCCTCCTGTACTATTTTCAATTTGTCCCGTGTCAAGGGCTGACCCCTCTCCCGACTCATCCGTTACTGTTACGCCTCTACTCTTAAAAAATTCCTCTACAAAATTAGCAGGGAATTTCTTAATGAAATTCTCTAATCTTTTTGCTTCTATGTCTAATTGGAAATAATTGCCATCTCTCACCCTTCGCAATATATCTCTGGTCGACGGATCTCTTATTTCATCTAAAGGACTCTCTTCCGACAAGATTTTCGTGATTTCTTCTTTGATCTCATAAAACCTTTTCCTTAGATCGGAACTTTCTTTACCTTTCTCAGCTCTCTCTTTTATGATCGCCTTTTCTAATTCTTAAGTTCTATTGCTAAAGCTAATAGCTTTTTTTCCGTTTCTGGATTCATAATCTGTATGTTCCGACTACTGATTTGATACTTGGCAGAGTTTCTGAAAGCCGTCCCTTATAACCCTCGCTATGGCCTCCCTGCGATACGAAAGAAAATCTTCATATTTCATATTTTGCCACCCATCAAAAAGAGCGTGCCAATAGCACATTGTTTTTAATTCCTCAGACTTTAATCGAGAGGCGTACTGGGTGCGTATTCCGACGTAAATCGGCCACCCATTCCGATCCAAACCGGCCACCCATTCTGATGCAAATCGGCCGGGCATTCCGATGCAAATCGGCCACCCCTTCGATAAGGTAAGCGACGCTGGATAATCAAACCCATAGCCATTATCCTCCTAAGAAAACATTGAGGAGGTACAAATGGCTAACAGGAGATTATCCATGCGTAAGATTAAAGAAGTTCTAAGACTCTACAAAGAAATTGGCCTTTCCGAAAGACAGATTGCCAAGAGTTGTAATATTTCCCGAAGCACTGTTAAAGACTATCTTCACCGGGCTCAAAGAGCAGGGCTGAGTTGGCCCCTGAGAGCCGATCTCGATGATGCTCAACTTGAGAACCTCCTTTTCCCACCCATTCGAACCATCCCTTCGGAGAATCGCGGGATGCCTCCCATGGATTATCTTTACCAAGAACTCAAGAAGAAAGGCGTTACCCTTCAGCTCCTCTGGTGCGAGTATAAACAATCTAATCCTCAAGGGTATCAATACAGTCAGTTCTGTAGGCTTTATCATCAATGGGTTGAGAAGTTAGACCTCTGCCTCCGACAGGAGTACCGGGCCGGAGAGAAGTTATTTGTCGATTATGCCGGCCAAACCATCCCTGTTAAGAACCCCTTCACAGGACAAACCCAAGATGCCTATCTCTTTGTGGCGGCTCTGGGTGCCAGCCATTACACCTTCGTTGAAGCCAGTTTGTCCCAGGATTTACCCTCATGGATCAGTTCCCATGTCCATGCCTTTGAATTCTTTGGCGGGGTTCCCGAAATCCTGGTTCTGGATTATGTGCCCTCCCGTGTTATGTGGCGTGAAATAATTTTTAGCTGTAATTTTGAGGAGGATCTCGCTGATTAGGTAACATAATCTCTAAAGGGAATTTAACCAGTTTAAGAGGGATTGGTCGTCTCGCCAAATTGGTCTTCTGGGGAATCCCTCCAAAGAATCCACAGGCGGTTCGCATGCTTTTAGAGCTTCTTCCTTGGTTTGGATGTTGATCTCGGCATATCGATTCGTGGTGTCCAGGGTTGCATGGCCCAACCAGGCTCGTATCACATTGACCTCCACACCTGATTCCAGAAGGTGCACTGCTGCAGTATGTCGAAAGATATGCGGAGAGATATGTCGCGACTTCCCATCGGGTCTTTTAGTTCTTAAATGCTGGGTATGGCGCCGAACAATCTTATAGATACCAAAGCGCGTAAGAGGGTGGCCGGAGTGAGAGCAAAAGACTGGGCGATTGGGTGCATTTTCGATCCCTTGCTCTCTGAGGAGTTGCCGAAGCAGGTTAGCAGTCTTTGCCCAGAGCGGGCAGACCCTCCACTTATCCCCTTTTCCGTGAAGATGGACTTTGGGGGAAGAATCGAGTCCTAAGTTTGCCACACGGAGTTCGGCTACTTCTTGCACACGAGCCCCTGTGTTATAGAGAACGAGCAAAAGGGTTCTGTCCCGTAAGGATTGTTGACCGTCAGAGGGCATCTTTGCAAAGAGCGCATCGATTTCATCTCGCTCGAGAAAAACAGTTTCCGGTCGTGATACCCTTTTGATAGGGATTGCCGCTATACGCTCGGCCTCCGAAATCATCTCCGGTGCCTGGGTTGCGACATAGTCGAAGAAGGTATGAAGGGCAGCCAATCGGTGATTGCGCGTTCGAATATGGTTATGGCGCTCTGTCTCGAGATGCTTTAGGAAGCCTTGGACTCGTTGGAACGTCAGATCTCTCAAGGAAAGTCTTGAGATTTTGCAGTGGGCCTCCTTGGCTACGAACTGTAGAAAGAGCCGCAATCCATCTCGATAGCTTTTGACCGATGCCGGGCGAAGTCCTTTTTGGAGACGAAGATGATTCTCGAAGAAAGCATGAAGCATAGCTCCTAGGGTCGAATTTGTCATAAGATCACCTCCTTGAGGAGCGGCCCCGTGAATTGCTCAAATCGCTGATTTGCCTCCTGGAGGAGATCGGCTGTGATTGTTAGGTAGACCACGGTGGATTCAGGATTCACATGGCCGAGAAATGTAGAAAGGTGGATAAGGCGCTGGGCGGGATCCGTCCCCGTTCGATACCAGCGCAGCAGCGTTGCCACAGCAAAAGAGTGGCGAAGATCGTGCAACCTGGGTAGGGCTGTGCCGGGAGAGATATCGAGGTTAAGCCGAGGCAGGAGGTGGTGGAATGTCTGGCTGATGGTGCCGGGATGGACAGGCTTGTTCTTAGTAAAAGAAAATACGGGGGCATCGGGGGGAAGAGCTCCACTATGCTGTTCGCGGAGTTGGAGGTATTGGCTTAAGCGCTGGCCCATCCGAGGGCCAAAGGGAACAAGGCGACTTTTACCGAATTTCGTTTGCCGAATGACAAGAAGCTGACGATCGAAATCGACATCTTTTCGGCACAAGCGCGAAACTTCTCCAACACGCAGTCCAAGTCCATAAAGGAGAGCAAAGATTGTTGTGTAGGTTGCGCCGCGAAGAGTCGCCCTCGCATTGTCAGGCAGACTGTTGGAGATCTCGAGGAGCTTCTTGGCCGTGGCGGCATCAAATAGGAAGGGGAGGCGTTGGGAGGTTGCCCGCCTTGGAGAAGCAAGGACAGGGGAAGAAGGAATCGTTCCTTGCTCCACCAACCAGGAGAAAAACTGTCGAGTCACCCCCAGAAGATGATTATAGCTTCGAGGGCTGGTTCGGGGTCGTGAAGCAAAAAAACCATCCAGTAACAAAGGGGTAATGGCAGCGATATGGGCCACGCGCTGTTGGACGAGGTAGCGATCGAGCAGACGCAGGACACTCTCTTCGGTACGAAATTGCCGAGCCAAAGCTCGCTTGTATGAGAGGAACTGTTTCATGTCACCTGCCAGGGGACTCTGGAAGTCAACCCATTTGTCTCTCATCCTATCACCTCCCCATCCCCCATGGCGACTTCCCGGAGGGCCTCAATAGAGACTTTCGTGTAGATCTCCGTAGAGGAGGTCGAACGATGGCCCACATAGTCACCGATACTCTTCAAGGAGAAACCAGAATCGATCAGACGCTGCACACATGTATGCCGAAGCGTATGAGAGCCAGATCTATGGACTTGAATGCCCGCCTTGCGAAGATAATGCGAGACACGTCCTGATATTGCGCTGTAGGTATAAGGAGTGGGCGGCGCGAGAACCCTGAAGAAGAGATGGCGATCAGACGTCTCGGGGCGGCCATGACGAAGATAATCTACAATAGCCTCTCCCACAAGGGATGATAAAGGATAGGCCGTTGAATGTCCGGCTTTCCGTTCAGGTATACGGAGGCGTTCCCGTTTCCAATCAATAGCGTCTAAGGTTAAGCCCGCGACCTCTTTTGCTCTTAGGCCATAGGTCACTAACAAAAGCAAAATGGCATAATCTCTCTTGCCAAGGGGGGTGCGGCGGTCAACACTATCGAGCAGCTTTCGAACTTCATCCCAGGTAATGGAACGGGGAATGTCCGAGTGACGATAGATCTGCGGACCGCCGATGCTGCGACTTAGGTCTTTAGGGGTTAGGCGCTCTCTATGCAAGTACTTGAGAAACACTGAAAGAGTACTGCAGAGACCTCTTAAACTCGATTTACTCAGATTGCCCTTGTAATCGGTTATAAAGGCACTGAGCACCGGGGGAGAAAGCTCAGAAAGATGGTGTAGTGCAATCTTGCTGAGGAAGGCTTCAAAGCCTCGAAGATAGTGTTTGTAATGCTCTATCGAGGTCTCCCGTAGCCCTCGTTCTTCTTTCAAATACTGAAAGAAACCAGGCGCTTGATTTGAAAATGGCTCAAATTCCTTCTTCTTGCGACCGATTCCACAATAGCCTTTGATGATAAGGCGAAGCATCTGCTGAATAGGATTGCGAGCATCTTCAGCAACTTGCTTACGGGCTTCTTGGGTCGTACAGTTATGAGCGTGGTCCCGAACCCAACGCTCCGTAAATGGATCTACATAGGCTGGCAATTGATCCGGTGCTCGTGCTCCCCCCTCCCAAGCGTATTGCCCAAACCGAATCAAGATGGGAACTCGGCGACATATGGTTCGTGTCGAATAGCGACATTCGGTGAGCCACTCCACGTACCGTTCGATGGGTCCGCCAATCCATGAACCCCGAATGCGATCAACTGTGTCCGGTCGGATAAAATAACGCTCCAGCATAAATAACCTCCTTTCTAAAAACCTTTTTTGGAGGTTAGTATACTATGGAGCGTTTAATTATGTGCCCCTATTTTGATAATTTCGCCCTTGGGGAGCGGTATTTACCGCCGGAGGCCACATAACACGGGAGGGCACATAACCCCGATAATACGAAAACCGCCGTCACTCATCCTTCCCGATATGAACCAGACCTCAACCCCACCTATCGAGACCTGGCAGAATACTATGGGACCGTCATCATCCCCGCAAGGGTCGCTAAACCCAGAGATAAGGCCAAAGTGGAATCGGCTGTCCTAATTGTTGAGCGTTGGATCCTGGCCCCCCTCCGAAACCACACCTTCTTCAGTCTCTCTGAGTTAAATCAAGCCATCTCTCAAAAACTCGAAGAACTCAATCAACGTCCCTTCCAAAAACTCTCTACCACTCGAAAGATCCTCTTCGATACTCTCGAAAAACCTGCCTTAAAACCTCTTCCTGAAAAACCCTACGAATATGCCGAATGGAAGAAGGCCAGGGTCAACATCGATTATCATATCGAAGTGGATCACCATTACTACAGCGTCCCTTATCAACTGATTAAAGAACAAGTCGATGTGCGACTAACCTCAACGACCATCGAAGTCCTCTTCAAGAATCGAAGGGTCGCCTCCCATATACGAAGTTACCAAAAAGGAAAGTTCACCACCCTCCCTGAACATCTCTCCAAATCCCACCAGGCTCATCTGGAATGGACCCCGTCGAGGATCATCCGATGGGCTTCCAAATTCGGACCCCATACCGAAAAGCTTATCACCCACCTGCTCGAAAATAACATCCATCCTCACCATGGATTCCGATCCTGCCTCGGTATCCTGAGGCTCGGTAAATCCTACTCTCCTCAGCGCCTGGAAGCAGCCTGTACCCTTGCCCTCCAGATCAAAGGTTACTCTTACAAAAGTGTCCAATCCATCCTCAAAACAGGACTCGACCGAAAAAACGTTCTGTTAGAAACAAGAAATGAACCGACTCAACCCATTTCGCACCTCAACATCCGAGGGAAAGAGTATTACCAATGAAAGGAGATCCACCATGCTGACTGAACAGACTCTCGATAAACTCTATTCAATGAAACTCACTGCAATGGCAGAGGCCTTCAAAGAACAACTCCAACAACCCTCTCCCAACTCACTCTCCTTCGAGGATCGCTTCGGTCTCTTAGTGGACCGCCAGTGGACCTGGAAGGAGGATTGTAGGATAAAACGACTGCTGGAAGAGGCAAAACTCAAGATCAATGCCTGTATGGAGGATATTGACTACAAATCCCCAAGAGGTCTTGATCGGTCCGTCATCCTGAGCCTCAGCTCCTGTGATTGGATTAAAAAACATCACAACCTCATCATCACGGGGCCCACCGGAGCCGGTAAAACCTTCTTGGCCTGTGCCCTGGCCAATAAAGCCTGTCGGGAGGGCTTTCGAACCCTCTACATCCGAGCCCCTAAGTTCTATTACCAGATGGCTCTGGCCAAAGCCGATGGGAGTTACACAGGCCTGATGAAAAAACTCTTAAAAACCCACCTCCTGCTCATCGATGACTTCGGACTGGCTCCCATGACAGACTCTGAAAGAAGAGACCTCCTCGAGGTCATTGAGGACAGACACGGCCATGCCTCTACCATCATGACCAGTCAGTTGCCTGTGGAACATTGGCATGAAAGTATCGGTGACCCAACCCTCGCCGATGCCATTCTGGATCGTTTGATTCATAACGCCCATCGCATCAATTTGAAAGGAGGATCGATGAGAAAAAAGCTCAAAGTTGACTCAAATTAATTTTTGTGTAAAAAATCATTCAACCCCAGCGTCGCTTCGCTCCGAGAGGAAGGTGGCCGATTTCCATCAGAACAAGTGGCCGCTTTGGAGCGGAACAACCGGCCGATTTCAGCGGAAAAAGCATTTTGATTCTTCAAAACAAGGGATTACCCCGCTTCAGTGAGGCATTACGAGGCAAAGAGATTAGATTTTGATTTTTTTAAAAAAATAATGTATGAATACCTGCACACCCTTTGCACACCCCAATTTTTGGGTTTAAGTATTTGAAATTATTAAGGTTAGGTTGGGGTCCGAATCCTCCCACCCCAGCCAATCTATTAAAGGAAGGGATAGTAGGATGAGAACCTTTCCCCGACGTGAGGAGGGGAATAGGTTCGGCGACCGGAGGGAGGCGGAGATCGCGGAGCGATCGAGCACATCCTTTTGCTGATGTGCCACTATTCTGTTATAGAAAAATCGACTGTTAGGATCATCTTATGGTAAGAAGAAGAGTGATCTTAGAGCATGACAAGAATCTTGAATGGTTAAGGGTTTTCACTGGGAACTCGAACCTCCACCTGGCTCAAGAGGTCGTTGCCAATCTTGGCACCACCCTTGGGAAAGCCAAGGTAAAGAATTTTAGCGACGGAGAGATCAATGTCGAAATTGACGAAAGTGTTCGTGGAATGGATGTCTTCGTCATTCAGTCGGTCTGCCATCCTGTAAATAACAATTTGATGGAATTGCTCATCTTAATCGATGCCCTTAAAAGAGCTTCTGCCGAAAGGATTACGGCTGTCTTACCCTATTACGGATATGCGCGGCAGGACCGAAAGGTTTCTCCCAGAGCACCCATCTCAGCCAAACTGATTGCCGATCTGATCACCACAGCAGGCGCCTCAAGAATTCTGACCATCGATCTTCACGCAGGTCAGATTCAGGGGTTTTTCAATATTCCGGTGGATCACCTGTTTGCTGCGCCTGTCCTGTTAGAGTATATCAAGAAGTTAGACGATGAGATGGTCATCGTCGCTCCAGATGCCGGAGGCGTAGAGAGAGCCCGAGCTTATGCCAAACGATTGAATGCCTCGTTGGCAATCATCGATAAACGAAGGGAGGGCCCGAATGTGTCTCAGGTGATGAATATCATTGGAGACGTTTCAGGACTCGTTGCGATCCTGGTGGATGATATGGTGGACACCGGAGGAACATTGGTTCGGGCCGCTTATGCCCTCATGGAGAAAGGAGCCAAAAGCATATTTGCGTGTTGCACTCATCCCGTTCTCTCCGGGAGGGCCGTAGAGCTGATCATCGAATCTCCGATTCAGGAGATGATTGTGACCAATACGATTCCCTTAAGGGAAGAGGCAAGGGCTTGCTCAAAAATCAAAGTCCTTTCGGTATCGAGTCTTCTTGCGGATGCCATTCGGAGAATCTACGAAGATGAATCTGTCAGTTGCCTATTCGTTTGAGGAAAAACCCTCGAACGCTATATTTTGTTAAGGAGAGAAGAACCATGGAACGACCTCTTTTACGAGCAGAAATCAGGGAAGCAACAGGCAAGGGAGTGGCGAGAAAATTAAGGGCAAAAGGCCTGATTCCAGCTGTCTTTTACGGACCCCACACCCAGACCCTTCCCATCGTGGTGAACCCTAAAGAGCTACTGAAAACACTCCAGACCGAAGCAGGGGGTAATGTGTTGATCGACCTTGAAATCCAAAAAGGTGACCATGCCGAGCGAAAAGTGGTGATGGTCAAAGACTTCCAGATCGACCCGCTGGAAAGAAAAGCCTTGCATGCTGATTTTTATGAAGTAGCGATGGATGTGATGGTCACGGTGGAAGTTCCTATCCAACTGATCGGGAAGCCTGAAGGAACAAAGGCAGGAGGTATTCTTGAACAGATTCGAAGAGTCCTTGAGGTTCAGTGCCTCCCGGGGGATATTCCCAAGAGCATCGATATCGATGTCAGTTCACTTAAAATTGGAGATTCCATCCATGTCAATGACATCCAAGTTGAAAAGGTAAAAATCGTAGCAGATACCAATTTTACGATTGCCACGGTTGTTCCACCTTTAGCTGAGGAGAAAAAGGTGGAGGAGGTGGCTCCAGAGGCGGCTGCCACCGCAGAAGCAAAGGACAAAGAGGGGGAAGAGTAACCAGATGTGAAAATGATTGTGGGATTGGGAAATCCCTGCTCTCTTTATGAAGGGAGTCGGCATAATGTCGGCTTTATGGTCGTAGATCGGTTTGCATCAGCACACCACATACTCATTTCCACAAAACGCTTCAAAGCACTCCTCGGAAAAGGGCTGATCCAATCCAAAGAAGTCATTCTTATGAAACCGATGACCTTCATGAATCGGAGTGGAGAGGCAGTAGGAAAGGCCCTCCATTTTTTTGGGGCCAATATAGAGGACCTCATCGTCATCCACGACGATCTTGACCTCCCCATTGGAAGATTGCGGTTTAAGAGCAGGGGGGGCGATGGAGGACATCTTGGAGTCCGTTCCATCATTGAATCGATTGGCAGCAATTCCTTTCCAAGATTAAAGATCGGCGTCGGAAGGCCCCCGAAGGGAATCGATCCAGCCCTATATGTTTTGAGCCCCTTTCCATATGAAGAAAAACCCTACATCGAGGAGGTGATCGATCGAGCCACCGAAGCCTTAACGGTAATGCTTTTAGAAGGAATGCAAACCGCCATGAACCGGTTTCAGAAAAAAACTAAAACAGAGGAGGGTGAAATATGATCTGGGTTGGTGTGGCAGGATTGACAGGATTGGTAGCTTTGCTTTTCGTTCTTATCACAGCCAAAAGGGTGATGAAGCAGGACCCAGGAACCCCACAGATGGTCGCCATTTCTGAGGCAGTCCACGAAGGGGCCATGGCGTTTTTGAAAAGGGAATATAAAGCCATCAGCACCTTCGCCATCATTGTAGCGATTCTTCTGGCGATTGGGTTGAAAGGTCAAGGGTGGCATTTTTCGATCCTCACCGCACTGTCTTATCTGGTGGGAGCTGCTTGTTCTCTGATTGCGGGGTATGTTGGGTTGAGCATCGCCACGAGAGCCAATACCCGAACCGCTCAGGCAGCTACCCGGGGATACAATCAGGCTCTTTCCGTTGCCTTTCCAGGTGGTGCCGTTATGGGGATGACCGTTGTGGGATTGGGGCTTCTCATCTTCTCTATTGTTTTCATAATCCTCGGGAGTTTGGCTCCTGGTGGGATCGTGGAGAAGATGACCGAAGCGGCAGGTATTATTGCTGGTTTTAGCATGGGGGCCAGTTCGGTCGCGCTGTTTGCAAGAGTCGGAGGTGGTATTTATACCAAAGCCGCAGATGTGGGAGCTGACCTCGTTGGAAAGGTAGAGGCAGGTATTCCCGAAGATGATCCGCGCAATCCAGCTGTCATTGCTGACAATGTGGGGGACAATGTGGGAGACGTGGCTGGCATGGGAGCCGACCTTTATGAATCCTACATTGGTTCGCTGCTTTCCGGAGTCATCATTGCGGTGACAACGCTCCCCACACCCGAACTCAAATTCAAGGGGGTTGCGCTCTGCTTTATTCTCTATGCCATCGGGATCATCGCCTCGATTCTTGGAGTCTTCTTTGTGCGGACGGATGAGAAGTCCGATCCGAGGAAGGCACTTAACAAAGGGACTTATTCCAGCGCCGTCTTCTACTCCATTGGCGCGCTCATTCTGGTCTGGGGGATGTTTGATGGCAATCTTTCCTATTTTCTGGCCACCTTTTCAGGCATTGTGTCAGGGATCGTGATTGGATATACGGCCTTCTACTATACCTCAGGAAAATCGGTCCAGGCTCTGGCCAAGGCAAGCATCACGGGATCGGCTACCACGATTATTCATGGATTTGCATTAAGCTGCCGAAGCACCATTATCCCTCTGGTGGTCATTGGCATTGCCATCCTGATCTCTTTTAAATTGGGCGGTTTCTTCGGCATCGCGCTTTCCGCCATCGGCATGTTGGCCATTACGGGAATGGTTGTTTCAGTGGATGCCTATGGACCGATTGCAGATAATTCAGGAGGCATTGCGGAGATGGCACATATGGGCAAGGATATCCGAAAGATCACCGATTCTCTGGACGCCGCAGGTAATACAACTGCAGCGATCGGAAAAGGTTTTGCGATCGGGTCTGCTGCCCTGACCGCTCTGGCCCTTTTTCTCTCCTATACGCAGGTGATGGGGCTTTCAGCCATTGATATCATGAGTTCGGAGGGAGGGTATAAGATTGTGGCCGGCGTTTTCATTGGCGCCATTATCCCTTATTACTTCGGTGGGGCGACGATGATGGCCGTTGGAAGGGCGGCCTTCAATGTGGTGGAGGAGGTGCGGCGTCAATTCAGAGAGATCAAGGGGCTAATGGAGGGGACGGCGAGGGCTGAGTATGCACGATGCGTGGACATTACCACGGCGGGAGCTCTTAAAGAGATGGTGGCTCCTGGAGTTGCGGCCGTAGCCATCCCGATCGTTTTGGGGAGTATTCTCGGTCCAGAAGCCTTAGCAGGAATGCTTTTAGGGTCGCTGGCGACCGGGGTTCCCCTGGCGCTTCAGATGGCCAATGCAGGAGGGGCCTGGGACAATGCAAAGAAGTGGATTGAAGAAGGAAATCTCGGAGGGAAGGGGTCCGATGCGCACAAAGCGTCTGTTGTGGGAGATACCGTGGGCGATCCTTTCAAGGACACCTCTGGCCCCTCGATGAATATTCTCTTAAAGTTGATGACGGTGGTCTCCCTGGTGTTTGGACCGATGATTCTGGCCATTCATAAATGGCTTGTATCACTATTTTAGTGGGATGATTGGAAAGATGGAATAGTGGAGAATATGGGGTATAAAGAAATGACGATTTATTCATCAAGTTTCACCAACCCTTCCATTATCCCATCTTTCCCTTGCCTTCCTATTCTTCTTTTTCGATCTCCATGAAGATCTTGCCGTGGTGGAAAATTCGCACCCCCCCTGTTTCTTCTGAGACAACGATGGCGAGGGCGTCGGTGAGGCGAGTGATCCCAGCAGCCGCTCGATGGCGACTTCCGAGCCCCAACGGGATTTCAATATTCTCTCCTGAGGCATCGAGATGCCGGCCAGCAGCAAGGATCACGCCATCCTCCCTAAAAATAAAAGCCCCATCAATGGAAGAGAATTCTTTCACGGTCTCCTTCAAACGGTGATCAAGGACATTTCTTTCCTCTTCAGGATATCCCTGGAAAGGATTGATGACCATGGGATGAGAGAATTTGAGGACCTCCTCATGCCTGCCGAGAACAAAGATCGTCCCAACGGGTTTCCTTCCTTCTTTGGCCTCCACAGAAATCTCTAAGGCGAGATTGAGAATTGCTTCAAAGACCTCTGGTCTCACAATGTCAGAGATCACGGGAAGGTCAGAGGAGGAAAGGATTTCAAACTCTTTTCCGAATTCGAGGATGAGGAGGTTGTCGAGAGCTTTGGATTGGGGCATACCAGAGAGACAGATCCACTTATCTCCCTTCTGCACCAAACCCTTGGAGAGGGCTTGAATGATAGCCATCTTGATCTGATTGAGGCGGCCCAGAGGAAAATCGGGGATCCGAAGCACCTTGTCAAAAATAGAGCATGCTTCTTGAAATGAAGCCTCATCTTTAATGGCAAGGATCAAAGTGACCTGCTTCTCCTGACCAATCTTGGCCAAGGCTTCATAATCTTCGATGAGATCCGCATAAAGAAGCACGCCCTTCGACTTTGTCTTTTTAACAGCAGTACAAGCCATTTCAACAAGTAGACGATTTTGCTGTTTCACGGTTTCTCCTCCTGCCTCACATCAAACGGACAAGTTTTCTCAAGGACTTTATTTTCTTAATTTTTTATTATACAAATAACTTGTTGGAAAATAAAGGTCGTGTTTAGCAGTCACGGTAAAAAAGGTTACGGTGATGATGCTCGTATCGAAGCAAGAAGCTCGAAACTCGAAGTTCATGTATTCAGCAGCCATCTATGAGCGTGGATACAAGCTGTGACAACGAGAAACGTCATTTCATTTTAACGATTCGGGTACCGTAACCCTTCTATATTAACCATTTGGGGGCAGAATGGGATTTCGGTGCGGCATCGTTGGACTTCCTAATGTGGGAAAATCGACCATCTTCAACGCCCTGACAGCCGCTGGGGCGGAGGTTGCGAGCTATCGCTTCTGCACCATTCAACCGAATCTGGGTATTGTTCCTGTTCCGGACCATCGGCTTGAAGCACTGGCCAAACAGATCCATCCTAAAAAAGTCATTCCCACCACTCTTGAATTTTTTGACATTGCTGGGTTAGTAAAAGGAGCAAGCAAGGGAGAGGGGTTAGGCAACCAATTTTTAGATCATATCCGGAATGTGGATGCCATTGCCCATGTGGTTCGTTGTTTTGAGAACAAGAATGTGGCTCATGACTTTGGATCCCTCGATCCGATCAGGGACATCGAAGTCGTCCATACAGAACTTATCCTGGCGGATCTCCAGACGTTGGAGAAGAGAATGGCGAAGATTGAAAAACTTCACCGCGTGGGGGCTAAAGAGTCCGCTCTGGAAATAGAGGTCTGCCATGAGGCGCAATCCGTATTGAATCGGGGTCAGATGGCAGGAACACTCCAAATGACGGGTGAGAAAAAGTTTCTCTTGAGAGATCTTCATCTCTTAACCACCAAACCTCTTTTCTTTGTCGCCAATGTGGATCAGAATGAATTGAAGGGAGAGGGCCATTATTTAAAAGAACTCAACACTTGGGCAGCGTCCAGAAGACAAAGGGTGGTTGTGATCTGCGGAGATCTGGAAGCCGAACTATCCGAACTGAAAGAAGAGGAAAGAGAGGACTTTCGAAAGGAACTGGGTCTTGAAGGGTCCAGTTTGGAGCGGCTCATCCGGGTGGGCTATGAGATTCTGGAGCTGGTCACATTTTATACAACCGTCAGCTCGGAATTGAGAGCCTGGACAGTTCCCAAAGGAACGACGGCCCCAAAGGCAGCGGGAAAGATTCACAGCGATATGGAACGAGGATTCATCCGTGCTGAAACGATCTCATTTGATGATTTTATGACCTGTGGCTCTGAACATGTGGCCAGAGAGAGAGGGCTTCTCCGTTCAGAAGGGAAGGATTACCTCATCCAGGATGGCGATATTATCCATTTTCGTTTTCATGTATGATGTCGTTAAAGGTTAGGTTCCATTCTATATGAAATTCCTTCGGTTTCTCTTTTATATGGTTCCTGTCCTGGCGAATTTCTTTCGAGACACCTTTGTGGGGAAACTCTCAAAACAGGAAAACCATATGCACTACCTTTTCGGAAAAGCCAATGCCTATGATCAAGCCGATCTGATCACCCGATCGATACAGCTCTACGAAGAAATCCTGAGGCGAGATCCAAAATCGATTCCTGCCTTTCTCAACCTTGGAGGCCTTTACTTCCGAAGGGGTATGTTTGAACAGGCGATTCCTTACTATGAGAAGGTCATTCGACTCAATCCAAAACATTATCAAGGACATTACTGGCTGGCTGTCTGTTATTGGAAGTTAGAGAGATATTATGCGGCCATCAACACCTTAGAAGAGGTGATTGAGTTTCTTCCAACCTTTAAGGATGCCCTCAATTTAATTGGCGATTGCTATGAACGAATCGGAGAGGGAGCCAAAGCAGAGCACTATTATTTAAAGGCGATCAGTGTGGATACCCAGGGGCGTGTCATCCATGGGGGAGTTTTTCAACGTTCCCTTCAGGACAAAAAGAAAGAGGAAAGGATTCGACATTAACAGACCGTTAGGAGGCGATCGAAAAAGTGAACGAATGGGAATGGAAGACCATCGATTGCCCAGAGGGAAAGGGAAAAGGACATCTCCTGTGCGAGTGGGAAATCGTTACTCATAAAGGACGGATCACCACAAGAAGGCTTAAACTGATTGATTGCTGGAATCCGGTTTTAGAGGAGTTTGGAGGAAAAGATTGTCTGTGGGGGTGTGAGAAAATCCTCTTAAAAAGGGAGAGGTTGTAAAGGTCACCTTTCATCTTTTTCTTGCATCGCCTTTTTCTTAGCGGAAAGATATTTTTTCTCATCCATGATCCGAGGGGAGATTCCCTGAAACCCACCTAAATTGGGGTCCGGTGGAAGCAGAATCCAGGCTATACCCAACTCTTTGTCCACTTTGACCACTTTATCTTCCGGTTGAAGTTTCTTCATAAAAAGAATGAGTGTATGAGGAGATAGACCGAGAGTTTTTCTATGATTAGCATGGTAGCCCCCTTGATTTCAAGAGGGTTGGATCTCAAAGGTTCACATCGATGTCGGGAATAAATCCGAAAGCACGATTTGAAGAGATCAGGCGTGTTTTAATACTCACCTTGTTGCTGAACTGGGGGGTTGCCCTTACCAAGCTGATTTATGGTTGGAGGATCGATGCGATCAGCATGAAAGCGGACGGGTTTCATTCTTTCTCTGATGGCTCTTCCAACCTCATTGGACTGATCGGCATCTGGGTCGCTTCTCGCCCCAGGGATCAGACCCATCCCTATGGCCATAAGAAATTTGAGACCCTTGCTTCGGTAGCCATTTCAGGACTTCTTTTTTTAATCTGTTTTAACGTGATTCGCGAAGGAATGGAGCGTTTTATCCATCCTGTCGTCCCACACATTGATCTTCCAGCATTTTTGGTGATGCTCCTGACCATGTCCATCAATTTTTTGGTGATGGTCTATGAGCGTCGAAAAGGGAAAGAGTTGATGAGCGATCTGCTCCTCTCCGATAGTTTGCATACCCGGGCAGATCTTCTCACGTCCGTTTCCGTTCTCATTGCCCTTCTGGCGATCCAATGGGGATATCCCATCATGGACGCCATTGCTTCTCTGGTTATTTCTATCTTCATTGGATATGCAGCGATTCAAATTTTGAAGGAGAGCACCCGGGTGCTTAGCGATGGGGCGGCCATTCCGATCGGGAAAATTGAAAAAGTGGTCCTCGCCATCAAAGGGGTAAAAGCCTGCCATCAGATTCGGAGCAGAGGGCGAGAGGATGATATCCATATCGACCTCCATATTGAAGTGGATCGGGAGATGGATGTCCACCGGGCACATCATCTTTCGACAGCGATCGAAAATAAAATTAAGAGGGAATTGAAAGGGGTAACGGACGTGGTGGTGCACATCGAACCGGTGGAGGAGAAATAAAAGGCGGGCTTCAAGCAATCCGCCAGCCCGCCTGGGTGGAAGGGATAGAGTGGATTAATCTTTTTTAGGTTCCTCGGAGGTCTTGCTTTCTTCTTTCTGCATCTCCAGCTTCGACTTGAGCTCGCTGATGAAATAGAGCAGAACGCCAGCACCAATCAGGATGAGTAAAATGGGGAGGGTGGCCATTAATCCCTTAACAAACATGGGCCACCAGATGACTAGAAGAATGAGCCCCCCAATGACGACCACCACCCCAATGATGATCCCGAGCACATTCGACATCCCTCTTCACCTCCTATCTCCATGAAAGTTTCTAAAAAATTAGCAAATGGAGCAAATGAAGTCAAGATCTATTTCCGGTTTACGGTCGTCGAATTTGAATGGGTCCCTTTCAATTGAAGGGGATGGGATATTCTCTCTTTAAACTCTTTCAATACCTTCTTGAAAGAGATACAGATCCATTCTTCCTTGGTTCGGATAGTTATTTATAATTTTCTCAAATTTCATTGTAGCGCAACCCTTTAGGGTTGCCTATAAAGCCTGCCTGCGGTAGGTAAACAAGGCTAAAGCCTTGCGATACGGGTTATCTTTGGGTGATTTTAAACCTGAGTAGACCCCAGTAGCTTAAGAGGTTCTCAAAAAGAATCGCTCAATTTCAGTTATAGTAATTTTTTCATTCAGGGTTGAAAGGTTGACTTATAAAACTTTCCGGAAGAATTCATAAATCTTCTCTTCCCGTTGTGGTGGGATTGCTGAAACGATTTTTTGCTTGACAAAAACATTTTTCTTTGATAAGGGTTTTTCA
>FWPV01007757.1_pt1 | contig 19256 bp, 18 predicted proteins | sample 2228371 | NCBI WGS metagenome assembly FWPV01 (sample SAMEA103939776, study PRJEB20133) | metagenome
TGATGTTACTTTATCTGTTCTTAGAAATGCCATAACCTTCCTTAATTAGCATTACTGTTCTTTGTGATATAGCATATCATTATACCAATTTTAAGTCAAGCTATTTCTGTATAAAAATGCGCTTTATTAGCACTACACTTTTTAAAGATTTAAATTGAAATATGGCTTAAATAAAGGATTTACTGACTTCAAAGACTCATTTTTAAGCCTTAGGTTGTTGAACTTAAGTTAAAAAGCATGCTCAATTTTAATCAATACTGATGAATCGTATTTGTTGTAGAATATTCTATGGAAAATAAATGGCGTTTCATTGATTCCGGAAAATGTGGCGCATCCCTCAATATGGCATTAGACGAAACTCTTGCACTCAGTGTAAAAGAAGAAAAATCACCACCAGTCTTAAGAATCTACTCATGGAATATGCCTTCAGTAAGCATTGGATGCTTTCAACATTCCAAAGATATTGATTTTTTATTTTGTTCTCAAAACGGAATTCCTGTAGTCAGAAGACCAACAGGTGGACGCGCACTCCTACATGTTGACGAAATAACTTACAGTTTTTCATCAAGAACTTACAATGGTATTTTTAAAACAGGACTATTTGAAAGTTACAAAAAAATAAGTTATGCCTTTAAAAAAGCTTTTGAAAAAGTCGGCATAAAAGTAGAAATGAAGTCATTAAAAGATAAGAGAGATTTAAGTGCGTGGAAAGGGAAAAACAGCCCTCTATGCTTTCAATCGATCTCGTATGCAGAACTTTCAATGAACAATAAAAAAATTATTGGTTCTGCACAAAAAAGATGGGTGGATTGTCTTTTACAGCAGGGGGCAATACCTTTATCGTTTGACGATATACTAACACAAAAAATATTTAAACTAAATGATTCAAGAAATAATATCGATTATATTGCACTAAAACACTTAGCGCCTGAAATTAATATTGAAGAATTCAAAGAGATAATCAGAGAATCATTTGAACAAACATTTAATATAGAATTCATTGATTCTAAACCAACTCAGGAAGAATTATCTCTGGCTATTGAAATCGAAAACAAGAAATATCTCTCTGAAAAATGGACATTTAAAAGATAGGCATCATAATGAGGTATTAGAATATAATTTAGATTATGTACGTATATTTAAACGATAGAATAGTTCCAGCAGAAGATGCTGTTGTCTCGGTATTCGATCATGGATTTCTATACGGAGACGGGATTTATGAGACAATGCGAGCTTATAATGGCATCGTATTTATGATTGATGAACATATTAAAAGACTTTTCCGTTCAGCATCTTTAATAGGATTAAAAATACCTCTCAGTCAGGAAAACTTGAAATTCTCAATATATAAAACCATCCGTGCCAATAATCTTAAAAATGCATATGTACGCCTTACAATTTCCAGGGGATGTGGTTCATTAGGGCTTGACCCGAATCTTTGTCAGAAACCTTCGATTGTTATAATTGTCAAAGAACAAAAGGACTATCCTAAATCACTTTATCAAAAAGGGCTAAAAGTTATAATTGCAAAGACGCGCAGAAACCTCAGGGAAGCAATTAATCCCCAGATTAAATCCCTTAATTTTTTGAATAATATTCTTGCAAAATTAGAAGCTAAAGAAAAAAATGCCAATGAAGCTATCATGCTGAACGTTTATGGAAAAATAACTGAAGGGACTATATGCAATGTCTTTTTTTATAAAGATAATGTGCTCTTTACTCCATCCATTGATTGCGGGATACTCGATGGTATTACAAGGGGCATTGTTATCGAGATTGCAAAAAAAGAGGGTATTAAAGTAAAAGAAGGTAAATTTAGAAAAAACGATATTTATTCAGCCCAGGAAATTTTCATAACAAATACTACAATGGAAGTTATGCCTGTTTCAGAACTCGATGGCTATAAATATCCTGTAGGAGAAGTATCAAAAAATTTACGTAAGCTTTACAGACAAAGAGTTAAAGAATACATTAAAAATCGTGGTAATTGATCAATTAAGGAACATTTCCTTCTTCCCAGCTTAATTCTATAATACCAGGAATCTCTGAAAGCCTATCAATCAATTCACTACAATAGTTAATCTCTTTTCCAACAAGCCTTATATGATAAGATATTATTGAAGGCGAAAATGTCTGTCTGAAGCTTATATTCATTACATTAATTTCAGGAAATTTTGAAAGTATATCCTTTATTTTATCTATCATGCAGATGCCGCCTTCCAGGCGTAAAATTAATATTGTATAAGTATCTCTTGCAATAAAAGGTTTCAAATGGCGAATGTTATATAAAATTATAAGGCTTAATAATGTTCCTGCAATTGCTGGAAAAATATAACCCGCACCAATCGCCAAACCGATACCTGTTACAAGCCAGAGACCTGCAGCGGTGGTTAGACCTCTTACAGTTCCTCTTCCTTTAATTATGGCTCCTGCCCCAAGAAAACCCATACTCGCTATAGCATAGGATGCAATCCTTCCAGGGTCGAGACGCACAACTGAATCTGTATTTAAATGTCTAAATATTGTTTCCATATTAAGTGAAAGTAACATCATAAGACAGGCACCTAAGGCTACAAGGATATTGGTGCGAATTCCAGCAGCCTGTCCGTGAGATTCTCTCTCAAAACCAATAGCTCCACCAAGTATAGCAGCAAGAAAAAGTTTACCAAATTCTGTTAGAGCAATATTGAAATCTAATCCCATTATATATCCTTTTAATTTCTAATATAACATATTTTTATAAATATGTTATATTATTCAAAATAGTTTATTGATAATGAAATTTTGTGAGAAAATTTATTTATCCCAATTATTGAAATTACAATAGATTTAGTTCTATTTCTGAAACAAACTAATCTACCAGAACACAAATGCAAATCTTTTTTTATGAATAAGTTGTTAGCACAGTATATCAACATTAGACTTTCGTTTATGTCTTCAGACTCATTGCCAGAACCCATGACTTTGCTTCATAAATAGCGCCATTGCTATGCTAAAGCATAGAAAATTAAAATTTTTAACAAACCTGCATTATTCTAAATTCCAGAATAACAAAGGGGAAAGCAGGTTTTTTATATCGAAAAATGATTTTTTCGAAACATCTGTATTATTTGGGTTGATTAGATTAAAATATTATAATTTAATTTTTAAGGAGGTTTTTATGAAGATTAAGCTCTTATTATCTATAATATGCTTTTCAATTTTAATAAATTTAAATGCGTTCGCAGAATTAAAATCAAAACAATTTACAGAAGAGGAGATAAATAAAATGCGTCAAACAACCGCTGTGATCGAAACGAAGTTTGGAAATATTGAACTTAAATTCTTTCCCGAAGTAGCTCCAAATCATGTTAATAATTTCATTGAACTCGCAAAGAAAGGTTTTTACGATGGCACAACTTTTCACAGAGTCATTCCTGGATTTATGATACAGGGAGGTGATCCGAATTCTAAAAATAATGATAAGTCAACTCATGGAATGGGTGGACCTGGCTATAATATAAAGGCTGAATTTAACGATAAACATCATAAGAAAGGAACACTTTCAATGGCAAGGTCACAGCATCCTGATTCAGCAGGCTCTCAATTCTTTATATGTGTTGCAGATGCACCCTTTCTTGACAGAAAATATACTGTATTTGGAGAGGTTATCTCAGGCATGGAAGTAGCTGAAAAGATAGTAAATCAACCAAGGGATGCAAGAGATAATCCAAATGAAAGAATTGAAATGAAAGTGAGAATTATTGAAAAACAATGAAAAAATTACTTTCTTTTACAGTAATAGTTCTAATAAATTTTTACTCACTTGCATGTGCAGAACAAGGTCAGGTTTTTCGTACGATCGATAGAAAATATATTACTCTCAATGAAATGCTTGCTGACTTAAAAAAAGTCGATGTAATTTTTGTTGGTGAAGTCCATGACAGGGAATATCACCACGAAATGCAGCTTAATGTTATAAAAGCTTTCATTGATGAAAAACTAACGGTAGCTATTGGCCTGGAAATGTTCAATTATGAAAGCCAGAAAGAGCTTGATTTATGGAGTTCAGGAGTTATGAATACTGACCAATTCATTCCTGTATATTATAAAAACTGGAATTTTCCATGGAACATTTACGATGATATATTTATTTTTATAAGAGATAAAAGATTGCCTGCAGTGGGTCTGAATGTACCACCAGAGATTACCAGAAAAGTCGCAACATCAGGATTTGCTTCTCTCACAAAAGAAGAGTTAAAAAGACTTCCTCCTGAAATTGCATGTGTTGTCAATGAAGAATATATGCAATTTATCCGAAAAGCATATGCAATGCACAGACACGCTGGAAAAAATTTTCAATTTTTCTGCGAAGCCCAGCTCTTATGGGATCAGTCAATGGCGTATAATATAGCAGAGTTTTTTAAGAAAAACCCTGATAAGAAAATGGTTGTTCTTACTGGCAACGGCCATGCATGGAAGAGGGGCATACCATCACATTTAAAACATTTTTCCGATAAAATAAAACACAGGGTAATTTTACCTTATATAGAAAAACATATTGATTCGAATACGATCAAATCAGAGGACGCTGATTACATTTTGATTTATTGATATGTTAAAATTCTTTTTCACGGGGCGTAGCGCAGCCTGGTAGCGCACACGGTTCGGGACCGTGGTGTCGGAGGTTCAAATCCTCTCGCCCCGACCATTTTTGATACTTTAAAATTCAGGGGTGTTTGTTTAACTTTTATGGAACATTGGACCGAGATAAATGGGCTTAAGATAAGATACCTTCAAAAAGGGGAAGGATATCCATTTGTTTTACTTCATGGTTTCAGTTTTCATGCTGAAACATGGGTAGAGATTAGGCTATTTGATGAACTTGCGAAAAATTATAGTGTTTATTCTTTTGATATGCCTTATGGAATAAAGAGTGTATCAGATAAATTCGACACTACCAATAGAGATGAATACGCAGAGTTTCTCCTAAAACTGCTTCAAAAGTTGAAAATCGACACTCCTTACATTGTTAGCGCATCAATAAGTGGTGAAGTTACGCTTAGATACTTAGCAAAAAATTATCCTGCAAAAGCTGCCATAGTTGTTGGACCTGCCAATATAAAGAATCTGATACCATTACTGGACAAGATAAATGTTCCTGTACTGGCAATCTGGGGTGATAAAGATAATATTTCATCTTCTGATAATTCAACTATATTTTCAGAAAAAGTAAAAGAATCAGAAATATATATAATTAAAGATGCAGGTCATGCATGTTATCTTGACAAACCGGAGGAATTCAAAAAAGAATTATATAATTTTTTAAAAAAATTCGTTGACAAAATTTAAAAACTCTTAAGCTTTCCAGCTTGCAGGGCTGATAGCTTTCAACTCTATCAACGGCGACGGGGAAAATAATAAGGCCGATACCACCAGCGAGGGTAATCCCACCAGTAAGGGTAAGGTTCATAGTAGATTATATAATCTCTTTGTTCAGGCCAGAGATAAAGTTCAATAATTTTAAAAAAAGGATAGGTATATACTAAATCATCTATTTTCCCCTCTTTAAGTTTAATAAACTCACCGGCAAAAGTGATTTCCCGCCCACGTTTGAAAATTAAAGGGTCAAGCATTCCGCTTTCTTTCGGAAAGAGTGCCAGATACCTTTGATGAGACGTATCTATTCCTGTTAAGTAACCTCTATTATCAACAGGAATATACATCGCTTCTATCAAAGAACCATCAGGTGTCATTTTTGTATCCGCAACTATTCCGCCCATAACAATAAGCTTCCCATAATATAATTCTGGATTCTGTTTAATTTCAGAAGGTGGTATATTTCTGAGTGCTGATTCCATAATCTCCTGTCTGAGAACAGGTGCACACGATACCAGTAGAAAAATCATTAAAATACAGCTTTTTAAAAGAAGCTTCATATATATATTGTACAACATAATTATTTATTTACAAAATGAATTGTTGGGCTTAAAGGTTCTTCCTGAGCAGTAAGCATCAATGCCATCATCATAATATTCTGCACATTCGGAACCAAGGTGGTCATAATGAGCACCAATTACAATACTTTGCTCTGACCATTCGGGTTTTTTCCCGGGTATAATTCCTACTACATTTTTAAGCAAAAGTTCGGATGTTTTTTCGCCCCTGAACCAATCTTCGAATGTTTGAAAATAACTTTTACCTTTATCCCCACCCGGTTTTAAACCCGCTTCCCGGAATTTCTCTGCAATATAGTGAGCAGCTTTATCAAGTTCCTCTGTCCCTAAGCCCCGTCCCTTAAGTTCTTCCGAAGACAGATATCGTATTGACTGCATCATTGCTTCTTCTGAAAAAATATTCTGTGGAGTTATAAGTGGTTTTCTTGTCAGAAGTTCCCCGATCTCTGCACTTATAATCTCTCCTTTTTCATCCGGAATAAATACAGTCAAGGGTGAATTTACAGGATTCCATCTTCCTTTAATAATATTGACTGAATTCTTGCCTTCGAAGCCTGCATAACTGAAGCTGGAAAAACGCGATAAATTTCTACCAAGTTCCAGGAGACTATCCGGTACATTCGAAAATATGAACAAAATACCAAGGTTCTCATTGTCAGGATTTCTTGCAGTTAAAACAATTGAGTTATTCTCGAGCATAATTTCGGTTCTTCCTATTTTTACCATTTTATGGTTCAGAATGACTTTATATTTTGATAATGAAGTAAATACCTTTGATGCAAATTTATTTTCAAGTCCCAAAACAATAACAGAACATTATCCAAAAGCTATTCAACCTTTTTACACTTTTATATTTTAATCCGCAAAATGCAGTTCGGAAACCTATCAAGCTTGCTGGAAAGCTTAAAAATCTTCTAAAATCGGCAAAATTATTTCTCTGGAGTTAAAAGCGGATAGCCTAATTCTTCCCGCTGTTTATAAAAAGCTTTCGCACATAATCTTGCAAGATTTCTTACGCGGGCAATATATCCTGTCCTTTCAGTAACAGAAATAGCACCCCTTGCGTCGAGTAAATTAAAAGTGTGGGAGCACTTCAGACAAAACTCATAAGAAGGAAGAACCAGACCTATTTTGTTTAATCTTATGGATTCTTTTTCATATGCTTCAAACTGTTTCATTAATAGTTCTATATCAGCGAAATCAAAATTGAACTTAGAAAATTCAACTTCTGACATATGATGGATTTCATGATATTTTATTCCTTTACACCATTGAAGATTGAAAACATTGTCAACCTCCTGTAAATACATCGCAATTCTCTCAAGACCATAAGTTAATTCAAGAGAAACAGGCTTCAGATCTATTCCACCAACCTGCTGGAAGTATGTAAACTGTGTAATCTCCATTCCATCAAGCCAGACTTCCCAGCCCAATCCCCATGCTCCAAGAGTGGGAGATTCCCAGTCATCTTCAACAAAACGAATATCATGTTTAAGGGGATCAATACCAAGATATGAGAGGCTTTCTATATAAAGTTCCTGACTGTTTGCAGGGGATGGTTTAAGAATTACCTGATATTGATAATAATGTTGAAGTCTATTAGGATTTTCGCCATATCTTCCATCAGTCGGCCTTCTCGAAGGCTCCACATAAGCTACCTTCCATGGTTCTGGTCCGATAACTCTAAAAAATGTTGCAGGATGAAATGTCCCTGCGCCTACTTCTATATCATAGGGTTGAAGAAGAATACATCCTTTTTCAGCCCAGAATTGCTGGAGTCTTAATATTAAGTCCTGGAAATACACAATTCCTCCTTAATTTCACTTTTATCAACTTTATTACTGAAATTGAAATCATAAAAAATACTATCTATCTTTGTCAATCTTAGCCGAAGCATACCTGTATCTAATTATAATAGAAATTATTCTTACTTATATAACCACAATTTCAGGGTAAGGGTATAAAACTAATTATAACTTTGTTCAACCCGATTTTAAAGGTTTGAAAATTATCAAGTCCACGAGCTCGATTGTTTTATTCATTTTCCGGGTTAACCCTATAAATGCCATTAGAACAATGCAGATGTTGTGAATTTCGACATGTTTTAGTAAATATCTCTAAAAGAAACTGATTGATTTAAATAAATTCTTGAATAAATACTCAATTATTCAATTTAATCCATGGAATTCATTATTCAGGTAAAGAATATCTTAAGTTCAAAACCTAACATATTACATTTTATCTATTTTATGATTATTTACTACAAAAAGAACGTCTCCTATTCTTTTAGCCTGTGTAATGTCATGGGTAGTAAGAATAATGATTGTATTAAATCTTCGCTTCATTTCTATTAAAATATTTTCAATTAATTCTGTATTAGCTTTATCAACTGAAGCCGTAGGTTCATCAAGAAAAATTATTTCAGGTTCAATAGCAATGGCTCTCGCAATACCCATTCTCTTTATTTCACCACTCGAAAGAGTTAAAGCATTTTGATTAACTTTATGAAATAAACCAACAAAATCAAGTGCTCTTTCAACCTTTTCTACTATGTCCTTTTTCTTCATACCTCTTATTTTCAAACCATAAGCTACATTCTTAAAGACTGTTGTATTGAAAACACCAATTTCTGGCAATAACAGAGTTATTCTACGCTGAAGATTTATATTTTTGGGCAATTCTACCGAATCCGAAAAGTAATTGATATTACCTCCATCAGGAGATTCTAAAAGAGAACAGATTCTTAAAAATGTGGATTTGCCTGAGCCATTTGATCCCATTATAACGTAAACCCCACTTTTTTCGAATGATAATGAGCAATCTTTGAGAACCTCTTTCCCATTATAATTCTTAGAGATATTCGAAACAAAAAGTTTTAAACTCATATAATCACCAGGATTAATCCGAAAAATGCTATATTCAAATTAACCTTTCTTTTGAATAAAGAATAACAGTATATTAATCAACAGTGAGATCAGAAGTAATATTATACCCAATGATAGAGCAAGCTCAAAATTTCCTTTGTCTGTTTCAAGAGCTATTGTTGTAGTCATAACTCTTGTATATCCCGCAATATTTCCACCAACAATTAAAATTGCCCCCACTTCTGCCATGACTCTTCCAAGTGCAGCAATAATTCCAGCCATTATTCCATATCTCGCTTCTTTGATTACTAAAATATGTATCTGAAAAGGTGATGCGCCCAGCGACTTTGCAGCAAGCTTTACAACAGGGTTGACCTTTATGATTGCAGAATGTGAAAGTGCCGAAACAATTGGGAACGCAAGGATACTCTGTGCAATTATCATCGCAGAAGGTGTATAAAGCAAATCCAAAAATCCTAAAGGACCACTACGTGAGAGAACCAGATAAAGAAAAAGCCCAACTACAACAGGAGGAAGCCCCATCAACATATTAAGTAAGCTTATGATGATTCCTCTTCCTTTGAATTTTTTTAAACCTATATAAGTGCCAGTGGCTACCCCGGTAATAGAAGATAATAACAGGGCTATTCCTGATACTTTCAGAGATAAAAGTATAATACTCAATAATTCTCTGTCAAAGTTTAAGATCAATTTAAAAGCTTTTATAAAGCTCTCAATGAAGATATTCACAATAGAATATATCCTTATAAATTATATTGTTAAAAACAGTTTGTGACCAAATAATCTAATACTTTTTTAGCCTAATAAATGCATTATTCCAACTGCATTTTCTGGTTAATGGAAATAAATTATCGAAGATTTATTTTGCATTTGGTATAAACAATTTATTGCCTTTTTTATCTCTAAATGAACCGATTATCTGTTGACCTTCTTTCGAGATAAGCCAATTTATAAATTCCATTGCCTCCTTATATTTCACATGTTTGTATTTTTCAGGATTAACAACCATGACTCCGTATTGGTTAAAAAGTTGAGGATCGCCTTCGAGGACTATCTTCATTTGAAGCCTATCTTTGTCCTTTGTCGCAAGCCATGTTCCTCTGTCTATCAATGTATAAGCTCTTCTTTCATTTGCAATTCTCTGACATTTTTCCATGCCCTGCCCGACTTCAAGATACCATTCCTGACCTTTTGGTTTAATTCCTGTTTTTTCCCATATAGCCAGTTCTTTATTATGGGTTCCAGAGTTATCTCCACGTGATATAAAAGGTTGTCTGTATTCTGCGATTTTTTTAAAAGCATTAACAACATCTTTAATTCCAGTAATATTCGCAGGATCGTTAGAAGGTCCTATAATTATAAAATCATTATACATGAGGTCATATCTATTAATGAAATATCCTTGTTCTACTGCTTTTAACTCCTGTCCTTTAGCATGAACAAGAACCAGATCAGCATCACCTCGTTTACCCATCTCAATAGCTGCACCAGTCCCGCGTGCAATAACTTTAACTTTAATTCCTTTCTTTTTTTCGAACAAAGGAAGAATATAGTCGAATAAACCTGAATTTTCAGTGCTTGTCGTTGAAGCACATATAATTGTTCTTTGTTCTGCTATAGCCAAAACTTTTAAAGATAAACTCAGAGAAATTACGAAGAATACAGTCATTATTTTTTTCATTTATCTCTTCCTTGTACCTGTATAATTGCCGAAATTCGTTTATATAGTTAATTTGTTATGTTTTTTTAAACATAACGATAATTATAAAAAATTACAATCTGAAGTCATCAGTCTCATGTGCAATAAAATTTTTTAAATTATCGTGAATTTTCCAGAACTGATCAATTGCTTTTTTCCCGGTTTCTGTAAGCCATGCACCTCCACCACCTTTGCCTCCTATCTGAGTTTGAATAAAAGGCTTCGTGCTCTGTCTGTTCATCGAATCAATTAATTTCCAGGCATGTCTGTAAGACATATTCATTGATTTTGCTGCTTTTGATATTGAGCCATACTTTTCTATTCTTTCCAGCAATACTACTCTCCCATACCCAATGAATGTTCCATTTTTCCCCTCAATCCATATTTTCCCTTTAACCTTAAAACTATTATTATCATTTTGTTCCACTACACAAAATTTATGTGCCTCTTTTAATCCTTTTCTACCTTTTTTCTTCATAGATACCGTAATATATAAATAAATATAACGATATGTCAAATAAAAAATCCTGTTTAACCAGAAAAATAAAATTAGAATAATACAGATGTCGTGAAAAAATTATTTTATGATACCCCAACTTTAATAACCAGGCTTTATTTATGGGAAAAACTGATTGAGTTAAATAAATTTTTGAACAAATACTCAATCATTCAGTTTAAATACAGACATTGTTAATATCTCATTCTAACTCTATATGAAAGCTTTGTCTCTTTGTCCTTCGGAATCTGTAAAATAAATTCTGCGGTGAATGCTTCTGTCTTTTTATAATTATGAGAATTACTTAACATAGTCCAATCACCAGGTATTGGTTCGAGAACTTTAACTGTAATATCTTCTTTTTTATGATTTCTGATTGAAATCTCGAACGCTGCTTCATATGTATCATAAGCCATTTTTTTCCAGTCAGTCTGCTTCCTTGTTGCAACAACATCAAAGGCGTCACCGAGTTTAACCCTCACTTTTTCATCTTTTGGTGTATGGTCTATTCTATCTTCGCCAATAAATTGGAGACTTCCTTCAATATCATGTTTATAAACTCTAACTATACCTTTCGGTAAAGGAATACCAAGATTATTTTCTTTTTTATTTTCGATTTCAATATAGACTCCAACTTTTTGTTTGGGCATTGCTTCTGTATATTGGCTATAGTAATAATATTTATTTCCATGGAAAACGAGTTCTTTCTTTACAGGAACATCACCTGCAGTAACAAGGTTTATCTGTTTTGTCTGATTATCTTTTACTGTTGTTTCTCTTTGTAGTGTATAAATATGATATTCAAAAAATTCTTCTTCCTTAAATTGTGGTACTGAAGGTACAGCTTCTTTCATAGCATATCTAAGCATTCTATCCTTATATTCCGGCTCTTCTGTTACCCTGTTAATATCACCTGCTACAAGCTTTAGCCTGGCATTTTTATAAGATGCTCCGCTTTTGTTATCAATTGTAACCCATCCTGAAAGATCAGCTTCGTCGTCCTTATCATTTAGGGTTACAACATAATCAGCTCGCCAGTTGATTCCATCTGTTAAATATGTTGCTTCGACTTTTTGCACTGAACTGAGAGTGTTTTCGAGAAGCCATATGAGTGTGGGCTTAGAAATGAGGTTTTCCGGGACTTCAGGGAATATGATTCGTCCTGGATGCCCAAAAGTTATTTCATTACCAATCTGAAAAATAGGCTGACCATTATTAGAAAGAAGCTTTGCATTAACTATTTCCTCCCTCTCTGTATAATAATTCTTTGAAAATAGTTTTACTTCACGGCCAACATATTTATCGAGAAGCTTCTGAGGATTAAGCAGGTCATACTCATAATTTTGTTCAAGTATATGAAGACTTTGAGGATTTGCAAGGGATTTGATATATACACTTGTTGGTATAATCTTTGATGCTACATCCATAAATCTTAGTTCACTAATGCCTTCAGGAAGTTCTATGTCTCTCTGATCTTTGACAAGTCCGAGATTCACATTATAAATAGTTATTGCAACACTTGTCTGATCTTCGATACCAGTTGAAAAAGTAGCTGTCTTTAAATCCCCGGCATAAATATATTCGCATGAGATAAAAAGAATTAAAAATAGTCCTGCCAATAAATAAAATATCCCTTTTTTCATCTTAATCCTCCATTAAAATAATTAAAAACAGATTAACACATAAATTAAATGTTTGCAAAGAAGTTTATTGACAAAACATTTTTTATGTTGAAACCTTGACAATATTAATATATATTTAAATTATAAAATGGTAAAATTATCATCCTGAATGTTCAGGAAATTTAATTAAAAACAACAAAGTCAAGAATGTAATTGGAGAAAAAAGTTTGTGGGTCCGGATGGTTTTCATTTTATGCTCCCGTACCAGGTAAAGATAACTGTAAATAGTGCAGCAATACAAATTAATGCTATTGCTAACACAGAAGGGAGGTGAATAAAAATGAAGGTTTTGAAAATGATTTTATTATCATTAATCGTAGTTAGTTTTATTATTTCTTACACATTCGCAGCAGGAGACATTGCAAAAGGTAAAGCTCTTTTTAATGATATTAAGTTTGCTGGAGGCACTGCAGGGAAGTCTTGCAATTCATGCCACCCCGGAGGTAGAGGACTCGAAAAATCTGCTGATAAAAAAGAATTCCATATCGGAGGAAAAACTCAAAAATCTCTTGAGGAAGCAGTCAATATCTGTATAGAAATGGCAAATAAAGGTAAAGCTATTGATGTCAGGTCAGCAGAGATGGCTGATATCGTATCTTACATTAAATCTTTAAAAACAAAATAATCTATTGAATAAACTGCAATTTTTATCCGGGGATTTGTAAAATTTAAACAAATCCCCGAGAGTTTTTTGAGGATGATATTCTCACAAGAGGAAAAGCATGTCAATATTTATGATTAAATCGATTCTTTCCATCGTATTAGTTTTTCTGTCGATAGTTGCACTCTTTACCATGTTCGAAATATCAGGCAGAACCGAAAGAAAATATAATATTGAAAAATTAAAAAAAGCCCATAAAATAAATGGCAAATTATATTTTCTTCTTTACGTAATTATTTCTTACTTTTGTATCAATTTTATAATTAATACAAAATCTGAACTTAATCCACGCACAACTTTCCATGCTGTATTTACTTTTTCTATAATCATTATGTTTCTACTTAAAATGTCTTATCTGAAAATCTACAGACAGTTCTATAACCAGGCAAAGATATTGGGGTTGTTAATAGTTATTTTTACATTCTTAAGTTTTGGAACCTCTGGAGGTTATTTTTTATTAAAACAAATAGGACTAAATAAAGATACCAAATCTTTTCCATCCAAAAGTAGAGGAGATTTTGATTTACATAAGAATATAATCTTAAAATGCGATGCTGAAAGTATAAAAAAAGGAAAAGAACTTTTTGAAACAAAATGTATTTTTTGTCATGAATATAATAATAAGAAAATATTGGTTGGCCCCGGACTTAAAGGAATATTAAAAAATGAATTATTGCCTGTAAGTAGAAAAAAGGCAGACCCTGAAACAATTACCGAACAGCTGTTTAAACCATATAAGGACATGCCATCATTTTCGTATCTCAAAAAAGATGACATTGAAAATATTATTGCTTTTTTGAATACTTTATGAATGAACTACTGGCTATAGGAACACTAATATTCTGGCCTGTAATACCAATTTTCTGGATACCTTTACATTCTGGGATAGCTTTGTTCAGAAAAATTGGAATTTTTACATATATTTTTCCTTTACTTATATGGATTCCTGTTGCGTATTTTATCTGGAATTACAGACAATTTCTCCTAAAAATTGCTTTTAGCTTTCAACTTTTTGTAAATATTGCAGGACTTATTCTATTACTATCAGGTTCGATATTACATATGTGGACAATAAAACTTCTTGGCACCGGTACTATTATCGGACTCCCTGAAGTTTTTCCAAAGATCAAGAATAAAATTATTGATAAAGGTCCTTTTTCTATTTTAAGACACCCGACTTATTTAGCTCATACCTTAATGTTGTCAGGCATTTTTTTATTCACAGGATTTTTATCTACAGGACTGGTTGCTTTATTAGACTTTTTTGCAGTAAATTTAATAATTATTCCTCTGGAAGAAAAAGAAATGCTCAAACGATTTGGCAATGATTACAAAGAATACTGTAAAAAAGTGCCTGCTCGTTTTATTCCGTGGTTATTTAATCCATAATTATATTTTTGTGTTATAATTTCAAAAAAATTGGAGCAACTATGCTATTCATAGGTCTTGATATAGGTTCGGTCAGTGCAAAATATATTATTGTTGATGAGCGAGGGAGAAAAATTAAGAGTCATTATGAAAGACATAAAGGACATCCCCTGCCTGTTGCTCTTAAACTTCTAAAAGAAATTACTGAATCATTAAGTACTACAAATAAAGATAAAAATTTTTCACTATCCATAACCGGTTCTGCAGGCAGATTGCTTGCATCAATTTTAAAAATAGAACCAATAAATGAGATTGTTGCACAGGCTTATGCGACCATCCTTGATTATCCTTCAATAAAAACAATTATAGAAATGGGTGGAGAAGATTCAAAACTTATATTAATTGATTCAGAGACTAAAGCTGTAACTGACTTTTCCATGAACTCTGTATGTGCTGCTGGAACAGGTTCTTTTCTTGACCAGCAGGCAGAAAGATTAAAATTAACAATAGAAGAATTCAGTGAACTTGCTCTTAAATCAAAGAAGCCTCCAAGAATCGCTGGAAGATGCAGTGTATTTGCAAAATCTGATATGATACATCTTCAACAGATTGCAACACCACTGGAAGACATAGTTGCCGGTCTTTGCTTTGCTGTAGCAAGAAATTTCAAAGGCGCTATTTTGAGGGGAAGAAAGTTTTCACATCCAGTTTCCTTTCAGGGCGGAGTAGCTGCGAACAAAGGCATGATTCGTGCTTTCAAGGAAGTTTTTAATCTCAATGAGCTTATAATCCCTGAGGAATTCGCTATAATGGGTGCATATGGTGCAGTTAGAAAAGACATGATTGACGGAAAAATTAATCATTTTGATATTTCATTGCTTGAAGAATTTCTTAAATCATATAAACCTCTTGAGGAAGGGTACCCTGCTCTCAGAAAAAAAGGCGAAGAATTAAACTTCGAAGCAAAATCAGAAGGTTTAAAAACATCATTATCAGATTCGTTCTCAAAAATAATCCTCGATTCTGCTGACCATAAAATAAAAGCATATATGGGCATCGATGTCGGCTCGATAAGCACAAATCTTGCTGTTATTGATGAAGGAGGCAATCTTCTTTCAAAGCGTTATTTGATGACCGCAGGAAGACCCATTGAAGCTGTCAGACAAGGACTTTCAGAAATAGGCAAAGAAATTGGAGATAGAGTTCATATCCTTGGTGTCGGAACAACAGGCTCGGGCAGATACATGATAGCTGATTATGTAGGAGCAGATATTGTAAAAAATGAAATCACAGCACAGGCAACTGCTGCTGCTTATATAGATAAAAATGTTGATACTATTTTTGAAATAGGCGGACAGGATTCTAAATATATATCTCTACAGGATGGCATCATAGTCGATTTTGAGATGAACAAAGCCTGTGCTGCTGGGACAGGTTCATTTCTTGAAGAACAGGCAGAAAAACTTTCAATTTCTATTAAAGACGAATTCCAGAAAAGAGCATTATCCGCAGAAAATCCATGCAGACTCGGTGAGAGATGCACTGTTTTTATGGAAAATTCATTGATAGCAAATCTCCAGAAAGGTGCTGATAAAAATGACCTCCTGGCAGGGCTTGCCTATTCTATTGTACAGAACTATATAAATCGTGTTGTTGCTGGAAAAAGAATAGGCAATAACATATTCTTTCAAGGTGGTGTAGCATTTAATAAATCAGTTGCAGCAGCATTCGAAAAATATCTTGGCAAAAAAATAACTATTCCTCCACACCATGATGTAACAGGCGCTATTGGAATGGCTTTAATAGCAAAACAATATATGAAAGAAAATCCATTTAAATCCTCAACATTTAAAGGTTTCGATTTATCAAAGAAACCTTATGAGATCAGTTCATTTGAGTGCAAAGGTTGCCCGAATGTTTGTGAAATAAACAGAGTTAAAATATCCGGTGAAAAAGGGTTTCTTTTTTATGGTGGTAGATGTGAAAAATATGACATTAGGAAAAAAGATAAAACAAATCTGCCTGACCTTTTTTTATTCAGAGAGGAAATGCTCTGGAAAGAACATTTAAAAAGGCAGAAAGCTTCAGAATCAGAAACCGATAAAGATAAAAAAACCGGGTTATTTAAAAGCAAACTGAAATTACCTAAGAAAATAGGAATTCCTTATATTTTCTTTTTTCACGATTTTTTACCATTCTGGAGCACTTTATTATGGGAGCTTGGTTTTGAAGTAATAGTATCTCCTAAGACAAATCGTCAGATAGTTAATCTTGGACTCGAAAAAGTACTCGCAGAATCCTGTTTCCCTGTTAAAGTTGCGCATGGTCATGTGCAATATCTTATTGACGAGAAAGTTGATGCCATTTTAATACCGAGTTTTATAAACCTGAATTCTCCTGAAGACCCGATGGAGAAAGGAGTTGGGTGTCCTTACTCACAGGCAATCCCGTACATATCGAACATTGCATTTGAAAACATTAAAGTTATTTCGCCTATTATAAACTTACGGCTTGGAGAAAAATATTTAATAAATCAGGTTTATAAATCTCTTAAAATATTTGGGGTTAGCAAACTTAAAATCGTAAGAACAATAAAAAAAGCTGAGATTGCACAAAAAGAATTTGTTGATTCCATTAGGGAAAAAGGTGATGAGGTGCTGTCGAATATAGAGAATCTTTCTATTGTGATAGTAGGCAGAGCTTATAATTCATTCGATAGCGGTGTAAATCTTCAGCTCCCCAAAAAACTTGCTGACCTTGATGTGCTTTCAATTCCTTTTGATTTTCTTCCACTCGAAAAATATCAGATTAATGATAAATGGCCTAATATGTACTGGCGTTCGGGTCAGAGAATTCTTAAGGCAGCAAGATTTATCAAAGAAACAAAGAATCTTTATCCAGTATTTATCGGTAATTTTCTGTGCGGCCCTGACTCTTTTATATTGAAATATTTCAAAGAAGAAATGGGTGATAAACCTTTTTTACATATTGAAATAGACGAGCACAGTGCTGATGCTGGCGCAATTACAAGATGCGAGGCTTTTCTTGATAGTGTGGCAAACAGGGATTCGATAAAATGTCCTAAAACTCCTGCTGAAGAAAACATCCCTCTGGTAAATATTATTGACAGGAAGCCTTCATGGAAGATATATATTCCAAGAATGTCGGACCATGCATTTGCACTTGCAGCAGCTTTTGAACGTTGCGGTATAAATGCTGAGGTTCTTCCTGAATCAAACAGACAGACAATTGAAATCGGTAAAAAATATGTATCGGGGAAAGAATGTTATCCCTGTGCTGTAACAACAGGTGATATGGTTAAAAAAGCACTATCTCCTGATTTTCAGCCAGAAAACAGTGCATTTTTCATGCCTTCAGGTAGTGGCCCGTGCAGATTCGGACAATATAATATCTTCCACAGGCTTGTTCTTGACAATCTTGGATATAAAAATGTTCCGATCTATGCACCAAATCAAGATACAACTTTTTACTCTGATCTTGGAATTGTTGGGAAAGATTTTTCAAAATATGCGTGGGAAGGGATTATAGCCATTGAATTACTTAAAAAATGTCTGCACGAGACAAGGCCTTTTGAGGCTGAACCGGGAATCTCTGACAATTTATATAAAAAACATCTTGAAAGAATTTATAATTCTTTAAGACAAGATAATGGTGATATTACATCACTCCTCAAGGAAATAAAAAACGACTTTTTTAATGTGCCGAGAAAAAATTTAGAGAAACCTTTAATAGGGATAGTCGGAGAAATATTTGTCAGGTCTCATCGTTTTTCCAATGAAGACCTTGTAAAAAGGGTCGAATCACTCGGTGGTGTTGTCTGGCTTGCACCGGTAGAAGAATGGATTTATTATGTAAATTACATAAGTTTAAGAAAAGCATTGTTAAAAAAGCAAAAGTCTGTTATTATTAATTTTTTGCTGAAAAAATTTTTTCAACAAAAAATTGAGCATGAATTCTCAAAATATTTTAAGGATTTTCTCAAGACAGCTGGCGAACCTAAAACAAAAGATATTCTTAAAAAGGCAAAGCCTTATCTTGATAGTTCTTTTGAAGGTGAAGCCATACTTAGTATAGGGAAAAGCATTGACCTGATAGAGAAAGGCGCTTCAGGTATAATAAATGCTATGCCTTTTGGTTGTATGCCCGGCACTATTGTGACAGCTCTATTACGTGGAGTTAGCAGGGATTACGGTATCCCGTTTATAAGTATTCCATATGATGGTACTGAATCTGTAACCACTGAAATACAAATTGAAGCTTTTATGGAGCAGGCAAGAGATATACACAAGAAGAAGACATAATTCTTTTTTGACCTGCTTCATTTATTCAAATGTAAAAGGAGGGTTGATGAGTGGGAAACGTTAAAAAGTGGCGCAAGAAAAAGATGAGCAAACATAAACATGCAAAACTCAGGAAAAAGACCAAATTCCAGAGACGAAAAAGTAAATAGGATATAATCAAAATATACCTTAAATACATACAGGTAAATAAAATTATCCACTTTTTAC
>FWPV01007758.1_pt1 | contig 19247 bp, 18 predicted proteins | sample 2228371 | NCBI WGS metagenome assembly FWPV01 (sample SAMEA103939776, study PRJEB20133) | metagenome
ACCGCCCGACCAGGGTGAAGTGCTGCTGGACCAGGGCGACGCCCCGGTCCCGCAGCAGGCGGGGGTCGAACCGGGTGACGGGTTCACCGCGCAGCAGGACCCCGCCGAGGTCGGGCTGCTCGAGCCCGGCCAGGATGCGGGTGAGCGTCGTCTTGCCCGCGCCGTTCTCCCCGAGCAGGGCGTGCACCTCGCCGGCGTCGACGTCGAGGTCGACGCCGGCGAGGGCCATCAGGTGGCCGAAGCGCTTGGTGATGCCCCGCATGGACACCGGCGGCGCCGACGAGGTGCCGGCGCCCCGGTTCACGACGCCGTCCCGATGAACGGCACCTCGAACGTGCCGGCCTTGATCTGGTCCATCACCTCGTTGAACTTGGCCATCGTTTCGGCCGGGATGTCCGCCATGCGGGCCGGGTTGATGACGATGCTCATGCCGCCGTCCTTGAACCCGACCTCGTAGTACCGGGCGGGGTTCACCTTGCCGGCGGCGACGTCGGCCACCATCAGCTCAAAGGTCTTGTCGAGGTTCCACACCATGGACGACAGCACTGAGGGGCCACGGGAGGACATGTCGCCCACGTACCCGGTGGCCACCCCACCGCGCTCGGCGGCGGCGTCGATCTGACCGAAGGTGGGCGCCTGGCCGCAGCCGATGAACATCGTGGCGCCGGCGTCGGCCTGACCGAGGGCGGCCTCCTTGGCCTTCTGCACGTCGTACCAGTCGCCGATGGCCACGAACGAACCGTCGATGCCGGGGTTCACGGTCTTCGCCCCGGCCAGGAACGCCTGGTACATGGCCTGGCACACGGGAATGTCGAACCCGGCGGCGCCGGCGACCTTGCCGCCCCCGGTGACCCCGGCGGCGAGGATGCCCTGCAGGTACGAGGCCTGGTAGAAGGGCTGGGCGTAGTCGGACATGTTCGCGGAGACGTCGCCGAAGCCGCCGGCGTAGACGAACAGCGTGTTCGGATAGTCGGGGGCGACCTTCTTCACGTCCTCGCCGAAGTTGAACGAGTGGGCGATGATCGGGTTGTAGCCGTCCTCGGCGAGCGCCCGGAGCGCACGCTCGCCGGCCGCGCCGGGCTGGACGTTCTCTTGCAGGACGAGGTCGCTGATCTTGCCGTCGGCGAGCAGCTTGTTGGCGGCGTCGTAGGCGGCCTGCCCCCACGATCCGTCCTGCCATTCGGCGGAGTAGACGATGGCCATCTTGGGTGCTTCGGCGTCTGCCGACGCGACGGTGGTGCCGGCGGCGGTGGTGTCCGGTGCCGCCGAGCCGTCGTCGCCGCCACAGGCGGCCAGGGCGAGGGCGGCGGCGCTGAGGAGCGCGACGAGACGGGTGCGGATGGTCATGCGGGGCGTGCCTCCAGAACACTCGGGAGTCAGGGTTGCCGGGCGCACCCTGGCGATGCGGGTCCGGGCCCGGCGGCACGCGCAGCCTGCTCGACCACGATCACCGGAGCGGGGCAGGGCAATGACCAGACCGTGAACAGCGTCTGACCCTGACCTTGCGGCACTCGGGCCGGCTGGTCGCGAGGTGGCCCCGCGGCTCGGCGAGCCGTCCGGGTGCGCAGCGCGGGTTCAGCCGCCCATGCCGGGCAGGCCGTCGGCCAGCCAGTTCCCGTGGAACCCGGCCGGGACCCGGCGGGGCAGGTGGACCCTGGCCAGGGGGCCGGCGGTGATGTCGGTGGCGTCGAGGATGCACAGGTCGGTCTGCATGGTGGCCACCGTGGTGGCGTACACCAGCAGCCACCCGTCCCGCTCGTCGGTGCCACCGGGCCGGGGGGCCAGAACCGCCTCGCCGATCGACACCCCGGGCCCGAAGGTGAACGTCTCGTCTTCGCCGGTGGCCAGGTCCCACTGGATGATGCCGTCGAAGCCGAACTCGACCGGGTTGGCGAGCGTGGCCGACGCATGCCCGTACCGGTGGGGGAGCCCGAGCCGGCCGTCGTGGAGCCGGGGGAAGTCGCTGCGACGGTCGTCGAGCCGCTCCTCGTGCACCGTGCCCGTGGGCAGGTGGAGCACCCACTTGGTGAGCCCCACCCCCTCGGGCGGTCGCCCGCCGCTGGCCTCCCGGGCCCGCTCGAAGTCGAGATCGACCGAGGGCATCCGGCAGCCGTAGGCGACGATGGTGTCGCCTTCCTCCCAGGCGTTGAGGAAGTGGAAGACGTAGCAGGGTTCGATCTCGAACCAGCGGACGTCGTCGTTGGTGCCGTAGCGGGGCATGACCCCGATCCGGGCGCCGTGCTGCGGCTGCCACATGCCCTCGCCGCCCATGGAGATCACTGCGGGCAGGTCGAAGAACAGCGTGTGGTGCCGGGTGGTGAGGAAGTCGTGCATCATCACCGCCCGCGGCAGGTCGATGACCGCCGAGTGCACCAGGGTGCCGGAGGCGTCGGCGACGTGGACCCGCAGGAACGGTGGGCCACCGACCGGGGCGTAGCCGAAGAACACGAGTTCGCCGGTCTCCGGGCACCACTTCGGGTGGGCGGTCATCGCCCCGGTGAGCCGTCCGTCGAAATCCCACAGCCCGACGGTGTCGAGCGCCGGGGTGAGCTCCGTGGGGAACCCACCCTCCCACAGGGCGAGGATCTTGTGGGCGTGGCGGATCACGTTGGTGTTGGCGGCGTTCTTGAAGATGCCGCACTCCTCGACGAGCTCGGCGGGCGGGAAGCGGACGTTGAGGAGCCCGCCGAACAGCGCGTGCCCGGCCGCCCGCTCGTGACGAAGGCCGGGGGTGAGCACCCAGCGGTTGCGGTAGCGGGCCCGGCCGTCGTGGAGGTCGACGGCGTGGATCATCCCGTCACCGTCGAACCAGTGGTAGGCGCCCAGCGGTGCGAACTGGGGGTTGGCGCCGTTTCGCAGATAGGAGCCGGACAGCTCGACCGGGATCTCGCCGGTGACCGGCAGGTCGTCGGTGGTGAGTTCGTCGAACACCGGGGCGTACACCCCGCTGAGGAACGGTTCGGAGGACGCGAACGTCTCGGGTTCGGTGACCGCCATGGCGGAAGCCTAGGTGACCGCAGTCACCCGGTGAAGGGGCGGCTCACCACCGGCGGGGGCCCTGGCCGGCGACGGCCTGCAGGACGAGCAGCAGGCCGACCGCCCCGGCGAAGGCGACGAGAAACGACCACCAGCTGAACCCGGTGAGCCCCTGGCCGGCAGCGGCGTTGGCGAGCGCCCCGCCGACGAGGGCCCCGGCCACGCCCAGGGCGAGGGAGAAGAGGCATCCGCGCTTTTCGACCCCGGTGACCGACTGGGCGAGGGAGCCGGCGATCAGGCCGATGACGATCCACGCGAGGAGGCTCACCGGGGTGAGGCTAGGCGGCGCTGGCGGGGTGCTCGTCGGTGTCGCCGGTGCCGGCACGGCGGGCGGCGTCGGCGAGCGCCTGGCGGGCCCGGGCGACCCCGGCCCGGCCGATGCGGCGGGTGCGCTCGTCGAGCGAGAACGGGCTGCGCCGGATGGTCCGCTCGGGGAGGGGGAGCGTCGGCTGGGTCATGCGGTGATGATGCCGACGGCCTGTCACAGAGATGCCGGTCGTCGGCGTGAGATCAACGCCACCCCGGGGGCCGGTGGACGCCGACACCGTGGCCGAGTTCGCCGCAGCCGGCGTCCACCGGCTGATCCTGCTCGCCCCGTCACGGCTCGACGACGACGGCCTGTCGGCCTGGCTGCGGGCCCACGCCCCCCGCCGGTGACCGCCGGTCAGCGGGCCACGAAGTACTTGGCCCGGGGGTGGTGGCAGATGATGGCGCTGGTGGTCTGCTCGGGCTGGTACTGCCAGCTGGTCTCCTCGCTGACGCTGACGCCGATGCGTTCGGCCCCGAGCAGTTCGGCAACCTTGGCGTTGTCCTCCAGGTCGGGGCAGGCCGGGTAGCCCGACGAGTAGCGGCCACCCCGGTACTGCTGGCGGAACAGCCCGGCGATCGACGGGCCGTCCTCGTCGGCGAAACCCCACTCCTCCCGGATGCGCCGGTGCCAGAGCTCGGCCAGCGCCTCGGTCATCTCGACGCCGAGGCCGTGGAGGTGGAGGTAGTCCTGGTAGCGGTTCTCCCGGAACAGCTCGGCGGCCGCCTCGCTCACCGCGGCGCCCATGGTCACGATGTGGAACGCGGCGTAGTCGGCCTCGCCCGAGTCCACCGACCGGAAGAAGTCGGCGATGCACAGCCAGGGCTCCACCCGCTGGCGGGGGTAGCTGAACCGCAGCCACTCCGAGGTCCGGCTCTCGTCCTTCCACACGATCAGGTCGTTGCCGTCGCTGTTGACCGGGAAGTAGCCGTAGACCACCTGTGGCACCAGTACCCCGGTCGCCTTGGCGGCGGCGAGCTGCTGGCGGAACACCGCCCTGATCCGGGCCTTGAAGTCGTCGTCGCTCTCACCCTTGTCCGGCCGGTACTGCCACTGGTTGCGGTAGAGGGCCGTCTCGTTCACGTACGCGGCGATCTCGTCGAGGGGGATGCCCTTCACCACCCGGGAGCCGAGGAACGGCGGTACGAACACCGGGTTGTCGGTGGCCACGTCAGGCGACCGGGCGGGCAGCTCGACCGGCTCGGCCGGGGTGGTGGTGCGCGCCGGGAGCCGCCGGCCGCTCGGGGTGCGGCCGAAGTCGGGGTCGTCGACCGCCCCCCGCTTGATGTCCATGAGCCGGTCCATCGTGTGCAGGCCCTCGAAGGCGTCCCGGCCGTAGAAGACGCGCCCCGAGTAGATCTCACGCAGGTCCTTTTCGACGTAGGACCGGGTCAGCGCCGCGCCGCCGAGCAGCACGGGGACGTCCGACAGGCCCTCCTCTTCGAGGACCAGGAGGTTCTCGCGCATGATCAGCGTGCTCTTCACCAGCAGGCCGCTCATGCCGATCGCGTCGGCCCCGACCTCCCGTGCCTTGGCGATCATGTCGCCGACCGGGCATTTGATGCCCAGGTTGAACACCTCGTAGCCGTTGTTGGTGAGGATGATGTCGACGAGGTTCTTGCCGATGTCGTGGACGTCGCCTTTCACCGTGGCCAGGACCACCCTGCCCTTCGAGGTCTGGCCCCCGGTGCGGTCCATGTGCGGCTCGAGGTGGGCGACGGCCGCCTTCATGGTCTCGGCCGACTGCAGCACGAACGGCAGCTGCATCTGCCCCGAGCCGAACAGGTCGCCGACCACCTTCATGCCGTCGAGGAGCACGGTGTTGATGATGTCGAGCGCTGGCATGCCTGAGGCGAGTGCCTCGTCGAGATCGGCTTCGAGCCCGTCGCGGTCGCCGTCGATGATGCGGGCCTTGAGCCGTTCGCCGACCGGCAGCCCCGAACGGTCGGGCTTGGCCCTGGACTGGACCTGCACGCCGGAGAACACCTCGAGCAGTCGTTGGAGCGGGTCGTACCCCTCGGACCGCCGGTCGTAGATCAGGTCGAGGCAGACCTCGCGCTGGTCGGCCGGGATGCGGTTCATGGGCATGATGCGGGCGGCGTGGACGATCGCCGAGTCCAGGCCGGCCTTGCGGCACTCGTCGAGGAACACGCTGTTGAGCACGTGCCGGGCGGCGGGGGACAGGCCGAACGAGACGTTCGACACGCCGAGGGTGGTGAAGCAGCCGGGGAGTTCGGCCTTGATGCGCCGGATCGCCTCGATGGTGTGGATGGCATCGCGGCGCAGGTCGTCGTCGCCGGTCGACAACGGGAAGGTGAGCGCGTCGAAGATCAGGTCGCTGGGCTTGAGCCCGTAGCGCTGGACGGCCAGGTCGTGGATGCGGTGGGCGATCTCCATCTTCCACTCGACGTCACGGGCCTGGCCCCGCTCGTCGATCAGCAGGCAGATCACCGCAGCGCCGTGCTCGGCGGCGAGCCGCATCACCCGGTCGAAGCGGCGGCCCTCGGCCTCGCCCTCTTCGAGGTTGGCCGAGTTGAGGATGGAGCGGCCCCCGACCAGCTCGAGTCCGGCCTCCATGACCTGCGGTTCGGTCGAGTCGAGCACCAGCGGAGCGCTGGCCGCAGTGGCGAACCGCCCCGCCACCTCGGCCATGTCGGTCGTGCCGTCCCGGCCGACGTAGTCGACGCACACGTCGAGGACGTGGGCGCCCTCCTTCACCTGCTCGGTGGCCATCCGCACACAGGTGTCCCAGTCGCCGGCGAGCATCGCCTCGCGGAACGCCTTGGAACCGTTGGCGTTGGTGCGCTCGCCGATGATCAGCAGGCTGGTGTCCTGCGCGAGCGGCACGGGTGAGTAGATCGACGAGACCGCCGGCTCGAGGACCGGCACCCGTCCGAGCGGGGTGAGCCCGGCCACCCGTTCGACCACCTGGCGGAGGTGCTCGGGGGTGGTCCCGCAGCACCCGCCCACCACCTGCACGCCGCACTCGGTCACGAACCGCTCGAGGTGGTCGGCGAGTTCCTGCGGGGTCAGGTCGTAGTGGGTGCGCCCGTCGACCACACTGGGCAGACCGGCGTTGGGCAGCACGCTGATCGGCACCGGGCAGTGCCGGGACAGGTAGCGGATGTGCTCGCCCATCTCCTTCGGTCCGGTGGCGCAGTTCAGGCCGAACACATCCGGCCCGAGCGCGACGAGCGAGGTCAGCGCCGCGCCGATCTCGGAGCCGACCAGCATGCGGCCGGTGGTCTCCATCGTCACCTGCAGCTGGATGGGCACCTGGCGGCCTTCGGCGGCCATGGCCCGCCGGCAGGCGATGACCGCGGCCTTGGCCTGCAGCAGGTCCATGCAGGTCTCGATGATGAACAGGTCGACGCCGCCTTCGAGCAGTGCCCGGGCCTGCACCTCGTAGGCGTCGCGCAGTTCCCGGAAGCTGATGTGCCCGAGCGAGGGGAGCTTGGTGCCCGGGCCGATCGAGCCGGCCACCCAGCGGGGCCGACCGTCGGCGGAGAAGTCGGAGGCCACGGCCCGGGCGATCCTCGCTGCGGCCACGTTCAGCTCGTGGGCCTTCTCGGGGATGGCGTATTCGGCCAGCACCGTGGCGAACGCGCCGAAGGTGTCGGTCTCGACCACGTCCACGCCGACTGCGAAGAACGAGGCGTGCAGGTCGGCGATCACGTCGGGACGGGTGAGCACCAGCATCTCGTTGCAGCCCTCGAGGCCCGGACCGCCGAAGTCATCGGGGCCCAGCTCCCGCAGCTGCAGGTTGGTGCCGGTGGCACCGTCGTAGACGACGACCCGCTCACGGACGGTGTCGAGGAAGGACGGGTGGCTCATGCACGCTCCATGGCAGAAGGATCGGGCGGGCCCGCAGGGGCCGCCGTCGGTGCGCTCGGGATCGTGCTCATGCGCCTTCTGGCGCTGGTGCCCGCCGGGGAGCCCCCGGCGTCATGAGTCACCAGATGTTACCGGGTGGTCCGGGCCGGAGGAGAGCGGACGTCGCCGTGGCCGGGCCGGGCGGGTGAGTCGGTCTGCCAGCGTCGGGTGGGCCGGGGACCGGCCAGCCGCCGGCGACGGCCGCAGTTCGAGCGCAACGGCCTTGATGGTGCCCACCAGCGGCACGGCCACCAGCGCACCGGGGACGCCGGCGGTCGAGGCGCCGACCAGCGCGGCCATCATCGTCACCGGGGGCGAGAGGTCCACCGCCTGGCCGACCACCGTCGGCTGCAGCACGTGGTTCTCGAACTGCTGGTAGGCGAGGAAGGCGAGCAGGCACACCAACCCGGTGCCCGCCCCCTGGGAGAAGCCGAGCAGCACGAACACCGAACCGCCGAGGAAGCCGCCGATCTGGGGGATGAGGTTGGTGATCGCCGCCCACAGGGCCGCGAGGGGTGCGAGCGGGATGCCCAGGGCCAGCCCGGCGACCAGCACGGCGAGGCCGTTGAGCACGGCGATGAGCACCGACCCGGCGAAGTACCGGCCGACGGTCCGGTACAGCAGGCCCCCGACGCGGTCGGCCCGCTCCCGCAGCCCGAACGGCACCAGCCGTCGGGCGCTGCGCACCATCCGCTCGCCGTCCAGCAGCAGGGTGACGGTCACCAGCACGATCGCGGACGCGGCGAGCGCCCCACCGAACAGCGATCGGGCCAGGTCGGCAAGCGGCGTCGCGTCGCCGGAGAGCCGGGAAGGCAGTTCTGCGAGCCAGCCCTCGAGACGGGCGGGCACGTCGTTGCGCTCCAACCACGGGCCGATGACCGGGACGGCCCCGAGCTGGGCGACGACCGTGGGCAGGTCCCGGCTGAAGGCGTTGGCCTCCCGGACGGCGGGCGGCCCGAGCAGGACCAGCACCGCGCCCACCGCAGCGACGACCAAACCCAGCACCATCGCCACCGACACGCCCCGCCGGCACCGCAACCGGGCGCCGAGGGCCCGGACCAGCGGGTCGAGGGCGAGGGCGAGCAGCGTGCCGACCGCCACCCAGATCAGGGCCTGGCGGGCCGACTGCGCGACCTCGAACAGCGAGAACAGCACCAGCAGTCCGGCCACCACGGTGGCCGACGTCCGCCAGTCGAGGTCGACGACCATACCCCCGGGTGCGTCGGGCACGCCGGTACCGTACGCGGCGATGGCCGAGCCCGTGCGGACGCTGCGCGTGAGCACGACCTCGGTGATGGTCCTGCTCGGGCTTCTGGCGCTCGGACTGGTCGTACGCAACGTGCTGGCCCGCAGCGAGCGGGTGCTCGGCTGGCTGCTGGCGGCCACCGTGGTGGCCGCTCTGCTCCATCCGGCCGTCGGGTTCCTGCAGCGGGCGATGCGGCGCAGCCTGGCCCTGCTGGTGACGTTCATGGTGCTCGGCTCGGCGGTGGGTGCGGTCGCGTACGGCGCGGTCGACGACATCAGCGAGGAGGTCCGACGGTTGCAGCGGGAGGCGCCGGCTGCCGCCGAGCGGATCGAGGCGTCGGAGCGGTTCGGGCAGGCGGCCCGGGATTTCGGCCTCGCCCGGCGCGTCCGGGAGTTCGTCGACGAGCTGCCCAGCCGCCTCGCCGGCGGGGATGCACCCGAGGCGCTGCGGGCCGCCGCCACGCGCAGCGTCGCCTACCTGGTGGCCTTCGTGCTCACCGTGTTCCTGCTGCTGCACGGTCCCCGGTTGGTGGATGCGGCCACCGCAGCCATCAGCGACCCGGACCGTCGCCGGCACCTGCAGGCGGTGCTGGCCGAGGCGTACCGGCGGTGGTGGCGATCGGTGATCGGCGCAGTGGGCATCGGCGTGCTCGCCGGCACCGCCGCCATGGCCCTGGCCCGGGCGGCCCAGCTGCCCGGCCCGAACGCGCTCGGGCTGCTGGTCGGGCTGTTCGCGATGGTCCCCTCGGTGGGCGTGCTGGTCGGCGGGGCGCCCCTGCTGCTGCTGGCCGCCGGCCTGCGCCCGGGCGCCACCACGGCGCTGACTCTGCTGGTCGCCCTGGTCGTGCTGCAGCTGCTCGAGGCGATGGTGCTGCGGCCGGCAGTGGAGCGCCGATCGCTGCACGTCGGCCCGGCCATCACGACCGTGGTCGCGATTGTGGCTTTTGACCTCGCAGGCATCGGCGGGGTGTTCGTCGGGCTGGCGATCGTGGTGTTCGTCCTCGCCGTCGCCGACGAGCTCGCCCCCGGGGACGGGCCCGAACCGTCGGCCGGGAGCCCCGGCGGGTAGCGTCCCTGCGGCCATGACCGAGCGCTTCCGCATCACCACCAAGAAGGGCGACGACGGCACGACCGGCCTGCTCTACGGCCACCGGGTCCGCAAGGACTCCATCCTGCCCGAGGCGTACGGCACGGTCGACGAGGCGCAGGCCGCCGTCGGCATGGCCCGGGCGGAGGCCCGCGCCCAGGGAGGGCCGGCCGCCGAGGAACTCGCCGGCATCCTCGTCGCCATCGAACGTGACCTGTGGATCCTCATGGGGGAGCTCGCGACGCTGCCTCAGGACCGGTCCAAGCTGGCCCAGCAGGTCACCCAGGAGATGGTCGACCACCTCGAAGCGGTCATGGACGACATCGCCGAGCGGTTCGATCCGCCCACCGAGTTCGTCCTGCCCGGTGAGACCCGCCTCGCCGCCGCGCTCGACGTCGCCCGCACCGTGGTGCGCCGGGCCGAGCGGGTCTCGATCCAGGCGGCCGAACCACCGTCGCTCGTGGTGCCCTACCTCAACCGGCTGTCCGACCTGCTGTGGACCCTGGCCCGCTGGCAGGAGGGCCGCTCCCTCACCGCCCGCCCCTGAACCTGACCGGAGGCAGCACCGTGACCATCTCGTTCTCCGTCTCGAGGACCGCGCCGAAGGGCACCGGGGCGTTGGGCATTCCCGTGTACACCGAGGGGCCGGTCCCCCGCTCGCTCGGGCTGAGTCGCGCCGCGCTGGCCGCGCTCGGCTTCGAGGGCAAGCCCGGCCAGACGCAGGTGGTGCCCTCGTCGGCCGGCGCGCCGACGCTGCTGGTCGCCGTGGGCATGGGCAAGCCCGGCGAGGTGTCGGTCACCACGCTGCGAACCGCCGCTGCGGCGCTGGCCCGGGCCGCCCAGAAACAGGAGTCCCTGGCCACGGCCATCGCGGACGTGCCCACCGTCGAGCCCGCCGCCGCCGCCCAGGCGGTGGCCGAAGGGGTGGTGCTGGCCAGCTACCGGTTCGTCGAGCTGAAGAAAGACAAGACGGTCCCGACGCTGTCGTCGGTGGTGCTGCTCGCCGACCCCGGCAAGGCGCGCAAGCTGCAGGCCGGGGCCGACCGGGGTGCGGCCATCGCCGCAGCCGTGTGTTTGGCCCGTGACCTGTCCAACCGCCCGCCGGCGCATCTCACCGCCGCTGCGCTGGGGAACATCGCGGTCGAGGTCGGTACCGCCGCCGGGCTCGAGGTCGAGGTGTGGGACGAGCACCGGCTGGCCGAGGAGCGGTGCCACGGCCTGCTGTCGGTCAACGCCGGCTCGGCCAACCCGCCCCGTCTGGTGAAGCTCACCTACACCCCCCGGAACCCGGTGGCCACCGTGGCGCTGGTAGGCAAGGGCATCACCTTCGACTCCGGCGGGCTGTCGCTCAAGCCGAGCGACGGCATGAAGGACATGAAGATGGACATGTCAGGGGCCGGCGCGGTGCTGGCGGCCATGACCGCCCTGCGGGTCACCCGGCCGAAGGTGAAGGTGATCGGCTACCTGTGCTGCACCGACAACCTGCCCAGCGGGACGGCGATGAAGGTGAGCGACGTCATCACCTACCGGAACGGCACGACCGTGGAGGTGATGAACACCGACGCCGAGGGCCGGCTGGTGCTGGCCGACGCACTGATCCTGGCCACCGAGGCGAAGGTGGACGCGATCGTCGACATCGCCACGCTCACCGGGGCGTGCATGGTGGCGCTGGGCACCCGGGTGGCCGGGCTGATGGGCAACCACGACGGCTGGATCGGCCAGGTCCAGCAGGCGGCCAGGGCGGCCGACGAGCCGGTGTGGCACATGCCGCTGCCTGCGGAGTACCGCAAGCTGCTCGACAGCGAGGTGGCCGACCTCAAGAACATCGGTGGGCCCCACGGCGGGATGCTCACCGCCGGGCTGTTCCTCCAGGAGTTCGTGGGCACCACCCCGTGGGCGCACCTCGACATCGCCGGCAAGGAGCGCATCGACGCCGACGAGGGGTGGCTGGTGAAGGGGGCCACCGGGTTCGGGGTGCGGACCTTCCTCGAGTTACTCGACCGGTTCACCCCGCTGTCGCCGGCCGCGACTTGACCATCCCTTGACGCCCCCGGCCGACCCGGGGATGGCACACTCGCTCCATGCGGCGGCGGATCATGGTGGTGTTCGGCACGCGCCCCGAGGGCATCAAGCTGGCGCCGGTCATCCTGGCGATGAGGGAGCACCCGGGACTCGAACCGGTGGTGGTGAACACGGTCCAGCACCGGGAGATGCTCGACCAGGTGCTCGGGCTGTTCGGGATCACGAGCGACGTGGAACTGGCCCTGCAGCGGACCGGCACCGGCCTGGCCGAGCTGACCAGCCGACTGGTCGAGACCGTCACCCCGGTGATCACCGATCATGCGCCCGATGCGGTGATGGTGCAGGGGGACACGACCACGGCCTTCGTGGCCGCGCTGGCGGCGTTCTACGAGGGGGTGCCGGTGGTGCACCTGGAGGCCGGGCTGCGCAGCGGGAACCCGGCCTCGCCGTTTCCCGAGGAGATGAACCGGCGGCTGGTCACCCGGCTGGCCTCACTGCACCTGGCGGCCACGCCCGCCAACGCGGCCAACCTGGCCACCGAGGGGGTGACCGGGCCGTCGGTGGTGGTGACCGGCAACACCGTGATCGACGCCCTCCACGAGGCGCTGCGCCGGCCGGTGCCGTTCACCGACCCGGCGCTCACCGCCCTCGACGACGACCCCCGTCGGGTGCTGCTGGTGACCACCCACCGGCGGGAGTCGTGGGGCGGGCCGATGGAAGACATCGGCCGGGCGGTGGCCGACATCGCCCGCTCGGAGCCCGACCTGGTGGTCGTGTTGCCCATGCACCGCAACCCGCTGGTGCGCGACTCGCTGGTGCCCCACCTCGGCGACCTGCCCAACGTGGTGCTCACCGAGCCGCTGCCCTACGGGGAGTTCTGCCGGCTCATGGCCCGGGCCCACGTGCTGCTGACCGATTCCGGTGGCGTGCAGGAGGAGGGGCCGAGCCTCGGCAAGCCGGTGCTCGTGATGCGGGAGAACAGCGAGCGGCCCGAGGCCATCACCGCCGGCACCGCCCGGCTGGTGGGGACCGACCCGGCCGAGATCGCCTGCCAGGTGAAGCGCCTGCTGCACGACGACGACGCCTACGCCGAGATGGCCAACGCCGTGAACCCGTACGGCGACGGCCGTGCTGTGCCCCGGGTGCTGGCGGCGATCGCGCACCATCTCGGTGACGGGCCGCCGGCCGAGCCGTTCACGCCTGTGCACTGACCGCAGCCCGGGTCTCGGCCGCCCACCGCGCAGCGTCGTGGCTGATGGCCGGGTGGAACCCCCACTCCCGCAGCTGGTGCTCGCAGGCGGCCGGGTCGTCGCCGGCCTCGAGCAGCGACCAGGCCACCGCCCTGGCCCGCTCGCGCATGCGGGCCGGGTCGGGCCCGGTGGGCCGGCGCGACTCCCACAGCCGGTGGGCGGCCTGCAGGCCCGGCGGGAGGCGCCGCACCTGATGGGCGGCCAACGGGGGCAGCTTGCGGCGCACCGCCAGTGCGGCGGGTACCCCGTCGCGGCCCTCGAGCTAGCGGGCGAGCTGGAAGCGGCAGCAGCGCAGCAGCGCCCGGACGAATGGCCCGTCCCGTCCGGTGCGGCCGCTGATGCCCAGGGCGCCGGCAAGCTCGACCGGGTCGACCTCGAAGCCGTCGGGGTCGTCGTCGAGGCGTTCGGCGAACTGTCGCAGCAGCAGCGTGGTGGACGGGCCGAGCAGACCCAGCCAGAACCGCTCGACGTAGGGTGAGCGGGGGTCATGGCCGAGCTGGTCGATCACGGGGTCGGGCCAGGGCACCACCGTGATCCGCTCGACGGCGAAGCCGGCGAGGGTCGGGGTCGTCGACGTCATGGGCCGCCTCCTCGGGAAGACCGGTCACGAGTGCAACCGGGGCCGGTTCACAGGGGAAGCGACATGCATTCTCATGTCATTTCATGCACCGCGTCAAGTCCAGAACGGGCCGTGCGTCGACTCCCTAGGATGCGGGCGTGGTCGACGAGACGCTGCTCGAACAGGTGGCGGGCTGGATCGACGAGGCGCAGCGGGTGGTGGTGCTGACCGGGGCCGGCATCTCGACCGACTCGGGCATCCCCGACTACCGGGGTCCCAACGGGGTGTGGACGAAGAACCCCGGGGCCGAGCGGCTCGCCACCCTCCAGCACTACCTCTCCGATCCCGAGGTCCGCCGCCGGGCCTGGCAGAACCGGGCGACGTCGCCGATGTGGCAGGCCCGCCCGAACATCGGGCACCTGGCGCTCGTCGAGCTCGAGCGGCGGGGCAAGCTCCACGCCCTGGTCACCCAGAACGTCGACGGGCTCCACCAGCAGGCCGGCACCAGTGCGGAGCGGGTCATCGAGGTGCACGGCACCGTCCACTGGGCGATCTGCTGGGAGTGCGGCGACCGCAACCCGATGGAGGTCCTGCTCGAGCGGGTGCGGGCCGGTGAGGAGGACCCGCCCTGCCTGCGGTGCGGGGGGATCGTCAAGAGCGACACGATCAGCTTCGGGCAGGCGCTGGTGCCCGAGGTGATCGACCGGGCCATGCAGGTCAGCGAGGAGGCCGACCTGTTCCTGGCGGTGGGCACCTCGCTGCAGGTCTACCCGGTGGCGAACACCGTCCGGCGGGCCCAGATGTCGGGGGCACCGGTGGTCATCGTCAACGCCGAGCCGACCCCGTTCGACGGGGTGGCCTCGGCGGTGCTCCGGGCTCCGATCAGCCGGGTGCTCCCGGCCATCTGCCGGCTCCCGGGCTGACCCCCGCCCCGGGAGCCGTGCGGGCGCCCAGAGGCGGGGGGTGTATCAGGGTCGGTTGGCCATCGCCACCACCGGCTGGCGCAGCGGGAGCGGATCGCTCACCTCGATGCCGCTCGCCCCGAGGCTGAACACCCGCCCGTCGGCGGCGGCCATCCGGTATCCGCTGCCGTCGGGCAGGGTGGCGATCCGGGTGAGCGGCACCCCGCCGGCGTCGGCCGAGCCGAACGACCGGGCGTCACCGAAGGGGTAGACCGCCCCGGCCGCCCCCACCAGCCAGTAGCCGCGGCCGGTGGGGGTGGCGGCCATGCCGTTGATCGGCGCCGGGAGCGCAAGGCCGCCGGTGGAGCCGTAGAAGGCGGCGTCGCCGAAGGCGAAGATGCCGCCGTCGCTGGCGACGAGCCAGTAGCCCTGTCCGGTGGGCGTGGGTGCCATGCCCACGATCGGCTGGTTGAGGCGCATGCCGCCGGTGGAGCCGAGGAAGCGGGCGTCGCCGAAGGCGAAGATGCCGCCGTCGCTGGCGACGAGCCAGTAGCCCTGCCCGGTCGGCGTGGGCGCCATGCCCACCACGGGCTTCTGCAACGGGATGCCGGCCATCGAGCCGAAGTGCTGCGCCGCCCCGAAGGCGAACACGTCGCCGTCGGCGGTGGTCAGCCAGAAGTCCCCCCGGGGGGCCCGTGCCGACTCCAGCCCGGTGATCCCGGCGATGGCCGGCCCCTTGAGGAAGTTGAAGGTCACCCAGATCGTGGACCCGTTGACCACCACACCGACGCCCACCCGGTTGTAGTCACCGAGCACGTTGGCCCGGTGGCCGGGCGAGTTCATGAACGCCCGGTGGAGGCTGTCGACCGAGCCGCCGTAGCCGACGTTCTCACCCGCCCGCTGCCAGCGGGGCTCGACCGCCTGGACCGCAGGGCCGAGGTCGGGACGGTGGTAGAGGCGGTTCTCGCGGGCCATCTGCGCGGACCAGGCGCGAGCGACCCCGTCGAGGCCGCTGTCGCGCACCAGTGGCGCGAGGCCCGCGCTCGCGCGCTCTGTGTTCAAGCGGCGGAGGAAATCGACCTCGGCGGTCGCCGCCGATCCTGCGGTCTGCGCCGCAGCGGTCGAGGTCAGCGCCGAATTGACCATGATCGTCGCCACGAGTGCGACGAGGAGCGTCCGTGCCACCCGTCTCATCGCCCGACGTCATCGTCACGGAGAGTGGTCGACCTTGAGTCATCCGACGGTCGACCTCCGAGGCGGTCGAAATCCCGACCTGCTTGCTAGGCTTTCGGCATGCCGAGCTTCCGGGACCTCCTCGCCCAGGCCAAGTCACAGATCCGCGAGATCGACACCGAGACCGCCGAGGCGCTGCTCCGGCAGGCGCCCGGGGCCACGGCGGTGCTCGACGTGCGCGAGCAGGACGAGTACGACCAGGGGGCGCTCGCCGGGGCCGTGCACATCCCCCGCGGGCACCTCGAGTCGCAGGTCGAGCACAAGCTGGTCGACAAGACCCAGCCGGTGATCGTCTACTGCGCCGGCGGGGTGCGCTCGGCGTTCGCGGCCCGCACCCTCCAGGAGCTCGGCTACACCGACGTGGTCTCCCTGGCCGGCGGTTTCGCGAAGTGGAAGGACGAGGGCCGGCCGTGGAAGGTGCCCACCCAGCTCACCGCCGACCAGAAGCACCGCTACCACCGGCACCTGCTCCTGCCCGAGATCGGCATCGAGGGCCAGGCCAGGCTCCTCGAGGCCAAGGTGCTCATGCTCGGCGCCGGCGGCCTCGGCTCGCCCGCCGCCCTCTACCTGGCCGCGGCCGGCGTGGGCACCATCGGCATCGTCGACATGGACGTCGTCGACGCGTCGAACCTCCAGCGGCAGATCCTGCACAACATCGAGCGGGTGGGGGAGCGCAAGGTCGACTCGGCCAAGAAGACCCTCACGCTGATCAACCCCGACGTGAACGTGGCCACCTACGATACGAGGCTGTCGGCCGACAACGTGCTGCAGCTCCTCGAGGGCTACGACCTCGTCATCGATGGCGCCGACAACTTCCCCAGCCGGTACCTGCTCAACGACGCGTCGGTGAAGCTCGGCATCCCGGTGGTGCACGGGTCGATCTTCCGGTTCGAGGGCATGGTCACCGTGTTCCACCCGCTCCAGGGCCCGACCTACCGCGACATGGTGCCCGAGCCGCCGCCGGCCGAGCTGGCGCCCTCGTGTGCCGAGGCCGGCGTGCTCGGGGTGCTCCCCGGCATCATCGGCTCGCTGCAGGCGCTCGAGGCCATCAAGCTGATCACCGGGATCGGCGAGCCGCTGATCGGCCGGATCCTGAGCTTCGATGCGCTCGAGATGAGCTTCCGGGTGTTCAAGCTCCGTCCCGACCCGGCCAACGAGGTCACCTACGCCAACCGCGACCGCATCCAGATCCGCGAACTCGACGGCCTGTGCGCCCCCTGGTTGAGCCACTGAGGATCGGAGGCCCGACCGGGCCCCATCTCAGCTCCCTCAGGGCACGCGGGCCACGGCGGTGACCAGGTCACCGAGCCGGTAGGGCACCCCGACGCGCCCGATCGGGCTGGTGGCCAGGCGCTCGAGCGGCCGGCGCAGGGCACGGGCCCGGTTGGCGAGCACCCCGGTGGCGGTGCCGACGCTCACCCACTTGCCGGTCGGGGTGACCACGTCGACGTCGTAGCCGCACCGGGTGAGCAGCCGTTGCAGGCCGGCGGCGGTGAACAGGTGGACCACCGACGGGGGGTTCACCTGCTGCCAACGTGTCCCCAGTGCCCGGGCCAGCGCACTCGCCGCGTCCCAGGTCTCGACCACGAGTACCCCACCTCTGCGCAGTGCGGTCCTCGCCAGCCGGAGCTGACCCTCGGGATCGGCGGTGTGCTCCAGCACCTGGAAGAACGTCACGGCGTCGAGCGGCGGGGCGTGGTCGACCGCGGTGGCCAGGTCGGCGTGCACCGGTCCGCCGCGGGCCATGGCGATGGCCCGGGGCCCCGGTGACGGCTCGACCCCTGCGGCCCACCACCCCCGGCGGGCGGCCTCGGCCAGCACGTAGCCGGTGGCGGCACCGACGTCGAGCAGCGCGACGTCGGTCGGGTGGCCGAGCGCTGCGGCCACGAGGTCCAGTCGGCGCGAGGCGTTTCGGCGGTGCAGGGCGGCATCGGCCTCATAGTCGGTGTAGCCGCCGTGGCCGGCGCCCTTGAAGTAGCGGTCGTCGTACAGGTCCACCGGATCCTCGTCGGGCAGCGGGTCGAGCCAGCCCGACCCGCAGGCACCGCACCGGGCGTAGCGGTACGCCCCGACGGGGACGATCCGGGGCGTGGTCGGCGAGCCGCAGGTGGGGCACCATCGGGAGGCCCCCGTCGGACCGCCGGGTCCCTGGTGCGCGGTGTCCACGAGGGCATGGTGGCACGGCCGGTGCCGGATGCGCCGGGGCCGGGCTGACGGTGCCCGGGTGCCGACCACTACCCTCCCGCCCATGGCAGGCGACGACCGCAGGACCGACTCGGGCATCGAGATCAAGCCGCTCTACACCGCGGCGGACCTGGAGGGGTGGGATGCCGACGCCCGGCTCGGCGAGCCCGGCAAGCCGCCCTACACCCGGGGCGTCTACCCGACCATGTACCGCGGGCGGCTGTGGACCATGCGCCAGTACGCCGGGTTCGGGACGGCCGAGGCCACCAACCAGCGGTTCAAGTTCCTCCTCGACGCCGGCCAGACCGGTCTGTCATGCGCGTTCGACCTGCCCACCCAGATGGGGTACGACTCCGACCATCCCCGGGCGGAAGGCGAGGTGGGCAAGGTCGGGGTGGCGATCGACTCGATCGAGGACATGCGGCTGCTGTTCGACGGCATCCCCCTCGACAAGGTGACGACGTCGATGACGATCAACTCGACGGCGGCGATCCTGCTGCTGCTCTACGAGCTGGTGGCCGAGGAGCAGGGGGTGCCCAGCCACGAGATCGGCGGTGGCACCATCCAGAACGACCTGCTCAAGGAGTACATCGCCCGCGGCACCTATGTGTACCCGCCGCGCCCGTCGATGCGGCTGATTACCGACATCTTCGCCTACTGCAAGGATCGGATCCCCCGCTGGAACACGATCTCGATCTCCGGGTACCACATCCGCGAGGCGGGCTCCACCGCAGTGCAGGAGATCGCGTTCACCCTGGCCAACGCCATCGCCTATGTCGAGGCGGCCGTGGCTGCCGGGTTGGACGTCGATGACTTCGCCCCCCGGCTGTCGTTCTTCTGGAACGGCCACAACAACTGCTTCGAGGAGGTGGCGAAGTTCCGGGCGAGCCGGCGCATGTGGTACCGGATCATGACCGAGCGCTTCGGCGCGAAGAAGGAAGCCTCCAAGCTGCTGCGGTTCCACACCCAGACCGGCGGGTCGACCCTCACCGCCCAGCAACCCGAGGTGAACATCGTCCGGGTGGCGATCCAGGCGCTGGCCGCGGTGATGGGCGGCACCCAGTCGCTGCACACCAACGGATTCGACGAGGCGCTCGGGCTCCCCACCGAGCAGGCGGCGAAGATCGCCCTGCGCACCCAGCAGGTGATCGCCTACGAGTCGGGCGTGGTCGACACCCCCGACCCGCTGGCCGGCAGCTACTTCCTCGAGCGACTGACCGACGAGGTCGAGGAGCGGGCGTGGGCCTACATCGCCAAGATCGACGAACTGGGTGGCGCCGTGGCGGCCATCGAGGCCGGCTACCAGATGGACGAGATCGAGCAGGCGGCCTACGAGTACACGAAGTCGATCGACGACGGTGAGCGGGTGATCGTGGGGGTCAACCGGTTCCGCGAATAGGTCGAACCGGAGCCGACGGTGTTCCCCATCGACCCGGCGCTGCAGACCGGCCAGATCGAACGGCTCAAGCGGTTCAAGGCGAACCGTGACCAGGACGCCGTGCGGCACGCGCTGGCCGACGTGCAGGCGGCGGCCCGGGGGACCCAGAAC
>FWPV01007762.1_pt1 | contig 19242 bp, 15 predicted proteins | sample 2228371 | NCBI WGS metagenome assembly FWPV01 (sample SAMEA103939776, study PRJEB20133) | metagenome
CGCCAAGACGCTAAGAACGCCAAGTTTTATATTGAAATTCTTTGCGGCCTTCGCGTCTTTGCGGTGAAAAACGCTATTCTCGATAATGTCTAATGTAAAACATGGGCCAGGGGAAAAGGTGGCTTTTACCAGTCTGCGCGACTTTGTCGCGCTCCTAGAAAAACGCCAACAACTGAAGCGCATCTCGGCCCCGGTCAGCGCCGAGCTCGAGATCACCGAGATCACCGACCGGGTGAGCAAAGGGCCGGCCGACCACAACGTGGCCCTCTTGTTCGAGAAGGTCAAGGGCTACGACATCCCGGTGCTGATCAACGCCTTTGGCAGCGCCCAACGAATGGCCTGGGCACTCGGCGTGAACGAGCTGGAGGATCTGAACCGGCGCGTCTCGACCCTGCTCAACCCGGTGCTTCCTCACGGCCTGGGTGACGCCGTGGGGCGCGCTGCCGAGCTGTGGGGGGTGCTGCGCAGCGTGGGCCTGCGCCCCAAGCGCGTCAAGCGAGCCCCCTGCCAGGAGATCGTCCACACTGCCGACGCCTCGCTCGACACGCTGCCCATCCTCAAGTGCTGGCCCCAGGATGGTGGGCGCTACATCACCCTGCCCCAAGTCATCACCCACGACCCTGTGAGCGGCGTCCGCAACGTGGGCATGTACCGGTTGCAGCAATTCGACGAGCGCACGCTGGCCATGCACTGGCAGCGCCACAAGGGCGGCGCCGAGCACGAGCGCCTGGCCCGTGAGGCGAAACAAGAGGCCACCCCGGCCACTCTCCCGGCGGCCGTTGCCCTGGGCGGCGACCCGGCACTGACCTGGTGTGCCTCGGCGCCCCTGCCGCCCGACCTGGACGAATATCTGCTGGCCGGCTGGCTGCGCGGCAGGCCGGTGCGCTTTGTCCGGGCCGTGACCCAACCCCTTGAGGTCCCTGCCGACGCCGACATTGTCATCGAGGGGTATGTCAATCTGGAGGATCGCCGCATGGAAGGCCCCTTTGGCGACCACACCGGGTACTATACACCGGCCGACCTGTTCCCGACGTTTCACGTCACAGCCATCACCCGCCGCCGCGATGCCATCTACCCGGCCACGGTAGTAGGCCGCCCCCCTATGGAAGATTACTGGCTGGGCAAGGCCACCGAGCGGCTCTTTCTGCCGCTCATGCGCCTCTTCCTGGGTGAGATCGTGGATATCAATATGCCCGCTGAGGGTGTCTTTCACAACCTGGTCATCGTCAGCATCAAGAAACGTTTCCCCGGCCAGCCGCATAAGGTGATCTATGGCCTGTGGGGGCTGGGCTTGATGATGCTGGCCAAGGCCATCGTCGTCGTGGACCACGATGTGAACGTGCATGACCTGTCGGAGGTGGCCTGGCGGGTTCTGGGCAACGTGGACTGGCGGCGCGATGTGGTCATCGTCGAGGGGCCGGTGGACGATCTGGACCATTCGGCGCTGCGGCCCGCCTTTGGCGGCAAGATCGGCGTGGACGCCACAGCCAAGGGGCCGGCAGATGGACATCCACGCGGCTGGCCGGACGAGATCGTCATGCCGGAGCAGATCAAGGAACTCGTAACCCGTCGCTGGAAGGAGTATGGGCTGTGAGACGGATCTACACCTTCCTGGACATGATCCGCTTTGAGCACACGATCTTTGCCTTGCCCTTTGCCTACCTGGGCATGTTGCTGGCCGCACAGGGGTGGCCCACCTGGGGCCAATTCTTCTGGATCACGGTGGCCATGACCTCGGCGCGGACCCTGGCCATGACGATCAACCGCCTGGCCGACCGCGAGTTCGATGCCCGCAACCCACGAACTGCAAACCGGGCCATCCCGGCCGGACGGATCGGTGTGCGAACGGCGGCCGTGGCCGCGGCCCTGGCCGGGCTGCTGCTGACCATCGCCGCCTGGCAGCTCAACCCCCTCTGCCTGGCGCTGTTGCCTTTTGCCGTGGTGCTGCTGGTGGGCTATCATTACACCAAACGTTTCACCTGGTCGAGCCACTGGATCCTGGGCCTGACCGACGGCGCAGCCGCGATGGGGGCCTGGATCGCCGTGCGGCCCACGCTGACCAACCCGATCCCCTGGCTGCTATGGCTGGCCGTCACGCTGTGGATCGCCGGCTTTGACCTGCTCTACGCCTGCCAGGATACCGAGTTCGATCGGCGGGAAGGACTGCACTCGGTTCCGGCGCGGTTTGGCAATGCCGTGGCGCTCCTGGTGGCCCGCCTCAACCACGTTGGCACCGTCCTGTTGCTGGCAGCCGTCGGGTTCCTGGCCGGGCTGGCCTGGCCCTTTTGGCTGGGGCTGGTCGCCATCGCCGGGTTGCTGGTCTACGAGCACAACCTGGTCCGCCCCGACGATCTGTCGCGGCTGAACCTGGCCTTTTTCAACGTGAATGGCTATATCAGCGTCATTGCCCTGGCTGCAGTGTTTGTAGCCCTGATATTGTAAAAAGAACTGGAGGAACAGATGTCCAACTACACGAAATTGAGCTTTCTCTTGATCCTGGCGCTGGTCATGGGCGCTTGCGGGGGGACAGCTCCTACCACCGCCCCCCAGCCCACGACCCCGGCCCTGGAGTCTCCCCTGCCGACGCCGACGGGGGGCAGCGGCGAGGTCGAAACCCTCAGGATAGCGACGCTGCCCATCCTCGACGTGTTGCCCCTCTACGTCGCCCAGCAAAACGGCTACTTTGACCAGCTCGGCGTCAAGGTCGAGCTGGTGCCGGTCAAGAGCGCCCAGGAACGCGACGCACTGATGCAGGCCGGCCAGATTGATGGCATGTTGACCGACCTGATCGCGGCTATCCTGTTCAACCAGGATGAGGCACAGATCAAGGTCGTGCGCACGGCGTGCAAGTCCTACCCCGGCTCACCGCTGTTCCGCATCCTGGCCAAACCGGGCAGCGACGTAAAATCGCCACTGGACCTGGCCGGGGTGGAGATCGGCATCTCCCAGAACACGGTCATCCACTACATCACCGAGCGAATGCTCGAACACGCCGGCCTAAGCGCCGACCAGATCAAGGTCCAGGAGGTGAGCGCCATCCCGGTGCGCTTTGAACTACTCATCAACGGCAAGCTGGCGGCTGCCACCCTGCCCGATCCTCTGGGTTCGGGCGCTATCGCCGCCGGGGCGGTGCTGGTGATAGACGATACGTCGGTGCCGGATCTATCCCAATCGGTCCTCGTCTTTGCCACCAAAACAGTGGAGAGCCGGCCAGAGGCGGTGCGCCACTTTTTGCAGGCCTACGAAAGGGCTGTCGGCGAGCTCAACAGCAACCCGGACCAGTACAACGACCTGCTCATCAAGATCGGCCGCGTGCCCGAGTCGATCCAGGGCTCCTATCGGATGCCGCCCTTTCCTGAGGCCGGGGTGCCCACAGCCGAGCAACTGGCCGACGCCAATCGCTGGGCGCTGGACAAAGGCATCGTCACCAAAGAGGTGCCCTACGAGCGCCTGGTGGATGCCGGTTATCTGCCCTGATGCCGTAGAAAAAGCGGGCCTGTGGAACCTGTGATTGACGTTCGGAACCTGACCTTCGCCTATCCCGCTCAACCGCCCCTGTTCGAGGGGTTTTCGTGGCGCGTTGCTGCCGACGAAACCTGGGCGGTCATCGGCCCCTCCGGCTGCGGCAAGTCAACGCTGCTCTACCTGCTGGCCGGTCTGCGGCACCCGACATCGGGCGAGATCTGGATCGGCGGCGAGCGCATCACGCGTCCCCGGCCCCAGACCGGCCTGATCTTGCAGGATTACGGCCTGCTGCCGTGGGCGACCGTCGCCGAAAATGTTGCCCTGGGGCTGCGCGTGCGGCGCTTTTACGGCCCAGACGGCCGCCATGCTCCGGCCGGCGGCCAGGTCCGACGGCAAGAGATCGCCCACCGGGTCGCTTTCTGGCTGGATCGGCTGGGCATCGCCCCGGTGCGCGACCAATATCCGGCCCAGATTTCGGGCGGTCAGCGCCAACGCACGGCCATTGCCCGCACCCTGGCCCTGAGCCCCGATCTGCTACTGATGGACGAGCCCTTCTCCTCGCTGGACGCGCTCACCCGCGAGGACCTGGAGCAACTGACCCTGGAGATCCGTGCCGAAACAGGCGTGACCGCTGTGATTGTGACGCACAACATCGAGGAGGCAGTTTATATGGGGCAGCGGCTTCTGGTGCTGCGTCGGCCGCCCCATCGCCAGGCGTTGATCGTCGAAAACCCCGCTGCCGGGCAAACCGACTATCGGAAGCAGCCGGGCTTTCAGGCCCGTTGCACTCAGATCCGGGAGCTGTTGGGCCAACCATCTCCCTCTCCCACCGCTACACCGGCGGAGGAGAGGGCCAAAGTGCAGAGGAAAGGGTCATCCGATGCGTAAGCGGGATGTGCTCCTGGCAACCGTTGGCCTGTTGATCGCCTGGCAACTGGCAGCCATGATCATCGCCAGGGCGGTCTTGCCCGAACCGTGGCAGGTGCTGCGCGCCTTTGCCGTGGCGTTGCCCAAGGACCTGGGGCGCCATCTGCTGGTCAGCGCCTGGCGGGTCGTGGCCAGCATCGGGGTTGCCATCGTCGCTGCCGTGCCCGCCGGCCTGGGCCTGGGCCTGAGCCCCGCCATAAACCGCCTGGCATCGCCCGTCATCTACCTGCTCTACCCTATCCCCAAGATCGTCTTCCTGCCGGTTGTACTGCTATTGCTGGGCATCGGCAACCTGTCCAAAGTCTTTATCATCGCCCTGATCCTCTTTTTCCAGGTGCTGGTCGTAGTTCGTGACGAGGCGGCCAGCATCCGCCCCGAACTGATCGCCTCGGTGCGCTCGTTGGGAGCGGGGCGGCGAGCTCTCTTTCGCTTCGTCTACCTGCCGGCCTGCCTGCCCGCCGTGCTGACCTCGCTGCGGCTGAGCATCGGCACGGCCATCGCCGTCCTCTTTTTCGCCGAGTCGTTCGCCACCACCTCGGGCCTGGGCTATTACATCATCGTCGAGACCTGGGGCCGCCTGGCCTACGCGCAGATGTACGCCGGCGTGCTGGCCATGAGTCTGCTGGGGCTGGCCCTTTACTTTGTGGTAGACAACCTGGAACGGAGGCTGTGCCCCTGGCTGACGGCCAGATAAGACGCTGCCCCCGCGGAGGTGCAGAGACACCTCGGCGGTGAAACCCGGATTCCTTTTCAGCAGCCACAAAATGGCGCAGGCGGGTGAGCAAAGAGATACCAACACAAACCGGGCGTCCTGTCCAGAGGGGCAGACGGGAGCGTATCATATGGGGGACATCCCCGCCTGATAATGACCTTGGGCAATGCCAGCCACAACTACCATATGCAGGTGGTTCACGGCATCCGACTACTACATGTAGGACAAGACGCTGGTCCCATTATCAGCGGGTTCATTATGGGCAGGAGATAGCTCCGTTTGCCGGACTTCGACGCTTCCCAGCGCCTTTGTGGCATTTTCGCCCTACATTCATGTCCCCAGGGGGTTACGCTCTCCCGAATCCCAGTTTGACACCCGGACGGGATCGGGGCATAATAGCAGCGGCGTACCTGCTCGCCGCAGAGCAGAATATCTCGGGTTAGTGAGGAGGTGGGTGATGGCCGAGATGACCGACAAGGTGGTGATCGTTACCGGGGCCAGCAGCGGCATCGGGCGGGCGACGGCGTACAGGTTTGCGATGGAAGGGGCCAGGGTGGCCCTGGTTGCCCGCCGCGCCGATGCCCTGGCCGAGGTGGTGGCGGCTATCCAGGCCGGGGGTGGCGAGGCCCTGGCCATCGTCGCCGACGTGGCTCGCGAGGCCGACATCGAGCGTGTTGTCCGTGAAACGGTCGCGGCCTGGGGCGGAATTGACGTGCTGGTCAACGCGGCGGGGATCATCGCCAACGGCACGGTCGAATCCACCCGGCTCGACGACTGGGACTGGATGATGCGCGTCAACGTGCGCGCTCCATTCTACCTGATGCAGTGCGCCCTGCCCTATCTGATAGAAAGAAAAGGAAATGTGGTGAACGTGTCCAGCGTGACCGGCATCCGCGCCTTTCCCGGCATTCTGGCCTACTGCGTCAGCAAGGCCGCCGTGGACCAGCTCACCCACTGCGCGGCGCTGGAGCTGGCGAGCAAGGGGGTGCGGGTCAACGCCGTCAATCCGGGCGTGATCGTCACCGGGTTGCACCGCGCCAGCGGCATGGCCGAGGAGGAGTACACCGCCTTCCTGGAGCGCAGCAAGACCACCCACCCTCTGGGCCGGGTGGGCCGGCCAGAGGAGGTGGCCGAGCTGATCTATTTTCTGGCCTCGCCACGGGCCGGCTGGATCACCGGCGTTTCCTACCCGATTGACGGCGGTCGCAGCCAGACATGTGCCCGGTGAGAGGTAGGGGTTGGATCAGGAAAGGCACGAGGAGGTAGCATATGACAATGAGTGAGCGAGTGGCCCGTCTGCGGCAGCAGAGCCTGGAGGCGGTGCCTACCCTTTCGACAGAACGAGCCGAGCTGCTGACCGAATTCTACCGGCAGCACACCGAGCTCATGTCTGCCCCGTTGCGCCGCGCTCTGGCTTTCCAATACCTGCTGGAGCACAAGGCGATCTATATCGGCGAGGGGGAGCTGATTGTCGGCGAAAAAGGTCCGGCGCCCAAGGCGACGCCCACCTACCCGGAGCTGTGCTGCCACAGCCTGGAGGACCTGGAAATCCTCGATTCCAGGGAAAAGATTCCGTTCAAGGTCAGCCCCGAGGCGCGGCGGGTCTACGCCGAGACGATCATCCCCTTCTGGCGGGGCAAGACGATGCGCGAGCTTCTCTTCCGCGAAATGACCGACGAGTGGCTGGCGGCCTACCAGGCCGGCGTCTTTACCGAGTTTATGGAGCAGCGCTCGCCGGGGCACACGGTGCTCGACGACAAGATCTATCGTCGGGGGCTCCTGGAGTTCAAGCAGGAGATACAGCGCCGCCTGGCAGAGCTGGACTACCACCGTGACCCTGAGGCCTATGCCAAGCAGGAGGAGCTAAAGGCGATGCTCATCTGCGCCGATGCCCTGATCCGGTTTGCGCAGCGCCACGCCGAAAAGGCCCTGGAGCTGGCACAACAGGAGGCCGACCCGCAGCGGCGGGCCGAGCTGGCGCGCATCGCCGAGGTATGCTCCCACGTCCCGGCCCACGCCCCCCGCGACTTTTGGGAGGCGCTGCAAGCCTACTGGTTCGTGCACCTGGGGGTGACCATCGAGCTGAACCCGTGGGACGCCTTTTGCCCCGGCAAGCTGGACCAGCACCTCTACCCGTTCTACAAGAAGGGGCTGGAAGAGGGGACGCTGACCCGCGAGCAGGCCGAGGAGCTGCTGCAATGCCTCTGGATCAAATTCAACAACCAGCCTGCGCCGCCCAAGGTGGGGGTCACCGCCGCCGAAAGCAGCACCTACACCGACTTTGCCCAGATCAACCTGGGGGGTGTCAGGCCCGACGGCTCTGACGGCGTCAACGAGGTCACCTATCTGCTGCTGGATGTCATTGAGGAGATGCGGCTGTTGCAGCCCAGCTCCTCCATCCAGGTCAGCAAAAAGAACCCCGATGGTTTCATCAAGCGGGCGGCGCGCATCATCCGCACCGGCTTTGGCCAGCCGTCGGTGTTCAACTCGGACCTGATCGTCCAGGAGCTGGTGCGCATGGGCAAGTCGGTGGCCGATGCGCGCTGCGGCGGCTCCAGCGGCTGCGTGGAGGTGGGCGCCTTTGGCAAAGAGAGCTACATCCTGACCGGCTACCTGAACATGCCCAAAGTGCTGGAGCTGACCCTGAACAACGGCCTGGACCCCCGCACCGGGCAGCGGATCGGCCCGGCAACCGGCGATCCGACGCAATTCCAGAGCTTTGAGGAGCTGTTCGAGGCATATCGGCAACAGTTGAACTATTTCGTGGACGTCAAGGTGCGGGGCAACAACGTCATCGAGCGGCTGTACGCGGCCTATATGCCTGCGCCGTTCCTGTCGTTGCTGATTGATGACTGCATTGCCAAGGGCAAGGATTATCATGACGGCGGGGCGCGCTACAACACCACCTACATCCAGGGAGTGGGGCTGGGGACGATGGCCGACGCATTGACGGCCATCCGCTACCATGTCTTTGACCACAAGACCCTGAGCATGGCCGACCTGCTGGCTGCGCTGCGGGCCGATTTCGCCGGTCGGGAGGAGGTGCGCCAACTGCTGTTGCACAAGACGCCGCGCTACGGCAACGACGATGACTATGCCGACGAGGTGATGTGTGCCGTGTTCGAGGCCTACTTCCAGGCTGTAGAGGGTCGGCCCAATACCAAAGGCGGCTGCTACCACATCAACCTGCTGCCGACTACGGTGCACGTCTACTTTGGCTCGGTGGTGGGGGCGACGCCAGACGGCCGGCGGGCATGGACCCCCCTATCGGAGGGCATCTCGCCGGTGCAGGGCGCCGACCGGCACGGCCCGACGGCTGTCCTGAAATCGGCGGCCAAGATGGACCATGTCCGCACCGGGGGGACGTTGCTCAACCAGAAATTCACCCCCCACCTGCTGCGCGACGACAAGGGGCTGGACAACCTGGTCCACCTGGTGCGCGGCTATTTCCGGCTCGATGGTCACCACATCCAGTTCAACGTGGTGGATGCTGCCACGCTGCGCGCTGCCCAGCAGAACCCGGAGCAGTACCGCAACCTGATCGTGCGGGTGGCCGGCTACAGCGATTACTTTTGTGACCTGAGCCGGGCATTGCAAGATGAAATCATTGCCCGGACGGAGCACCAGTCGTTTTAAGGGCGGATCAGCCGCGCACCGTTACCAGGTTGCCCGACTCGTAGCGGCGCAGGCCCCAGGTAAAGACGGCCCGCGCCAAAAGAATCATCCCGGCGGTGACGGCCAGCAGCAGGCCCAATCGGCCCCAACTGAACTCGCTCAGCAACCCGGCCGGCATCGAGCCGATGAACGCTGCCGGGATGAGGGTGTAGAGCAGGAGCTGCACGGTGCCGGGAAAGATCTCGACCGGGTACAGGCCAAAGGTGATGATAGCGTTGACCGCCTGGGCGGCCAGATTGTCGGCGTTGCCCACCCAGAAGGCCAGTGAGCCTACCAGCACGGAAAAGGCTATCAGAATCAGCCCCGACAGCAGGCCCAGCAGCAGGAACAAAGGCAGGCCGATCCAGCGGTTGGGGGCAGCGCCCAGAAAGACGATCAGGCCAAAAGCCATGTCGCCCCAGGCCGAAACCGACATGTGCGATACCAGCAGGTGCAGCAGCGGATCGGCAGGTAGGGCCAGGTAGTAGTCCAGGTCGCCACGGACAATGATGCGGGCCACCAGGAAGGCGTTGCCACACACTACGTTGGCCAGCCCAAAGCCAAAGGCGACGATGGCGTACAAGATCAGCACCTGGGTCAGGTTCCAGCCGTGCAGCGTCGGCAGCCGGGTGAACAGAATCCACCAGAAAAATAGCAGCATGGTGTTGTTGAGCATCATGCCGAACACTTGGAGCAGAAATGCCCCCCGGTAGGCCATGGCCGACATCAGGTTGTGCCGCAGGTAACTCAGCACCAGGCGAACTGTTTTCATGCTATCCACCGTGAACTACCATCCGCCGCTGTGCCCGATGCCACACCAGCAGCACCAGCGCCGTAAAGGCGACGATATAAGCAAGCTGACCGGCAAGCCCTTGCAGGACGCCCCCCGGCTCAAAGGCAACAAAGGCACGGGCCGGGGTGTAGGCGATGAACTGGAAAGGTAACCATCGGACGACGCGCTGCAACCACTCCGGGAACAGCTCCAGAGGCAGGAACAGCCCGCCGACGGTGAACAGCAGCTTGTTATAGATCCAATAGACGGGGTTCACCTCTTCGATCCAAAAGGCTGTCAGGCCGATGAGCACGGCGATGAGGGCGTCCAGCAACAGCGCCAGCCCGGCCAGGCCCAGGAAGGCCAGCAATCCCGCCGGGCTGCCGGCCGGTTGCCTTATGCCCAGCGCCACCACTGCCGAGGCTGTCAGCAGGTTCAGCATCAGTTTGGGTGCTGAACCGCCCAGAGAGTTGGCGACCTGGAAAAAGGGGTAGCTGAGGGGGCGGGCCAAAGTGTAGGCCAGGTCGCCGGCCTTGACCGCCTCGCTGATCTCCACAAAGATGCGTGAGGTGGAAAGTGTGACCGTCTCGGTCATGGCCAGGTACCAGACCATCTGCGCCAGGCTATAGCCGGCCAGTTCCGCTTGCCCGCTGACGCCGTAGGCCGTGGTCCACAGCGCCATAAACACCCCCATAAACAGGACCATCTGCACGGCGCGGGCGACGATTTCGCTGCGGTACACCCACTGCTGGCGGGCCGAGGTCCATAGCACAAAAACATAGCGCGTCATGTTACGTTTCACGCCCATAGATGCGAGCAATGATCTCTTCCATCGGCGGGTTGTCTACATTGATGTCGGCGATGGCGTAATGGGCCAGGAGTTGGCCGATCACCTCCTCAATGGGCACCGTGTTGGTATCCACCTGCAGCTTGACGCCATAGCCTTTGTGCTTGAGCACCTGCACGCCGGGACCGTCGAACCCCTGCCACGGCTCGGCCAGTTTGAGGGAAACCGTCTTGCTGTGAATATAGTCCCGCTTCAGAGTCGAAACCCGCCCGTCAAAGATCACTTCGCCGTGGTTGATGACCATCGCCCGCTTGCACAATACTTCGATGTCGCCGGCGTCGTGGGAGGTGAGAAAGACGGTCACTCCCTCCTGCTGGTTCATCTCCAGGATCAGATCGCGGATGCGTTGCTTGACGACCACATCCAGGCCGATGGTCGGCTCGTCGAGGAAGAGGATGCGTGGCCGGTGCAGCAGCGAGGCGGCGATCTCACAGCGCATCCGCTCGCCCAGAGAGAGCTTGCGCACCGGCGTCTGCAGATAGTCGCCGAGCTCGAACAGCTCCACCAGGTGCGATAACCTCTGCCGGTAGGCCGCCGGGTCGAGCTCGTAGATGCGGGCCAGCAAGTCGAAAGAGTCCTGGGGCGGCAGGTGGTACCAGAGCTGCGATTTCTGGCCGAATACGGCGCCGATCTGGTAGGCCAGCCGCTGGCGCTCCCGCCAGGGTATCAGGCCCAGCACCTGCGCCTCGCCGGAAGTGGGGTAGAGGATGCCGACCAGCATCTTGATGGTCGTGGACTTGCCCGCGCCGTTGGGGCCGATGAACGCCACTCGCTCCCCTTCATCTACGGCAAAGGAGATGGCTTTTACCGCCTGGGTTTCGCGCCGGGCAGGGCGGAACAGGGCCTGGAGGCTGCCGCGCAGCCCCGGCTGTTTTTCGCGGGTGACAAAGGTCTTGCTCAGTTGTTGTACCTCAATGATGGCCAAAGGTGCCTCCATGGGGCGCTGCCGGCAAGCTGTATAGAGCCCCGTGCAAGTGTACCACATTTTGTAGTTTCTCTCTACTTTTTCACCCCTTGTGGATTGGGCCCCGGCTCGTTCGGATGATGGGTGGGGAGAGCGTGTTATCAAATCTATTTCAGGCTTTTCAACATGATTTCTGCACGTTCGCGGAAATATCCCCCGGTGTCCAGGTCGGCAGCGCGTTGCAAATATTGCCGGGCAAGGGCGCGCCGACCGGTATTGGCATACAGGCTGCCCAGGTGGTAATGGGCGCTTACCAGGTTGGGGTCCAGGGCCAGCGCCTGGAGAAGGGCCTGCTCACCCTCGGCGTGTCGGTCTGCCAGGTGGTAGGCCCAGCCCAGCAGATCGTGGACGCGGGCGTTGTCGGGGGCCAGGGCCACCGCTGCTTCGGCAGCGGGTACCCCACCTTCCTTTACCCGGTACAGATGATCCAGGTAGAAGCAGACCAAAAGTATATGGAATTCGATATGATCGGGCGCAACCTCGACTGCCCCCTGGTACCACTCCTCGGCGTGAGAATAGTCACCCAGGTCCACAAACGCCTCGGCCATCTCTACGCGGAGGGCAGCATTTTCCGGATCGCGGAGCAGGGCTTCCCACAGGGCATCCAGCGCCTCTCTGGCATTTCCTGCCAGGCGCTTGTGAACACCCAGAAAGTAATAGGTCAACGCAGAATCTGGGTCCAGGGCTAGGGCTTGGTCCAGCAACTCCCCGGCGGCGACGGTCTCGCCCAACCGGTCGAGGGTGTGGGCCAGGTAGGCGTGTGCCTGGGCGTCGGTCGGGGCGAGGGCAATGGCGTGTTCCAGGCAGTGGCGGGCCAGGGAGAGTTCATCTCGCTGCAAAAAGGCCACTCCCAACAGGATGGCGCGCCGGGCCGGGTCGGGTTCAGCGTTTACAGCCTCCAGCACGGCCAGCATCTCCCCGTCGCCTGCCTGTTGAAGGTGGCTGGCTGCCTGATTGGGGCTTTCGTCGGCCAGCAACCGGCCAAGCAGTCGGTGGGATTCGGCGGCGTCGGCTGCGGTTGGCCGGAGCTGAAGGGCGCGGGTCAGATAGCTCACCGCCTGGTCCAAGTGGCCCTGAGCCACACTTCCTCGCCCCAGGGCAAGGTAAGCGCGGGCATCATCGGGGGCCAGGGCGTGGGCCTGGCTCCATGTTTTGAGCGCCGCGGCCCAGTCGCCGCGCCCGGCAAGGCTTTCGCCTATGCCCAGCAAGGCGGCCAGGGTGCTGTGCCGCCGGCCCGCCTCTTGAAAGGCAGCCTCGGCTCGCTCGAAACGGTGCTGCCGGAGCAAGACCTCGCCTGCCCGCAGCCAGGGTTGTGGCGAGGTGGGGTCGAGATGAGCGGCCTGCTCATAGGCCGCCAAGGCTGCGCCATACTCACCGGCAGCGCGATGGGTTTCAGCCTGACGCAAGGCTTCCGTATAAGCGTGGAGGTAGGGCCTCAAGCCCAGCAACAAGATGATCGCCGCCAGATTCGCCAGCTTTAACCCCAAGCTCTGTCGTTTCACAGGGAGGATTGTAGCACAAAATTCCGGCTGAAACAAGGCTACCCGACGGGTCCATCCAGTGTAATCTGAGATGATACATACCACTCGCCATAAGGAAAAAGCACCTCATTCGGTAAAGCTGCCGTTTCGGTCACGATCCTGTACCGAACACCGCCGGGTATCGGTTCTTTCTGCCACTGCCAAGATTCGCCGGAGGTTTTGGCAAGCTCTTCGAGCCAGGAAAAATACTGATCCACAGTTTCCTGCTCCCAGGTCTGCACCTCTTCATCGGTCAGGGTGAAGAATGCTTCCTGGCGCCAACGTCCATCCGGCAGGGGGGTGATGTGCCCTTCCACCTGGCAACCGGTTAACAAGAAGCTGAGCACTAAAAACAGGCTGACCAGGCGGCCATACGTGATCATCCAATTGCGTGATCTCATCGCCTACCTCCGCAAGAGATGACATCTTTGGCATCACACTACCAGCAGCGAATTTCGTATAGCAAGACAATCACAAATGTTATAGCATCCAGGGTTAAACCGGGCGCTGCCAGGGTGTTGCGGCCCTTGGAAATATTGACTGCAGCTCATGGTATGCCCCACAGCCGCACCGTGCCGTCACGCGACCCCGAGGCCACCGTCGCCCCGTCGGGGCTGAAGGCCACGCTGTTTATCCAAGTACCCGTCTCGATGAAACGCACCTCCTCCAGCGTCCCGGCATCATACAGGTAGATGCCCAGCGAAGAGGCCACCGCCAGCAACGCGCCATCGGGGGAGTAGGCCACCCTGCTCACCGTGCCCCGTCCCCAGCGGGCCAGTTGAGTCACCCGGTCGGCGTTGTCGGGGGAGATGGGAGCCGCCGGCCGGGGGAACGGCGTGCCGGAGAGGACCGGCAGGGAGGGCGTCGGCGTGGGCACAGGGGTGTCCGTCGCCGGGGCAGGGGTGTGGGTGGATATGGGAGCTGCCAGCGCCGTCTGTGCCACCCATAGGCGGGCCAGCGCCTGGGCCGTTGCTTCCGGATTGATGGCCGGCTGCCTTCCTCCTGTTGCCAGGATCACCAACACAATCAAGGCTATGGCCGCCAACCCGGCCCCGGCCCAGAGCCAGGCAGGATACCCGGCATGCTGCCCGGCTCCCGGCTCCGGCTTCCGGCCGCTCAGACGGGGCAGCAGCCCGTCAGGGTCCGGATAGCGAGGGGCAGCGGCCAGGAGTTCTTCCGCTTTGGTCCGGGCCTGGGCCCACAATTGTTGCACCTCGGCGTACAGGGCGGCCAGGCGCGCTTGCTGGCGGGCATTGGCCAGGGCGGCCGCTATCTCCTTGTCGTCGGGGTACATCTGCGCCAGCGCCTCCAGCCGGGTGGTGGCTTCATCGTAGCGTCCCTCGGCGATCCAGGCGGCAGCCTCAGCCACCTGCTGGCGGAGCCGGTGGGCCTCGATTTGGGCCACTACCCTGTCCAGCGCCCGGGCAAAATCACCGGCGGTGACATAGCGGTCGGCCGGCTGTTTGGCCAACGCTTTGTTCAGGATCTCGTCCACAGCGGGGGACGACCCCGGCCGCAGCGAGCGTAGCGGCGGTGGCGGCTCGTAAATCTGCTGGTGTAACACGGCGTGGGGTGTGGTGCCGCCAAAAGGCACCCGGCCGGTCAGCATCTCGTACGCCACAATGCCCAGGGAGTAAAGGTCGGTGCGGGCATCTACCTCCTCCCCCCGCGCCTGCTCCGGCGACATATACTCCGGCGTGCCGATCAGCATCCCGGTGCGTGTCAAATGGGTATTCCACGCCGCCTTGGCAATGCCAAAGTCGGTCAGGGTCACCCGGTCGTCCGGCCCGACAAAGATGTTGGCCGGCTTGACATCGCGGTGCACAAAGCCTCGCTGATGGGCATAGTCCAGGGCAGCAGCCACCTGGGCTACAATGTGCCCCACCCGGGCCGGCGGCAACGGCCCCTCCTCCTCAATCAGCTGCTTCAATGTCCGGCCTTCCAGGTACTCCATGACGATGTAGAAGGTGTCGTCCTGCCGGCCCACGTCGTAGATGACGACGATGTTGGGATGGCGCAATCCGGCGGCTGCCTGGGCCTCCCGCAAGAAACGCTCGACAAACTCCCGGTCGAAAGTAAACTGCGGCGGCAGCACCTTCAGTGCCACGTAGCGGTTGAGCGACGGCTGCCAGGCTTTGTAGACCACGGCCATCCCGCCGCGGCCGATCTCGTCCAGGATCTGATATTGGCCGATTGTCCGTCCGATCAAGTCCATCTTTTCCTTCTCCCAGAGATTGATCCTTTATTTGTTCGGATCCGCCTTGACCCGGACGCGGGCGCTGCGGCTGAGCACCTGATAGGGGCTGATCTGCACGACGACGACGTCCAGGTAGTAGGTACCCTCTCCATGCTGGCGATAGGCCTCTGTCAGGCCAAAGTTGATCGTCAATTCCATGGCCGTCGTCGGCGGAGCTACACCCAAAGGAGCGGGGTCGGTGGTGTGCCAGAAGCGCACTTCGAACCCCTGGTTGGCGGCCAATTGCTGGTTCCACGTCCAGCGGACGGTGGTGGCCCGCCGGGCACTGACCACGTCGTCGGGGATCGGGAAGAGGATCTGGGGAGCCGGCAGCAGGTTGCCGCCGACCTCGGTGGGAGCCGGCGTAGGGGCAGCGGGCAGCGGCCCCCACGAAATCCGCTCCGAGGTCCAGTTCGGGCCGTATCCGCCGCCCCACGGCAGGTCGAATAGCTTGCGCTGATTCGACCCATCACGCCCCATAAGCCAGATAGCCCATGCCCCCGACCGGTTCGACAGGAAGGCGATCGCCCGCCCGTCGGGGGAGAAGGTGGCCAGGCCGTCGTTGGCAGCGTGGTCGGTCAGCCGTTGCGCATTTCCACCCCCGCTCCCTACCAGGTACACGTCCCAGTTGCCATCCACCTGGCGCATGAACAGCACCCCAGGGTCACCGCCGCCGGTAGGGATGTCGTTGGGGTCGCCGGTGAGCTGTACAGGGGTACCGCCCCACATCGAGACCTTGAACAGCCCGCAGTTGGAGCCTGAGCCGAAGCCATAGTTGCAGCCGGCGTAGGCCACACTCTCGCCGGGGAGCCCGACCGGATAGCGCCCGCGGATCGCACCGCCAACGCCGTACATGATGGCAGCATCCCCCAGGTAGATACGCCACTGGCCGTCTCCTTGGCGCGGGGAGTCAAAACCCACATGGTAGCCCTTGCGTGCCTGGAGCCAGACAGGATGTTCGTCCACCGGCTGACCGAACGAGCCGATCAGGCCGCCGCCGTCAGGCCGGACCTTCCACAGGTCGTTCATTCCGCCGCCCTCGCCATTGGCCACAATCTCCTTGCCATCGTGCCGGTAGCTAGGCTGATGCAGGTAGTCACCCAGGTAACGCAAGTCTGAGCCGTCGGCGTTGATGCTGTACAGGATGTGTTTGCCGCTGCCCGGCTCGACCACCGAAAAGGCGATGCGGCCTGTCAAGCCGGCCGGCGGCGGAGCGGCTGTTGGCGGCAGGGGTGCCGTCGAAGCCGCCGTCGGAGCCGCTGTCGGCGTGGGGGTCTTGGTCCTCTGGGGTGTATGCTGCGGCGAGGGGATAGGCGTCGGCGTCGGAGAAGGCTCAATGGTCGGTGTGGGCGTCGCCGTGACAACCAGAACGATAACGGTTGGGCTTGTCGCCGGGGGTGTAGGCGTAGAGGAGGGCGTAGGGGGCAGGGGTGTCTCGGTGTCGGTTGGAGTTGGGGTCCGGGTGGGCGCCAGCGTCACCGTGGCGAGAGGTGTGTTGGTGACTTTTGAAACGGCTGCGGAGGACTGCTGCGGCCCCGGCGTCGGCGAGGGGCGCGGCTTTTCCGCTGAGCTCAACGTCAACAGCAACACTATACCGACGATCAGCAAGGCACCCAAGCTGCCCACGATTATCGGCCAGGCAGAACGCCGGCTGGGGAGGGCATGAGGCACGGGCGTCACAGGGGTCTCGCCTTTTGCCCCACGCAAAGCAGCCAGCATCTCTGCCGGCGTCTGAAAACGCAGGTTCGGGTCTTTGGCCAGAGCCTTGGCGATCACAGCTTCCAGCCAATCGGGGACACCCTGGCGGCGGGATTTCAGCGGCGGTGGTGGCGTCTCGATCTGTTGGCGTATCAGCGCCCATGGACTATCGGCAGTAAAGGGGACGTCCCCGGTTAGCATCTCGTACAGGACGATGCCCAGGCCATACAGGTCACTGCGGATGTCGGTCTTTTCTCCCTTGGCCATTTCTGGCGACAGGTAGCGAGGGGTGCCCATAAACATACCGCTCTGGGTCAGGCTGGTGAGGGTAGACATGCGGGCGATGCCAAAGTCCATGACTTTGACCACGCCGCCGGGTGTCACCATGATGTTGTGTGGCTTGATGTCGCGGTGGACAATGCCGGCCTGCCAGGCGGCATCCAACGCCTGACATATCTGGCCGGCGATGCCTACTGCTGTCTCGACGGGCAACGCCCCATGTTCGGCGATGATGTCAGACAGGGTCTTGCCCTCGACATACTCCATGACCAGGAAATGGACATTCCCTTCGACACCATAGTCCAACATGCGCACAATGTTGGGGTGCTGTAGCCGTTGGGCCATCTCGGCCTCGCGCCGAAAACGTGCGACGAATTTGGGTTCTGCGGTATATTCCTGGTTCAAGACCTTGACGGCCACTACGGTGTTGTTCGTCAGGTTGCGTCCCAGGTAGACCGTGGCGAACCCCCCCGCACCCACCTTGTCGTAGAGGCGATAGATGCCTTTGAGTACTTGACCGATCATAGCTGTTCTCCCTGGCGACCGGATATTGAGTAGAGAAACTTGCGCCTAAGGCGACCAAGCGGGCCAGCCGTCGAAGGCAGGATTGCGCGTCAGATTGACCAGGCCACTGCCGTCGGCGTTCATCACATAGATTTCCCCGTTCCCATCGCGCCAGGACGTAAAGGCAATCCTCCGCCCGTCCGGCGACCAGGCCGGCTTATTACATAAGGCTGAGCAGGAGCAAGTACCGGGGATGTCGCAGGGGCGGCAAAAGTGAGCCTGTTCTCTTTACCGCGGCATATCATCCCACTTGAACCACACCGGGTCGGTGTCCACCTTGTCCGGTCGCTGACTGATGTTGCGCAGGTTGACCCCCTGGTCATTCACGATGTCCATAATCCAGATCTGGCACGTAGCCTCGCTAATGGAGTTGGCCCGGTTGGAGTAAAAGGCGATCCTGTGGCCGTCGGGTGACCAGGTGGGATGTTTATCCCACTCCCAGTTATTCACCGTTAGGCGGCGCTGGTTCTGGTCTTTGGGGTCCAGGGTTTTGATATAGATTTCGTCGTTGCCGTTGCGGTTGGTCACCCAGGCCAGCCACCAGTTATCGGCCGACAGGACTGGGTCCCAGTCCTTTTTGTTATTGACAATGATCCATTCCCATTGGCCGCTAGTGTATACGCGGATGATGTCCGGCTTCTGGCTCGACACCTCCAGCCGCCACGTGCCGTCGTTGGAAGTTCGGTCGCGCAGCAGGCCCCAGGTGTAGGCTTGAGAGTTGCACATCGGCGCCTGGTTGGAACCGTCGGCGTTCATCACCCAGATTTCGACAGGGCCAGATGCATCACCTGTTTTTTTATTAGCGCGATTTTGGCGTTTGAAGCCGATCAGCCCCTTCTGTGCGTTTCGGCACTTGGGGCGGGGAGTGTTTGTGGGAGCTGCCATAGTTGGTATGGTGGTGGGCTGGGGTGTGGCAGATGAAGTGATGGCCGTGGACATAGCGGTGGGCCTGGCTTCAGGAAGCGACGTCACAACCGCAGAGGTGGAGAGAATAAGGGCAGTGCCGAGGGGTGTCTCTTGACCGGCCACGGTCGCTCGTGGTTGCGTGAGAAGGGGCAACCGGGTCGGGGTTGGGGCCACAGAGATCACCTCCGAAGGTGCGGCGGTGAACACCACAGTAACTATGGCGCGATCTTCCTGCCAAGTCGTCAGCACCCACAAGGCAGCCAGGATAACGACCAGAACCAGGGCGATGGCCCCGACCAGGGCGATCAGCGGGCCGGCGGTGGGCCGGCTGGGCACAACCCGCCGTGAGGCCGGGCGAGAGCGCACCGGCGCGGCCGCCGGCCGGGCCGGCAGCGCCGTCCCACACCGGATACAGAAATTGGCGTTTCGGGGGTTTTGCTTGCCACACATGGGACAGAACACAGGAAACTCCTTTGGCTTATAGGGGAATGGAGCTCAGATGCAGCGCTCTCGGTCTCGGCGTCGCCGTCGGCGGCCCCGGCGGCGGCCCCGGCGGCGAGTAGGTGAAGGGCCGCTCCTCGCTCCACTTGCCTACGATCTGGAGGGGACACCCTGGGTAGCACGTGGGTACCCGCACCACGACCACCGCCCAGTAATACTCCCCGGCTCCGTACTCCCGGATGGCCGGCGCGTCGGCC
>FWPV01007763.1_pt1 | contig 19242 bp, 15 predicted proteins | sample 2228371 | NCBI WGS metagenome assembly FWPV01 (sample SAMEA103939776, study PRJEB20133) | metagenome
ATTGAGAATAGTTAATGTTGCCAATCCCCAAAAACCAAAGGAGGTGGGCGCTTATGACACACCGGGTTATCTCCAACGGGTAGCGGTGTTAAACAAATATGCCTATCTCGCGGACCAGGAGGCTGGACTGAGGATAATTAATACCCATAATCCCGGAAAGCCGTTTGAGGAGGGAAATTACCCCACACCCGGAGAGTCATTCCGGATAACCGTTTCTAAAAACCTTGCCCTCATTGGAAATAGACAGGGAGGGTTGCGGATATTAGACATATCCAACCCCAAAAACCCGGTGGAATTGGGATATTATGATACCCCAGGCTTTACTTACGGAGTAGCGGTCACGGGGCATTACGCTTATTTAGCGGATGGCGAGGCAGGATTGTGGATAATAGATATTTCCGACCCCGGTAACCCGGTAGAAATAGGTCATTACGACACTCCGGGCTTTGCTGAAGATGTGGTAGCGTTAAAGAACTTTGCCTATGTTGCGGATGGTGATTCGGGTTTGAGAGTCCTCGATGTTTCCAACCCGAAAAAGCCGTCCGAGGTTGGGTATTGCAACACTCCGGGCTTGGCATTTGGGATTGCGATTTCGGGGAGTTATGTTTATGTTACTAACTATACTAACGGTTTGCGGGTAATAGATGTCTCAAATCCCCAAAACCCAACTGAAGTTGGGTATTACGACACCCCCGGGGTAGCCTATGAATTAGCGCTATCCGGCAATTACGCTTATGTCGCCGATGGCGGTGAAGGGTTAAGAATAATTGATGTGAGTAACCCGCGCAAACCGGTTGAAGTTGGACATTACGACTCACCCGGTTTAGCCTATGGGATTGCGGTAGCGGGGAATTTTGTTTATATTGGCGGTAGGGAGCCGGGCTTAAGGGTGATTGATGTGAGTAACCCGCGCAAACCGGTTGAAGTTGGATATTACGACACTCCCGGATTAGCCTGCGGGGTTGAAGTAGTTGGCAACATCGCCTATCTCACCGATGTAAAAATGGGTATGCGAATAATTGAGTTTTCCGGGGTTGACAGTAAATAGCATGGAGCGTTGAGTATGGCGCCTCGGTGCTATTTGCTAACATCTCCGAACTATGGATTTGTCCTTTGCCGATAGGCTGCGGCGGTGCCGAAGATGTCGGCTCTCTATCGGAGTCCATCCGGTTTTCTCCACCTTTACCGGGCAACGCTGGATGTTAATTGGGCAGGCACCGGGAATAAAAGAACAGCAACAGGAGACGCTCTTTATCGGTCCGGCGGGGAGAAGGCTGTTCAAATGGCTAAGAACCGCCGGCTTTACCGAGGAGCGGTTTCGTTCCTTCTGTTATCTCACCGCGGTAATGAAGTGCTTTCCGGGCAAGGGTGGCCGAGGCGACTTAAAACCGACCCGAGAGCAACTTGACAACTGTGCGGAGTGGCTAAATGAGGAACTGAAAATCGTTCAGCCGGAGGTAATAATTCCCACCGGGCAGCTGGCGATTGAACGGTTCTTGGGCAAGGTGAGGTTAGCGGATGTGGTGGGGAAAATGTTTAAAATCCGGATAGACAATCAGGAGACGGTTATAATACCCCTTCCTCACCCTTCTGGCGCTTCTGCCTGGGCGAACAGCGCCGAAAATTTAAACCGGATAAAAAGGGCGCTTAAGTTGATAAAGTCCGCAGGTAGAAGCTCTTTAATTTGCCAGCGATAGTAATGGCGTGAACCGGGCAGATTTCGGCACAGCAGAAACAGTTGATACACCTCCTCCAGTCAATTTTGGGATAAGGAGCGAGTTCAATCGCCTTTACCGGGCAGTTCCGGACACAATCACCACACCGGCGACATCGTCGCTGATTGAGAGTCGGAACCCGCCTCAACAAAGGGTAGACAAATCTTGAAACACTGGTTACCACTGTTGCCAGTCCAACTGGTGGCAAAACAAACCCCTTAATTGGCTGAAACTCTCCAACAATCTCAATCCCATCAGGCTCAATTGGACCAAGACCCCGTTGGTGGGCGATGCGGCTGGTGGGGATTTTCCTTGGGTGGGCTCCGGCGAGTAAGGTCATCACCGCATCCAGCGCCACCGCATTAGCGCTACTGAGTAAAATCCCTAATTTTAACACCCGCCCGCCACTCGGACCATTAGGACCGTCCATCCCCCGAATACCATCCATTATATTGAGAACCGGCTTTTTTACCGCCTGATAGATGTCAACAAGGAGTTCGGCAAACTCTTCGCCGTTTTTGACTACGGTATGAAGGTAGGTTTTGTGCCCACCGGGAATTATCCCAAACATATTCTTGATTGCGCCGGTGATAATCGTTAACCCATGGGTCTTAAAAACCGGCAGGTTCAAAATTACATCTACCTCATTGAGAATTGCCGAGACCGGTATCTCCGAGACAAAGCGGGAGGTGATTTTCACGGTTATCGGGTTTACGGATATGTTCTCAAAACAGCCTTCACTTGCGGTAACCACACCGGTCGGGGCTAAATACTCCGCCATCGGGGTCTTATGGACCCCCGCCGGATTGTCACCGACCCGAATTTTCGCTGCACCCCGCCGACGAAGTTCGTGCACCAAATGCCTGACAAGCTCCGGGTCGGTGGTTATGCCGGCTTCTGGTGGGTGAGGAGCAAGGAGATTGGGTTTGACCCAGACCCTTTTCCCAAAAAAGTCAAACTGGAGAAAATCCAGCGCCTCCCTGACCGCGGAGTTCAGGTCAGTGATTTTCCGCACCAAGACCCGCGCTCGCTTCACCTTGGAGAATCCGCTTTTCGCCCCTCCCCGCCATTGCGAGGAGTTGTTAGAAGCCGTGCACTCTCATTTCGCTCTCCCGGGCGAGGAGCCCGGCTTTGCCAGCGACGATGAGCACCGAGCCCTCGCTCCGAACGGGGAATCACTCGTTGCCGGGGATGATGTAAAGCACATTCACCAGCGGCACTACCGCCTCAGGTTGCTTCTCCTTACCCTGAGGGATTGCGCTGTCTTTAAAGGTAACATCCACCAGCTTAACCACACCTTCCTTTATTGTATAGCCACCGCAGACCGCGGTGCCCCCGGACTTAAGAAATACCACCGCCATAAACCCTCCTGGATTTTCACTCGGGCTTGGGCAAGTTCACCCGCAAAGACCTCTCGGACCGGAAACCAAGGGCAAAGTCCGCCTGGAGTAGTTTATGAATCTCCCGGCTCCCCTCGTAAATCTGCGCCCCTTTGGCATTGCGATAGAATCGTTCTACCGAATACTCATCAGAAAAGCCATAGGCACCATAAATCTGAACTGCATTAGCTGCCGCCCGCTCCGAAGCCTGACAGGCGAACATCTTGGCAAGTGAGGTCGCCCGGGTATTGGGTCGTCCTTGGTTTTTCAGCCACCCGGCTTTAAGCCAGAGTAACCGGGCGATTTCATAATCAGCCGCCATTTCGCCAATCATCTCCTTGACAAGTTGATGTTCAGCAATCGGTCTTCCAAAAGTCCTGCGGGTCTTGGCGTACTCCACCGAGGCGTCAAGGCAAGCCCGAATCAAACCGGTTGCCCCGGCAGCAACTGTATACCGCCCCTGGTCAAGGGCAAACATCGCAATCTTAAAGCCTTCATTCGGTTGACCGAGGATGTTTTCTTCGGGCACCGGGACATCAATCATTGAGATTGAGCCAGTGTTACCGGCGCGAACGCCCAATTTCCCTTTAATCGTTGAGGTGGTAAGTCCGGGCATGCCCCTTTCTAAGATAAAGCAGGTAATCCCGGTGTGGTCGCGCCTTTCTCTTTTCTCCAAATCGGTCCAGGCAAACACTAAAAAATGGTCACAAACATCAGCCAGAGAAATCCAGGTCTTCTCACCGTTTAAAATGTAGCGGCTGCCATCCTTTCTCGCCCAGGTCTGGATTGCGACAACATCCGAGCCCGCGCTGGGTTCGGTAAGTCCAAATGCGCCAATCTTCTCGCCTTTTGCCTGGGGAACCAAGAAACGCTCTTTCTGCTCCTCGGTCCCCCAGGTGATTAGGGTCAAGGAGTTGAGTCCAATGTGAACCGAGAGAATCACCCTTAAAGAGGTGTCAACATACTCCAACTCCTCGCAGGCAAGACCGAGGGCAATATAGTCATTGCCAGTGCCACCATAACGGTTCGGGATGGTAAGCCCGAGGAGCCCTATTTCCGCCATCTGGGTGAAGATGTTTTTGTCAAACTCATGCCGGGAATCAAGTTCTTTTATTCTCGGGGCAATCTCCTTTTGTGCCCAGTTACGGACAAGGGTGGCAACTGCCTGTTGTTCTTCGGTTAGAGAAAAATCAATCATAAGCCTCCTTATCGTTATTTTTTCTCAACGAGCCGTTTCATTTGCTCTAATAAATGGGATGGGTCTCGCCCCCCGGCTTTGACCTCCTCAATAAATAACTCTACCGGAAAGATATTCGCAACACTCAAATAAAACATTAATGCTAAGAGAACCGCGTTCTTTGGACCGGCAGTTTTGCGGAAAGGTTGACGCCACACCTTTACCCTAAATTCGGGGATTGTCAGTGAGTCGTCAATCACCAAAACCCCTGCACCCATCCCCTTTATTATATTTTCTGCATAATTAAGCCCGTCCTGAGACACGACTACCGCAACATCAGGGGTGGTAACACCGGTATAAAGAATCGGTTTGGGCGCAAGGATGACCTCAGCGACCGAGTAGCCGGTTCCGACGGTAACCGGATAGGTCCCTTTCTTGGTCGCATAAAGACCGGCAAAAATCCCTGCCCGCGCCCACGCCTCACCCGCCTGCTGAACCCCTTCCCCGGCAGAACCGGCGATGAGGAAACGGAGAGGCGAAGAAAGGGAAGAAGCCAATTTCCCCACCTCGGTCGGGATGAATGGTTTTAAGAGCGAAGGGCGGTTATGATTTAACTCCAGCCTCATCACCGCTCGGGCTGAATTCCGCCAGACGCCAAACTCAAGCCCGGCTTCTTGGGCAATTTTTTCCGGTTTCTGACCGGGGTTATACTTAAGCCCGTAACTGGTGCAGGTCTCAACCACCTCTACTAAGGAGAAACCGGGTTGGGCAAACGCCTCGGCCAGCTGGGCGGAGTAATCGCCAATACCATTAAGCCGAGCCACATAACTGGCGCCAGCAGCGTGAATGATTCGGCAAAGGTCATAGCCGGGTTCGGTTTTCCCTTCCGGTTTTAAGGGGGTCCGGAATCCGCAAGGGGTAAGGGAACTGGGCTGACCGCCGGTCATCCCGTAGAGCATATTATTGAAGACAATCACCGTAAAGGGAAAGTTCAGCCGGGCACACTCAACGAGATGTTGCAGACCAATAGAAGCACCACCATCACCCATATAAACAATAACCTTCCCCTGCTTCAACCCACCGGCGATTCCCGCGCCCAATGCTGGCGCCCGACCGTGAAGACCATGAACCGTGTGGGTGCGGAAAAGAGGGTCAATAATCCCATGACAGCCAATATCGGTTACCAAAACCACCTCCAATGGGTTCAACCCCAGCCGCTCTAAGGCGCGAGCGGTGTTGCGAACAATCAGATGGTGAGAACAGCCCGGGCAGAAGGGCAAACTTCGGGGAAAAAGAAACGGTGATTCACTCATCTCGGCAAACCGCCGCCACAATCTCTTCCGGGGTAATCATTTTGCCGATTCCGTTGACACCGATTACCGAGGGAGGACCAGAGCCCAATGATTGAGCACCAAACAGGATGGAACGAAAATGACCGGAAAGGTTTTCTTCAGCAATGACTATTTTCTTATAACCTTTAATAATCTTATAATACTCCTCCGGCACCGGTAATAGGGTGTTGGGCAGGAAAAGGGAGACTCTTTTTCCCTGCGCTCGCAAGTAAAGAGTCGCCTCGCGGGCAGCCAGTGCCGTTATCCCCCAGGCAACAACCAAGGTCTCAGCACCCGGAGCCTCGTCAAGATAGTAACGGGTATATTGGGGTAGATTCAGATAAATCTTCTTCTCCAGGCGGACCGTATTTTCAATTGCCTCTGGTGCCAGATGTTGGATTATCCCGCTCCGGTCATGGGTTGAGGCGTTGAGCCGAACCTGAAGATATTGATTCCCTACCGGCAGAAAATCGGGCACCAAATCGTCTCCGGCGGCGTAGGGTTCATAGTGATTATTTTCACCCCAAAAGCGCCGCCGGACCGGTTTGATTTCGGGCAAATTGTTGACCTCAAAACTAAACTGGGTCATTACTATCTCCTTAGATGTTAACAGCACCACCGGGGTGCGGAGCCAGGCCGAAATTGCCAGTGCCAAGGGTGGCATACTCCAGCAATCGTCAACGCTGTTGATGGCGATGACCGGTAAGGGGTGCCCCCCAGAGATTGCGCCCCTCAAGAGCAAAAGGTCGCCATCGCCACCGGCAGTAGCAGAACCGGTAGCCGGTCCCAACCGCTGAGCAAGAATAACTAACAAAGGCAGTTCCATCATATACGCCATATTAATTGTCTCAATCATCAAGGCGAAACCCGGAAACGATGTCGCGGTTACTGGCAATAGACCGGTCGCGGCAAACCCAGCCAGCCACTGCCCGGTGGTGATTTCATCGGGCGCGCTGAGCGCGGCTGGGAAACGGCGAATGGCATAACTATAAAGCAGATTAGCCGGCGTTATCGGATACCCGACAAAGACATCCGCACCCGCCCGGGCAAGCGACTCAATTATCAAACGCGACCCATCAACCAAGACCATTAGCCTGCCTTCGAGGGTTAGCGATTGATATGATTAAAATCCCATCCTTTTATAAACCGCATCAATATTCTTTAGAAAACTCTTTATCTCAAATACCTGGTCCAGTTCTTCCGGGCTCAATCGGGCTTTAACCTCTGGGTTTAAGCGGGCAAGTTCCGAGAGATTGGTATTACTGCTCATTGCGGTAAACGCCAGGCTCTGCACCAGTTGGTAGGCGGTATTGCGCTCCATCCCTTTTGCCACCAGCGCCAACAGTAACGGCTGGGAGAAGAAAGTCTCATAAGAAAGTTGCAAATTCTTCGCCATTTTCTCGGTATTGACCACTAAACCCGAAAGGACCCTATTCAGCTGGCGGAGGCAGTAATGTAAAAGGGTAAAACACTCCGGAATGATGATGCGCTCTCCTGCGGAATTGGTCAAATCCCGCTCGTGCCATAAGGGGATGTTCTCATAGGCGACCAAGGCGTAACCGCGAATCACCCGCGCCAAAGAGCAGACCCGCTCACAAATTATCGGGTTTTTCTTATGGGGCATCGCCGAGGAGCCCGCCTGGGTTCTGCCAAAAGGCTCACTCACTTCACCAATTTCGGTTCGCTGGAGGTTTCTAATTTCGGTGGCGATGCGCTCTAAGGCGGTGGCAATTAAACCCAAAACCAAAAGCATAAAGGCGTGGCGGTCACGCGGAACAACCTGGGTTGACACCGGCTCGACCATCAACCCCAAAGCCGCCAATACCATTTTCTCCACCTCGGGTGACAGCTGGGTGTAGGCGCCCACCACCCCGGAAATCTTACCATAGGAAATCTCTTGAAAAGCCACCTTAACCCGCTCTATACCCCTTTCAATCTCGCTCACCCAGGAAAGACATTTCAAGCCGAAAGTAATCGGCTCAGCGTGAACTCCGTGAGTCCTGCCCATCATCGGCGTCTCCCGATACCTCTTTGCCAACTCCCGGGCGGTCTCATTCAACTCCTTCAGCGCCGCCTCAATCAACCGCAACCCCTCCTGACAGCGCAACGCCAGCGCGGTGTCAACCACATCATAAGAGGTTAAACCAAAATGGACAAACCTCCCGGCTTCACCAACACTCTTAGCAACACTCTTGGTAAAGGCAATCACATCGTGATTGGTCTCTTTTTCAAACTCCTCAATCTCCTTAAGGTCAAAACTGGCATTCTGAATCGCTAAGCCAGCAGACTTCGGGATTATCCCCAACTCCGCCTGAACTAAGGCTACCGCCTTCTCCACCTTAAGCCAAGAGGAAAACTTCGCCTCCTCGGACCAGAGTCTTGCCATCTCCGGAGTGGAATAACGAACGCTCATCTCAGTTGATAGAGAACCCTTAACTGCTCACCCCTACGGTCAATGAGCAAATCAAGCATCCCCCTTTCCTCCTCCAGCCTCTCCTTGAAACTCTTTGGCGAACTCACCACCTTGCCGTTAAAAACGAGAACCACATCACCCGGCGCCAGTCCGATTCGTTCCGCAAGACTGCCCGATTGCACCGAAACCACCACCACCCCTTTACTATGGGCCAGACCAAACCGGGAGCGCAAACCGGGGTTAATCTCAGCCACCACCGCGCCAATCCGGGTGGTAACCTTCTCATATTCCACCTGCGCCTGCCCCAGCGCCTCCTTGATGAACCCCTTCACCTCATTTATCGGTCGGGCAAAACCCACCCCTTCTGAGCCGCCCGCATGGGTAAAGATAAAAGTGTTAATCCCAATCACCTCACCCAATGCGTTCACCAAAGGACCACCGGAATTTCCCGGGTTAATCGCCGCATCAGTCTGAATCATATCGGTATAAATCCCGCCACTTCGGCTTGACTTAATCTCCCGATGGAGCGCAGAAATAACCCCAACCGTTACCGTTGGCTGAGCATCCTCAATCAGAAAACCGAACGGGTTGCCAATCGCAATCGCCCACTCGCCAATCATTAGCTCATCGGAGTTGCCCAAAGGCGCAACTGGCAGATTCTCACCCGAGATTTTTAACAACGCCAAATCCCGGTCCTGGTCAACCGCCACCGGTTCGGCGTCAAAACTACGGTTGTCGGGCAGGGTAACCTTAATCTTTGTCGCATTAGCAACAACATGGGCGTTAGTTACGATATAACCCTTACTATCAACGATTACTCCGGAACCCATCGACTTTATCTCCTGACGGAAGGTGTGGCGCGGGAAAAAGTCTCTAAAGAAGTCATCAAACCCAAAAAACCCAAACGGCTCATAACTCACCACCCGGGTTTGGGTAACCACTACCGAAACCACCGCTGGGCTTACCCTCTGCGCCGCCAGGACAATCGCATTTACCCGCGACTGGGTAACCCCCTCACTTACACTAACCGCCGGAGAAGGCGTTGGGGTTGTTGCTTTTGTTGACCGGGGCATTTCGCCACAAGCAAGTGGGCAAAAAAGGAAGGTAAAAAAGAGAAGATTAATAACCAATGGTTTCACAAAAAAATTTTAACAATTATCCTGACAGTGGTCAAGGTTCAAAGACTTCCCTGCGGCAAAAGTCAACCCCTCCTTTCCAGCAGGGCAACCGCAAAATTCAGACTCGCCAGAATCTCAGCCACAGATTCAGAAACCTTTATTCGGAATATTACCTTTATAAGGATGTAGTCGGTAATGAGCGATGCCAGTTAATTTTTTCCCCAAGGGCATTTTGCCAGCGCCTTCTTCTGTTAAAGGAGTCATAATACCTTTTCAGTTCACCCAGGTTTATTAATGGAGCGCAGTTGCCCCCGAATTTAGTAATTTTCCCATACTGCAAGAGATAAGAAATATTTGAAGTTGTTACCACCCGGTTTAAGTATTCTGATGCCCATTGGGCTGCCTCTTTTAGTCCAACGAGTTGATTTTTTTCCTCGGGAAACAGTTTTTGGTTAGGTAAGGTCTTGCCTTTTGGGGTAATAGCCATCCCAATACTATATAAAAAGAATCGCCACTAATCAAGAGAAAAAGCGGTTGATGTCGCTGAAGGTGGTTTTTCTGTTTTATTCTCTTAGAGCCTAAAAATTGGCAATGATTAACGGGCGAATCTGGTGGGTTTTGGGCAGGTTTAAGGTAAGTTTCTGTCTTTCATATTGTTATAAAATTTTGGCGGTGGCCGGGGGGAGGGTGGAGGGGAGGCTTCCCATAGGGGTTACATTGTGAATAGGGTTGAGTAAATCGGGTTTGGTTATTATAAGAGTTATGAGTCTGCTTTTTTGGGTTGAGTTGGATTTGGCTTTTGTTGGAGAGATAGGTTGTGGATTAGGGGATAATTTAAGGTGAATTTCTAAAACCGACCCGGGTTTAAACTCACCCTTTCTCTCTTTTATAGTTTAAGCCGGACACTGTTACTTTCGCACCCGGGGCAGGTTCGCTCCTCGGGTTTATCCGGGGTATAAAACATTTTGAACTCCTTGCCGCAACGGAGGCATTTAAAAATCTGCTCCCCCGGCTCTTTTGGCTTTGGTCTTATGCCCACCTTGGGCGGATTTTTTAAAATCTCCATCGTCTTTTTAATCTCCTCTTTGGTAACCGTTTGCCGCAGTCGCTCCAGCTGTTGCATCGTATAAACAAACCTCTGCCCCTGGGCCGCAGAAATCCATTCTAATTGCAGCCTTTCCGCTCTAATCCCCCAGGCTTCAAGTTTGTCCCAGAGGTTTTCTACCCGGCGCTGGGTGTAGCGGTTGGCGTTGAGATAGTGGCAGTCGGCAAAGTGGCAACCCGAGACCAATACCACCGGCGCACCCAACTCAAATGCCCTTAATACAAACTTCTCGTCAACCCTCCCGCTACACATTGTCCGAATTAAAACCGAAGTCGCTGGATACTGGGACCGGGCAACGCCGGCAGTATCACCAGCAGCAAATGAGCACCAGTGGCAGGCGAAAACTACCGACTTGGAGTGGGGGTCTTCACTTAGCGCCGCTTCAACTTGAGCCATAATCTGTTCGTTGGTGAAGTGACGCGGCTCAATCGCATTAAATCGGCACTCCGGAGCACAGGTGCCACAGCCAGCACAGACCGCGGTAATCGGGTTTGCCGGTTTGCCCTTTTCCCACGCCAACGCCTTGAAGGGGCAGACCCTGAAACAGGCACCACAGCCACGACAGCGGTCGGTAATCACCTCTACCGTATAGGGTTCAGCCGGAATTGTCCCCTGCGCCAAAAGCCGGGCGGCTCGTCCGGCAGCAGCGCTTGCCTGGGTAACCGAATCTTTGATGTCCTTGGGACCTTCCGCACCCCCGGCATAGAAGACGCCCCGAATTGGCGAGTCCACCGGCTGGAGTTTCGGGTGCGCCTCCAGTAAAAACCCTTCCGGGTGCAACTGCAAAGAGAAAAGTTGCTGAAGCGGTCTGGTCTCTGCCCGCGGCTGCACCCCGGTTGCCAGAACCACCATCTCCACCTCATGCTCCTCAATCCTGCCCGTCTCGGTATTTTCCACAAATAAAATTAGGTTGCCGGTGCCGTTTTTCTCTACAACCTCGCCGGGAATCCCCCTGATGTAGTTCACCCCCAGCCGTTTTGAACGCCAGAGGAGCTCCTCAAACCCTTTGCTGAAAGCCCGCAGGTCAATGTAGAAAACCTTGACCTCAATTTCCGGATGGTGCTCCTTCAGCACCAGGCTGTCTTTAATCGTATTCATACAGCAAATATTGCTACAATAAGGGACGGTTTGGTTAACACCGCGGGAACCGACACACTGAACGAACGCAATACTCTTGGGCGGGCGCCGGTCACTCAAACGGATTACTGAACCATTAGTTGGACCACCCGAAGAGGCGAGCCGCTCAAACTCCAAGGCGGTAATTACATTCGCCCAGCGCCCGTAGCCAAACTGGTTTTTGGGAAATGGGTCGTAAGAGCTCATCCCGGTTGCGACGATGATGGCGCCAACCTCAATGGTAAACTCTTTATCCTGGGCGGTAAGGTCAATGCACTTTTTCTCGCACGCCTGGGCACATTTTCCGCAAGCAATCGGATTTAGTCCCAAACAATCGGCGGGATTGAGGACATAGGCGGATGGAATCGCCTGGGGAAATGGTTGATAAATCGCCGGGCGCAGGGAAAGCCCGAGGTTGAACTCATCCGGCACCAGTTGCGGGCAGACCTTCGCACATTCACCGCAAGCGGTGCACGCCCTTTCATCAACAAATCGTGCTTTCTGCCGGACCCTTACCTTGAACTCACCAACATGCCCGGCAACCTCTTGAACCTCGGTCAGGGTCAGGAGTTTGATTTTCGGATGCCGACCGACATCCGCCATCTTTGGCGCCAGTATTCATATCGCACAATCCATTGTTGGGTAGGTCTTGTGCAACTGCGCCATCAGCCCACCCAAAGATGGCTGTCTCTCAATGAGATAGACTTGGTGACCGGCATCAGCGAGGTCAAGGCTTGCCTGAATCCCAGCAACCCCGCCACCAATAACCAGAACCGCATCCTTAATCGGAAACCGCCGCTCGGTCAAAGGCTGGAGCCACCGGGATTTCGCTACCGCCATCCGGACCAGGTCGCAAGCCTTTTTTGTTGCCCGCTCGGGCTCACTACTATGAACCCAGGAACAGCCTTCTCGGATATTGGCAATCTCCAGAAGAAACGGGTTCAACCCGATTTCCGCCAGGCAGGCGCGAAAGGTCGGTTCATGCATTCGGGGTGAACAGGCAGCAACCACCACCCGATTGAGATTGTGTTCCGCAACCGCCTGCTGAATCTCCTTCTGCCCGGGCTCAGAGCAAACATAAAGGTTGACCGCGGTATGAACCACATTGGGTAAGGTGCGGGCATACTCTGCGACCTCGTCCACCGCGACGGTAGCGGCGATATTGGTGCCACACCGGCAGATAAAGACACCGATGCGTGGTTCTTGGGTCGCGCTCATAAACTAATCCATTCTATTGCTCAGGTGAAATTAAGTCAATAATATTGGTAATTTTCAGGGAATCCGCCTCTTTCATCCCGAGCGTGGCGCACCGGAGGTGAATTTCACACTTACTGCAGGCGGTAATCAACAGCTCGGCACCGGTCGCTTGCGCTTCATTAATCCGGCGCTTCTGCATCTCCTTTACCGCGGCACCACATTCAATAAAACTCCCGCCACCGCAACAAATGGCATCCTCCCGATGGTGCGCCATCTCTTTAAGTTCTATCTTTCCCATCCTATTGAGAATCTCCCGGGGGGCGTCATAGACCCCTAAGTGCCGAGCCAACCGGCAGGGGTCTTGATAGGTTACTATCTTCTTACCACCCATCATTTTACCTGAACCCTTCTTTGGGACAAACACCCCAGCGAGAAACTCAGTGAGATGCAATAGTTTTAAATCTGTCGCGCCAACAATCTTCGGATAATCAAGTTTAAAAGTACGCAAACACTCCGGGCAGAGAAAGAGTACCGTCTTTACCCCGGCGGTATGCAACTGACTCAGGTTCCTTTGGGCAAGTTTCTGAACAGTTTGATTATCACCCAACCAAAGAAGGTCATGACCGCAACACCGTTCATCAGCGAGAATAACCGGTTCTACACCCAATCTGTTTAGGATAAAAACCGCATTTCTGGCGGTCTTCAAAGGGTTAACCCCAAGTTCCTTGAAAATCACCGCAAAATAGGGCAGACAGCCGATAAAGAGGGCAATCTCACCCTTATCCCTTACCCGCAGGGAAGGGTCAAGCCAGCTCCGCCGCTGCTGAGACTTTTCGCTTTTCGCCATTATCCTTCCCAAGGTTTGAATAATACCGGTGTGAGCCATTACCGGTCGTCGTCCATTATTGAATAAAACTGCCCGAAGTTTAAGAACCTCCTCGGCAAAACTCCTTCCAGAGGGGCAAACGGTTCGGCACAACTCACAACCCAGACAGGCGTAAAGGGAGCGGGTGGAAACCGCAGTCTGGCTCTGGAGCGCCTGCTGAATCAGCCGACGCGGGGAAAAACCCAAACCAGTCCGGGCAATTGGACAGATACCACTGCATCGACCACAATCCAGACAGACAAAATCAGTCCGAATTGGTCCTTGGTTCTCGGTAGTAACCCCTTGGTTTCTACTTCCTGTCTCCGCCTCAGAACAGAAATTGACACTCTCCCATATCTCCCTGAGCTCTTTAATCTTCTCCCCGGAGACGAAGCTCACCAGGTCTTGAGAGAAACCTAATAACCTCAAAACCTCTTGGCTTTTTTCAACTTGACCCTGCCCGGTCTTGGGACCAATCTGATGCCGGCACTCCGACTCGGCACAGCCAATTAAAACAACCGCTCTTCCCGTTTGTTCCAATACATTAAGAATCATTCCCGCATCAACCTGACCAATACAGCTCACCGGAATGAAATTGAGTTTTGATTTATTAACGAAATTGGGCAAAAAAACCCGATTGCAGACAAAGGCGATAGCGGCAGGTGTTGGAGATTGGCTCTTTACTCCCCCAGCTCCTTTTCCCTTTATTCTTTCTTTGGCTTTTGATTTCATACCAGGATTTACTGGTAATTTGCCCCCGGGAACCGGAGGGCTCCGCTTGGGCAGAATGTCAGGCAGTTGCCGCAACCCCGACACCGTTCCAGGTCAACCGCCACCACCGCAATCCCTTTTTGCCACTCCTTTAAGGCAATCGCCTGATGAGGACAGTTATCAACACATCGCCCGCACCCCCGACATAACTCACTGTCCACCGTCACTACCAGAGGTATCAGCGTTACCTTGACCGACTTTTTCCTGGACAATAGTAAACTCCCATTTACTTTATCCGGTAAATTAGGAAAAACCTTTTCCCAGGAGTGAACCCGGATGAATCTACTTTCCCAACCCTCCTCCGCCTTTAACAGCACCTGATGTTTTGGACAGGTGTTATGACAAAGGACGCACTCACCGCAGGGACCACAGCGCAAACATCGCCCCGCCTCCGCCATCGCCTCCGCCGGGGTTAATACCGCCTCAACCTCATCAAAACTACGCCGGGCGGTAATTGGTAAAACCCTTGGTCTCACCCGGGCAACCGGTAGCGCGGTCAAGACCGGCGGGAGAAACTCAATCTCGGGGTTTGAACTCAAGGAAGGAATCTCCTCACCGGTAATAAACTGGTGAATCCTCTTTGCCCCGCGATGACCGCTGGCAATCGCATCAACTACAGTTGCTGGACCACCCTCGGCATCGCCGCCAATAAACACGCCCTGGGGAATTTCACCAATTTCCACCTCGGGCTTTTGACCCAATGCGGTAATAACCAAATTAGCAGCAATAGTGAATTCGGAACCGGCGATGGGAACCGGTCGGCGTCTGCCCGATTCGTCTTTCGGACCAAGTTTAGTCCGAACACAGCGCAAACCGGTCAGCCTCCCATTCTTATGCTCAAACGCCACCGGCTGGGTAAGGTATTCTATTCTTATCCCCTCCTGCTCCGCCGCTACTACCTCCTCTACTGCTGCCGGCATCTCCTTTTTCGTCCGGCGATAAACAATCCAGACCTCTTCTGCCCCAAGCCGAATCGCCACCCGCGCCGAATCAATCGCCGAATCGCCACCGCCAATAACCAGCACCCGGTCAGTTAATCGCTTCAGCTCCCCGGTATACGCTTTTTTTAAGAAAGTGAGGCTATCAATAACCCCGATAACTTGGTCCTCAAGCGGCAGTCCGAGCGGGATACTTTTCTGATGACCCGGGGCGTAAAACACCGCTGAAAACCCCTCTTTTAAGAGTTGCTGAGGCTCGGTAACCTTGACATTGGTAATTAAATTAACCCCTAAACCGAGAATTGAATTAATCTCCTGCTCAATAACGGCTCTCGGCAGACGAAATGGTGGAATGCCCCAGACCAACATCCCACCCGGTCGGCTCTGCGCTTCAAACAGAGTAACCTGATAACCCAAACCGGCGAGGTCATTGGCCGCGGTCAATCCCGCGGGACCGGCACCAACGACCGCCACCCGCTTAATCCGCTCCCTCCCTGGCGCCTCCCGCTTGGCGCCGGCGTGATGCGTTATCGGTAATGCATTATCCATCATATAGTCCGCAATAAACCTTTTTAAAGCCCGAATCGCCACCGGCTCATCAATCTCACCGCGACGGCACTCCGACTCACAGGGGTGGGTGCAAATCCGACCACAAATTCCTGGAAAGGGATTTTGAGCCCGGACCACCGCCAACGCCTGGTCAAATTTACCGGCGGCAATCAGACCCACATAGGCTTTGACATTCACACCCGCGGGACAACCAACCCGGCAGGGCGAGTCGGAAATCGGTCGCAGTTGAAAGCTCGCACCTTCAATTACTAAAGTTCCCCAACCACTTCGGCAGGTTGAGCCCTTAACCTTTCTTTCCCTCAATCTTAACCCTTCTCTTCCTCGTTGGCTCTTACCCGCTCCCCTGCCTCGTGCCCTTTCTCTAAGGCGAGCAGGTTCTTCTCCAGAAGCCGGGGCGCAATAGTATCCTTCACCGCATTCATCACCGCCACCTTGGGCACAATCTCAGTAACCGCAACAAGAAAACCTAACATCACCATATTGGCAAACATCCGGTTTCCTAAACCCTCAGCAATCCGGGTTGCCGGTAGGGCAAACTCCTTAATCCGACCGTGATGTTGGTGAGGACGGACTAGATTCTCCTCCATAATCAAAATCCCGCCATCCTTTAATGTTGGCTCAAACTTCTCATAAGCCTCTTGCGACATTGTTACCAAGATATCGGGGGCGGTTAAGTAAGGGTAAAGGACCTTGGTTTCAGCAATGATTAGTTGAGCGGAACAGGCACCGCCTCTCGCCTCCGGACCAAAGCTTTGGGTTAGGGTGGCATATTTGTTATCATAAATCGTGGCCGCTTTGCCTAAAATCATCCCCATCATTATAATACCCTGCCCGCCAAAACCGGAAAGTTTAATCTCGGTCATCGTCCATCGGTCCTGGATAAGGGACAAACTGCTCACCAAGCGTCTGCCGTAAATACTCGTTCATCGTCTCCAGATAGGTTGGCTTCCTTTTCACCACAAACCGCCCGACAATAATTTGACCGCCAAATTCAATTTCGCACTCCCGGGTGTCAATGTCATTTTTCACCACCGCTTTCTCCTGATAGTACTTTATGATTTCCAGCCCCGACCCAAGTTGATTCCTTCGCCCGTAAACCGTCGGGCAAGGGGAGATGACATCGATAAAACTAAAACCCGGGTGGAGGAGCGCCTCCTTTATTGAACTGGTTAGTTGGCGACTGTGGAGAACCGTCCAACGAGCAACATAAGTCGCCCCACACGACTCCACCAGAAAGGGGATATTAAACGGATGCTCGTAACTGCCATAAGGGGCGGTAGTAAGTTTCGCCCCCCGCGGAGTGGTTGGACCAAACTGACCACCGGTCATCGCATAGTTAAAGTTGTTGACGCATATCACCGTCATATCCATATTCCGCCGGGCGGTGTGAATCAGATGATTTCCACCAATCGCCACCAAATCGCCATCACCAGAAATTACCACCACCTTCAGTTTCGGATTACCCAATTTCAACCCAGTAGCAAAAGGCAATGCCCGACCATGGGTGGTATGAAAAGAATCTAAGTTCACATATCCGGCAATCCGACCGGTACAGCCAATTCCTGAAACAACTACTATCTCTTCCCGGGGAATTCCACTCTCCTTTATTGCGGTGAGGAATGCGTTCAAAACTATTCCCAAACCACAAGTCGGGCACCAAATATGGGGAATCCGGTCAACCCGAAGGAGGTCATCAAGCGGATGGGACTCCAGCTTGACTGTTTTCATTTTACGCACTCCATTATTGCGCTGAAAATATCCTGAGGGTCGTGAACCCAACCGCCACAATGGGGGACATGTTTTGTCAAACACCTCCCCGCGACTACTCGCTGAAGTTCTAAGAAAACCTGCCCCAGGTTAATTTCGGGCATCACAAACGCCCTCACCTTCTCCGCTAATTGGGCGACTCTTTTTTCGGGAAAAGGCCAAATAGTAATCAGCCGGAGCATTCCTACTTTGACACCTTTTCCTCGGGCATCGGCAATCGCCTTGAATGCCACCCGGGCGCTGATGCCATAAGCAACAACCACCACTTCCGCATCCTCAATTTGATACTCCTCTAACATAATAATTTTGTCAGCATTGTCCCGAATTTTATTTACTAATCTGGTAACGCACCATTTCTGACACTCGGCGTTTATCACCGGATAACCCCGCTCATCGTGAGTAAGACCGGTAATATGAATCCGGTAATCCCTACCGGCTTTGACCATTGGTGGCACCCCGTCTTTATCCGGTTTGAATGGACGATATTTTTCTTTCTCCCTCCGATACCACCGTCTTGCCACCGGCTTGATTTTATCCGGCTCGGGAACAACCACCTTTTCGGTCATATGCCCGACACACTCATCCATCATAAAAAGCACCGGCACCCGATAGCGCTCAGCCAAATCAAAACAGGTAATCGTCAAGTCAAAACACTCCTGCGGTGAAGCTGGCGAAAGGGCGATAATCTCATAGTCCCCGTGCGAACCCCAGCGCGCCTGCATCATATCCTGTTGGCCGGTAAGGGTGGGCAGACCGGTTGAAGGTCCGCCGCGCTGGACATCAACAACCACACAGGGGGTTTCGGTCATCACGCCCAAACCGATATTCTCCTGCATCAAAGAAAAGCCCGGTCCTGAAGTAACGGTCATTGCTTTTGTTCCTGCCCAGCTCGCACCCAAAATTGCCGCCATTGAAGCCAGTTCATCTTCCATCTGAATAAATGTGCCACCGATATAAGGAAACCTTTGAGAGATACGCTCAGCGATTTCGGTTGAGGGGGTTATTGGATAACCGGCAAAAAAACGGCATCCGGCGGCAATCGCCCCTTCGGCACAGGCATAATCGCCATCCCAAAAATGAGCACCGGTCAAAATTACCTTATCGCTACTCACTGGTTGCCACCTCTTCTTCTACCGGGGTTGTCCAGATTGCAAATTCGGGGCAGATTATTGAACACAACCCGCAATTCACGCACCGCTCCGGATGGATAACAACTGGCGGATGATAACCCCGCCGATTGAAGTCCTTTGATGCCTCCAGTACCTGCTTGGGACAATAAGCAATACAGAATCCGCACCCCTTACAGCGCTCAATGAGGAGATGGACAATCCCGCGGGGCGTTTTTTTCTGCTCCGCGTCCAATGGTTTACGCCAGAACTTCATTAATGGAGTAAACTATATTATAGAACTCTATATTTATAGGTCAAGGATACCGCCGGTCATCAGTTTGGCAACCCCACGCTCGGTCATTTATCCAACTCCTGTCTCTCAAACCAACCTGGAATCAAAAGAGCACCGCTCACATCTTCGCTGTGAATCAGCTATGAAATTTTGTTGTGGATTATATTATCGGGATTGGTGAGCAATAGCAAAAAATCAATTTCTGCCCCAATAGAATGGAGGTCAAGCCTTAATAATAAAAAAGAAGACCTTCATTAAGGAGGCCTTCTTGTTCTTTTAGGGATGTAACTCATTATTAGCGTGCCCGGGTTGTGCGAAACTCGTAGAAAGGAGGTGATCCAGCCGCACGTTCCCGTACGGCTACCTTGTTACGACTTCG
>FWPV01003501.1_pt1 | contig 19240 bp, 16 predicted proteins | sample 2228371 | NCBI WGS metagenome assembly FWPV01 (sample SAMEA103939776, study PRJEB20133) | metagenome
ACGGGTCAGAAAACACGCAGCTACCAGACCCCCCTTGACAATGCCCGCAGGACCTTAACTTGTGACCAATGCCCTGAGACCTTGCGGGTTTCCCAAACCCGAAGGGTCTCAGGGAGCCGTGGCGATGATCAACAGCCAACCCAGGGTATCATAGCAACCATGCACAAGAATGGCCGCCCACAGGTTGCGTTGGGACCAAAAGTACACTCCAAAGAAGACCAGTGCGGAAAAGGCTGTGGATACCATCCCCCCCGACTATGCCCGGGACAGGCTCCCCGACGCGGGGAGGGGAGTCTTGGCCCCAGGTTCCCTCGAAAATAACCCCTCCCCCGGCCCCTCCCCGACGTGGTTCCACCCTCACCCCGGCCCTCTCCCTGGCAGGGCGAGGGGGCTTTTCGCCGCCGGCGCGGGTTTTAAACCCGCGCCGGGTTGGTATTTTCGTACCATGGGGTGCGCCGGGGCGCGTGCCGGTCTCTCTCCTCTTCCCTCCCGCAGGCGGGCAGCCGCGCGGTGACCCGCGTCCCCGCATCCGGCGCGCTCTCCACGACCAGGTGGCCTCCCAATGCCTCGGCGCGCTCGGCCATCCCCCGCAGCCCGAACCGTCCGGCCTGCCCCCAGGCCGTCGCCGGGTCAAAGCCGCGGCCATCATCGGCGACGGTCAAGACCACCTCATCGCCGTCTCGCATGAGCGAGATCGCCGCGCAGGAGGCGCCGGCATGTCGCCAGACGTTGACCAGTGCCTCCTGGCCGATGCGATACAGGCCGATGGCGGCCTCATTGGGGAGCGAGACGTCTTCCAGGTGCGCCTCCACCGGCAGTCCCCGCGCCGTCATCTCCCGCGTCAGCGTCCGCAACGCGGCGGCCAGCCCCAACGAGTCGAGCGCGGGTGGCCGCAGATCGCTACATAGTCGCCGCAACTCGTCAATCAACTGCCCCACCTGGGCGTGCACCTCTCCCACTCGCTCCGGATCGCCATTTCCCTCCTGAAGCGATTCCAGCCGGTAACGCAGCCCCACCAGGTCCTGGATCACCCCATCGTGCAGCTCCCGGGCCAGCTCGGCGCGTTCCTCCTCGCGGACGGCCAGCAGCCGCCGATGCATCTCTTCCACCTCGGCCACCTTCGCCCGCAGCGCGGCGATCAGCCGCACGTTCTGCGCCGCCAGCGCGGCCTGGTGCCCCAGCGCCGTCAGGATGTGCTCGTCTTCCGCCCCCCAGCCCTCGCCCGGCCGCGCGGCCAACACCCAGACGCCCACTCCCTGGCCCTCCACGACCAGGGGCACGATAGCTCGTTCGGCGTCCAGGCGCACACCGCTCTGTTCGGCCGCCAGGCCCCCCTGCGCCGCCAGCGCCTCGGCCGAGTCCATGCCCAGCGCACGGACGACTTCCAGCCGCTCATTTCGTTCCAGCAGGAGCGTGGCCCCGGGCAGATGCATTGCCTGAGGCACGCGCTTCACCAGCACTTCGGCCAGCATCTCTTGGTCCAACGTGCAGGCCAACGCGCTGCCCACCTCCTCCACCAGACCCCGGTAGTCGTACCAGCCGCCGTAAAAGAGCCGGTCCACCACTCGCTGGACTCCATCTCGCAGCGGACGGAACGTGACGGCCGCGAGCAGCGCGGCGGCTGCTCCCAACGCCGCCCGGCCCACCATGTCCATGGGCCACAAGGTATGGAACAGCGCCAGGGCGATCAGGTACGCGCCAAAGAGGACCGTGCTCACCAGCAGGTAGACCAATCCCCGATTGAGCGCGCGGTCCACGCCCATCAGGTTATACCGCCAGAGGGCCACAGCATAGGCCGCCGGGATCGCGCTCATCAGAGGGATGGTGTACTCTGGCGGCACCCCCATCACCGGGTCCGACCAAACCATCGGCGCGACGGTGAGCAGCGCGACCGGCCCAAACCCCAGCACCGTGCCCAAGACGACCAGCCGGATGCGTTGGCGGGCGACCGAGGAGGCCGTGGTCGCATACGCGATGACCATCAGCCCGATGGCGGCCACAAAGCCCAGGAGCAGCCACAGGTGCCATACCGTTCCCTGGGGCGATATCCACCTCCACACGCCCAGGACCAGCCCCACGCCATAGATCAGCACCAGCAGCCCCCGCCGTTCGACCAGCCAGCGTCGTTCCGGGAAGATGGCGTGAAAATGGACCATCAGCGGGGTCAACAGGCTGAGCAGCCCGCCATAGAGCCTGGCCGCAATGGATACCTCCATAGAGAACAAGCCGGTCGCCAGGGCCGCTGCTCCCACCTGGCTCATGGCATAGAACAGCCGCGTCTCGGCAGCGCCTGGCCGGCTCAACAATACGATCAACGAAACCAGGCAGAAAGCCAATGCCACTACCAGGATCAACAGCGGGACTGCCCGCTCATTCAGCGGGGGCGATTCCACGGTCACGGCCGTCGTGCTCACCTGCTCTCCGCGCCGAAATGTGACCGCGATCATATCATCAGGCCAGTAAGCCCTCGACAGGTATTCCCAGTCCCCTGGTGGCCTGCCCGCTACCGCCAGGATCACGTCCCCCACCCGTAGCCCGGCCCTCTCCGCCGGCCCGCCCGGGTCCACCTGATGGATCCGGCCAGTGAAATCCCAGGTACACCCATCGTAGGGCAAGTCCCAGAAGAACACCATCGCCCCGACGATCAGGACCAGCAAGATCAGGGCCGGCAGTAGCCACAGGATATTCGTCAGCCACGCGCCCCGGATCATATCCGCACCCATCCGCGCCGGAGCGCCTCCACCACGGCCGCGGTGCGGGAGGCAACGCCCAGCTTGGCATAGATGTTGCCCACGTGGAACTTGACCGTCCGTTCCGTGATGACCAGCGCGGCCGCGATCTCGGCATTCTCCTTGCCCTGGGCCATCAGTCGTAGCACCTCTTGCTCCCGCCCGGTCAGGGGATTGTCAGCCGCCTCCGGGTGGTCTGGGGCTTCTTGGCCCACTGCCCGGCGAGTCACCTTGGCCGCCACCCGGGGGCTGAGCCAGCTCTCCCCCCGCGCCACAGCCCGCACCGCTTCGACGAGGGTGGCGAGCCGCTCGTCCTTCAGCGCATAGCCGGCCGCTCCGGCCGCCAACATCCCAAAGACGTACTCGTCATCGTCAAAGGCGGAGAGCACCAGCACTTTGGCCCGGGGGACGGCCTGGCGCAAGGCCGCCAGCACTGGCACCGCGCCCGGCCCGGGCATCGCCACGTCCAGCAATACCACGTCCGGTTGCAGCCGGCGCGCCTGCCGAATGGTCTCCTCCCCGTTGGCTGCCTCCCCGACGACCACCAGGTCCTCTTCGCGGGCCAACCGGTTGCGGATGCCCTCGCGCACCACCGGGTGATCATCAGCCAGCAGAAGGCGAATGCGGTCCATGCTTTCCACCACCAGCGTGTCGTTCCGAGTGCGGAACCCAGTGTACCACAAAAACCGACGGTCTGCAATGTCCCAGGAGACAGGGGAGCCTGTACCAGGGGACAGGTTTGCCCCTTGTTCTCCCCAGCGCGTGGAGGAACGGGAACCGACCACGTCCCCCAGGCGTCTTATAGCCAAAGCCGCTCACCCTGCCGCAGGTTGGGGCATTGCCTCGGCACGTCGAAGGTGAGCGACCTGCGGGAGGGCTGGCTGAACGATCACGGATGTCCGTGCACAAGGCGGGTGTGTCACCCGCTGCTGGCCGCGGGGGCCAGCCGATCCGGTTGGGCAGACCCCGCGAGCACATCATAATGAGGAGGACGAGCCATGTGGTACGTGAGGAAAACCTGGATGTGGGGAGTGGTCGCGTTGTTCGTGGCGGCGCTCGCCATCGGCTGCGTGAATGGGGGGCCGCTGGCCGGGGACCTGGCGCCGGCCGTGCCCGTGGCCCAGGCCCAGAGCACCGGCGTGGAGCTGACGGTCTACAACCAGAACCTGGCCCTGGTACGCGACCTGCGCGACCTGGTGCTCAAGGCCGGGGTCAACGAGATCAAGTTCACGGAGGTGGCCGCGCAGATTGACCCCACCTCGGTGCGGTTCCGCTCGCTGACGGACCCGGCTGGCACGTCGGTGCTGGAGCAGAACTACGAATACGACGTGGTGGGCACGGCCAAGCTGCTCCAGAAGTACGTGGACCAGCCGATCACCGTGGTCACCGAAGACGGCACCAAGTACGAGGGCTATTTGCTCAGCGGGGCGCAAGACCTCATCCTGGGCAGCTCGGCCAGCGGCGGCGCGGTCAGCGTGGTCAAGCTGAGCACGGTGCGGGAGATCAAGTTCCCCTCGCTGCCAGAGGGCCTGCTGACCAAGCCCACCCTGGTCTGGAAGGTGCAGGCGGAGAAGGCCGGCACTCATCAGAGCGAGGTGACGTACATGACCAGCGGCATCACCTGGTATGCGAACTATGTGGTCATGGTCAACGAGAAGGACACCGGCCTGAGCCTGAACGGCTGGGTGACGCTGGACAACCAGAGCGGGGCCACGTACCAGGATGCCAGGCTCAAGCTCATCGCCGGGGACGTGAACGTGGTGACGTCGGCCCGCGACGAGCGGGTTTACGCCGTTCCCACGGCAGTCCCGGCTCCCGCCGGCAAGCAGTTCGTGGAGCAATCGTTCTTCGAGTACCATCTGTACACGCTGCAGCGTCCAGCCACCATCAAGGATCGGCAGACCAAGCAGATCGAGTTCGCCAGCGCCCCGGAAGTCAGTGCCACCAAGTTCTACGTCTACGACGGCGCGCAGATGGGGAGTTGGCGCTACTACAGCCCCATCACGGATCAGGGCTACGGCACCCAGTCCAACCCCAAGGTGTACGTCATGCTGGAGTTCCAGAACGCCGCGAGTAACGGCCTGGGCATCCCGTTGCCCAAGGGCGTGGTGCGGGTGTACAAGGAGAACCCGGCTGGCGGCGCCGAGTTCATCGGCGAGGATCAGATCGATCACACGCCCAAGGACGAGCGCATTCTGCTGCACCTGGGCGATGCCTTTGACCTGGTGGGGGAGCGCAAGCAGACCAATTTCCTGCGCCCCGGCGACCGCACCATCGAGGAGAGCTACGAGATCAAGCTGCGCAACCACAAAGACGAGGCGGTGGAGATTCGGGTGGTGGAGCGGATGTTCCGCTGGAGCGAGTGGACGATCCTGCAGGCCAGCCACGAGTACGAGAAAAAGGACGCGCGCACCGTCGAGTTCCGGGTCAAGGTCCCGAAAGACGGCGAAGTGACCGTGACCTACACGGTGCGCTATCGCTGGTAGCGAGCGCGGCACCGTGAAAATATCGCCAGGCCGGGGCAGGTCCAGACGCCCAACCGGGGGGAACGACCGCCCCGGTTTTTTTATGGCGGCGAGCCGGGAAAAACGGGACGTCAGACCGCTTGACAGTGGCCCCAACTCCCGTTTATAATGGCAACGTGCCCCGTAACTGCTCACCCTGGCGAAGGTTTGCGGCCGATTCGCAGGCCCAATTTGTCACCTTCGCCAGGGTAGGCTGAGCAGCCACCGTGCCCCCACGATGCTCGCCAGTCCCCCCATGGGGCTGAACTGGGCCAGGAGGTGTCCATGAGTCTCAAGAAACAACTGCAAGACGATCTGCGGGCCGCCATGAAGGCCCACGACGAGACGCGCAAATCCACCCTCCGTCTGCTGCTCTCCGCCATCAATTACGCCGAGGTGGAGCACGGCGGTGAACTGGATGAGGGTCAGATTTTCATCTTGCTGCGCAAGCAGGCTGAGCAATGGCGGGAATCCATCGCGCAATTCCGTCAGGCGGGCCGGCCGGAGGCGGTGGCTAAGGAAGAAGCCGAACTGCGGATCGTCGAATCGTACCTGCCGGCTGAGATGACCCGCCAAGACATCGAGCCTATCGCCCGCCAGGTCATCGCCGAGGTGGGCGCGTCGTCCCTGCGTGACCTGGGCCGGGTGATGCCGGTCATGATGGCCCGACTGCGCGGTCAGGCCGATGGCAAACTCATCAACCAGGTCGTCCGAGACCTGTTGAGCCAGACCTGACCGGTGTCCGGTCTGGACCATGGGGGCAAGCGCATGACGGAGCGGGGTCGGCCGGGAATCCGCGGGGTTTTTCGCAAGTTGCAGGAGCATCGGCGCGCCGTGCGATTGGGCCTCTTTGCCGTGCTGCTCATCGTGTTTCTGGCCGGTGCCCTGTCCTACCAGTTCTTCGCTGGGCGGGTCTCCCTGGAGGTGGGGCAGGTGTGCCGCCAGGACATCCGGGCGCCCAAGTCCATCACCTACCAGAGCGCGATCCTGACCGCGCGCGAGCGTGACCGGGCCGCCGCCGCCGTGGGCGACATCTATGATTACGACCGCAACATCGCGCTGCACCAGGTGACCCGGGCCACGAACGTCTGCGCGTACCTCAGCCAACTGCGCAAGGACAAAACCATCCCCCTCGACCGCAAACTGCAACTGGTGGAAGGCCGGGAAGACCTGATCCTCTCCACGGCGGTGATCAGCGACATCCTCACCGTGACGGACATCACCTGGTATCCGGCCGTGACCGAGACCCTGCGCCTGACCGAGGCGATCATGAGCCAGCGCATCCGACCGTATCTCCTGGCCGAGGTCAAGGCGCGCATCCCGGAGTTGATAGACAAGAGCGCCGGGTTCACCCGCACGCAGACGCGCATCATCACGGAACTCACCCCCAATTTCATCGTGGCGAACGAGAACTTTGACCCGGCCACCACCGCTGCGGCACGTCGGGCGGCCCGGGAGGCGATCAAGCCGGTCTACCATACCATCGAGGATGGTCAGATCATCATCCGCGATGGTGAGGTGGTGACAGACCTGGTGCTCGAGGAACTGCAAGCCCTGGACTTGCTGCAGACCGGCGTGGACTGGCTGCAGATCGGCGCAGCGGTGTTGCTGGTGCTCCTCCTCGTCTCCACGCTCACGGTGTATGTGGCTTATTTTCATCCCGACATCTGGGGTTCCACTCGTCATCTGCTCCTGCTGGGGTTGATCATCCTGGTGAATGCCCTCGCCGTCGAGTTGGCCCTGCCGCAGTACATCCTGTGGCCGTACATCCTGTACGTGTTCCCCTTTGCCGCGGCGCCCATGTTGGTTGCGGTCTTGTTGGACGGCCAACTGGCCTTGTTCATCAGCGTGTTCAACGCGGCGTTGGTGGGATTCGTGGCCGCCGGCTCCCTGGAATTGGCGATGCTCTCCGGCCTGGGGGGCATGGCCGCGGCGCTTCTGGTGCGGCAGGCCCGGCGACTGAACCGCTTCGTGTGGGCCGGGTTGGCGACGGCGGTCGTGGCCTTTGCGACCATCCTCGTGTTTCGCGTCCCGGCGCACGCCTACCTGCCCTCCACGCTCCTGGCCCTGGCCCTGGCCAGCCTGGTGAGCGGCATCCTGGCGGCGGTGCTGGCCATGGGCAGCTTTTACATCCTGGGCGCGTTGTTCGACATCACCACCACTTTGCGTCTGCTGGAGCTGGCGAACCCGGATCAGCCGTTGCTCAAGCGTTTGCTGGTGGAGGCGCCGGGCACCTACAACCATAGCCTGCTGGTGAGCAACCTGGCTGAGCGGGCGGCCGAGCAGATCGGGGCCGATGCGCTCCTGGCCCGCGTCGGCGGCTACTACCACGACATCGGCAAGGTGCTGCGCCCCTACTTTTTCGTGGAAAACCAGATGGAAGGGCAGAACGTCCACGATCAGCTCGACCCCATCTCCAGCGCCCAGGTGATCATCAGCCACGTGACCGATGGCCTGGCCCTGGCGCGTAAGCATCGGCTGCCACAACGCATCCAGGACTTTATCGCTCAGCACCACGGCTCCAGCCTGGTGACCTACTTTTACCACCAGGCTTGCAATGCCAGCCCCGATGGCCTGGTGGACGCCGCCCCGTTCCGTTATCCCGGCCCCCCACCTCAGACCCGTGAGGCGGCCATCGTGATGCTGGCCGATGGGGCCGAGTCCATCGTTCGGGCCAGCCGGGAGCATACGCCGGACGAGATTGACCGGCTGGTGCATAACATCATCAACAAACGCCTGACCGAGGGCGAGCTGGACGAGAGCAACCTGACCCTGCAAGACCTCACGCGCATTCGTCATGCCTTCGTGGACGTGCTGCAAGGGATGTTCCATCCGCGCATCGAATATCCCAAGCTGATCCGGCCCAGTGCGAGCGCGCCCTTGCTGGAGGAACCGCTGGCAGGCGAATTGATGGACGTGGCTGGCCAGGTGATCGGATGAACCTTGAACTCGACATCCAGGTAGATGCGGCTTTCGCCGCCCAGGTAGATGAGGAACGACTGCGGCAGGTCGTGGCCGAGGCCCTGCGCGCGGAGGGCGTGACCGGCCCGGTGGAACTGGGCCTGCTGGTGGTGGACGACGCCCGTATCCAGGCCCTGAATCGCCAATATCTGGGGCGTGATTGGCCCACCGACGTCATCGCTTTTGGGCTGGAAGATGGCGGGACCGGCTTTGTGTTGCCGCCGGATGGCGTGCGCCACCTGGGCGACGTGGTGGTGAGCTATCCCCAGGCGGTAGAGCAGGCGGCCGAGCAGGACCATGCGGTGGATCGAGAGCTGGCCTGCCTGGTGGCCCACGGGGTCCTGCACCTGCTGGGTTACGATGACCAGACGCCGGCCGGGCGCGCTGACATGATGCGCCGCATGGAGGCCATCGTGACGCGGGCCTGGCAGACCCGCTTTGAGCCACATCTTCCATCTACTGAGGCTGCGTAGCTTAGCCCCTCGTGGGCGACGGACGCCAGGCTCGAACCGACCGCCCTCCGTGAAGGCAGGAGGGGCGTTGATGGCGGCGCGCTGAGGTGAGGCCATGCCCGTGTTACCCGACCCGGCCGAGCAGGAGAAATGGGAAGCCCGCCTGCGGCGTTTGGGCCTGCGCGTCCTCCTGCCCGAGTCCAGCCTGGATTACCTGCTGCCTCTCCTGGCCTTTGCCGAACGCGAGAGCGAGGGGCTGATCCACAGCTTTCGCTACGCCTTCGCCGGGCTGTGGTATGCCCTGCGCACCCAACGCAATCTGCGGATCCATCTGAGCGCGGCCGTCCTCGTCGTGCTCTTGGGGGCGATGCTGGGGCTGTCGTCGGTGGAATGGGCGCTCCTGTCGCTCACCATCGGGGCGGTGATCGTCTCAGAGTTGTTCAACACCGTGATCGAGGCCCTGGTCAACCTGGTCTCGCCGGAGCGGCATCCGTGGGCCAAGGTGGCCAAGGACGTGGCGGCGGCCGCCGTGTTGTGCATGGCGATCATGGCCGTGGCCGTGGGGCTGGCCGTGTTCGCTCCACGCCTGGCCGTGCTGATTCCCTGGCTCCTGGAGTGGCTCAAGATGGACGTGGCGATCCGGCTTTGACGTCGGATGAAAAGCATGGTATAATACGCCTGTGCCTGTCCCTCGATCAGCACGCTGTACCCGGTATCACCCTCATCGTTTTCCCACATACCTCCGTGTCGAGGACCCCCAAGAGGATGTCCTGTGACGTTCCACCCAACAGCGTGACGCGCGTGGATGCCTTGCACCATTGGGCCGCGCAGCGGCACGTCCCCACACCTCAAGATAGGAGCCCATCGTGAACCTGGCTGAATTGGAAAGCAAAACGCTGGATGAACTGCAAAGCATGGCGCGCGAGCTGGAGCTTACCGGCTACACGCGCCTCAAGAAGCAGGACCTGGTCTTTCGCATTTTGCAGGCCCAGACGGAAAAGCTCGGCCGCTTTTTCCGCCGGGGCGTCCTGGAGATCATGGAAGATGGCATCGGGTTCCTGCGCCAGGACCGGCTGCTCCCTGGTCCAGACGACATCTACGTATCCCAGTCGCAGATCCGCCGCTTTGGCCTGCGCACCGGCGATATGGTTATCGGCCAGACGCGCCCGCCCAAGGAATCAGAGCGCTATTTCAGCCTCTTGCGCGTGGAAGCAGTCAACAACCTGGACCCTGAGGTCGCCAAACGCCGGCCCAATTTCGGCGATCTCACGCCCATCTTCCCCACCCGGCAGTTCAAGCTGGAGACGCGACCGGATGTCCTGTCCACGCGGATCATTGACATGATGGCCCCCATCGGCCGCGGCCAGCGCGCCCTGATCGTCTCGCCGCCCAAGGCGGGCAAGACCACCATCCTGAAGCAGATCGCCAATGGCATCACGGCCAACTATAACGACGTGCATTTGATGGTGGTGCTCATCGGGGAGCGGCCAGAAGAGGTGACGGACGTCCAACGCTCCGTGGAGGGCGAGATCTTTAGCTCCACCTTTGACGAGCCGGTGGAGGATCACGTGCGGGTGGCGGAGATGTCGTTGGAGCGCGCCAAACGCCTGGTGGAAGGCGGACGCGACGTGGTGATCCTGCAAGACAGCATCACCCGCCTGGCACGGGCGTATAACCTGGTGGTACCCCCCAGCGGCCGCACGCTGTCCGGCGGCATTGACCCGGCGGCGCTGTATCCGCCCAAACGTTTCTTCGGCGCGGCCCGCAACATCGAGGAAGGCGGCAGCCTGACCATCATCGCCACCTGCCTGGTGGATACCGGCAGCCGCATGGACGACGTGATCTATGAGGAGTTCAAAGGCACCGGCAATATGGAACTGCACCTGGACCGCAAGCTGAGCGAGCGGCGCGTGTTCCCGTCCATTGACATCGGCCGGTCCGGCACCCGGCGCGAGGAGCTGCTGCTGGACCCCAAGACGCTGCGCTACGTGTGGACGGTCCGCCGTATGTTGACCGCCGTCGGGGGCACAGAGGCCACGGAAGCCATGTTGGCGCGCCTGGCCAAGACGGCGAACAACGAGGAGTTCCTGACCACCCTCAGTAAAGAGATCATTTAGCCTGATCGGGTAGAATGGAGCGCGTATGGGAGAACCGGTCAAACCCGTCAAGCTCGTGGTCACCGGGGCATTTAACGCCGGCAAGACCCAGTTTATCAAGACCATCAGCGAGATCGAGCCGGTGACCACAGAGGCCCGCTTGCAGCGGCCCGCCGAGCGGTCGGTGAAGAAACATACCACCGTCGCGCTGGACTTTGGCCTGGTGCGGGTGGATGGCACGCCGGTGCGCCTGTTCGGCACGCCCGGCCAGACGCGATTCGATTTCATGTGGGAGGCCCTCTCGGTGGGCATGGACGGGTACATCGTCCTGGTGGACAGCTCGCACCCCCAGGCGGCGGCCGAGTCCCGGCCGGTCTTGCAGGCGTTTCGCAAGCTGGGGAAGCGTCGGCGGCCTTATGTGGTGGTGATCACCAAGGCCGATCAGCCATCTGCGCGCCCGGTGGACGAGTTGATCGCCGAGTTGAATCTGCCCCAGGGCGTGCCGGTGTTCACCTGTGACGCACGCAACAAGCGCAGCGTGATGGCCACGCTCAGAGAAGTTTTGCGCCACCTGGAACATGCCCATGGCTGAAAGAGCCAATCGAGCACGCCCGCTGGGGGACGAGGAGCGCGAGCGCGCGCTGGTCCCGCTGGCGTTAGAGACCCTGACGCGCTGGCGAGCGCACGCAGCCCAGACCTATCAGCAGTGGCAGCAGGTGGGCCTGCGCAGCCGGTCGCCGGTGTTGCCGATCCTGACCCGCTACGCGGCCCATGGGCTGATGGTGTTGTTGGCCGGCGCGGTCGCCCTGAGCAGTTCTCTCTATATCCCGGCCCTGGGGCGCGCGGCGGCCAGCGCCTCGGCCGAGGATGCCGCCGTGGTCTTTGGGGGCGCGGCCGGCGCCACGCAAGTCGGGTTCATGGTGCCGAGCACCCAGCTCTATACGATCATCCCCAAGCGGCCGCGCCGGGGGATCATCACCTACGTGGTGCAGGCCGGCGATTCCGTCTCCAGCATCGCCGAAAAGTTCGAGATCACGCCAGAGACCATCGTCTGGGCCAACGGCAGCCTGGAGAAGACGCCGGATTTGCTGGTCATCGGCCAGGAGTTGATCATCCTGCCCGTCTCCGGCGTCTATCACACCGTGTTGGGCGGCGAGACGCTCGAGTCCATCGCCAAGACCTACAAGGTGGAGCCGCGCGCCATTCTGGAGTGCCCCTACAATCACCTGGAGGCGCCGGTGACGCTCCAGGTGGGTCAGAAGCTCATCGTGCCCGATGGCACCAAGCCCTACGTGCCTCGCGCCGTCTACGTCTACAATGGCCCCATCCCGGACGATGCCCAGGTGGGCACGGGGGCCTTTGGTTGGCCCACCACCGGCTGGATCTCGCAAAAGTATTGGTCCGGTCACCAGGCCATTGACATCGCCGGCTATAAGGGGACACCCATCAAGGCGGCCGATTCCGGGTTTGTCATCAAGGCTGGCTGGAGCGACGCAGGCTATGGCAACCACGTCATCATTGACCATCGCAACGGCTTCAAGACGCTCTACGCTCATCTCGAATCCTACGTCGTGAACGTGGGGGATTCGGTCAAGAAGGGTCAGGTCATCGGCTTCATGGGCAGCACGGGCAAATCCACTGGCCCGCATCTGCACCTGGAGATCATCAAGGAAGGTGTGCGACGCAATCCGCTGGCTTATTTGCCCTGAGTCTCCATGAACTCATGACAACGTAGGGCAGGCTTTCGAGCCTGCCGCAGCCTGGAAAGGCTGCGGCACGAGGCGGCAAGCTAACAGCTTGCCCTACATGACAACGTAGGGCAGGCTTTCGAGCCTGCCGCAGCCTGGGAAGGCTGCGCCACAGGTCAGTAGGGCACGCTTCGCGCGTGAGCGTGCCCTGACCTGAAGAGCCAGCAGGCAAGCTGACAGCTTGCCCTACACCTTCGTGAAAGAAATAGGATGTTGCCGAGACAGCGATTGGAGAAGACGCAAAGGCAACTGGCGATTCGCGTGGACGTTGCCCGGCGATGGGCGCAGCAGGCCTGGACCCGCTGGCGAGGGGCGCGCCGCGAGGATTGGTTGCCCGTGGCGACCCGGTACGGGGCGCATGTGTTGGTCGTCGTCCTGGCCGGGATCGTGGCCGGGGCCGGGCTGCCCGTCTGGATGGCCGACGGCTGGCTGACGCCGGGCCTGGCCCGGGCCGGCGGGCAGGCGAACGAGGACGAGACGGTCGTCTTCCAGACCCACCCTAACTCCGGGGATGCCCCCACGTTCATGGTGCCGCTGACCTTGCCCAACACGATCATCCCCAAGCGCGGCCGGCGCGGCATCGTCACCTACGTGGTGCAGCCCGGCGACGTGATCCATTCCATCGCCAACAAGTTCGAGGTCTCGGTGGGCACCCTCATGTGGGCTAACCCCGATCTGGAGATGAACCCGGACCTCCTGATCATCGGCCAGGAATTGATCATCCTGCCCGTCAACGGCGTGCATCACACGATCACAAAGGGCGATACCATCACGGCCATCGCCCAAAAATACGGCGTGGACCCCCAGGCGATCTGGAACTGCGAGTTCAATGACCCACAGGTATTGGAGACCCTGCCGGTGGGCCAAAAGATCATCGTGCCCGGCGGCAAAAAGCCCTATGTCCCCCGGCCGGTCTATGTGTATAGCGGCCCGGTGCCCAAGGATGCCAAACAGGGAACTGGCGTTTTTGGCTGGCCTACGTCCGGGGTGATCACGCAGGGCTATTGGACCGTGGAGGGTGGTTACGGCCATCCGGCCATAGACATCGCCAACCCAAGTATGCCGTGGATCCGGGCGGCGGATTCGGGATTCGTGATCAAGGTGGCCCGGAACACCGGGGATACCGGCTATGGCAATTACGTCATGATAGACCACCGCAACGGGTTCGTGACCCTCTACGCACACCTGGATACCATCCTGGTGAACGTGGGGGATTCGGTGGGCAAGGGTGCCATCCTGGGCCGCATGGGGAACACCGGCAAGGTGCGCGGCATCACGGGCATCCACCTGCACTTTGAGGTCATCAAGAACGGGGTACGGGTCAACCCCATGCTGTACTTGCGGTAGCCCGGGCGTGCTTGCCAGAATACCGGACCGGTGGTACAATTGTGCGCTGATGAGGGCTGGTGTCCCGTCGCCAGCCCTTTTGCATGGAGGGGCGGTGAACGCGCAACGGATCGCGCCCGGCCGGTCGGCGTGGCTCCCGGCAACGGCGCTGGTGATCGTCCTGCTGCTGGCCCTGGTCCTGCGTCTGTATGGCCTGGAATGGGACGCGCGCGGGCTGTTCCACCCGGACGAACGCCAGGTGCTCGCCGTGGTGGACCGGCTGGCGCTGCCTGCGCCGGGGGAATGGGCCTTGCTGCTGACCCCGGCCAGTCTCCTGAACCCCGGCTTTTTCGCCTATGGCTCCTTCCCGCTTTACCTGCTCAAGGCCACGAGCGCGGCCCTGGCCTGGCTGGGCGGTGATTGGGCGGACCCGGACCGGCTCTGTCTCATCGGCCGGGGGATAGCGGCCGGCTGCGATACCGGCACGGTGCTGCTGGCCTTTTTATTGGGTTGTCGGCTCTATGGCCCGACGACCGGCCTGCTGGCTGCTTCGTTCCTGGCCCTGACCGTGATGCACGTGCAGGCGGCGCACTTTTACACGGCGGATCCGATCCTGGCGTTCCTGGCTGTGTTGACCCTGCTGCTGGCCGTGCCGGTGGTGGAGCGTGGGAGCAGACGCTGGGGGATCGCAGCCGGCGCAGCATGGGGGCTGGCCCTGGCTACCAAAGTCACCGCTGGGCTGCTGCTCGTGCCGCTGGGCATGGCCTGGGGCCTGGGGGTACAACGGTGGCGGCAGGGTCTGGCCGGCCTCTCGCTCACCGCAGGCGTGGCGTTGTTCGTCTTTTTGGCGGCGGAGCCATACGCGCTCATTGATGCGCCGACGTTCGTGCAGCACACCCTGAATGAGATCGCCGTGGCCCGGGGCAAAGTCGTATTCCCGTACACGGTGCAATACCTGGGCACGACGCCGTGGCTCTATCCCATCTGGCAGACGGCCTGGTGGGGCTTGGGGTTGCCGCTGGGCCTGGTGGCCTGGGGTGGACTGGTCTACCTGGCAGCGCGGGCCTGGCGTGGTCATCGGGCAGACACGGTGCTGTTGGCCTGGACGCTGGCCTATTTCGCTGCGATAGGCGGCTCGTTTGCCAAACCGTTGCGCTACATGCTGCCGCTGATGCCGTTGCTCTGTATCGCGGGAGCGGCGCTGCTCGCCAGTCGTCGGTCACCATTCGCCATTCGCCATTCGCCAGTCCCAGGTCTCATTTCTCATTTCTCATTTCTATTTTCTTGCTTGACCGTCGCGCTCACTTTGCTCTATGCCACCGCCTTTGTCGGCGGGGTCTATGGTCAGACGCATCCCTGGCTCACGGCTTCGGAATGGGTCTATCGGCACGTGCCGACCGGGGCCGTCATCGCCGTGGAAACCTGGGAGCACGGCCTGCCGGTGGAGATGACGATAGACGGCCAGCCCCGTCTGCCGGGCGAGTACACGATCCGCGAGATAGACCTGCACGGTGCGCAGGATGAGGCGGCCCGTGTTCGATTGGCCCAGACCCTGACCACTTGCGACGTGGTGATATTGGGCAGTCGGCGCGGCTACCTGCCACTCAGCCGTCGGGCCGTGGACTACCCCCTGGCGGCGCGGTTCTATGCCCGGTTGTTCGGTGGCGAGTTGGGGTTTGATCTGGCGACCTGGGTGCGTACCGGGCCAGCCGTGAATGGGGTGCTGCTGACCGACGATCCGCTGGCAGCGGCCGGCTTGCCCCGACCGGCCGGCTGGCTCATGCCGCCGGGCGCACTCACGCTCCCCCTGGCCGACGAGAGCCTGGTGGTCTACGATCACCCCATGCCGTTGATCTTTCGTCGGGTCCGGCCACTGTCGGCTGCGCAACTGGCTGCGCTTTTGGAGTAGGTGGTCCATGCGCGGGGCGCGGGCAAGCCGACAGCTTGCCCTACGTGAGGATTCGGTGTGAGACATATCCGCAAGCGTTGGCAGTTCTGGTTGGGCATGGGCATTAGCCTGCTCCTGGTGGCCTTGCTGGTGCTCAACGTGAACCTGGACGAGGCCCTGGCCGCGGTGCGCCAGATGAACGTGCTATACCTGGTGCCGGCTGCGGTCTGCGTGTTGGCCTCCCAGGCGGCTCGTTCCTATCGTTGGCGATTGCTGCTCTATCCGCGACAGGGCCTGCGGATCACCCGGCTGTTCAACATCATGAACATCGGCTATCTGCTGAACACCCTGCTGCCTGGCCGGGCCGGGGACCTGGCCCGGCCGGTGCTCCTGAGCTACGCCGAGGGCACGAGCGTGGCTGGTGGGCTATCCACCATCCTGGTGGAACGATTGCTGGACATCCTCACGGTTATCCTGCTCCTGGTCATGCTCTTGCCTTTCGCGCCGGTGCCACCGGAGGTGCAGGCCGGCGGCGCGCTGGCGGCCCTCATCTTTGTCACGCTGGCGGCCTTGTTGGTGTTCCTGTCGTTCCAGCGCGAGTTGGGGCGGCGGCTATTGGGCAGCCTGGGCCGGCGGTTCCCCCCGCTGGACCGGCCCGCGATCTATGGCGCTTATGACGCGATCCTGGACAGCCTGGCCGTGTTGCGGTCGCCGTGGCCGGGGCTGGGCCTGCTGGCCTGGACGGCGGTCATCTGGGTGCTGGCCATAACCCAGGACTATGTGGTGATTCTCGCGTTCGATGCCACGTTGCCGCTGACGGCCGCGGTCCTGGTCCTCTGCGTCACCGGGCTGAGCATGACCATCCCGGCTTCGCCCAGCTCCATCGGCACGTTTCACTGGGCGGTGATCCTGGCCCTGGGGGTCTTTGGCGTGGAGTATGATCGGGCATTCACCATCGGCGTGCTGCTACACCTCTTTTCCTTCGGCCTGGTGAGCATCATCGGGCTGTTCTGCATGTGGGCCGAGAGCCTGAGCTACAGTGACATCGTCCGCCGCGTCCGCAGCCGGGACGATGAACCGAGCATGGAGGAGTAATATGGACCGTAAGCACTATTTGGTGACCGGGGGGGCCGGCTTTATCGGCGCGAACCTGGTGGAACGGCTGCTGGGCCGGGGCCACGACGTCACCATCTACGACAACCTGTCGCGCCGGGGAGCGCGCATCAATGCGGCCTGGCTGCGCGAGCGTCACCCGGCCCTGCGCTGGCTGGTCGCTGACGTGCGCGATTTCGAGCCGCTCCGGCGGGCCGCCAGTGACGCCGACGTGATCGTGCACCTGGCCGCCCAGGTGGCCGTGACCACCTCGGTGGCGAATCCCCGCGAGGACTTTGAGATCAACGCCCTGGGCACGTTCAACGTGCTGGAGGCCGCCCGGCTCTCGCCCCGCCAGCCCATCGTGCTCTATGCTTCCACAAACAAGGTCTATGGCGGCATGGAGGATGTGGTCATCGTGGAGGAGCCGACCCGCTACGCCTACCGTGATCTGCCCTACGGCATTCCCGAAACCTATCCGCTGGACTTCTTTTCGCCTTACGGTTGCAGCAAGGGCGCCGGCGACCAGTACGTGCGCGATTACGCCCGCATCTATGGCCTGCGCACGGTGGTCTTTCGGCAGTCGGCCATCTATGGCCCGCGCCAGTTTGGCGAGGAGGATCAGGGTTGGGCGGCGTGGTTTGTCATTGCAGCCGTGACCGGCCGGCCCATCACCATCTATGGGGATGGCAAGCAGGTGCGCGATATGCTGCACGTGGACGACCTGCTGGACGCTTACGAGGCGGCGGTGGCCCGGGTGGACCAGGTGGCCGGGCGCATCTACAACGTGGGCGGGGGGTCAGCCGCGGAGCGTACCGTCTCGGTGTGGGCCGAGTTCGCGCCGCTGTTGGAGGGGTATCTGGGCCGGGCCGTCCCCGTGCGCTACGGGGACTGGCGGCCGGGCGACCAGAAGGTGTGCATCATGGACATCCGCAAGGCCGAGCGGGAACTGGGCTGGCGGCCCCGGGTGAGCTTTGCCGACGGCCTGCGGCAGCTCGTGGCGTGGGCACAGGAGAACCGGGCACTGTTCGAGTAGCCAGTTGGCTTTTCTTGCCTATCCGAGAATATCTCACAGAATAAAAGAATCATAGTTGCCTTTTGTGAGTGGTAGCGCATACACGGAGGGTGTGTTATAATAAGCCCGTAACTGCACATATGGAGGCGATCTGTGAGCAAGTTGGCCGATTTCAGCCCTGACCTCGCCGTGCAGGTGGAGATCTTTACGTCCGATCACATGGCCCGGGGAACCCTGGAGGTGCCGCGAGGGCAGCGTGTGACCGATGTATTGAATAACCCACACGAATCCATCGTCCTGTTGACCAACGTGCAGTTGAACCGGCTATTGCTTCCCACGCCCACCCCCATGCACGCCAATGTCCTGCGCGTGACCAAGGGCACCATCCTGTGCGCGATCCCGATCAACGAGCCGGAGCCGGAGACGATCCAGGACCGCAGCAGCAAGTTCGTCCCCAAGCAGCGCTACGAGGTGATCGCCACCCTGCCCGGTTTTGAGATCCACGGCGCACTGCACCTGAGTCGGGGCACCAAGCTGCGCAGCATCTTGGACGTCATCTCCTATGCCTTTGTGCCCATCACCAACCCGCGGATCCATTACCTGTATGACCCCCGTCGCCGTTTCGACACCAACGTGGTGATCGTGAACAAGCCGCGTATCCAGCTCTTCTTGACCATTGGGGAGGAGTAGTGCCCGCCGGTGGTGCGCATGGTCGGCCCGCACGTATTGGATTTCATCAGCCACAGCGTGGAGCAGACACAGCGGGTGGGCGCGCGTCTGGGACAATTGCTGCTCCCCGGCGACGTGATCCTGCTATCCGGGGATTTTGGCGTTGGCAAGACCTGCCTGACCCAGGGCATCGCCCGGGGATTGGGGATCACCCGCTGGGTCACCAGCCCCTCTTTCGCGCTCATCAATGAGTACCTGGAGGGCCGGCTGCCCTTATATCACATTGATCTGTACCGCGTGTCGAATGCCCACGAGGCCCTGGACCTGGGGCTGGATGAATACCTTTATGGCCCGGGTGTCTCCGTGGTGGAATGGCCGGGCCAGGCCCTGGCAGCCTTGCCGCCGGAGCATCTGTGGATCGAACTATCGGTGATCAGCGAGACAAAGCGCGAGCTGTACATGACCGCCGCCGGGCAGCGGTACCGTGACCTGTTGCAACAGTTCAAGGCCCAGGCATTCGGCCTCGTCAAACGTCAAACGTGAAACGTCAAATGACGCCTGACGTTTGACGCATGACGCTATCTTGGAGAGAATTCATGCCCCCAGCCATGACCCACCGCGAACGACTATACGCCACGCTGGATGGTGCAGATACCGACCGGCCACCCCTCAGCCTGTGGCGACACTGGCCCCACGACGATCAGCACGTGGATGGGCTGATCGCCCGGCATCTGGAGTTCCAGCGCGAGTACGATTGTGA
>FWPV01004130.1_pt1 | contig 19235 bp, 17 predicted proteins | sample 2228371 | NCBI WGS metagenome assembly FWPV01 (sample SAMEA103939776, study PRJEB20133) | metagenome
CCACTTTATCGCGTTCTATCAAATAAAATGTTACCGAAGTATCATCGTTCCGTCAAAAGAAAATGTTACCGAGGGAACGATGGCCGAAACAGATCCAATGACGATTGATGAACGACGGAAGTATTTGCACAAGATGAGAATTCGTTACTGGCAAGCCAAAGGCAAGAAGGAACGCAGCCGTCTGCTGGATGAGATGGAAGCCGTGACCGGCTTGCATCGCAAGTCGCTACTGCGGCTGATCAACGGCGAACTGGCTCGCAAGCCACGCCGCAAGCAACGAGGCAAGACTTATGGGGCAGAAGTGGACGCTGCCATTGGCAAGATTGCGAAGAGTCTGGATTATCCTTGCGCTGAGCGATTGCAACCCAATCTGGTGTGGATGGCGGAACACCTGGAAAGGCACGGTGAACTTCGCCTGACTTCTGAATTGCGCAGGCAATTGGCGACGATCAGCGTCAGCAGTGTGAGGCGGCGGTTGCCGCGTACCGAGCGTGCCGCCCAGCGCATTGCTCATCGAAAAGGCCTGTCGCGCCAGACCTTTGCTCAAAAGCAATCTATTCCCATGCGGCGCATTGACTGGGCAGAACGCCGTCCGGGACACTTCGAAGTCGACCTGGTGCATCACTGCGGTGTCAGCGCTGATGGTCAATACGTTCACACCCTGCAACTGCTGGACGTGGCCACTGGTTGGAGCGAGTGCGTGGCTGTCCTGGGACGCTCCTACCTGGTCATGCAGGACGGCTTCAACCGGCTTTTGAGCCGCATCCCCTTCGAAATCCAGGAACTGCATCCCGACAACGGCTCAGAATTCCTCAACGCCCATCTGGTACGCTATTGGCGCGACAGAGTGAAAGTCGAACTTTCGCGCTCCCGTCCTTACCACAAAAACGACAACCGCTTCGTCGAAGAGAACAACTTCTCCCTAGTGCGCGCCTATGTTGGCTACGCCCGGCTGGAGACCGTCCAACAGACGCGCTTGCTCAATCAACTCTACGACAAACTCTGGCTGTATCATAACTTCTTCCAGCCCGTCATGCGCTTATCCGAAAAACAACACGGCGGTCAGCGCACCAAGCGCATCTACCAGGATATTCTTCCGCCTTTCGATCGCCTGTTGAAAACAAATACCCTGTCTTCTGAGAAACAAGGCGAACTGGAAGCCTTGCGCCGCCAGACCAATCCGATGGTTCTTCGCCAGGAGATTCAGAACTTGAGCGATCAGCTATATGCCTTGCCTGGTTTGCAGGAAGGTCAGGTGGAAGATGTGCGCTTGTCCCTTTTTACCCCGTTGGAAGACCAGCCTGCTTTGACAGGGTAGAAGATGAGCGCTTTCTCTTTGCAAAATGAGGTACAATCAATCTACCCCCCCAACGAAGACGAACAGGCCGCTGCCCAATTTGGGCTGTTCGTCTTTTTGCATTCTATTTCTTCACAAAGGAGGTGGCCGCTTCGGTAACATTATCTTTTGATAGAACGATTACCCTTCGGTAACATTATCTTTATGACTTGACACGGAAGATATTATCCTAGGACCAGGCTTTTCTTAAAGTCGTTGTGAGGGTTGAAAAAAGTGACCTTTCTCGGTAAATTTAGGGGTCAAAACAAACTCAAACCGAGGAAGGTCAAAATGGATTCTATCACAAACGCCGTTGAGAAAATGCGCCAAGCAGGCAGCAGAGCTTATGAGGTTGGGTCTTTACTGAGTTCCTTGAAACGGTTGACGGACAAGCGCAAACGGCGCGGCATTCGTTATCGACTAGAAGTGGTTGTGTTGCTGTTCATCTTGGCAAAATTGTGTGGGCAAGACAAGCCGTATGCGATTGCGGATTGGGTTCAACAACGGAAAGAAGCACTGATTTCGGCTTTGAAGCTGGAGCGTACGACGTTACCACACCATAGCACGGTTCGGCGGATATTGGCTGAAGTGATCGATGGGGAAGAATTGGAGCAAGTGATCGATGCGTATCTGGCAGAACAGATGGAGCAAGGGCAAGAAGTCGTGATCGTGCTGGATGGCAAAACATTGCGGGGCACGATTACCGCTGAGAACCCGTTTGGTGTCCATCTTTTGGCTGCCTATCTTCCTGAACAAGGGATCGTGTTGACGCAAATGGAAGTAGAGCAGGGCAAAGAGAATGAGATTCCCGTGGCAGCCAGATTGCTCAGTCAACTTGATTTACGTGGCAAAGTGGTGATTGCGGATGCCTTGCATGCGCAACGGCAGCTTTCGGTGCAAATTCATGAAGGGGGTGGTCATTTTGTGTGGCTGATCAAAGACAATCAGCCGAAGACGCGTCAGGCAATCGAGCAATTGTTTACGCCTTCCCCTGCGATACCGGGCTTAGGCTGCCCGCGCATGGATTTCTGTCGGGTCAAAACAGTGGACAAACAAGCTGGACGCATCGAAGAACGCACCCTAACGGTCAGCCAACTGCTGAACGATTACCTAGACTGGCCGTATGTCCAACAGGTGTTCAAATTGGAACGTCGCTTCAGCGATCTGGCTACAGGAAAAGTGCAGCAGCAAATTGAATATGGCTTGACCGACCTGCCTGCTGACCAAGCTCCCCCCGAGCGACTGCTCGAAATCGTTCGCAGTCTGTGGGGCATTGAGAACGGCTTACACTATCGCCGAGATGTCACTTTTCAGGAAGATCGCACGCGCATGACCCAGCCCAGCATGGGCAGGGCAATGGCAATCATCAATAATCTGATCATCAGTTTGCTCAATCTAAAAGGATTTCGTAACCATGCTCAAGCTCGTCGCAGGTTTGATGCCCATCCCCATGAAGCCATCGCTCTTATTGGCGGACTTTAAGAAAAGCGTGATCCTAGGACTTGGCAAGTTGAACATGGCGCGCAATGAGACGTATATAACTCGGATTGTCCATGCTAAACGACAGGAAATGCTCAATTTATCTGAGCAAGTAAGCCTGAAAACTTTGCAATTAATCTCAAACGAGATGGGAAAAGTCAAAAAAGAAGGAAAGCCCCTGCAATTGCAGGGGTAAAATAAAAGGAGAAGCGGCAAAGGGAAGCAACCATCATCAGAGTCTTCTAAAGTGTAATCGGTTGTGTGTTACACTTGCCCTAGGAGATGAAAAAGTGACGATCCAGAGTAGCGTTCAAATCGGTGAAGTGATTCGTCATGCCGTTGTATTTAATATTAAGAACTGGTCGGGGAGCAAAATGAATACTGAATCTTTATTCCAGTCCGTCCAAGATCTGTTTGCTGTCTTAGAAAATAGAAAGATTGATTTTGTTCTGGTGGGGGGAATTGCCCTCCTTTACTATGTAGAAGGAAGAAATACTCAAGATTTAGACTTGCTGATGTCAGTTTCCTCATTGAAAAAGCTGCCCGAACTGAAAATTAGCCATCAAGATAGGTACTTTGCACGTGCAAGCTATGGTGAGTTACAAATTGACGTTTTACTAACCCAAAATCCCCTCTTTAAAAAAGTTCATCAAGAGCATTCAAAGGTTCACAAATTTCTCGATAGAAACATTCCCCTAGCGACTGTTGAAGGATTACTACTGCTAAAGTTATATGCACTGCCTTCTCTATACCGACAAGGTAATTTTGCTAAAGTCAGTATCCACGAAAATGACATCGCCACATTGATTCATTCCTATCAACCTGACATGACTGCATTGCTCGATGTAATTTCAAAGTATGTAAGCAAAAACGTATCCAGCGTTTTAAGGATAAGTCTGGCTAAACAGGGTAAGTGGTAAGAAGCTCCCAGCGAAGGGGCTTCGTTTTGGCGGTAGGGGAAAGGTTTACAATTCGGCTTGTGGTCTGCGAAGGATCTTGGTCCATCCGCACTTCCCCATTTTGATGCATTAGAATTCGATAATCAAGTTTAGGAATCGGTCGTCTTCATGCTATAATCCGCGCTAACATGAACTTTTTGGTCACTGGGGCGGCAGGCTTTCTTGGATCAGCATTAGCCAACCAATTGGCGCGCGAAGGACACGAGGTGCGCGGGCTGGACGATCTCTCCACAGGGGATCCAGCTTCGCTCTCCCCAGATGTCCACTTTACGCGCGGCGATGTGAACGATCGCCCTACCTTATGGACACTGTTGCAGGATGTCGATTGCGTTTATCATCTGGCGGCGCGAGTCTCCGTTCAAGAATCAGTCCTCTATCCTCGCGAATACAATGCGGTCAATGTCGGCGGCACGGTCAGCTTGATGGAAGCGATGCGCGATGTCGGAGTGCGCCGCGTCGTCCTCGTATCCTCGGGCGCAGTCTATGGCGACCAGCAAGTTCAACCGCTTCATGAGGAGATCAAGCCCAGACCTCGTTCTCCCTACGCAGTTTCGAAACTGGCAGCAGAATACTATGTGCGCACCATTGGCGACCTCTGGGGAATTGAGACCGTTTGTTTGCGAGTCTTCAATGCATACGGTCCAGGTCAGCGACTGCCCGCTTCTCATCCTCCTGTCATCCCCTACTTCTTACGCCAAGCAGTGCGCAATGGCACCATTGTCATCCACGGTGCCGGGGAGCAGACCCGCGACTACATTTACGTTGATGATGTCGTACGGGCATTGATCGCTGCCTCAACCGCTCCAAACATCAACCATCAGGTCATTAACATCGGCAGCGGAAAAGAAACCAGCGTGCGAGAACTCGCCCGTCTGGTCATCAAACTGACCAATTCAGACGCCGAAATCATCTATAATTCGCGCACCGATCCGGGTGCCTCGCGCATGTGCGCCGACATTCATCAGGCTAAGGAAAAATTGACCTTCCAACCGCGTGTCTCACTCGAAGAAGGTTTAAGACTAACTCTCGAAAAAAATCCTCTCTTCCGCAAAGAAACAGTGCGCGTCAGCTACTAATTCCCTGCGCATGAGCGACTTCTGCCCACTCCCCCGAGCGTTCTTTGATCGCCCTACGTTGTTGGTTGCCGAGCAATTGGTGGGTATGCGCTTGGTGCGGATCGATAACGGTCAACGCCTGAGCGGCATCATCCTCGAGACAGAAGCCTATATCGGGGAAGAAGATCAAGGGTGTCATGCTCGCGCCGGACTCACCCCTAGAACTAAAGTGATGTATGGGCCGCCAGGACATGCTTACGTGTACTTTACCTACGGAATGCATTGGTTGCTCAATTTCGTCACCGAGCGCGAAGGGTTTCCAGCAGCGGTTCTAATTCGTGCCGTTCGATTAGAAGAAGGGCACGATATAGTGGCTCAACGGCGCAACGGTCAGCCACCTCACTTGTGGACGAACGGGCCGGCGAAGCTTTGTCAAGCGTTCAACATCGATGGAAGCTGGAACGGATATGATCTCTGCCAGCCCAACGCCTTACTCTACGTCGAAAGCCGATCCGATGGAGAGCCGATTTTGACGTTGAGCGTGACTACAACAGCGCGGGTGGGGTTATATACAGTACAGGAACCCTGGCGGAGCATACCATGGCGGTTTCTCGGATCGCCTGCCCCTGCCTCACGTGCGCCAGAGACTTCCTAAAGGACAACGAATCAGGAGGAAGCGATGGGTCTATTAGATGGAAAAGTAGCCCTGATTTTTGGGGTTGCCAATGATCGGTCAATTGCCTGGGGAATCACGCAGGCTTTTGCCCGCGAAGGAGCACAAATCGGCCTCAGCTACGCCGGCGAAGCACTGGAACGCCGAGTTCGGCCGTTAGCCGAGCAGGTCAGATGCACTTTCGTTGAACCTTGCGACGTCGCCTCGGATGAGCAAATTGGAAACACCGCCCAGAAAGCAGCCGAGCATTTTGGCAAGATCGATATCCTTGTCCATGCCATTGCCTTCGCCAACCGCGACGAATTATCTGGCCCGTACTACAATACTTCGCGCGCCGGTTTTCATTTGGCAATGGATATCAGTGTCTATTCTTTCACCGCCTTGGCAAGAGCCTTCCAACCCTTTATCCCCGCCGGCGGTTCCTTACTGACCCTCACCTATTATGGTGCGGAAAAAGTTGCTCCGCACTACAACGTAATGGGAGTGGCAAAAGCTGCCCTAGAAGCTTCGGTGCGATACTTAGCCTATGATTTCGGGCGCCAGCAGGTGCGGGTCAATGCAATCTCGGCAGGGCCTATCCGCACCCTCGCTGCGGCGGGTGTTTCGGGTTTCAAAGATATGTACAAAAGATACGCTGAGATTGCTCCATTGCACGCCAATGTCACCATCGAAGATGTTGGCAATGCTGCCGTCTTTCTTTGCTCGGATTTAGCTTCCAAAACAACTGGTGAAGTCCTCTTCGTCGATTCAGGGTACAATATTCTTGGAATTCCCGAGTCGATCGAGTAAGAGCCTACATGTTTCGTAAACGAGAAGAACCCTCCCTAGCTGCCCTGCAACCCCAAGCTCCAGTTGAGCGAATCAGCTCGGTGCTGGGCAGTGGGATTAGCTGGAAAGGTTCGCTGAGCGGCAGTGGGGGGTTGCGCATTGAAGGCGCTTTCGATGGCGATATTGCCTTGCGAGGCATGGTCGTTGTCGGAGAAAGTGGACGCGTGACCTGCAACCAACTGCGTGCCAATACAGTGATCATCGCCGGCATGGTAAAAGGAAATATCACCGCCGAAAAAGTTGAAATCCGCAGCACCGGGCGGGTTTGGGGAGATGTTTTCACCGCAGCGTTTGCCACCGAAGAAGGAGCTTTTTTGCGCGGCCAGATTCGCATGGAGGAGACGGTGGACCTCGGTCTGGACTCCATCCCCGATCCAACCCGCATTGCCGAGGAAAATCTCCCTCAGACCTCCCCAGAGGTGAATCCATAATCCCAGAAACACAATTGGAGTCGTAAGCAAGGTTAAAGGTTGCGGGAAAGCGAAAGAAAAGAGGCCAGCATGACCAAAATACTGATTGTCGATGATGAACCCTTGATTGTTGAATCGCTCATCTATTCCCTCGAGCGTGAAGGTTTTGAAGTCAAAGGGGTCGGGGATGGTTCAGTCGTTCTCGACACCGTTCAAGAATATCAACCCGACCTGATCGTATTGGATATCCTCTTGCCGGGTTTGAACGGCATTGAAGTGTGCAAGCGTCTGCGCGCCGAAAGCACGATCCCCATCATCATGCTTACCGCGCGCGGCGATGAGCTAGACCGTGTTCTCGGTTTGGAGGTCGGCGCCGATGACTATTTACCCAAACCATTTTCATTTCGCGAACTGTTAGCTCGCATCCGTGCCCTGCTACGCCGGGTTGAGATGGATCGTTATTATCCCCCCCTCACTGAGGTCTCGATTGGTGATTTGCACTTAGATCTTACTGCTCGCCGTTTGACAAAAAGAAACCAAGAAGTCTTACTATCAGCGCGAGAATATGACTTGTTGTCTTTCCTCATGCGCAATGCCGGCCGCGCAATGAGCCGTGAGACAATCTTGGCTCAAGTCTGGGGAGAAGAGTGGATTGGAGACGAACGCACCTTGGATGTTCACATCCGCTGGATTCGCCTCAAGATCGAAGAGGATCCCGCTTCGCCACTGTATATCCAAACCGTGCGCGGTTATGGTTATCGCTTCATCGGAGCTGAGGAAGTTGGATGAATCGCCTTATCCCTCGCTCGCTGAGCAACCGATGGGCATGGCTCATCGTCCTCGTTGGCATCTTGACAACCTTCCTTAGCTTGGGGTTAGAACGCCTTTGGGCGATTCTCTTGCAAACCGATCCGCTTCAAGACGCCCGTTTCTGGCTCGTCCTGATGGGGGGTATCGGCATTCTTTTGGCTTTATCCATCTCAGTTTCCCGACTGTGGTTAAAACCCCTGCACAAACTCCCTAGCCAAGCTTCGCAAATCTGCAACGGCAGCAATCCCTATTTAGAGTCCTCTATCGAAGAAGTCAACGCCATCCTGCAAGCTTTTCTCGCCCAACGCCAGCGAAATGAGACAGAGTTAACCGAATTGCGCAGTTTTGTAGCCAACGCCAGCCATGAGTTGCGCACCCCTCTAACCACGCTCAAATTGCGCGTTGAAGCCCTGCGCGATGGCGCAATGGATGAACCACCTATGGCAAAAAAATTCCTTTCCGAAATGGAAAGCGAGATCGATCATCTGAGCAGATTGGTCAACGACCTTTTAGACCTCTCTCGGATCGAAGCCATGAAGGATGGCATTTCGCGCAAAGAAGTCAATCTCGTCAGGATCGTATTAGAGGTCTGTGAAGCCTTTAAGGTTCGTGCTCAACGATCCAATATCAACTTGCTGACTGAAGTCGAAAACGACATCCCACCGTTTATGGGCGTCGAGGAGCAACTGCGCCGCTTGATCTATAATCTCCTTGATAACGCCATCAAATACACTCCCAATGGCGGGTGGGTAAAGGTGCGTTTGTATCAGCAGATTCCCGCTCGACAACTGTTCTTGGAAGTCGAAGACAACGGCTTTGGCATCCCCTCCCATTACTTACCTCACATCTTCGAACGCTTTTACCGCGCCGAAGCAACTCGGCCGCGTTACGGCATCTCGCGCGGCAGCGGATTGGGATTGGCAATCGTCAAAGCCATTGTCGATGCACATGGCGGCAAAATAATCGCCGAAAGCGAGGTAGGCAAAGGCAGCCTCTTTCGAGTTGAGTTCCCCTTTTGCGTCTAAGAATGGGCGTTGCGCCTTCTAAGTGGGCTATCCAGAATGTTTCACCTTCCCAACCAGTTCGGTGCTCTCTTCTCTAGGAAGGCTTTCATCCCTTCTTTCTGATCTCGGCTGGTAAACAGGAAATAAAACATCCGCCGTTCGTGAAGTAAACCCTGGCTCAGGAAAGACTCTTCCGCATAGTTTATGGCTTCCTTCGCCAATCGCACCGCTAATGGAGCACGCTGGGCAATTTCCGCGGCTAATTTCATCGCCGTGGGTAAAACTTCGTCAATAGGCACAACGCGATTAACCAAACCATATTGCAACGCCTCCTGAGCGGTTAGCGTGCGGTTGTTGAGAATCATCTCCATTGCCAGGGCTTTACCCACTGCGCGGGTCAATCGCTGAGTTCCTCCGGCTCCAGGTATCACCCCAATCGTGATCTCCGGCTGTCCAAAGCGCGCCGTCTCGGAGGCGATGATCATATCACAAGACATCGCCAGTTCACATCCTCCTCCCAAGCACCAACCGCTCACGGCAGCGATCACCGGCTTGACAAGACGGCGAATGCGGTCAAATTGTCCCACTATATCCCGTTGAAACATCTCTAAAGCTGTGGCATCCGCCATTTCCTTGATGTCAGCTCCAGCAGCAAATGCCCTTTCACTCCCCGTTACCACCATAGCACCCACCTCGGCGTCTTGATCAAATGCTTGCAGGGCATCCATCAATTCACGTAATAAGGTGTGGTTTAACGCATTCAGAGCTTCGGGGCGATTTAATTGCACCACCCCAACTTTGTCGTCTTTTTGACATAGAATCGTCTGATATTCGCTCATCGCACTCCTCCTCATTTGTAACAGTTGTTTCATTCGGTGAGATTGCTCGACTGGTTTACTGCGCTCACCCTTTTGATCATTGTTCCCGTGATCCAATGACGCTAAGTTAATTTTACCTATATTGCGCCTTCTCCATTGATAAATTTTGACAATCAAGGAATCTTATGATAAACTCCCGCCCGATATGTTACCCATTTATGATCTCACCACTGCTCAACAAAGGCTCTTACGCCGCACGCCGCTAGATCAACAGGAGATTCCCGGCGAAATCCTCGATAACATCCAACGTTTATTTGGGGAACGTCTAACGCCGCACCAAGCTGTCCAACGCATCCTACAAGACATCCGTCACAATGGGGATGAAGCCGTGCGCAGGTGGACAGAACGTCTGGATGGAGTAAGGCTACAAGATATCCGTCTCCCCGATCACGCTATCCAAGAAGCATTCCACAGCTTACCGGAAAAAACCCTTCACGCCTTAAGTGAAGCTGCTCGACGTATCGAAGAATTTCACCGCCGCCAACCCCTCCATTCCTGGCTGATGCAGGGTAAAGAGGGGACATTGGGACAGTTGATTCGCCCAATCGAGCGCGTCGGTGTTTATGTCCCTGGCGGTAGCGCTCCTTTACCTTCAACGGTTCTGATGACCGCTATCCCTGCCCGAGTTGCTGGGGTAACTGAAATTGCCATCGCCACCCCGCCCTCTCGCAGTGGCAAAGGCATTCCTGCCATCATCCTTGCCGCGGCCGCCATCGCCGGCGTCAATGAAGTATATATGGTAGGCGGCGCTCAGGCGATTGCCGCGCTCGCTTATGGAACAGAAAGTATCCCACGGGTAGATAAAATTGTCGGGCCTGGCAACCTGTTTGTCACCCTTGCCAAACAACAAGTCTATGGCACGGTTGGCATCGACGGTTTAGCCGGGCCGACGGAAACGATGATTATCGCTGACCAGACCGCCAACGTCGAATGGCTGGCTGCTGACCTGCTTGCGCAGGCCGAACACGATCCCCTCGCTTCGGCGATCTTGCTCACCCCCTCCCTTAAAATAGCCCAAGCTGTCCAGCATCAGGTTGCCTTGCAAATGGAAGGTAGTGAATCCTTTCCCGCTTTATCTAGACAGCAGATTTTGAGCATTTCACTGAAGCATAACAGTGGGATCGTCCTAACCGACGACCTCGCCCAAGCTATTGAAGTCGCCAACCAATTTGCACCCGAGCATTTGGCACTGGCGGTAGCCAATCCATGGCAGTGGATCGAGAGAATCCGCTCAGCCGGCGCAGTCTTTGTCGGCGAACATTCTTACGAAGTATTAGGGGACTACGTCGCCGGACCAAGCCATGTCTTACCAACCGGCGGCAGTGCTCGCTTTGCATCTTCTCTAAATTGCCTCGATTTTGTGCGCGTCATCGGCTTGGTCGCCCTCGATGCGGAAACCAGCCGTAAACTCTCGCCAGTGGCAGCCGGGATAGCCTACCATGAAGGGCTCGATGGACATGCGCACGCCGCCTTGCGGCGTCAGAGTTGAAGCTTTTCCTCCCCTCTCATGGCTTTCCGCTGTGCAGCTCGTTGGCGGTTTTGTCTAACAATTGCGCTAAGGATGGCACTTGATCGCTCGTAAAATACCAGGCGACCAACTGGCGGCTGGCATCACTGACTGCCCATCGCACCGTATTCCATGAACCCCACATTGGCTCGTTGGTTGCGAATGGTAGAGTACCAAGGGTAACTCGATAAGCTAGGGGCAAGCGCAAGTCATTGTGCAATTCCTCGTTCAAATCCCTGTGCAGAGGTAATCCCAAGCTCTCCGTTGCTAATCGCCGTTGATTTTCTCTCTCCAGCATCCAGCGGACAAACAACCAAGCTGCCAGTTGTTCCCTTGCAGAGGATTGGAGTAGAACAAAATCCGTTCCATAGAGAACAACCGAGCCGTTTCCATTCAGGGTGGGAAAAGGCAAAACCGTCCACTGATCGTTGTTCCCTACGATTTCAAAGGCAAGCGGCAATGAAGCAAATTGCGCGCTGGAGATGGGCACAAATAACGCCCGCCTTTGGACAAACACCTCGAGGGGGTCAAGGTCTCCTGCCCCAAGCGTACATCCTTGATCATAAAGTTTGTGTAGATAGCTCAACGCGTCCTGAATTTGCGGCGAATTAAAGTGATAACCATTTTTCTCTTCAGCTTGAATTTTAGCCTCAAACGCAATCAACCAAGCGAGGATGGTTGGGTAATCATGGGTAAAGAGATAACCCTTAGCGCTCTCAGCACCGCTTTGAGATTGCTCAGCTTGCACGGAACAAGCTTGTTGTTGAAATTCTTCAAGTGTCTTTGGCGCAGCAGCGAAACCCAATTCTCTTGCCCAAGAAGCATTGTATAGGAGCACTTGAGCCACCCGCCGCGCTGGAATCCCCCATCTTTGACCATCCACTACACTCGCCGTCCACAAATTTGGCTCGAAACGATCCTGTTCCGAGGGGGAAATCCCCCAACGGCTGTCATCTACATACAGAGACCAATCAACCAGAATTGAACGCCCTTGATTCCACCCCAGCGCCTGATACAAAGGCGCGATGACCAACTGCGGAAGATCTCCCTCTTCCAGAGCATCCTCCATTCGCTCATCAAGGACATCAACACCGCTCACCGCCTCACTCCTAACCAGAATGCCGTAAGGGTTCTGGCGTGAAAATTCGTCCGCCAATTGCTCGATCAATGCTCCAATCTCACCCGAATAAGGATGCCAAAAGCGGATCGAGACACCTTGAAGCTGCTCATCATTTATCTGAATTGCGCTGGTCGGAGAAGGAGTCAGGGTAGCTGGGGGAAGGCGAGAAGGGGCTGGCGAAGGAGAAAGCGTTGCCGTTGGCGTAGCCTCAGGCAAATGCAAAGGCGTACAGCTAAACAAGAAACTGATAATTAACAAACAGGCGAACCATTTCCAAGTAGATAAGTGTTGAAGGTAATCGCAAGCCCTCATCTGGTTTCCAATATGGATAAGATTGTGTCTTAGTTTACCATAAACCCCCACTGCAAACGTGCTATCGGGATGTAGAAGAAAGAATGCTACCGCTGAATGTGAAGTTACAAAGAAACTCGTTGTGCTCTTGCTATCAGTCGTCTAATAGCTATTACTGCAAATCATCTATTCTTGGGCTTACCGCTATCTAAATGGATAATGTCTACAATCTTGTTTGTTAAACAATTTTGATATGATTACCTGCCTACAACTGGTGAACAATATCTTTACTGTTTTCATAAAGGTTCAAGAAGCTGAGGTAATGGCGTTGGTATATCTCTTGGTTAGCTTGATTTGGTATAACAGTATATTTTGTTCTAACCCACAATGACAAATCTGACATTTTTAGCGTCCCTATTGCCAAGCCAGCAAGAAACGCATTACCATAACTTGCGCCAATGGTTTGTTCTGGAACAATTTGTTCCATTGCTGTTGCGTCTGAAACAATCTGCAGCCAAGTTTTGCTTTGAGTACCCCCTCCAACCGCAACGACTCGATTTACTTTTGCATTAATTGATTGAAAAGTTTCCAAATTATGTCGAATGCCATAAGCTACTCCTTCCAAAATTGCTCGATATACATGCGCGCGAGTGTGAGACAATGTCAGACCTGCAATAACCCCTTTCGCTTTCGGGTCATTAATCGGCGTCCGCTCACCACTGAAGTAGGGGAGCAAAATCACCCCACCAGCCCCGGGTTCTACCATTTCCGCTTCAGAGAACAGTATTGCATATGCATTCTCTTCGGGTAACTCGCGGGCAAATTCATCCCGAAACCAACGAGTTAGCGATCCAGTTGTAGCCATCCCCGCTGCTAAACAATATTGTCTAGGGAAAGCTCCCGCCACCGACCACATTCGCTTGTCGAATATTTGCTCGCTCAAAACCAATATAAAGAACGTTGTGCTCCCGTACATAATCATTAGATCGCCTGGATTAACAACCCCAACGCTTACCGCTTCACTAAGAGCATCCACAGCACCTACAGCCACTGGAGTCCCGGGCTTTAATCCAGTAGCTTGTGCGCCTAATTTGTTGACTAACCCAGCCAATTCATGACTCCACTTCAAAATAGGAAGCTTGTTAATTTCAACAATTTCTGCGGAAAAGCGATCAGACCATTCAAGATTACGAATGTCTATTAGGGGCATAAAATGGCTAGCAGTATGACGATCAATGACTCTCTCACCTGTAAGTTTATAAACCAAATAACTGCTTGCTGTCGTTATGTGGTCGACTTTCTTCCACAAATCTGGCTCATTGTTTTTCATCCAAAGGATCTTTGGCCCGACTGATTGGCTGGTCAGTGCCATACCACAAAAATTATAGAGCTCTTTTTCATTGTATTTACTATTTAGATAGTCGATTTCAAAAGCGGCTCGAGTATCGACACCATATAGAATGCCCGGCCGCAGTGGCTTTCCAGATGCATCTAATGGCAACATACATGGGCCGATAGCGCTTAGTGCCACAGCAGCGACATCCCCTCCTGTATAAGGCGAGCCATCCAGAATTTTTCGACACAATTTGATTACATCGCCCCACCAAACAGAATCCGCATCCTGTTGCGCCCACCCTGGCTGGGGAATATCAATCGTATGCTCTACGGTTTCAGTCCTAATGACATTACCATCTGGTTCCACCAATACTGCTTTACTACTGTAAGTTCCTACGTCAATTCCAAGTAATAGTTCAGCCATATCATCCTACCTTTACATCACCGCATAAATGTACCTTAATTCCTAACTCTGTAAACATAGCTGCCTTCGCGGACAATGCTAAGTCAGCAATCTCTGCGTCAGGTGCATAAGCGACCTGAATGTGGTTAGCTTTATGACGAGCCATCATCTGGTCTCGATTCACCCCGTGTAATACAGCATGCATCATCGGCCATTGCTGTGTCGTAGCCAACCAAAGGTCTTGAATTTCCCTGTCTGGTAATGCAATCACTGTCCCTCGACCGATATCCGCATGTAGTTCACCATTCATAATAAATACCCTACTCCAAACAATTTCGCCCGGTTTACTAATACCCTTTAGAGTTCCACCACCTAAAGGAAAATACATTGGTGGTTGACGCTCGCTTACCGCGCCAGCATACCCACCAACTAGATGAGAAGCTGGTACCGCTCCTGAAATTTCAAGTATCCAAACAAAATGGTCTGTTCCGTTTATTTCGAAGGTCTTTCCCCAACGAAGATCATGCAATGTTGTAGCTGGATCAAGACCCATTGCCCTCCAGACCCGATTCGTTACTAGTGCATCTACGGCAGCACCTTCATCAACCTCATTAAAATGTGGCAGAGCTTGATTAGGATAAAGTTCTTTTCCACTCAACTTATCAAATACTGGAGGACGTTCTACATTATTAAGTAACCCTTCTGCCAAATCAGAAGCAACTGTCATATCTTTGAGGCCTTGCTGATATTGAATTCCGATCGCATCGCACTTAAAAAAGTGGGCAATGCGCATTGCTGCAATATACATCTTTAGTTGCTCATAAATCTGAGCATCGGTTAAGTCCGTTTTCTCATCTTGACCGGTTATAAACCGCATGCCTTTATTCTCTAGCCATAAGCGAGCAGCTTCTGCTTCATCATCTCTAACCTCTCGCATACCCGCTAACAGTGCGGATTGACTGAGACGTTCTTTATATATCCCACAAGCATTCAGGAGCTCGTCATCAATGATTGCATTGTACATTCCCATACATCCCTCATCAAAAACTCCAATGATTGCTTTATTAAATTTCATCTGTTTTGCGAGGGCAATGCCAAGCTCTAATTCTCTTTTGGGAAGCTTAATAACATCTAAGTCTCTAATATGACTTAGATCATGCTTAATCATTCCTTCAGTCAGCCATTGGCGGACTTTATCTATGAAAAAAGTATCGTTAAAGTCTTCAGACCAGATAGTGCTATATGAAACGCCCATCTTGGTTAGACACGCATTTAAGTTAAGCAAACCCACTAAGCCAGGCCATTGACCACTCCAATTGGCGATAGTAAGTATGGGGCCCTTATGATCACGCAAGCCGGCTAAAACATGGTAACTATATTGCCAAACAGCTACAGCAATGATTACAGGGGCTTCAGGAGGAATCGTCTGAAAGATATCGATCCCCATGCGCTGATTCCAAATAAAACCATGCTGTAGTTGTGGATCATAGGAATGAGCACGTATGACACGGTATCCTTCATGCAAAAATGCTGCTGTAATTTTTTCCTCCATATCTCTTTGAGCTGGCCAACAAACCTGATTTGCGGGCAATCTCAGGTCCCCACTTGCGACAAGATAAATCGTATTAGGCTGTGCAACGGTAGGTTCAGGAATCTGGGGAATTTGGTATGTTAGCATAAACTCTTCCTTTCCGATATCTGTTGGGGTGTATATCCAAGCCTGTTCAACCTATGTCTCATCTATGATTGATGAGCTTAAATTACTTCTAAATAATCCCGATCTGGTAATTCAGGAAAAGGATTTGTGGGTAAAGTTTGATACCAATAGGCTACTGAGGCAATATCATCTTGGAGGGGAAGGTATCGTTCATACCGTCGCCAACCTAACGCCTGAACGGTCACTTTTATTTCTTTTTTAAACCGAATTGGATCTAATAGATGCCAGCGGTACATCCCAAAACGCATCTGGGATAAGAAAGCTCCATCTGGCTTAAAAATCTGATGCAGGCCAGAGTATGGTGTGCAAAACTGAACATATTGTCCCGTTTCTTTATTTTCGAAATTGTATGAGCCACAAAAATAATCCTCTGTGCCAGTTCCACAGATCGTGGGGAAATCACTATCATCGTCTAGATAAAATTTCACTTCACCTTCACCCCACCAACCGCAATTGTGAACTCCCCAAGCCAGATAGGTACCCACATAATGCCCTTGACCTCGGACTCCGTCTAAGATAGTGTAAACTTGTTTGAAAGGTAGCGGATTAACCCGGCGGAATTGAGCATGAAAGTATCCTATTTTTTCGGGAACATCCGTGAGACTGTAATCAATCTGGTAATACAATACCATCGACTCTTCTGCAAGGTTAGTCATGGTTATTCTACAACGTTTCCGAAAAGGCATCTGCCAGTATGAGTTGAATGCACTTCCCGGATTTACACATACAGCTAAAGATACCAAATGAGCATAAACTGTCCATCCATTAGCAAAGAAATCACCTACCGGACATTCAACAGATGGCACTTCTTGATCATCCCAATATATTCGCAAGATGCTGAAGCGCCAGTTACCCGTGGGGGTCAACCATATATGATTGATTATTCCTGGGCCCTGAATATCTGCCATAACGAATGTCTCAGCAGGATTGATTACAACATAAGGAGAAATTTTCCATCCAACCCCAAGATCGCGAGCACAAGAGGCGGCAGGACCATCGGTTGACATTCCGCCTTTTCCTTTTTCGCCGGTGAAATTCTCAGGACTTATAGAACGGCTTTCTGCATCCGAAAGTAGAATCAGGTTATTCATTGGGCTAATGAAATTTGGATCAGGTTGCATTTCTCTGTACTCCTAAGGAATAAAATTGTCGTCTAATTGATCAACGCAAGATCAAAATACGCCGATGAATAATAATGTCGGAAACTTTATGTAAATCGCTCTTTTTGAATCTGTCCATTTTCTAGACCTATCAGCAAGTGTAATTGTTGATCTTGGAAACTAGCTAGGCACGTTGCAGGTTCTAAGAGCGTATGCAACACATACCCTTCTAGTGAAAATCCATCTAATATCCAAATTTCACTTGAAACCAATACCACAATTTTTGTTGCATGTTGTTCGTTGAAAGAATAATACAAATCTCTTATCGCCTCGCTGAACATATGGTTCTCGTCTAAAATCCAACTAGACCCTCTATTTCGAGAGTAGCAGATCCTTGATTGCTCAATAACTGCCAATATAGTACTATCTTCATGATAATCGGGGGAAATTGCTATGTGGGATACAGCACCGCTTAATTTGCCAAGCGACACTTCCCTCCATGACTTTCCGCCATTTTCACTAATATAAAGACCACTTTCTGTACCGACATAAAGTATTCGATCTTTTGTAAAGTGGGGAGAAATCCCCAGACAGTTGGTATGAAGATCAAATAAACCGAAATTCCAAGGCCTCCAGCTCAATCCATAATTGTTCGAACAATACACGCCATCTTCCAGAGTAGCGACGAATAACATCCCATCATCAAAAAATGATGGTGATATTGCGAGAGCAATTGGTAAAGGTGGTGGCGAATCTAGTAGTTGATATTCCCAAGTTTTACCACCATCTCTGGATCGTAAAACTCCTCCTTCCGTTCCAGCAAAGACTAACCGATCTTGATCGAAAGAGGGGGATAAACAAACTGCTAAGGTTGGAATTGAGTTAGAAGTCAGGGACTTGTAAGCATATTCCCAGGTCTCACCACCGTCTTGTGAATGATATAAGCCTGAACGTTTGGCTGCAAAGCAGATTCCATCGTGTAAAAAATTCGGAGAGATTGCAAGGGAGAACACTGTATCCTGAGACATTTTTTGGTAGTTGATCCCATTCTTTGTGACTTTTACGGTTTTATGGAAAGCGACGGCTGTTTTCTGTGAATGATAATGTCCACCGACAGGGCTTGTGCTGCTCCTAAGACAGCATAACGCAATGCTTCTATTTGAGCTTCAGCCAGATCCAATATTCCTGCCTCTGCTAAATTGACCATTTGGCCGCTTCTCAAATCCAGATTTTCAAATTCCATAGGATTCTTTACAGTAATGGCTTGATTCTCATATCCGATCAAAAGAGCAGATGAAGCCATTCCACAATTTTGAGCCAGGACACGGGCTGGCATTTCTAGAGCGTGGTATAGAATGCGATAGGCAACTTTTTGCTCTTCATTAGTTGTACAATTCATCCGATTCAGCAGTTCCTTACGACATATCAGGTACGCACTTCCTGCACCAGGTAAAAAGCCATGGGAAAAAGCGCTGCGAAAAATCTTTACGCAGCGCTTTGCTGTTTCCAAACGAGTTTTTATTTGCATCTCAGTGCTCCCACCTATGTATATTATCGCCTTTCCACCCCAAATGTTACTCGCTCTTTCAAGAAGATTTTCTTTATAAGCCAGAACGTCCGCGCGATTAGCTGCCCTTTTCAAATAAAAAAAGTGATCTTTTCTTTGTTGCGGAGAACCGTATCCACCAACAATTCCAAACCTTTCTTGATCTGCCCATACTTTACGTGCCTTGCCAAGATCAGAATATTCCACTTGACCAAGAAGACTTCCTGTGATTTTGAGTAACGGCTTTGCACCGCATAGGATCGCCAAGTCTTGCAATGCATCTTGAGACTCTCCTATTATGTTATAGTAGGGCGGTTTGACCACCATGCAGGTAAAGTTCCCAGATTGCTGATTGACATGTAACAAACCTCTAGCACTTTCTGAAATCGAATTGACAATCAAAGCAATAGATTTTATCTCCATCGATATTATTAGCCTTAGCAATGGAATTAATTCAAATGGTTCGTGTATATCCAGGTCACTGATCAAAATCGCTACATCTTGCAACTCAACTCTGGAATTAATTTGATCGTCATTCTTGTAATGCAACCCTCCTTTCCAATGACTACCCCGAATATATAGACGGCTTATCTTTCGATCCTCCGCTGGTTCAACAATAATATAACCATCTTCACCAAGCGTTTCAAAAAGCTCATAAAGCAAACTAGCCAGTTCGTTATCTGAACAAATATCTTCAATAAACTTTTGAATATCAATTTGATCTCTTCTAAAAGGGATAATGAACTTCTCAAGTTCTTGGAGAAGGATCTGTAAACCTTCTTCC
>FWPV01007483.1_pt1 | contig 19227 bp, 19 predicted proteins | sample 2228371 | NCBI WGS metagenome assembly FWPV01 (sample SAMEA103939776, study PRJEB20133) | metagenome
TTCAGTTACAGTTACTTCTGTTTTAACACATTTTAATGGATTAACTCAGTTTGATTTCAGAAGAGCTGGCTCAACATTTACTAAGCACACTTCTAATATTAGCTTTGATACTACAGTCGTTACCATATCTCAAATTGCATCTCAGGAATGGAATGGTTTTGAAGAATATGAAAGTTTGCTGATAAGAATTAATAATGTAACTATTAATGCAACCGGAAACTTTGCAAGTGCTACAAATTACAATATCACAGATGCGACAGGAACACTTACAGCAGGCTTGAGAATTGATGATAGGGTAACCTCGTTAATTGGTCAGCAGATTCCTTCAGGTAAAGTTGATATTATAGGTATTCTTGGGCAATTTAAAAACAGTGTACCATATAATAGTGGTTACCAGATACTGCCTCGATTCTTTTCAGATATTATAAATGATGGTTCACCTTTTATACTAAACCCCATAATTGCTGCTGAAATAGACACATCATCCTTCAAAATATATTTTAACACTGCAAGGAATGGTAACAGTCAGGTAAAATATGGTTTAACGCCAGCTCTTGAATTAGATTCAGTTATAATTGATAGCGATACAACTTATCACGTTGTACATATAACTGGACTGAAGCAAGCCACTCTTTATTATTATAAAGCCTATTCCACTAATTCTTTTGGAACGAGTATCAGCGAATTAAAAACAGTTACTACTGCTTCTAATGATCCCACATTAGGTAAAATTAATGTATATTTTAATTTTCCAGTTGATAATTCGGTTGCAATACCAGGCAATGAAGCTAAAGGTAATATAAACTTTGAAGAAAAACTTATCGAAAGAATTAATGCAGCAAACTATTCCGTTGATCTTGCACTTTATAGTTTTCAGGACAAACCTAATATTGCCTCCGCTCTTATTGCAGCTAAAAACAGAGGAGTAAAAGTTCGGGTTGTATATGATAGCCGTACTACACAAAACAGCATGCAGTCTCTTATCAACAGTGGAATATTGATTAGTAAACGCCCGCCTGAAACTCAAACTTTCAATGGGATTATGCACAATAAATTTTTTGTATTTGATGCAAGAGATACTATCCCAACAAATGATTGGGTTTGGACAGGTTCATGGAATGTAACACAATTAGAAAGTGGTTGGAAGAATAACGTAATTGAAATAAATGATCCTACAATTGCTTCTGCCTATACTATTGAATTTGAAGAAATGTGGGGATCATCTTCAGATATTCCAAATTCATCCAATGCAAAGTTTGGTTACTTTAAGTCAAATAATACTCCTCACACTTTTACAATTGGCAGCAGACCTGTTCAGCTGTATTTTAGCCCGACAGATGGTACAACCTCCAAAATTATAAACGAAGTGAACCGCAGTAATTACAATATATATTTTGCAATTCTATCATTTACAAGATTTGATATTCAGAGTTCCATCAGTCAGAGATTCAATGCGGGTGTAACGGACGTTAAAGGATTAATCAATAACATTAATGATACAGGGACACAGTTTAATAACCTCAAATCCTATGCAGATGTTTTCCAAAGTGTTGCTCCAACATTACATCATAAATATGGAGTCTTCGATGCTTCTTACCCCGAAAGTAATCCAACAACTGTTACCGGATCTCACAATTGGTCGAACGCAGCAGAGAATGATAATGATGAGAACACTTTAGTTATTGAAGATTTATTAATTGCCAATCAGTTTATGCAGGAATTTAAGAAAAGATATAATGAATCCGGTGGAACAGGAACTTTTATTATTCCGGTTACTAATGTAGAAGATTACGGGATTTCGGAATTCAATTACCAGTTATTTCAGAACTATCCCAATCCTTTTAATCCAATAACAACAATCAGATTTGAAATCCCCAAAATGCAGCATATTAATTTAGCGGTATATGATATTCTGGGCAGGGAAGTAAAAGTTTTATATAACGATATTGCTACGCCTGGTGTAATGGCAATAGATTTTGATGGGAAGGATTTTGCAAGCGGAATTTACCTTTATCAGCTCAAAACAACTGATTTTACAATTACTAAAAAGATGATACTTTTGAAATAATTTGGATTCAATAGCACATACAAATATTTGTATAAAAATGGCTCTTTCTATAATTTTACACCTCAATTTTTATTAACTAAGGAAGAATATGAGCGAAATCAGAGGAAAAATCATTCAAATAATCGGACCTGTAGTAGATATTGAATTTGAAGAAGGAAATTTACCTAAAATATTTAATGCTATCAGAATTCCACGAACTTCCACCGAAGGGAAAAAAGAGGATCTTATAGTTGAAGTTCAACAGCACTTAGGGGAAGACCGAGTCAGAGCAGTTGCTATGGATTCCACTGATGGTTTAGTAAGAGGTATGGATTGCTTTGATACCGGTAAACCAATATCTGTTCCGGTTGGACCTGAAACGCTTGGAAGATTAATCAATGTTGTTGGTGATGGTATCGATGGACTTGGTGAAATAAAGGCAGAGAAAAGATATCCAATTCACAGACCAGCTCCTGCATTCAAGAATTTGTCAACTCAAACACAGATGTTTGAAACAGGAGTAAAAGTAATTGATCTGATGGAACCTTATAGCAAGTGCGGTAAAACCGGATTATTTGGTGGTGCAGGTGTTGGTAAAACTGTTATAATTCAGGAACTAATCAACAATATTGCAAAACAGCATGGCGGATATTCAGTATTTGCAGGTGTAGGTGAAAGAACTCGTGAAGGTAATGATCTTTGGTTAGAGATGAAGGAATCCGGTGTAATTGATAAAACGGCATTAGTCTTCGGACAGATGAATGAACCACCGGGAGCAAGACTTAGAGTTGCTTTAACAGGTTTGTCTATTGCAGAGTATTTTAGAGATGAAGAGGGAAGAGATGTATTGTTGTTTATCGATAACATTTTCAGATTTACACAAGCAGGATCAGAGGTTTCTGCATTACTGGGAAGAATGCCTTCTGCGGTCGGTTATCAGCCAAATCTTGCCACTGAAATGGGTGCATTACAAGAGAGAATTACCTCTACAGATAAAGGCTCAATTACTTCTGTACAAGCCATTTACGTCCCTGCAGATGATTTAACAGATCCGGCTCCCGCTGCAGCTTTTGCTCACCTTGATGCAACAACAGTATTGAGCAGACAGATATCCGAGCTTGGAATTTACCCTGCAGTAGATCCATTGGATTCTACCTCCAGAATTTTGGAACCGGGAATTCTTGGACAGGAGCACTATGATGTTGCAAAGAATTGTAAGGAGATTCTTCAACAATACAAGGACTTACAAGATATAATTAATATTCTTGGTATGGATGAACTTTCAGATGAGGATAAAATAGTTGTTCGTCGGGCAAGAAGAATACAAAGATTTTTCAGCCAGCCTTTTCACGTTGCAGAGGCTTTTACTGGTAAACCCGGGAAATATGTAAAACTTGAAGATACCATTCGTGGTTTCAAAGGCATAATAGATGGTAAATATGATGATTTGCCTGAATCCGCCTTTATGTATGTTGGTACGATTGAAGAAGCGGTTGAAAACGCAAAGAAAATGGCATAATGATGGCAGAATTGTTTCTTGATATTGTAACTCCATCCAAATCTGTCTTTAAAGGAAATGTAAAATCTATTACAGTACCGGGTTCGAAAGGCAGATTTCAGGTATTGGTAAATCATGCTCCAATAATCAGTACGATTGAAATAGGAATGATTAAAGTTGATTTGCCTGATAACACTTCAGCTTATTATTCAACAGGTGGGGGAACCATAGAAGTCTTAAATAACAACATTACTGTTCTTGCTGATTCTATTGAGCTTGTAAGTGATATTGATGTGGACCGTGCTTTAAAGGCAAAACAAAGAGCAGAGGAAAGACTTGCAAACAGAACAAATGAAATAAACATTAAAAGAGCTCAGGCAGCTCTTGCGCGGGCAATAAATAGATTAAATGTAAGAGAAAAGTATTTTAATCAGTAGTTCTTTATCAGATTAGATTAAATAACCATCATTCATTATTATGCTTTTTAAGGTATCAGATTCTGATACCTTTTGTTTTACATAACCAAAATAATTTATAAGATAGTTTATCCTTTCATTTTCACTCTTTAAGATCAGCAATTCTTGCTGTTGCTCATAACTTAACCCAGATTTTTCAGCAATTTTAAAAGATTTGAACTCAGATCTATCTAATCTATCCCAAAAGGTTTTTTCTAAATTATAATTTGCAAGTTTTAATATTTCCTCAAAATCATTTTTAAGTTTATTTAATAATGAATTATCAATAAAAAAGTCATTATCCAGGTAGCTCTCTATTTCAGCTAATAGATAACCATCTTGATGCATTGCAGTATTATTAATTAAAAATCTCTCATTGCCTTGTACAATGATATCTGATTCACCGGTTTCATACTTTTTAATAACATCTGTAATAACAACGTAAACTCCAACATCAAAAAGTTTTTTATTTGAAGTTGCTACAATGCCAAAGCCACTGTTTTCATTTAAACACTTGGAGACAAGTTTTTTGTAGCGCTCTTCAAATATATGTAGTGGATATTTTGATTGAGGGAAAACTATGAGATTTAGAGGAAATATTGGGATTACTTTTTTCATAGCTACATAGTGAGGGGTCACTTTTAAGCAACCCCTGTAAATAATTAATTAAGCTTTTGAATATAGTTCAGCTACTTTTTCCCAGTTGACTACATTCCACCAATTTTCAATGTACTCAGGTCTTCTGTTCTGATACTTGAGATAGTAAGCATGTTCCCAAACATCTAATCCTAAAATTGGAGTACCTTTTTCATCGGCAAGATCCATTAATGGATTATCCTGATTAGGTGTTGATGTTACAACAAGCTTTCCATTCTGAACTATCAACCAAGCCCAACCTGATCCAAATCTTGTAGCTGCGGCATTATTGAATTTAGCTTTAAATTCATCAAATGAACCGAATGCCGAATTAATTGCATCAGCTAACTTGCCGGATGGAACGCCACCTCCATTTTGTTTCATCAGAGTCCAGAATAGTGAATGGTTCCAATGCCCACCGCCATTGTTACGAACAGCAGCAGGAACTTTTGACATCATCTTAAAAAGTTCATCCAATGATTTACCTTCAAGTTCGGTTCCTTCAACAGCTTTATTAAGATTTGTTACATATGCATTATGGTGTTTGGTATGATGAATTTCCATTGTTGCTTTATCAATGTAAGGCTCCAGGGCATCATACGAGTAGGGAAGCTGGGGCAATTCAAATTTTGCCATGATATTTTCACTCCTTATATTATTTGAAAAATTCTTTATTTGACCTTCTATCTTAGAAAAAGCTGAAACAATTGGTATTGTTCCAAGTGCATAAATAAATTTTCTTCTCTGCATAATTATATCCTTATTTAAACGCCAAAAGATTCGCCACAACCACAAGTTTTGGTTGCGTTAGGATTATTAAAAACAAATCCCTTACCATTTAGTCCACTTGAGTAATCCAGTTGAGTGCCTGACAGATAAAAAAGACTTTTACCATCAATAAAAAGTTTTAAACCTTCATACTCAATTATGGTATCACCTTCTCTTGAAGCAGGATCAAATCCCAGCGAGTAAGTGAAACCAGAACATCCGCCACCCTTTACTCCAACTCTTAATCCAAAATCTGCGGGGATTTTATTCTCTTCCATTATTTTTTTTATTTCGGTTACCGCTTTTTCGGTGATTGTTATTTCTGCTTCCAATTGTGTGTTTGCCATCGATATCTCCTTAATAAATAAACTAAAATGAAAATGGGTCCCCTGGTTTTGATGTTACAAATTCAGGATAATTTACTTTCCAGGACTGCATACTTGTTTTTACAAAAATACCTTGCTTTTCATAATAATCAGATAAAAGTTTAGAAAGTTCCATTGCTTCATTAAAATTAATATCTATACCTTTTTTTTCTAAAAATCCTATCAAACCATACTGAAAATCTCTGCTAAAGAAATTGGAGTTATGAAATAATGGAAACTTAGCTTTTAAGTAATTCAGAAAAATCTGATTCTCATTTTTCAGACTCTCAAATAATTCGTTGATATTTTTTTTACTCATTTTTCCTCCCAAAAGGTTAAATTTTATAAATTAAATGATGTGAGATAATTTAGTTTCATAAAAGACTCTATCAATTTTTTTCTGAATCTCTACTAATGGGTCTTTAATTTTACAACAATCAAAATAACTGCATTCCTGTTTCGAAAAGGAATCACTGATACATTCTGTTATGCCATAGTTAGGTTCAACAGATTGAATCAATTCAATCAAAGATATTTCCGATGGGGATTTTTTAAGCGCGTATCCTCCTTTAGAACCCTGAAAAGAAACAACGATTTCCTTTTTCACCAGGTTTTGCAAAACTTTTGCAACCAGTTCGTAGGAAATTTTATAGCTTTCTGCAATTTCTTTTGCAGTTACGGACTGACCATGATTATTAAGTGCCATATACCTGGCAGCCATAAGTGCATATTCTGATTTTTTTGATAATTTAAGCATAAAAAATAAGACTAAAATAGTCCGGTATTAACTTACCAATTTTGATTTAGAATATCAAATTATAATCCGATAATTCTAAAATCCCAGAATCTGAATGGATGATTTAGCAAGATTTATCAATGGTGAAAAATAAACACCAAGGATTAAAACAGGTGCGATCAGTAAAATAATCACCACAAAATTAACCGGAGAGATTTGTATGTCGACTTTATTATCATTCCTAACTAAGAATAATGCTTTCAAAACTCTAACATAATAATAAAGCGATACCACGGTATTAAGAAGAGCGATTATTGCTACTGTTATCATATTAGCATCAACAAGCGCAATAAATAAATACAGCTTTGCTATAAACCCTGCGGTTGGTGGCAAACCGGTTAAAGAAATTAGAAAAATAGCAAGCGCAGTTCCAAGAAATGGTATTGAATAACCTAATCCTTTATAGTCATCAATGTTTTCAGAATTAATTTTATTTGCGATAAGCATCACTATAAAAAAAGCACCCAAATTCATAAACATATAAATAGCAAAGTAGATTAGTACTGCAGATAATCCCTGATCGGATAATACTGCAACACCAAGCATTATGTAACCGGCGTGTGCAATACTGGAATATGCAAGCATTCTTTTGAGATTATCCTGCCATAGTGCAGCAAAATTTCCAAATGTCATCGTAATGATGGAGAATAAGACTAATAACGTTTGCCAATCTAAATAATCAAATAAATCCCAGTAACCAGCTTTACTGAGGCTTTCCGAAAAAGTTATTTTTATAAATCTGACAAGCACGGCAAAACCGGCTGCTTTACTTGCTACAGATAAAAAGGCTGTTATTGAAATCGGAGCTCCTTCATAAACATCAGGTGTCCAGAAGTGAAATGGGACAATAGAAATTTTAAATCCAATCCCGACAAAAATCATTACAACTGCAATCAGGAAAGTTAAGTGCGTTGTGCTCGGTACACTTAAAATCGAATTAATTTCAAAAAGATTTGTGCTGCCCGTTATACCATATAGAATTGAAATGCCAAATAGCATTATTCCCGAAGATGTAGCACCATAGATAAGATACTTTAAAGATGCTTCTGAATTTCTGACGGAAGTTTTTACGAATCCGGCTAATACATATGATGATAACGATAGCAATTCAATTGAGAGATAAATCAGTATTAAATCATTTGCTGATACCAGCAAGAACATGCCGATGACCATCCCAAACAGAAGGGAGTAATATTCGCCATGCCTATCCGAACAAGATATTACTTCACTTGATGAAATCGAGAACAACACGACGAATAAAGTTGAGAATAAAATTACTAGTTTGAAGAAAAGTGAGTAATTATCAATTGAAAGAAAGGCAATACTTTCAGATATTGTAAAAGCACCCGAATTAGTTCCAAACCGCATAACAACAAATATTAAAGTAATGGCTAATCCGATTATTGAAATGATGGGTAAAACATTTTTTCGCTGATTAAATATCAGATCGAAAAGTATTAAAACTACCAGCGTGATTGAAAGAACAATTTCCGGATAGATTAACTGAATATTTTCTGTAAGGTTGTTAAGCATTTAGAAAATCACATGCAAAAATTTATTAAAAAGAATTTAATGAACTATAAAAAACCTGAGCATCAGCAATAAATTTAACCATAGCATTAACACTTGCATTCATCAAATTAAGCATGGGTGATGGATATACGCCTAAAAATATTACAATTGCTGAGAGTGGTGCTAACATGAAATATTCTCTCGTCATCAAATCGGGTAATTCTTTCCACTTATCATTCAATTGACCAAGATAAACTCTTTGCAGAGTCCACAGCATGTAGCCTGCGCCGAGTAAAATACCTAACGTTGAAATGACAGCGAGTATTCTTGTTGTACCTGAACCAAAGCCACCAAGAAAAACGAGTGCCTCTGATATAAAGCCGCTTAATCCGGGCAATCCGATAGCTGCAAAAAAGGCAACAGTAACAAATCCTGTATAAACTGGCATCTGTTTACCCAATCCACCAAATGCATCAAGATCACGAATGTGAGCACGATCGTAAATAACTCCAACAATCAAGAAGAGCATTGCTGTAATTGTTCCGTGATTAAACATTTGCAATATAGCTCCTGATATTCCCGTAGTATTTAGTGCAGCCATTCCAAGCATTACAAATCCCATATGAGATACAGATGAATACGCGATAAGCTTTTTAAAATCTTTCTGAGCCATTGCACACAAAGCACCATAAATGATGTTTATCATTCCAAACAATGCGATATACCAGCTTAACTGATAAGTCAATTCAGGAAATATTGGATAAGAAACTCTTAATATTCCGTAAGTACCCATTTTAAGTAAAACACCAGCAAGTATAACGCTTATTGCAGTCGGAGCTTCAACGTGTGCATCCGGTAGCCACGTATGAAAAGGGAACATTGGTATTTTAATCGCAAATCCAATAAACAATCCGACGAAGGCGATAAATCTTAAATTGTTTGGATTTAGGGGTGATAAAATTCCATTTGCAGTGTAGTTATTTGCATTCATCAACTCAAGCATATTAAATGTAAAGACTCTTGTTCCGTCTGCCAGAGTTTCCATTGAACTGAAGTACAATCCTATCATAACCAATAAAATGAATATACTTCCCAGCAAAGTATATAAGAAAAACTTTATTGCTGCATATTCTCTTCTTGGACCGCCCCAAATACCAATCAGAAAGTACATTGGAAGAAGCATCAATTCCCAGAAGATGTAAAAGAGGAAGAAATCAAGAGCGACAAATACGCCCATCATTCCGGTATCCAGTAGCAGGAACATTGCAAAGTAACCTTTTAAGGATTTATCAATATTCCAGGAAGAAATTGTAGCGATAAAAGTTACTATGGCTGTTAACAGAACAAGTGGTGTACTTAAACCATCAACACCAAGAAAATAATCTATTTTGATTTTTCCTATCCATGCAAAACCGGGAATCTCAATCCATCTGAATTTTTCGATGAACTGAAAAGATGCAGCATCATTAATTCCACCAGCAGAATAATTGTAATTCATTAACAGGATTACAGATAAAATTACCTGTAAACCGGTTACAACAAGAGTAGTAACTTTTATTGATAACTCCTGTTTTTTTGGCAAGAGTAAAACTACAATCATCCCAAGAATTGGAAGGAAGGTGAGAAACGATAATATTGGAAAATTATTCATTTTATGTTACCTGTTTTTCAAACTTTAAGCTCTAAATAAAAAAAGCAAAATTATAATCGAAAATAAAACTAGAACAATATAGGTTTGTACTTTACCCGTTTGCAATCTTCTGAAAATCAAACCAATAAATCCGCTTAAGTAAGCAGTAAGATTAACCAATCCATCAATTACAATTCTATCAAAGGCACCAATAAAGAATGCAAAGCGTCTTGTAATTTCTGCGGCAGTGTTCACAATTCCATCGATTATTTTCAGATCAAACCAACCAAGTGCTTTGCTTAAACCAATTGTCCCTCCGACAAATACTTTATTATAAAATTCATCAAAGTACCACTTGTTTAATGAAAAATTGTAAAGAGGTTTTATGGATTGAGATAATTTTGCTACATCAACTTTTTTCCACTGATAAAAAACGAATGCAGTAAGTATCCCGGCGAAAGCTACAAGTAAAGATAAAATCATTGCTGGATAATGAGCTGAGTGCACTGCTTCAGTATATTTTTCTGAAAACGTAATTTCGCCGTGTGAGGAATGAGTTTCAGTAACAGCCTGATGCATTTCTGATTTCATAAAATCAAAACGAGTTTCATTTGGTACCTGAACTACCGGTGCGTTTATCCATTTAGAATAGAACCAACCCTGATCAGCATTTATAGGATTTGGAGTGTACCAGAAGAAAACTGACAAACCGGCAAGTACAACCAGAGGCATAGCCATTACAAAGGGAGATTCGTGTGCATGTTCAAACTTATGATGATCTCTGGGTTCACCGTGAAATGTAATGATAATCAGTCTGAACATATAAAAAGCAGTGAGCAGTGCGACCAAAAATCCAACGATAGCAAATATCCAGTAACCTGTTAAAGATCCAAATGCATATGCACCTGCTAAAATTCCATCTTTGCTTAAAAAACCGGATGTTAAAGGTATGCCGGATATAGCGAGAGATGAAATTAAAAATGTTGCATATGTAAGTGGAAGCTTTTTCCTTAAGCCGCCCATATTTCTGATATCCTGTTCGTGATGCATAGCATGAATAACAGAACCGGATCCTAAAAATAAACAAGCTTTAAAGAATGCGTGTGTTACAAGATGAAAGAATGCAAATTTGTATGCACCGACTCCCAATGCCATTATCATATATCCAAGCTGTGATACAGTTGAATACGCTAAAACTTTTTTAATATCATTTTGAGTTAAAGCAATTGTTGCAGGAATAAAAGCGGATAACATTCCGATTATTGCAACAAACATCATTGCATCGGCAGTTAATAATCCAAATATTCTTATTGTAAGATAAACACCGGCAGCAACCATTGTAGCCGCATGAATTAAAGCGCTAACGGGTGTAGGACCTTCCATTGCATCGGGAAGCCAGACGTGTAATGGAAATTGAGCAGACTTTCCGATAGCACCCATAAACAAAAGTATTCCTGTTACTGATAACCAGAAATCAGAATTAAACGGAAGTATGCCTGATGAAATTGAAGCAAATATTTCTTCGAATGAAAATGTATTATAAGTAAAAAACAGAATAAGGATTCCGGCAAACATACCTATATCACCAATTCTGTTTACGATAAAAGCTTTCTTGCCTGCATCGGATGCTGATTTCTTTTCAAACCAGAAACCAATAAGTAAATAGGATGATAGTCCAACCAATTCCCAGAAAATGTACATCATCAGAATATTATGAGTGAGCACAATACCGTTCATGGAAAAGGTAAATAAGCCGAGATAAGCAAAATATCTGTTGTATCTTTCATCACCGCGCATATACGCGATTGAGAAATAATGAACCAGAGCGCTGATTAACGCAACGACGAAAAGCATTAAAACAGTAATGTTATCGAATAGAAATCCAAGCTTGATTACAAACGTATCGCTTAGTCTGAACCATTCAATTTCTGATATAAGTTTATCATCAATAAAATAATTCAATTTGCCAAACAATACCATTATTGAAGCAATCAATACAACAGTTATAATGAAAACTTCAATGAGGTAAATAGATTTTATTTTTTTACCCAGTAATAGTGTTACAACAAAACCCAGTAGTGGTAAAAATAAAATGGCTAATGAAATATTTACTAAAGAAACTTCTGTCATTTATTTCAATCTTTCAAAGTATCAACTTCATCAACATTAACGGTAGATAAAGTTTTGTAAATGTTTAAAACTATGGCTAAAGCGATTGCAGCTTCAGCTGCAGCCAGTACAATTACAAAAAGAGCAATTAAGTGTCCCTGCAATCCAAAATTTCCGAATCTTGAAAACGCAATAAAATTTATGTTGGCAGCATTCAATATCAATTCAACTCCCATCAAAACCATAATAGCATTTTTGCGGGTAACGATAGCATAAATGCCCATTGCAAATAAAAGCGTGCTTACAATTAAAAAATGTGTTAATCCAACTTCCATAATTACCTTCTTGCAACAGATGCTGCACCTATAAGTGCTATAAGCAAAATGATTCCTAATAATTCAAAAATTAAAACGTATTCAGTTAGCAATAATGTACCCAATGCGCCGGTTGTTGGTACGGGTGCTTCAACAGGAAAAGTTTTCCAGTTAGAATCAATCATAACCGCCAGCAAAGCACCTCCAAGCAAACCAACGCCAATTGATGCAGGCAGGATGTTTATTGTTCCGGTCTTTATTTCAACCTGGGTAATTTTATTTGTTAACATTACACCAAAAAGCAAAAGGATTAAAATTCCACCAACGTAAACAATCAGTTGAACAACAGCCACAAAATCAGCTCCGAGTAATACATAAATACCTGCTACTCCAAAAAATGTAAACAGCAGGAAGAAAGCAGAGTAAACAATATTCCTGTTTGTTACAACAAAAAATGCTGATATAATTGTAACAGCGGCAAATAGATAAAATATTAAATCGTAAACATTCACTTTTACTTTTCCTCTGTCTGATCTTTTTTAACTTCAGTTTTTGGCGCTTGTGCGGCTTTCAATTTTTCTGCTTCTTTTTCGGCTGTGAATTTTGCAAAGTTATCTCTTTTTTCCTGTCGTTCTTCAGGAGTAAGAGTCGAAAAGTCATAAATCAAATTTTCTCTCTGAAATTCGGAAAACTCATAAACATCTGTCATATAAATGCATTCAGTAGGGCAGGGAAACACACACAACTGACAATAACAACACTTTGCAAAATCGATAGTGAAAGTGGGTACCCATAAAGCTTTCTTTTTTCCATTAGATGTTTTACCAAGATCTTCACCCGGCAAAGATTTTACAGTTTCAATCTCAATACAACTAACCGGGCAGGCACGTGAGCATTGATCGCAGCCAATGCAATCGTCCATATTAACATAAAGTCTGTTTCTCTCTCTTTCAGGAAGTTCTGGTCTTACAGTTGGATATTGAATTGTTACTGAAGGAGTAAACAGATGCTTGAAAGTAATTTTCATTCCAATGAAAATTGTAGAAAGTGCAGTAAAAATATTTCCGAAATATTCTTTCATTATAAAAGAGTAATCATTCCTATTATTATTAAATTAACAAATGTGATCGGTATAAGATACTTCCAGCTTGTTGTCATTAGCTGATCAACTCTTAATCTTGGAAGAGTCCATCTTAACCACATCTGAACGAAAACGAAAAACATTCCTTTTGCTGTAAACCAGAAAAATTGTTCAATAGGAATAAGCCAGGGTGTGTTAAACAGGTTTCCTAAATATCCTATTGGTGACTGATATCCGCCGAGAAAAATTGCAACTACAATTGCTGAAACTGCAAACATATTTGCATATTCAGCAAGGAAAAACATTGCGAATTTCATTCCTGAGTATTCTGTGTGATACCCTGAGACAAGCTCTGATTCTGCTTCAGGAATATCAAAAGGAGTTCTGTTAACTTCTGCAAGTGTTGAAATGTAGATTACAAGAAAACCGATTACCATAAAGGGTATAAGTAAAAATTTGGTAATGCTCGTTCCCGGTCCACCAAAAATCATCCAGTTCCAGATGTAACCCGTTTGTATCTGGCTTAATGTTTGAAGGCTCATTGTTTCAGTAACCATTACAACACTTAGGATAACGAGAATCGTTGGAATTTCATAACTTACAATCTGGGCAACTGATCTCATTGAGCCAAGGAGTGAGTATTTATTATTTGATGCCCATCCAGCCATTAAAATACCTGCAACTGATAATCCGGTTACAGCAACTATATAGAAAATTCCTAAATCGAGTTCAGAGCCGATAAACATACTGCTGAAGGGTATTACTGCAAAGGCAGCATAAGATCCTGTAAACACTACCACTGGTGCAACATTAAACAGCAACTTATCATTATCTTTAGCAACGATATCTTCTTTTTGTATCAGCTTGATAATGTCAGCGATTGTTTGCTTCCAGCCATGCCAGCCAACTCTCATTGGTCCAAGTCTATCCTGCATATGTGCAGAAACTTTTCTTTCGAGATAAACAGCAAAGAGTGCGAATGGAAGTATGAATAAAAATAATGGCATAAGGCTTATAATTAAGCCAGAAATTATTTCGCTGCCGGTAATATTGAAAAAGAAATCGTACATATTATCTATCAATCTCTCCTAAAACTATATCAATACTTCCTAAAATGGCTACAACATCGGCAACCATATATCCTTTGCATAATTCATTAAGGACCTGAAGTGTTACAAAAGATGGTGCTCTTACTTTTACACGATATGGACTTGTTGATCCATCGCTAATAATAAAATATCCTAACTCACCGCGTGGATTTTCAACTCTTCCGTAAACGTGCCCAACTACAGGTTTAATTCTTTTGGGAATTGCAGATGTTACATCTCCATCCGGAAGCTGGTCTAAAGCCTGCTCAATTATTTTACAGCTTTCTTCCATTTCCAGAACTCGCACATAATATCTGTCCCAGCTATCACCAACAGTTCCGTTTCGTCCGTCCCCAACGGGAATTTCAAAATCAAATTTATGGTAAACTGAATACGGATCATCTTTTCTGATATCCCATTTGAGCCCTGATCCCCTTAAGTTTGGTCCACTTACACCATAATTGATTGCAGTTTCGATAGGAAGAATTCCAACATTAGCAGTTCGATCAATAAATATTCTGTTGTGTGTTAAGAGATCATTAATCTCTTTTAAATTTGGTCTGAATTCTTTGATAAACTCGCGGGTTTTTCTAACAAAATCAGGATGAATATCGTGCGATAATCCACCAACCCATATATAATTATAAAGTAATCTTGCACCACAGGTTATTTCAAAAAGATGAAGTATTTTTTCACGATCCCTGAAGCAGTATAGAAAAGGAGTAAATGCACCAATATCTGCGCCGTAAGTTCCTAAAGCAACCAGGTGAGATGCAATTCGCTGAAGTTCAGCCATTATTACTCTTATATAATCAACTCTTGGTGGAACTTCTATCCCAAGAAGTTTTTCCATAGCAACAGCATAACCAAATTCATTTCCCATCGAAGCAAGATAGTCCATACGATCTGTATAAGGAACTACCTGAGGATAAGTCATTGCTTCACAATGTTTTTCAAAGCACCTGTGCAAGTAACCAATATGCGGAATAACATTGGTTACTATTTCACCTTCAAGAGTAAGTTCGAGTCTCAGCACTCCATGTGTAGATGGGTGCTGCGGACCCATATTTAATACCATTTCTTCGGTTCGAACTGCCATAAACTAACTAATAAGGTACTTTCATTCCTTGATAAAATTCAGGATTCTGATAATCCTTCCTTAATGGATAACCTGCCTCCCAATCATAGGGCATTAAGATTCTTCTAAGATCAGGATGATTAAGAAAAATGATTCCAAACATATCGTATGCTTCACGCTCATGCCAGTTTGCACATTGCCATATTTCAACCACTGATGATACTTCAGGATGATCTCTATCTGTAGAAACTTTTAATAATATTTTATGGCGAAGTGTAGTTGATTCCAGATGATAATAAACACTTAAAGTACCGCCTTGCATCACTTCATTACCAGATTCATCTTTTATTTTATTTCCGTTAAAATCATCTACACCGGAAAGATTAACCAGTGAATCAAATTTTAACTCTGCATCACTGAACAAAAATTTACAAACTTTATCAATCTCTAAAGGGTTAACAATAATTATCGGTTCTGTTGGTTGATCCGACTTTAATTCAATTACATAATCAGGAAATTTATCCTTTAAGATTTGAAATATTTCTTCTGCTTTTTTCATAAAGGTTTTTTGATCATACTTTCATTTCTAATTTTTTCCTGAAGCTTTAGCAAACCTTCCAATAAAGCTTCCGGTCTTGGAGGGCATCCGGGCACATAAACATCAACCGGAATAACTCTATCAACTCCTTTTAATACATGGTATCCGTGTTCCCAATAAGGTCCGCCACAGTTAGCGCAGCTGCCCATTGAAATAACATACTTTGGTTCGGGCATTTGCTCATACAATCTTTTAATACGTGTAGCCATTTTAAGTGTAACTGTTCCGGATATGATAATAACATCAGCTTGTCTGGGTGAAGGGCGGGGAATTACACCGAATCTGTCAAAATCATAATGTGAGGCAGAAGTTGCCATCATTTCTATAGCGCAGCAGGCTAATCCAAAGCTTACTTGCCAAAGAGATGATAACCTTGCCCAGTTTAACAGATCTTCTGTTGTGGTTAAAACAATATTTCCATCCGTAAATTCTTTATCCAGAAGACCCATTAACTAACCTTAACCGATTCTTGTTGAGCAAGTGCTGAATTTAATTTTTTTTTGATTACAGGAGGAGCAACTTTTGGTTTTTCCCACTCGAGATCACCTTTACGCCATTCGTAAGCCATTCCGATACCGAGCAGAATTAAAAAGACCAGACCGATTGCAAATCCAATAAAGCCATAATCTTTATAAACCAAAGCCCAGGGAATAAGCATTACAACTTCAACATCAAAAATTAAAAAAATGAGTGCAACTACATAAAATCTTATGTTGAATTTAATCCAGGGAGTTCCTTCAGGGTTTTCACCACATTCATAGGTTTTTAATTTTTCTGTTGTAGGGCGGGCAGGTCTGATAAGTTTTGCGAAATAGACAATGAAAACGACAAATAGAATTGCAGTTAAAATGAATATGAAAACTTTTCCGAAATCTGTGAGCATTATTTTTAAAAAATTTTGAACCAAAATTACCACTGCATTTGTGGAATGTCAAGAATTATTAAATAAAAACATTTGTGATTGATTTTGATCTAATAAATTTTAAAGACTAATTTGGATAAGAGGAAAAAGAATTAAACAGGAAAATTTTTTATCCTACTTTCATATGCGATAGTTTTTTTGTTCTTATTAATAAGGGAGAGATAATGAAGACAATTACTCATCAACAATATTTAAACTTAAAAAGCAAATTCAGAGTTTTACTGTTTGCTTTTGTAATGATCATATTTGGTTTTTCAACCAATATATACCCACATAGCGCTGAATTCAGAATGGTTGTTCGTTTTGGTAATGGTCCGATGCAAGTTGCAACAATTAATCTATATTCTTTAAAATCTTACTTAATGTATTCAGGTAGTTCTCAAAGTACAGTGAGAGGTGAAATTTTAAACAATGTTGATACAGTAAATTTTGTTGCTGATGTTACAGATGGACCTTCTTTTTTAGATGATCCTGATATGGAACCAGTTGAGCCAAGTACATATTTATTAAGAATTTCGAATAAATATTGTATACTATATATACCAACCTTTAATTCGAATTATAATGCTGATTTTGTTTTAAAATTCGACGGTTATGTTTTTACAAGATTAGATAATCCCACAATAGGAAGACAAATTACTATTTCTCCCACCTATACATGGACAGGTTATGATGTAATAGTAAAAAACAGTTTTAATGTTGAAGGCACAATGTTGCTTGATGGTTCAAACTTTACCATCCCTGCGGGTGGTAGAACCTTTAATTGGGAACAGAGTTCTTTCCCCCATGTTCTTAGTGCTATCGACCAAAAACCTACAACTTTTAATTTTTGGCAAAGGTTTACTGACTGGTCGACAGGTTCAGCAAATCGTACAATTTCTATTTCGGCTGGTGATGGTATTTATCAGGCAAATTTCCGTAATGAATACAATATAACATTTCAAAATAGCTTTTCTGGTGCATCCGGCGGAATAATTAGCGTTAACGGGCAGCAGGTTAATGCACCTTATAACACAACTGCATTGCAATATACAGGTGTTAATGCCATCGCCCTTTATAATAACATCAATGGCATTTCTTACAGCTTTACACAATGGAACGATGGAATTAGCATGGCAAGTCGGCATTTTTATCCAACGGATCACACAACATATACAGCCTACTATGTTGGAAGACCAAATAATCAGTACAGAAACCTTCACTTTTTAGCATCAGATCCAAACGCTCCCATCACTTTATTATGGAATGATCATCCCAATACAAATGTTACACAATATCAGATTTGGCGGAAATCCAAATACAAGAAACAGGCAACAAGTCAACCTATTTTACTAGGTACAGTAAACAGAGGAACAACTTCATTTATTGATTACGATTTTGCAGGGACTACGTCAGGTTTTACTGACTGGGTATTATGGTATGATGTTAAAGCATATTTTCAACCTGACAATACTTATTCATTAGATGATTTTGTTCAGGTATTTTCTGATGGACTGCTTCCAAAGATTTCCGGTAATAATTCTGAAATAATTACTGAAAACAAAATTGATAACTATCCAAACCCATTTAATCCTGCAACAGTAATCAGCTATCAATTAGTTAATTCGGGTTATGTTTCATTAAAGATTTATGATATAATTGGAAACGAGATAGCAGTACTCGTGGATGAAATAAAAAGCAGCGGTATACATCAGGTTTATTTTAATGCTAATGGTTTATCCAGCGGTATCTATATTTATAGAATAATTGCCAACGGATATTCTGAATCTAAAAAAATGATATTAAGTAAATAGTAGGGGAAAGAGATGTTTGACAAAGTAATATTTTTAATTATCTCTGTTCTATTTCCTACAATTATCAGCTGTTCGGATAATACAATAGATATAAAACCCCCAAAAGACCCCAGAACTTATAGCTGGAAAGCAGATACAATTTCATTCCCGGGTTTTTTTCAAACGATAGTATATGATATGTGGGGTAGCTCACCAAAAGATGTTTATGCTGTTGGACACGCAAGTGATAATGATGGCGTAATGTGGCATTTTGACGGCAATACTTGGAAAGATGTGGTTTTAAGTAAATTAAAAGGGGGTCAAATAGAAGGAACAATAGATTTGAGGTCTGTATACGGATTCAGTGCTACAGATATATATGCAGTGGGTTCAAGAATAATCGGCTATAATCCAAATCCGCCCCCTACATTTGAGAGTTCACAATTAATAATACACTATGATGGTACAGCCTGGAGAGAAATTAGTGTGATAAATGGCGGGTCTCTTAGGGATATTCAGGGTTCATCATCCAATAACATAATGGCGGGGGGTAGATAT
>FWPV01007767.1_pt1 | contig 19225 bp, 35 predicted proteins | sample 2228371 | NCBI WGS metagenome assembly FWPV01 (sample SAMEA103939776, study PRJEB20133) | metagenome
CGATAGCGATGGAAAAGGAAGTGAGGTTTGCAATAAGAGAAGGCGGAAGGACAGTTGGTGCCGGTGTTGTTACACAGATTATAGAGTAAAATATAGATTGTATATTTTGAATGACGAAGGGAGAAATATATGGAGTTAGAAACACAAAAAATAAGGATAAGATTAAAAGCATATGACCATAAATTACTGGATAAGTCAGTAAGCGATATTATCAGGAAGGTCAAAGAGACAGGAGCAAGAATATCGGGTCCAATACCTCTTCCAACGCGAATTCATAAATATACTATACAGAGGTCAGTTCATATTGATAAAAAATCACGGGAACAATTTGAAATGAGGATACATAAAAGACTTATTGATATACTTGAGCCAAATCCTGAAACAGTTGAAAAATTAAAGAACCTGGACTTGCCTGCAGGCATAGATGTTGAAATAAAATTATAAATGGAGGAGTAATTTGTTATCTACAATTATTGGAAAAAAAAGAGGAATGACACAGATTTTTAATTCAAATGGTGATGCAGTCCCTGTTACAATTGTCGAATTTGAGGATGCCGTGGTTGTTGATAAAAAAACACAGGAAAGAGATGGATATAACGCAATAAAAATAGGTATATTTGATGCAGATAAACCTAAAAATATTCCCAAACCAATAAAAGGTATTTTTAAAAATGAAAAAAAAGGTATTGATTTGCCATTTAAAAAAGTTTTAAAAGAAATTCGTGTTGACAAAACTGACATTGATAAATTTAATATAGGCGATAAAATTACTTTTGCTGATGTTTTTAAAGACGGAGATTATATTGATGTGTCGGGTATTTCAAAAGGGAAAGGCAATCAGGGAGTTATGAAAAGGCATAATTTTTCAGGCGGAGTAGGTTCCCATGGCGGGATGTCTCATAGAAGACCTGGTTCTATAGGTTCAAATACATTTCCTGCCCATGTTTGGAAAGGTAAAAGAATGGCGGGTAGAATGGGTAATGAGTTAATAACTATACAGAATTTAGTAGTTGAAAAATTCAATTTTGAAAACAAATTTATACTTGTCCGTGGCGCTTTGCCGGGGGCAAATGGTTCTATAGTTGTTATAAAAAAGGCAGTAAAAAAATCAAAAATAAATAAAACAAGGAGTTAGGATTAATGATTGTTGATATCTATAATAAAGAAAAACAGAAAACCGGTGAGATTCAGATTGATGATAAAGTATTTGATAACAAGATAAAAGATGATTTGATACATAATATTATTCTTGCGTATCAAAATAATATTCATATAAATTCAGCAAATACGCTGACAAGGGATGAAGTATCTGGTGGTGGAAGAAAACCATGGAGGCAAAAACATACAGGCCGTGCAAGGCATGGTTCTATTCGTTCGCCTATATGGAAAGGTGGCGGTGTTGTTTTTGGTCCGAGGGCAGTTAAAAAAAGACTGGCAATCAATAAAAAAGATTCAAAAAAAGTATTGAAAGCATTATTTTCAAAGAAATTAAAAGACAATAATATATTAATACTTGATAATTTTGAAATTTCACAACCAAAAACCAAAGAAATAACTAAAATTTTAAAAAATCTGGATTTGATGGAAAAAAAAGTATTGGTGGTAATTGATAAAAAGGATGATAAATTTTATAAAGCTGGAAGAAACATAAAAAATTTAAAAATTTTAATGGCAAAAGATATAAATGGGTATGAATTTCTGGTAAACGATAAATTTTTATTTTCAAAGGATTCAATACAGGAAATTTTAAGGAGAATCAACTGATGGATACTTTAAATATTATTAAGAGACCTTTTTTAACTGAAAAATCCGGGCTTTTAAAAGAAAAAGGAAATTTTTATTTGTTTGAAGTGGATAAAAATTCTTCCAAGAAGATGATAAAAAAGGCTGTGGAAGAAATTTTTAAGGTACATGTTGTAAGTGTCAATACTGTGACAATGCCTGGTAAGACAAAAAGGTTTGGTAGGGCAATTTCAAAAGCACAGAGATTCAAAAAAGCGGTTGTAAAATTAAGAGAAGGCGAAAAAATAGAAATAGTAGAAGGAGTATAAAATATGGCTTTAAAAGAATTCAGACCAATAACACCGGGTAGAAGATTTATGGTTGTCGACACCAAGGACGATATTACAAGAGAATCGCCTGAAAAATCATTGACAGTTGGATTAAAGAAGAAATCCGGTAGAAATGTATATGGAAGGATAACATCTCGATTCAGAGGCGGTGGCCATAAGCGGCTTTACAGGATTATTGATTTTAAAAGAGATAAATTTAATGTTCCTGCTATGGTGGAGTCAATTGAATACGATCCTAATAGATCCAGCAGAATTGCATTATTAAAATATAAAGATGGCGAAAAAAGGTATATTATTGCACCTTTAGGTTTAAATGTGGGCGATGTTGTGATAAGTTCTGAAGATGCAGAAGTAAAAATAGGAAATAGTTTGATGTTAAAAAATATACCTGTTGGCACACTTGTGCATAATGTTGAGATAATACCTGGAACGGGCGGGAAGATTGCAAGAGGTGCAGGTTCGTTCGTGCAGATTATGGGAAAAGAAAAAGATTTTGTGGTGGTTAAGATGCCTTCCGGTGAATTACGTATGATAAATGCAAAATGTAGAGCTACAGTGGGTCAGGTTGGAAATCTTGATAACGAAAATATAGTTATCGGTAAAGCGGGTAGAACCAGATGGTTTGGTAGAAAACCACGTAACAGGTCAATGGCTATGAATCCTGTTGATCATCCAATGGGCGGAGGAGAAGGCAGGTCAAAGAGTGGCAAACACCCACAATCCCCGACAGGAGTAATAGCAAAAGGATTCAAGACCAGGGATAAAAAGAAATTCTCAAATAAATATATAATAAGCAGGCGTAATACAAAAGGAGGAATAGTATAATGAGCAGGTCTTTAAAAAAAGGTCCTTTTGTTGATGAAAAACTGTTTAAAAAAGTTATGAAAATGACTGAAACCGGTGAAAAGAAGATAATAAAAACATGGGCAAGAAGAAGTACAATAACTCCGGAAATGGTAGGATATACTTTTGCTGTTCACAATGGAAAAAAATTTATACCTGTATATGTAACTGAAATTATGGTAGGACATAAACTTGGTGAATTTGCACCAACCAGAATTTTTAAAGGACATGGAGAAGCAAGAAAAGAATCCACTGAGAAGACATAATATTTAAAAGGAGTATGTAAATGGAAGCAAAGGCAATTGCAAGATATGTAAGAGTAACACCAAGAAAGACACGTCTTGTTGCAGAAGCAGTAAAAAAGATGAGTGTTTCTGACGCGGTAACAAAATTGAAATTTATTAAAAAATCTGCTGCACCACATTTATTAAAAGTTTTAAAGTCTGCGGTGGCGAATGCAACCAGGAATTTTGGTGTTGATGCGGATAAATTAAGTATAAAAACCATAAAAATAGACCATGGACCAACGTTAAAATATGCCAAAAGGTACATTCCCAGGGCTATGGGCAGGGCATCTTTGATACACAAAAGAACCTGCCATATAACAGTTGTAGTAACTGATAATAATTAATTAAAAGGAGACAAAAGCAAATGGGTCAGAAAGTTCATCCCGAAGGGCTTCGTTTAGGAATAACAAAGGACTGGAAATCAAAATGGGTTGCAAAAAAGAACTTTAAGGATATTCTTTTAGAAGATTATAAGATGAGGAATTTTATAAAAGACAGATTATACAATGCAGGCATATCAAAGATAGAAATTGAACGCGCTGGAAACAAAGCGATAGTAAAAATTTACACTGCAAAACCTGGCATGATTATAGGGAAAAAAGGCATAGAAGTTGAAGAAATCAGAAAGGAACTGGAAAAAATGACGGGCAAGCAAATATTAATTGAGCCAAGAGAGGTTCAGAAACCAGAAATTGAAGCTCAACTGATAGCTGAAAATATAGCACAACAGATTGAAAAGCGTGTATCATACAGGCGCGCAATGAAAAAAGCGATTCAGACGGCAATGTCTGCGGAGGCAGGTGCACAGGGGATAAAGGTTTGTGTTTCAGGTAGATTGCAGGGTGCTGAAATAGCAAGGACGGAATGGTATGTGGAAGGCAGAGTTCCATTACAAACATTACGGGCAGATATTGATTTTGGTTTTGCTATTGCCAGAACTACATATGGGACAATAGGTGTGAAAGTATGGGTTTTTAAAGGTGAAAAAATTTAATATGAAAGAAATGTTGGAGGATAAAATATTATGTTAATGCCGGCAAGAGTTAAATTCAGAAAACAACAGAGAGGAAGAATGAAAGGAATTGCAACCAGCGCAAACAGGGTTAATTTTGGAGAATATGGATTAAAGGCACTGGAGCCTGCATGGATTACAGCAAGGCAGATTGAAGCTGTTCGTGTTGGTATAAATAGACATTTGAAAAAAGGCGGAAAAATGTGGGTGCGTATTTTTCCTGATAAGCCGGTAACCAAAAAACCTGCTGAAACGAGAATGGGAAAAGGCAAAGGCATGCCTGAATCATGGGTTGCAGTAGTAAAACCAGGAAAAATAATGTTTGAATTAGAAGGCGTAAGTAAAGAAACAGCGGCAGATGCATTCAGAACAGCAAGTGCAAAACTACCGATAAAGACTAAACTTGTAGTCAGACATCAATTTTAAATGGAGATAAAAATGAAACCACATGAAATAAGGGATATGACAATACCGGAGATTGAAAGAAAAATAAAAGAAAGCAGGGAAACACTTTTTAAATTAAACATGAAATTATCTACAAAACAGATTGAAAATACTTCACAGATAAGAGTAATAAAACGGGATATTGCCAGATTAATAACGATTTTAAAGGAGAAAAAAATCAAGGAGGCAGTTAAAGGATGAGTGAGAATAATAGAAAAACATTAGTCGGCAAGGTAATAAGCGACAAAATGAATAAAACTGTAAAGGTTATCATTATAAGAAGAGTAAAACATCCGCTTGTTAAAAAGTATATAAATAAAACAACAAAAATTCTCGCTCATAATGAAGATAACAAGGCAAGGATGGGAGATGTGGTTAAAATAAAAGAAGTCAGGCCAATAAGTGCAAGAAAAAGATGGCTTGTTGTTGAAGTTATAAAAAAAGCAGGAGAACAGATACAAACAATTTTAGATAACGGGAGTGAAGCTTATGATACAGGCACAAACAAAACTTGAAGTCGCTGATAATTCAGGTGCGAAACAGATTATGGTAGTTAAAATTTTAGGTGGCACGAAGGCGAGGTATGCTACAATAGGCGATGTTTTTGTTGCCTCTGTAAAAGAAGCTATTCCGGGAGCACAGATAAAGAAAAAAGATGTGGTCAGGGCAGTCCTTGTGCGTTCCAGAAAAGAGATAAGAAGAAAAGATGGCTCTTATGTCCGGTTTGATTCAAATGCAGCGGTGATTATTGATGATGAATTAAATCCAAAGGGAACAAGGATATTTGGGCCTGTTGCAAGGGAACTTCGTGAGAAGAATTTTTTAAAGATTATTTCTCTTGCACCGGAAGTGGTTTAGGAGGACTTTGATGAAAATAAAGAAAAACGACATAGTAACAGTGATAAGTGGTAAAGATAAGGGAAAAAGCGGTAAAGTTTTAAAGGTGTTTCCGAAACAACAAACCCTGATAGTAGAAAAGATAAATTTTATAAAAAGGCATACAAGACCTACAAAAAAAGTACAGCAGGGTGGCATTCTTCAGAAAGAAGCGCCTATACATATATCCAAAGTCATGTTGATATGCAATAAATGCGGAAAAAAAACGAAAGTTAAAATAGAAAGACATTCTGGTAAATCAATTAGAATTTGCAAAAAATGCAAAGAAATGCTTGATGTGAAATAATTGATAAGTGGAGGAAAAGATGGCGCGTTTGAAAGAAACTTATAAGTCAAAGATAATAAATAAATTAATGAAGGAATTAAATTATAAAAATATTAATCAAGTGCCGAAATTAATTAAAATAGTTATTAATATGGGTGTGGGTGAAGCAACACAGAATATTAAAGTGCTTGACCAGGCTGTTGAAGACTTGGCTGCAATAACAGGACAAAAGCCTGTAATAACCAGGTCTAAAAAATCGATATCAAATTTTAAATTGAGAGGTAATATACCTATTGGATGTAAGGTGACATTACGCGGAGAAAGAATGTATGAATTTCTGGATAGACTTATTTCTATAGCACTACCAAGGGTCAGGGACTTTAATGGAGTGCCGAGGGATTCATTTGACGGCAGAGGAAATTATACACTTGGTATAAAAGAACATATTATTTTTCCAGAAGTAAAATACGATAAAGTAATTCAGATGCTTGGAATGGATATCAGTTTTATTACTTCTGCCAGAACAGATAAAGAGGCAATGGCTCTTTTAGAGAGTTTTGGCATGCCATTTAGAAAAAAGTAAATTTTAAGGATAAAGTACGGAGGTTAAAGTGACAAGAACTTGCCTTATGAATAAAGCAAAAAGGAAACCAAAGTTTAAAGTAAGACAAAAAAACAGATGTTCCATATGCGGAAGACCGCGTGCTTATATGAGAGTTTTTGGAATTTGCAGAATTTGTTTCAGGAAGCTCGCTTATAACGGAGAGATTCCTGGTATAAGAAAATCAAGCTGGTGAATTAATCAAGGAGGAAAAATGGATCCTATTGCAGATATGCTTACGAGAATAAAAAATGGAAATATGCGGTATAAGGATTTTGTTGATGTCCCCTCTTCAAAGATGAAACAAAATATTGTGAAACTTTTAAAGGACGAAGGTTTTATAAAAGGTTACAGATATGTAGAAGATAATAAACAGGGTATTATAAGGATATATTTAAAGTATGGTCAGGCAAAGGAAAGAGCAATAAATGGAATAAAGCGTGTAAGTAAATCATCAAGAAGAATATATATAAAATCCAAAAAAATACAGAAATTTAAAGATGTTGTTGGTTTAACTGTTATAAGTACGCCTAAAGGAATAATGACCGGAGAAAAGGCAAGGGAATTAAATTTAGGCGGCGAGATAATTTTTCAGATATGGTAAAAAGGAGTATATGATATGTCACGAATAGGCAAACTACCAATAAAGATTCCAGATGGAGTTAAAATAAATATAGATACAGATAAAATAAAAATAGAAGGGCCAAAAGGCAAAGCAGAACATATTAAAAATCCAGATTTTAATTATGAATTTGATAATAAAGAATTAAAAATAACAATGAAAAATAAAGATGATAAAATATTAAAAATGGTTTATGGAATGGAAAGGTCTATATTGAATAGCAGGATAAAAGGAGTTGTTGAAGAATACACGAAAGTTCTTTTATTAAAAGGTATAGGCTACAAGGTACAATTGCAGGGTAATGTTTTAAGTTTGACAGTTGGATTTACACATCCTGTTACATATAAATTACCAGATAATGTGCATGCAACGATAGATAGTTCAACGAAAATATTTAAAATAATTTTAAAGAGTTGTGATAAAGATAGTGTTGGCAGGACAGCCGCTGAAATTAGAAGAATCAAACCACCGGAACCCTATCAGGGTAAAGGTATAATGTATGAAAACGAAAGAGTGAGAAGGAAAGTAGGTAAAGCAGCGGCAGCAACCGGAGCCGCAGGCGGAGCAGGAGCGAAATAATAATTTGTGGGCTAAAATACATGGTTTGATAATTTACGATTATGGATATTCTCATTTATGCAGGAGGAATTAATTAAATGAAATTACGCAAAAGAACTGATAAGAAAAGATTAATGAAAGACATAAGGCATAAAAGGATACGTAAAAAAATATTCGGCACAGCAGAAAAGCCAAGGCTTAGTATTTTTAAAGGAAGCAAAACACTTTTTGCACAGGTTATAGATGATATTTCATCTAAAACATTAATAGGTATTGCCACTAATTCAAAGGATTTAAAAGCACAGGTAAAGGGACCTAATGTTGATGGTGCGAAAAAACTTGGAAAAATAATCGCAGAAAAATGCAAGGAAAAAGGTATAAAAGAGGTTGTATTTGATAGAGGTGGCTTTAAATATCATGGCGTTATTAAATCGTTTGCAGATAGTATTAGAGAAAATGGAGTGAAAATATAAATGATAATTTTATAAGGTCAGGAGGATAATTTGAAACAAAGAATTGATTGGACAAAACTCGCCGATTTAAAAGAATCAATAGTAAGTATAAATAGAGTGGCTAAAGTTGTGAAAGGAGGAAAAAGATTCAAATTCAGTGCTTTAGCGATTGTAGGTGATGGACATGGCTGTGTTGGATATGGGCTAGGTAAGGCAAGGGAAGTTCCGGAGGCGATTAGAAAAGCAGTGAACAGAGCGAAAAAAAATCTTATAAAAATACCATTAAAGAATACTACAATACCTTACGAAGTTACAGGTGTATATGGAGCTGCAAAAGTGATGCTTAAACCTGCATCCACAGGAACAGGTGTTATTGCCTGTGGTACTGTTAGAGCCATTGTTGAATCTGCAGGTATACATGATATTTTAACAAAAATTATAAGTAGGACAACTAATCCCTTTAATGTTGTTTATGCAACATTTAATGGGCTGGAACAACTTGAAGAACCGGAAAAAATTCTGGAATTCAGGAGGGGTAGCAAATAAAATGTCAAAAATAAAAGTTAAATTGATAAAAGGGCTTGCCGGGAAAATAGATAAGAATAAAAAGATAATAAAGGCACTTGGATTAAAAAAGATTGGAGATGTAAAAATATTTGAAAAGAATGATGCAATTATGGGTATGATAAAAAAGGTTTCTTTTATGCTGGAAATCAACGAAATGAAATAACGGAGGAATTTAAATGTTTGAAGATTTAAAGATAAATAAGAAAAAAAGAAAAAAAAGGGTTAGAATCGGTAGAGGCCGGGGTAGCGGTTTAGGAAAAACAGCTGGCCGTGGAAATAAAGGTCAGAAATCAAGGAGCGGTGCAGGAAAACCGCCATGGTTTGAAGGCGGACAACAAATTTATGTAAGAAGAGTGCCAAAAACTGGTTTTAAAAACCCTTTTAAAGAAGAGATTCAGATAATAAATATAGGATTTTTAAATCAAAAGTTTGACAGCGGTTCTGTAATTGACAAAAATATTTTATTTGAAAAGGGATATATTAAAGATAAAGAAAAAAAAGTTAAGGTTTTAGGTGATGGAGAGTTAACAAAATCTTTTACAATAAAAGCCGAAAAATTTTCTAAAAATGCCATTGAAAAAATACAACAGGCGGGCGGAAAGGTAGAAGTGATATAATGGATCAGTTATTAAATATTTTTAAAATACCAGAATTAAGAAGACGCATACTTTTTTTGCTTGGTATGTTGTTTATTTTTCGTTTAGGCGCCCATGTGCCAACTCCAGGTGTTAATGCCCATGTTATGAATATGCTTGTTTCTCAACAGGCAGGAGGGTTTCTTGGTTTTTTTGATCTGTTTTCAGGCGGTGCCTTAGGTCAGTTTGCCATTTTTTCACTCGGTATAATGCCATACATTTCTGCTTCAATTATTTTACAATTATTAACTGCAGTTATTCCACAACTTGAAGCATTATCAAAAGAAGGCGATGCAGGAAGAAAAAAAATAACACAATATACAAGGTATTTAACGGTAGGTATTTGTATGATACAGGCAACTGCTGTAACATTCTGGTTAAAAACAGTTAATGTAGGTGGCGTTGCGCTCGTACCAAATTATAATATTATGTTTATAATCACAACTGTTATGACTTTAACTGCAGGGACAATTTTTTTAATGTGGCTTGGTGAACAGATGACTGAATACGGAATAGGTAATGGTATGTCTATGCTCATCCTTGCGGGTATTATAGCAAGAATCCCAAGTCAGATAGGAAGAATGCTTGGACTCATGCAGGGTGGGACACTTTCATTATTTCAGGTGTTATTTTTTATTGCAGTTATGATTCTATTAACAGCCGTGGCAGTAGTGTCCCAGCAATCATACAGGAAAATACCTGTTCAATATGCACAGAGGATAATAGGAAGAAAAATATATCGTGGGCAATCCACGAACCTGCCTTTGAAAATTGATTATTCAGGTGTCATAGCTGTTATTTTTGCTTCATCTGTGATGGTTATCCCGTCAATGGTCGCAAAACTACTGGAAAGACCTGGCCGCACGGATATTTTAAACAGGATACTTGAACTGCTTAATTCATTTTTTTCTGCGGGTCATATTGTTTATATATTGGTTTATTCTGCGCTTATAATATTTTTCTGCTATTTTTATACTGCAATAACATTTAATCCGAATGATCTTGCAGAGAATATGAAGAAAAACGGTGGTTTTGTGCCCGGTATAAGGCCTGGACAGCCTACAGCTGAATATATTAATAATATTTTATCTCATATTACGCTTGGCGGAGCATTGCTTGTAGTTCTTATTGCAATTATTCCGGATTTGATAGGCTATTATACGGGTATAGGCATGTATTTTGGCGGTACAACGTTACTAATTATGGTCGGTGTATCGCTTGACCTTATTCAGCAGATAGAAGCACATTTACTTATGAGGCATTATGAGGGATTTATGAAGTCTGGAAAAATCAGGGGAAGAAGAATATAAAAAAGGAGTTGACTATGATTTTTATTTTGTTAGGTCCACCAGGAGCTGGCAAAGGCACTTATTCACAGAAACTTATAGAGTATTATAAAATACCACAAATTTCTACGGGTGATATATTAAGGGCAGCTGTAAAGGATGGAACAGAATTAGGAAAACAGGCAAAAGATTATATGGACAAGGGATTACTGGTCCCGGATGAAATAATAGTTGGTATTATAGAGGAAAGAATAAAAGAACCGGATTGTGCGAATGGCTTTTTACTTGATGGTTTTCCACGAACGGTTAATCAGGCAGATGCACTTGAATTTATTTTTTCAAAGAATAATTTAAAATTAAACGCTGTTATAGATTTTACTGTTAATGAAGATGTTTTATATAAAAGGCTTACTGGCAGGAGGTTGTGCAAAAAATGCGGTGCAAATTTTAATATTTTTACTCTACCTCCTCAGAAAGAAGGTATATGCGATAAATGCGGCGGAGAATTATATCAAAGGGATGATGATAAGGAGGAAGTAATTGCAAAAAGATTAACTGTATATAAGAATCAGACGGAACCTCTGATTGAATATTATAAAAAAAGAGGAATACTTAAAAATATTGATGCATCAACCGGTTCAATAGATGAAATAGTTGAAAAGATAAAGGAAGTTTTAAAATAAAATATAAAATGATAGAATTGAAGAGCAAAGAAGAAATAAATAAAATAAAAAAAAGTTGTAAAATAGTAAAAATGGTTCTTGACAGATTAAGAGAGATTATAAAGCCAGGATTACCCACTATAGAACTTGATGAAGAAGCAAGAAAAATTACAAAGGAGTTTGGTGCTGAACCGGCTTTTTTAAATTATAGAGGATTTCCTGCATCGGTTTGTGTGTCGGTAAACAATGAAGTTGTACATGGAATTCCATCGAAAAAAAAGATATTAAAGGATGGCGACATTGTTTCTATTGATTTTGGCGCCCTGTATAACGGATATTTCGGAGATTCTGCTATAACTGTGCCGGTTGGAGAAGTATCAGATGTAGCCTGTAAATTAATAGATGTCACAAGAGAAGCTTTATTTAAAGGTATAGAAAAAGCAAAAACAGGTAATAAATTATTTGATATATCTTTTGCTATTCAGGATTATGTGGAGAAAAACGGTTTTTCTGTGGTGCGTGATTTTGTTGGACATGGTATTGGAAAAAGATTGCATGAAGATCCAATGGTTCCAAATTTTGGAAAAAAAAATTCTGGTGTGGAACTTGAAAATGGCATGGTGCTTGCTATAGAACCTATGGTAAATGAAAAAGGATACGAAGTATGTGTGCTGGACGATGACTGGACGGTTGTTACAAAAGATAACGGACTGTCTGCTCATTTTGAGCATACTGTTGCAATTATAGATGATAAACCAGTAATTTTAAGTGAATAAATTCAATTAAAAGAGGTAGTAAATGTCAAAAGAAGATATGATAGAAGCAGAAGGAACGATAATAGAGCCGTTACCCAATGCCACTTTCCGGGTGGAATTAACAAATGGACATAAAATACTTGCCCATGTATCCGGTAAGATGAGAATGAATTTTATACGTCTTTTACCGGGCGATAAGGTAACGGTTCAACTTTCGCCTTATGATTTAAGTAAGGGCAGAATAATATACAGGCACGATAAGAAAAGGGAGAAAAAGGAGAATGAAAAATGAAAGTCCGGGCTTCAATAAAAAAGATATGTGCTAAATGCAAAATAGTAAAAAGAAAAGGTAAAATATTTGTTATCTGTAGTAATCCAAAGCATAAACAAAGGCAGGGATAGTTTGTTAAAAAGTGTTCAATAAAAATGTTCGCAAAAAATGTTTGTTATGAATGTTCGTTAAAGATGTTTAAACATCAGTAACGAACATTAGTAGAGAACATAATTTGTGAACATTTATAAATACAGGAGGAAGAAATGGCAAGAATAGTTGGTGTTGATTTACCAAAAAATAAAAGGATAGAAGTTGCATTGACTTATATATATGGTATAGGATTTTCTTTGTCAAAAAAAATATTACAGGAAGCAGGTGTAAACCCTGATACCAGAGTATTTAATTTAACAGAAACTGAAGTGCATAAAATACAGGAAACAATATTAAAAAATGGTATAAAAGTGGAAGGTGATTTGCGTAAAGAAGTATCTCAAAATATTAAACGTCTTATAGATATTGGATGTTATCGTGGTTTGCGTCATAGAAAAGGACTTCCTGTTCGTGGACAGCGGACCCGCTCCAATGCAAGAACAAGAAAAGGACCAAGGAAAACAGTCGGTACTAAAAAGTCCGAAAAAACTGAAAAAGAAGGATAGATAAAATTTTAAAGGAGGTTTACTTTGGCTAAATCCAAGAAAAATAAAACAATACCAGAAATTGCAATTGCAAGGATAAATGCCACATTTAACAATACTATTGTTACAATAACTACAAAGGAAGGCGCTGCTATATCATGGGCAAGTGGTGGAACAGTGGGTATGAAAGGTTCTAGAAAATCAACGCCTTTTGCTGCACAACTCGCAGCAGAAAAAGCTGGTAAAGCAGCATTTGATTTAGGAGTTCGTAAGGTTGAAGTTTATGTAAAAGGACCAGGAGAAGGAAGAGAACCAGCAATCAGGTCCCTGCAAACAGTTGGACTTGAAATAACATTGATAAAGGATGTTACACCCATTCCGCATAATGGGTGCAGACCGCCTAAAAAAAGAAGGGTCTGAAATTATTTTCAGGAGGTATTAATTTGGCAAGATATACAAAAGCATTATGCAGATTATGCAGAAGAGAAGGAATGAAATTATTTTTAAAGGGAGACAGATGTACAACTGAAAAATGTGCATTTTCAAGGAGACCTTATATACCGGGTATGCATCATGATTCTCCGAGAAGAAAATTATCAGAATACGGCAAACAATTACGTGAAAAACAAAAAGCAAAAAGAATATATGGAATTTTTGAAAGACAATTTAAGCGATATTTTTCAATTGCCAACAGACTGCCGGGTGAGACAGGAGAAAATCTTTTACGGCTTCTTGAAACACGACTTGATAATGTTATTTATGAAAGTGGTTTTACATTATCGCGAAGGCAGGCAAGACTCTTTGTATCCCATGGTAAGGTTTTTGTTAATGGCAAGCGAATAAATATTCCTTCATTTAATGTTAAACCTGGTACAAAAATCAGTTTTTCCGAAAGTATTTCAAACAATGAAAATGTATTAAAAGCAATTGCAGAAGCCCAGAAGAAAAAAACAACTCCTTCATGGCTGGAAGTTAATTATGAAAAGAAGGAAATACTGATAAAAAATCAACCGGTGCGCTCTGATATTTCTGTTCCCATACAGGAACAGTTAATAGTTGAATTATATTCAAAATAATAAAGAAAGGGGAATCGGATAATGAAATGGAAAAATTTACAGAAGCCAAAAAAACTTGAAAAGGTGGAATTGAGTGATAAGTTTGGTAAGTTTATTTCCGAGCCTTTTGAACGAGGATATGCGATTGCAATAGGAAATGCTCTGCGTAGGATATTGCTTTCATCCATCCCCGGAGCGGCCATAACATCGGTAAAAATAGAAGGTGTTCAACATGAATTTCAGACGATACCTGGTGTTATGGAGGATGTTTCTGAAATAATTTTAAATTTGAAACAGGTCAAGATTTTTATGGATGGTGATTCGCCAAAGAAGATTTATCTGGATGTCGGGGGGGAAAGGGAAATAACAGCAGGTGATATCAAGTGTGATAGCGATATAAGAATAATAAATCCAGAGCAACATATTGCAACGCTAACAAGCAGAGATGCGAAATTAATCGCAGAAATGGAAGTTGATACTGGCAGAGGATATGTTACAGCAGACAAAAATGCACGGCAGGATATGCCTATCGGAACTATTCCTATTGACTCTATTTTTACCCCTGTTTTAAATGTGAAACTTGATGTAGAGAATACAAGGGTTGGACAGATTATTGATTATGATAGATTAATACTTGAGGTAACGACAGATGGCAGGATAGATCCGGAAACAGCAGTGACGCAGGCAGCTTTGATTCTGAAAGAATATTTGAATATTTTTATAACCCAGGAAGGCGAGATAGAAATAAAAGAAGAAAAGATAGATGAGGAAAAGGAAAAACAAAAATTGCTTTTATCCAAAAGTGTTGAAGAACTTGAACTTTCCGTTCGGTCTTCCAATTGCCTTAAAAATGCAAACATAAAGACGATAGCAGATCTTGTCATTAAGACTGAAATAGATATGTTAAAATACAGGAATTTTGGAAGAAAGTCATTAAATGAAATAAAAGAAGTTTTAGCTGAAATGGGGCTTAGTTTTGGAATGAAAATAGATAAGGAAACATTGAAAGAAATAAAGAAAGCCGCAAAATTAAATAAATAAATGAATCAAGGAGTTTGAAATGAGACATTTGAAGAGTGGAAAAAAATTTGGCAGACCAAAGGATCATAGAAAAGCATTAATGAAAAATTTATGTTATCAGTTATTAAAATATGGAAAAATAGTGACAACAGTTGCAAAAGCAAAATATTTAAGAACCGTTGTTGAGCCACTTGTTACAAAGGCAAAAAAAGGCGGATTGCATAATATTCGTCTTATTTCAAAGATAATAAAAGATAAGTCATTGATAACAAAATTATGTAAGGAAATCGCCCCTTTATATGCTAATAGAAATGGTGGTTATACAAGGGTATTAAAACTTGAAAATCGCACCGGTGATAATGCGCCAATGGCCATTATTGAGTTCGTTGACAGGGAAAAAGTTTATGAAAAGGAAGAACCAAACGAAAAAGTTAAAAAACAGGAAATGAAAGGACCAAAAGAGGAAAAGACATCTACCAAAGAAATAAAAGAAAAAAAAGAGTCAAAAGAAAAAGAGCAGAAAAAAGAAAAAACAAAAAAGTGAAATTATGTAGAGATGTTCTTTGTCATTTTCTCTTCCGACATAAACCGGGATATATTCCGGCAGGAATCCAGTAATGTCATTCCTGTGAAAACAGGAATCCAGTTTTATATTTTTTTTGTTTTTGAACTATTTTTTAATGTCTTACAAACATTTTTTAAACAAAATTTTTTTTGTTTTAATAATAAAAATCCAGGAGGATAATATGCCACTCGTAGGAACAAAAGAGATGTTTGAAAGAGCAAATAAAGAAGGTTATGCAATTGGTGCTTTTAATGTTAACAATATGGAAATATTGCAGGCAATAGTGGATGCAGCAAAGGAAGAAAAGGCACCATTAATTTTGCAGGTTTCTGCAGGTGCAAGAAAATATGCAAGACCGGGATATTTGATTCATCTTGTTAAAGCAGCTGAAGAGGATTCAGGGCTTCCTATTGCTTTACACTTAGACCATGGAGAGGATTTTGAAATATGCAAATCATGCATTGATGGTGGTTTTACATCTGTTATGATAGATGCGTCCCGACTGCCATTTGAAGAAAATATAAAGGAAACAAAGAAAGTTGTTGACTATGCGCATTCAAAAGGAGTTGTTGTGGAAGCAGAACTTGGAAAACTTGCAGGAATAGAAGATGCAGTAAATGTTTCTGAAGCGGATGCTAAATTTACAAATCCAGAGCAGGCTGCTGAATTTGTAAAAAGAACAGGATGTGATTCACTTGCTGTTGCAATAGGTACCAGTCATGGTGCTTATAAGTTTAAAGGTGAAGCTAAACTTGATTTTGATCGTCTGGAACAAATAATGAAGGTTTTGCCTGATAAATATCCACTGGTTTTACATGGAGCATCATCTGTCCCACAATATCTGGTTGAAAAGTGCAATAAATATGGTGGGAAAATGCCTGGTGCACAAGGCGTGCCAGAAGATATGCTCAGAAAAGCGGCGTCAATGGGTGTCGCAAAAATAAATATTGATACTGATTTGCGTATTGCAATGACAGCGACAATAAGAGAAATTTTTGTTACTAAACCAGAGGAGTTTGATCCTAGAAAATATTTAGGTCCAGCAAGGGATGCAATAAAAGAAGTTGTAAAACATAAGATAAGAAATGTTCTGGGCTGCTCCGGAAAAGCATAATAAAGATATTTTTTAGTTTAAGATTTTCAATTTTCGATTTTAAAAATGAAAACTATAATTTACAATTCTCGCTTTTTCAGATTTTATCTTTAAATCTGAAGATTTGATGAATTTTTAATTCGGCAATGTTTTTTTAACATCTGTATCGAACATTATCAGCGAACGTTTAAAAAGATATAATTATGAAAACTTAATTTAAAATGTAATAAATAGATATGGGGTATTGTCTGGGCAAAAGTTTTAAAGGTAGACGTATAATATTTATTTATATTTTAAATTTATTCTGAAAGGGAAATTAATTTTCAAATACTTAGATTTAATAAATACAGTATAAATTAATTTAAATCATATTGATTTTTAATTCTGACACAATAGATGTGAGTGCTTATCCAATAATTGCTGCTCATCTAAATTGATAAAACGATATAATTATAAATTTAAATATACAACGCTGACAGGGTTCAAATACGCAACGAAAAAAATGTTCATTAGAAATGTTCGTTATTAATGTTTACTTATTATGTTCATTATAAATGTTTCAAACATTCTTTTTGAACATTTTTATTGAACATTTTTTATGAACATATTTCAATACCGGAGGTTTTTATGAAATCCTATGTGGAGTATTTGACATTTAACACAAAAAATAAGGTTGAATTTATTAATATAACTGACAGGGTGGAAAAAGCACTTGCTAAATCAGGTATTAAAGAAGGATTAATACTGGTCTCCGCAATGCATATAACTGCATCTGTTTACGTAAATGACGATGAAATTGGATTAATAGAGGATATAAAGGAATGGCTGCAAAAACTTGCACCAGAAGGACCTGATTACAGGCATCACAATACAGGCGAGGTAAATGGCGACGCACACTTAAAATCTTTGCTTATGCATCACCAGGTTATCATACCTGTAACTGATGGTAAAATTGATTTTGGTCCATGGCAGCAGGTATTTTATGCGGAATTTGACGGACAGAGAAATAAAAGAGTGATTATAAAGATAATAGGAGAGTAAAGGGATTTACGATTTGCGGTTTATAAATTGTGATTTGAAAAAAATACAATCATTTAAAATCGTAAAACGTAAAATGAAAATTGAGAATTGAAAATTTATTTTAGTTTTTTAAATGCTTCTTCAAATACTTCTTTTGGTCTGTAACCTATGAATTTTTCTCTTATGTTTCCCTGTTTATCTATAATAAAAGTTGTGGGTAGCCCCCGGATACCGCCATAATCATTAATAATTTTATCATTTGCCATAACAACAGGATAATTCATTTTATAATTTTTTGCAAATGCTTCAACCTTGGATTTTTCATCTGAGGTAGCAACACCTATAATTACAAGCCCCTGTTCCCTGTATTCTTCATAAAGTTCTATGAAAAAAGGTATTTCTGCTCTGCAAGGTGGGCACCATGTCGCCCAGAAATCTAAAATTACAACTTTACCTTTATAATTTGATAATTTAATTTCATTTTTGTTAAGGGAAGTAAGTATAAAATCAGGAGCTTTTTGAAAATCTGCAGGTTCAGATAGATTAATTTTTTCATTATTGCCACCACTATTATTATTTATTTGTGGTTGAATCTCTTTTTCTGTATATTTCTGCTGGTTTTTCAACAATCTATCCCATACAAAAAGTAGTGCAAACAGGATAATAAAAGCAATAAGTGTTTTTTTCATTTTTCACCTTTTGTTATTTAGAAAAAACATTAAATATAGAAAGATAAGAAGCTATTTTTCCAATACTGCCTGTTAAAATCATAACTCCAATTATAATGAGCAATATACCGGATATCCATTCTATTATATTAAGATATTTTTTAATTTTGTCAAACATTTTAAAGAAAAAAGTAATGGAATACGCGGTTATTATAAATGGAATTGCCAGACCGAGAGAATACCAGGTTAAAAGCAAAATACCGCGTGATAATGTGGATTGGACAGCAGCAAGTGCAAGTATGGTTGATAAAATAGGACCTATGCAAGGGGTCCAGCCAAAAGAAAAAGCAACCCCAATTAAAAATGAACCAAAAATATTTTGTGGTTTGTTTGATATGTTTATTTTTGCTTCTTTATACAAAGCAGATATTTTAAAAATACCTGTTAAATGAAGTCCAAAAACAATTATTATAATTCCAGCTATATATGTTATTATTTTTATGTGTTTTAATATTAATGAACCTATAAAAGTGGCAGAAGCGCCTAATATTATAAAAACAGAAGAGAAACCAAGAACAAAAGCTATTGAATTTATTAAAACTTTATTTCTAACCACTTTTATTTCGCTTTGTTCTTTGATGTCTTTCAGAGAAATACCGGATATATATGATATATAGCCAGGTATTAATGGCAAAATGCAAGGAGATAAAAAAGAAAGCAGCCCTGCAAAAAATGCTGTGAATAATGTAATATTTTGTATTGCTGTATTTTCCATAATTAAATATATATTATATTTTTTTATTAAAATGTCAATTTAATTTATTGCTAAAATTTTTAAAAGAATATATAATATTTACAGGTGAAAATTATGGAAAAATTATATGGCTATATTAATAAAAAAGGCGAAATTGTAATAAAACATCAATATAAAGAGGCA
>FWPV01007768.1_pt1 | contig 19224 bp, 11 predicted proteins | sample 2228371 | NCBI WGS metagenome assembly FWPV01 (sample SAMEA103939776, study PRJEB20133) | metagenome
TTGGGGCGAGGGGCGAGGGGTGCGGGGCAGCGGCACGGGTGCAGCGAGCTGGGAGCGCCAGCGCTGGGTGCTGGTGGCGGGGGGGGTCATTCTCGTCGTCCTCCTGGCCGTGCTCCTGGCGGGAGGCGCCGCAGCGCCGCGCCTGCTGGCCTGGGGCCTGCGGAGCACCGGCGAGCGGGTGGTGGCGGCCCTGCCGGCGTCGGCCACGGCGCGGGAGCGGCAGGAGCTGCGCCGTGCCTTCCAGTGCGTCGCCGAGCGCGCCGAGCAGGGCGAACTCGACGAGGTACGGGTCGGGGAGCTGAGCCGCGCCTGCGCCGCCATGCTCGCCGATCGGAGGGTGAACGAGGAGGAGCTCGCTCGCCTGCGGTCGCTCCTTGCCTCCCTCTGCCCCGCGGGTGCGCGGCGGTGAGCCAGGGGTTTCGCCTGGCGGCGCCGTTCCCGGTGGCGGGCGACCAGGGACAGGCCATCGAGCGGCTGGTGGCGGGATTCCGCACGGGGGTCTTTGCCCAGACCCTGCTCGGCGTCACCGGTTCGGGCAAGACCTTCACGGTGGCCAAGGTCATCGAGGCACTGCAGCGGCCGACCCTCATCCTGTCCCACAACAAGACGCTCGCCGCGCAGCTCTTCCAGGAGTTCCGCTCGTTCTTCCCCGACAACGCGGTGGAGTACTTCGTCTCGTACTACGACTACTACCAGCCCGAGGCCTACGTCCCGGCCTCCGACACGTACATCGAGAAGGAGACGTCCATCAACGAGGAGATCGACCGCCTGCGGCTGTCGGCGACCAGGGCGCTGTTCGAGCGCCCCGATGTGATCATCGTCGCGTCCGTTTCCTGCATCTACGGGCTGGGCGATCCCGACGCCTACTACGGCATGCTGCTGCTCCTCGAACCCGGGAGTGCGCCGGGGATGGATGCCGTGCTGCGACAGCTCGTCGCCATGCAGTACGAGCGCACGCAACTCGATCTGGTGCCCGGGGCCTTCCGGGTGCGTGGCGATGTCCTGGAGCTCTACCCGCCGTACGAGGACCACGCCTTGCGGGTGGAGTTCTGGGATCGCAGCGTGGAGCGGGTGAGCCGCATCGATCCGTTGCGCGGGGTGGTGCTCGAGGAGGTCACGGACCGCGTGCCGGTCTACCCGACCTCGCACTACGTGGTGACGCGGCGCGCCCTCGACCAGGCGGTGGCGGCGATCCGGGTGGAGCTCGACGAGCGGGTGGCGGAGCTCACCGCCGCCAACAAGCTCCTCGAGGCACAGCGCCTCGCCCAGCGCACCCTCTTCGATCTCGACATGCTGGCCGAGCTCGGCTACTGCCCGGGGATCGAGAACTACTCGCGCCACCTCACGGGCCGGCGCCCCGGCGAGCCGCCGCCTACCCTCCTCGACTACTTCCCGGCGGACTGGCTCCTGGTGGTGGACGAGTCCCACGTGACGGTACCGCAGGTGCGCGGCATGTACCACGGCGACCGCTCGCGCAAAGAGACCCTCGTGGAGTTCGGGTTCCGGCTGCCCTCGGCTCTCGACAACCGGCCCCTTACCTTCGAGGAGTTCGAGGGTCGGATCCACCAGGTCCTGTTCGTGTCCGCCACCCCGGGCCCCTACGAGCTCGAGCTGTGCGGGGGCGACGTGGTGGAGCAGCTCATCCGCCCCACCGGGCTTCTCGACCCGGTGGTGGAGGTGCGCCCCGCCGAGGGCCAGGTGGACGATCTTCTGGCGCGCATTCGCGAGCGGGTGGCCCGCGGCGAGCGGGTCCTCGTCACCACCCTGACCAAGCGCATGGCCGAGGACCTGACCCAGTACCTGGCCGAGTTCGACGTGCGTGTGCGCTACCTCCACTCGGAGGTGGAGACCCTGGAACGCACCGCCATCCTCGCCGACCTGCGGCGAGGCGTCTTCGACGTGCTGGTGGGGATCAACCTGCTGCGCGAGGGGCTCGATCTCCCCGAGGTCTCGCTGGTGGCCATCCTCGACGCCGACAAGGAGGGGTACCTGCGCTCCACCACCTCCCTGATCCAGACCATGGGCCGGGCGGCGCGCCACCTCAACGGCACGGCCGTGCTGTACGCCGACACCGTGACCGACTCCATGCGCCGGGCCATCGAGGAGACGCGCCGGCGACGCGAGATCCAGGAGCGCTTCAACCGCGAACACGGCATCGAGCCGCGGACCATCGTCAAGGAGATCGCCTCGCCGCTGGTGCAGCTTTCGAACCTCGACTACCACGACGGGGCGTTCGTGCCGCCGCGGGTGGGGGAAGGGGAAGTGCGGGACGCCGCTTCCCTGGCCTCCACCATTGCCGAGCTGGAGCGGGAGATGAAGGCGGCGGCCAAGCGCCTCGAGTTCGAGCAGGCGGCCGCATTGCGCGACCGCATCAAGGAGCTGCGCGCCCAGCAGATCTACAAGAGCTAAGAGGGCGCTGTTGCGGCACGAACTCCATGGCGCGTCGTGTGGAGTCGGGGCGGCGCTGTCGAAGAGACGACACGCGTGGCGTACCGGTACCGTGGGGCGAGCCCCTTCACGCATGCTTCACCGCTGGTTCACGCGGCTCTCATCCCCTCGGTCCAGGCTTGCGTCGCGAGGGCGCGCCGACCGCGCCCGGAGGGTCGATGGAGCAACCGTTCTTGAAGATGGACATGCACGTGCACTCGTGCTATTCGATCGAGCCGATCCCCGGGGTGAAGGGGATGACCTTCTCGCCGCAGGAAACGCCCGACGAGCTCTATGCCCGGGCGAAGGCGCGGGGCATGGACTTCGTCACCATCACCGACCACGACACCATCGACGGGTGCCTGGACCTGCTGTCGCGGCGAGGGAATCTGCCCGACTTCGTGATCGGCGAGGAAGTGTCCACGCAACTTCCGGACAGCCGCTTGACGGTGCACATCAACGTGTACGGCCACAACCTCGCGCAGCACCAGGAGCTGCAGCGGCTTCGCCCCAACGCCTTCGACGTGGTGCGGTATTGCCGAACCCAGGGCCTGTTCTGCGTCTGGAACCACCCCTTCTACCGAGAGAACCTGTCCACCATCGAGGAGCGCGAATTCATGGGGTTGGTGCAGGAGGTGGACGTGCTGGAGGTGCGCAACGGTGGGCGGATGCAGGTGCTCAACGTGCTCGCCGAGGAGCTGGCGGTGCGCGAGGGGAAGGCCATGCAAGGCGGCAGCGACACCCATACGGGCAATGTCGGTTCGGTGTATACGGCGGTCCCCTGCCGGGACCTGCCGTCGTTCTTCGCCGGCATCCGGGCGGGCCACGCCCGCATCGTCGGCCATCACTCGACGCCGCGTACCTTCATGATGCACAACTACCTGGTCGGGCGGCGGCGGACCATCGAGCGCCACTTGCGCCTCGCCAACGGTGCCGCCCAGGTCCTCCGGGTTCGCTGGTTGGGGGCCTTGTCCCTGGCCCTTTCGCCCTGGATCGTGCGGCGGCACTTCCGGGGGCAGGTCGAGATGGCGCGCCTGGCCCTCGAGCGGCTGGGCATCTTCGAGCGGGTGGAGAGCTGGGTGCTGGACGCCGCGTGAGGCTCGCGCCCGGAGCGGTCCAGGCGCAGCCGGCCAGTGCCTACCGGCCTTGGCGGGTCCGGCGCAACACCTCGAGAATGTTCGCGGTCCCTCGCCGGGGCAAGCGCCGGTAGGCGTTCCACGCGGCACCGGCGAGGATGCCCTCGTCGAGCCATTCGGCAAGCCACTGCCCGGCGGTGGCGGGGGCGTACTGCGTGAGGCCGGCACCGCGTTGCATCGCCCAGCGTCGGTTGGCGCGCTCGTGGGCACCCACGGGCGGCGCGAAGATCATGGCAACCCCGGCGGCGCCGAAGAACGTCAGCTCCGATGGCTTGGTCCAGAGGATGTCGGTACGCAGGAGGAGATGGTTGAAGGCGGCGAAATAGCCCGGCAAGGAGGGTTCGTACAGTACCTCGACAGCGTCGTCGTGGAGGTCGCCGAGGCCAGCCGCCGCCACCCACCGGGTGAGCTGCTCGGCCAGCTGCGTGCGCACGCCGGCCACGAGAGCGAGGCGGAATCGGCCCTCGCGCACCGCCGGGGCGAGGGAGGGGAGGATGGCTCGAGCGATGTGGCTCTGCGCGCCGGCGCCGCCCATCGCGAAGGTGAGGCGTGGCGGCTGCCTCTCCTCTGATGCTGGCAGGAGGCCCAGCACATGGGCCAGCTCCTCCCGGTACTGGGCGCGAAACGTCCCCGCCGGATCCAGCCGGACCAGGCGGGCGGCCACCCGTCCCTCGCTGGCTCGCTCCTCGTCTCGACCAACGAGTTCCAGGGGGACGGGAAAGCCGGTGACGTGGATGCGTGACGCCGGCACGCCGAAGGCGCGCAGCCGGCGCAACGCCTGTTCGCTGGGGACGCAGTACTCGATCTCGACGGCGCGAGGTTCCCGGGGCGCCCAGATGCGGTTGATATCGCTGTCGGTGACCACGCATACCACGCGGGACACCCCCGCCTCGGCCGCCGCCAGGGCGGGGGCGAAGAAGGTGGTGAGGAGGCAGTCGCCGCTGCGCTTGAGATGGCGAACGAGGTTGTCGCCGAGTCCGCGCTGGATGAGCCATTGCAACAGTTCCACCCCGAGGGTGGGTGCGGACTGATCGCGATACGGGTACGGGTGCGGGATCTCCGTGATGGTGTCGAGGAGCCGCCCCATGAGGGGGCCGAGGAGCGGCGTTTGCGCGGCCCGGGAGAGACCGGTGTACGCGAGCCTCAAGCGGTCCCAAAGACGACTCTCTGCCGGCGTGGCAAAGGGGGGACGATCCACCTCCACCACCTCCGTCCCCAGCGCCGAGGCGAGGGCGTGGGCGGCGCGGAGGTGGCCGTACCCCATGTCCACGGCGGCGACGACCACGCCGTTTCCTTGCCACGCGTGCGTGCGCTCGCTGCCCATCGGCACGCGGCAAGGCTAGCAGCACTGCCGACCTTCATACAGCCTTCGCCATGTCTTGGTACCGTCTTCACACGTCAACGCCACGGTACGCCCATGGGCGAATGGATCCTCGGCGGCGTCCTGGTACTGGGCCTGAGTGCCCGCCTGCTCATGGTGGTGGCGCAGCGTCGGCACCTGCGCACCGTGCCGCGGCCGGTGCCGCGAGAGCTGCCGCCCGTCAGCATTCTCAAGCCGGTCAAGGGCCTGGACGCCGAGCTGGAAGCCAATTTGACGAGCGTCTTCGAACTGGAGTACCCGGCGTTCGAGGTGATCATCGGCGCCCAGAGGGCGGACGATCCTGGCCTCGAGGTGGCGCGGCGGGTGGCGGCGAGACACCCCGCGGTGCGGTGCACCATCGTCGCCGACCCCCGGGAGGTGGGGCCGAACCCCAAGGTGGCCAATCTGGCCAACCTGCTCCGCCACGCCAGTCACGAGGTGGTGCTCATCTCCGACTCCAACGTGCGCGTCGAGCGCGGTTACCTTGCCGACCTCGTGGCCCACCTGCAGCAGCCGGGGGTGGAGCTGGTCTCCTCGCCGATCCGCGGCGCTGGCGCGGCGAGCCTGGGGGGGAGCGTCGACGCGTACCTGCTCAACACCTTCGTCATGGGTGGGGTGACCGCCGTGCACCGGCTGTGGGGCGGCGTGTGCGTGGTGGGCAAGTCCATGCTGCTCCGCCGACGCACGCTGCGCGAGCTGGGCGGGTTCGAGTTCCTGGCGCAGTTTCTGGGCGAGGACCAGGTGTGCGGCCAGGAAGTGGTGAGGCGAGGCCACCGCATCGCCCTCGCGTCGAGCCCCATCGACAACATCACCGGCGCCGCATCGTTGCGGCAGGTGGCGGCTCGCTACCTGCGGTGGGCCAAGATTCGCCGGCGGATCGCCCCGGCGGGCTTCGCGGCCGAGATCTTCCTCCAGCCCGTGGCGCTGGCCGCCGTAGGCGCGGCCGCCCTGCGGAGCGAGCTGGCAGCGGCGGCGTTCCTGGCGGCCTGGGTGGCGGCGATGGTGCTGGGATCCCTTGCCGAGGACGCCGTCGGGGTGCGCCGCTCGTGGGTGAGGCGGGCGGGCCTCGTGCTGCTCGCTGACCTGGTCGCCGCGGCCGTGTGGCCGGTGGCGTGGGTTTCCAGCACCGTCGCCTGGCGCGGCACTCGCCTGGTCATCGGTCCGCGCACGCGACTGTCGGTCCCCGGCAACGCCGACCTGTTGCCGAACCTCCGCGAGGTTCCCGACAACCTCTGATCCTGCGCCTCGCTGCACCGGCCGGGTGGCGAACCTGCCGCCGGCCGGTGGGGAGCGCTGCCTCGTCGAGCGTGGACACGGGTCGGGGATCGCCCCGGCGCGCAGCGGTGGGGCGGGTCCGGCGCGTCGTCCTCGCCGAGGGCACCAGGATGCCCCTCGGCGCTCGTGGGCAGGCGATCGGAACGATGCGCGAGGCTCGACGACGTCTCTCGCGGCTTCGCACGTGCACACCTCTCCGCCCGCTCCCGTACCATTCGCGGTGAGGGGGCGCCCGTCGAGCGGGCGGGTTGCGTCGGCGCGCGAAGGCGAAGGGCGGGCCTCGTCGAGCCTTTCGGGTCTTGGGATCCTCGAACGGGAGTGCGCCCGAGGTAAGGAGCCAGCTATGCGACGAGAGACGGTTCGATCCTACGCCGGGAGTGTCGTGGCGGTGCTCCTGGCCGCCGGGCTTGCCCTGGCCGGGAGCCAGCACGGTGCCGCCTGGCGCGGTACCCCGATCTTCGCCCTGTGCATCGTCATGGCCTTTCTTGTCCAGTGGGTGGCGTTCGTGCCGGCCGCTCTGGCGAGGAGCGAAAGGTACTACGACCTCACCGGTTCGCTGACCTACGTGGCGGCGATCCTCACTGCTCTCACCGCCACGTCGAGGTTCGACACCCTGGCCCTCGTGCTCACCGCCCTGGTGGTGATCTGGGCGCTTCGCCTCGGTCTGTACCTCTTCCGGCGCGTGCGCCGGGTCGGGGAGGATCGCCGATTCCGGGAGATCAAGTATTCACCCAGTCGTTTCTTCCTGGCCTGGACGCTGCAGGGGCTCTGGGTGAGTGTCACCGCGGCGCCCGCCCTCGCGGCGATCGCGGCGGCGCGGCCGGGGGAGTTCGGTCTGCTCGGTCTGGTCGGGGTGGGGGTGTGGGCCGTGGGGTTCGCCATCGAGGTGATTGCCGATCTCGAAAAGAGCCGCTTTGCCGCGGACCCGGCCAAGGGGGGCAGGTTCATCGCCGAGGGCCTGTGGTCGCTGTCGCGGCACCCCAACTACTTCGGCGAGATCGTCGTCTGGATCGGCGTGGCGATGGTTGCCCTTCCTGCGCTTTCCGGCGTTGCGCTCGTGACGCTCGTCTCGCCGTGCTTCGTGGCGCTGCTGCTCACGCGGATCAGCGGCATTCCGCTCCTGGAGCAGGCCGCCGACGAGAAGTGGGGCGGCCGGGAGGACTACGAGGCGTACAAGCGCGCCACCCCGGTCCTGATTCCGAAACTCCCGTTCCGCCGCGGGCCACGGTGACGGCTCCGCCGGCACCCGCGCCTTGACGCCACTCGCCTCGCTTCCTATGCTCGGTCCGGTGAAGACAGGGTCATCGAGCCCTCAGGCTGGCTGCCGGCCTGGCTCCCTCCCTGAGGGTGGGAAGGTCGAATCTCGCGGCGCCCCGCCCGGCCGCCGCGGGCCGCTGTCCTGCGGCACCATGGGCCGTGCGCACCTCCCCCAGGCGCCATACCGGCGCCGCCGGGCCGCCTCGTCGGCAGGGCGCTTGGCCTCGCCCTGGCCGATCCCCCGTTCCTTCTGGCCGGGAGGGGTCGGCGAGCTTCGCGGCGGGGAGGTCGCGGCCCCATGACACGGCACGAGGGCGAGGCGGTGACGGCACCGGACGGCCCCGGCGCACGGCACCCCAGGGAGGCGCCGCGCACGAGCGTGTCGGCAGAAGGGGCCGTGGTCCTGGCCGCCCTCGCCGCGCTCCTGGTGCTGGACGCCATTGGGGGCACACCGATTCTGGAGCGTTTGCCCCGCAGTCGGCTGGCTTTTCTGACCATCGTCCTCCTCTCCCTCTTCGCCATGCTCGCGGCGGCAGCGCGGCGGTGGGAGCGACTGGGCCGCACCCTGGTCGACTGGTGGCCGGTGATCGGGATCCTCCTGGTGTACGAGAGTCTCAAGCACCTGCATGCCAACCGCATCACTGAGTTCCTGGGCATTGCCCCCATGGATCCCCTCATGCTGCAGCTGGACACCTTCTTATTCGGCAAGGCCCTGCCGCTCTGGCTGGACGGACACCTGACGCTCATGGCGCAGCGGGTGCTGACCTGGTTCTACATCTGGGTCTACTACCTCGGCCCCGGCGTGCTCTTGGGGTTCTACTACTTCCATCGCCGCGACGATGCCATGTTCGTCCGCCTGCGGCGAGGGCTCGTCTTCGGACTGTTGGGCGGCTATGTCGGCTATCTCTTGGTCCCGGTGGCGGGCCCCCTGTTCACCATCGGCGAGCAGTTCCAGCAGCCCATCGTGACCCAACCGGAGCTGCGGCGGCTGGTCTTCTCGACCCTGCGCTACAACTGGGACTGTTTTCCCAGTCTGCACACGGCGATCCCCCTGGCCCTGACGCTGCTGGCCTGGCCGGCCCTCGGTTGGATCGGTCGCGTGGCGTGGTCGGTGGCCTGCACGGGCATCGCGGTGGCGTGCGTCGCGCTCCGCTTCCACTACGGCATCGACATCATTGCCGGCATCCTCTGGGCGGTGGTGGTCTGGGCGGCTGTGGTGGGGGCCGAGCGGCGGGGGTGGCAGCTCACCGTCACCCTGCCACGGGGGCTACATATGCGGCTGCGACTCCGGCACGTCCTCTGGCTACTCACCGGCGCCTTTGCCGCGACGGGTTTCGTCGGGCTGTTGGTGGAGCAGGCCTTCGAAAAGATGCTCCAGACCCTGCTGGGTTCCTCCGGCCACTCCTCGGCGGTGGTGCTGGCGGTGTACTTCCTGGGTCTGACCCTGGGCGGCGCCGCCTACGCTCGCGTGCCGGCATCCCTCAGGGCGAGGCCGCTCCGGCTGTACGCGTTGCTCGAGGGCGGCGTGGCGGTGGTTGCCCTGGGCCTTTTCTTCTTCTTCGACGACCTGATCCCCTTCTTCAGGCCGCTTCTCGCCCTGGGGAGCCACAGATTCTGGCTGCTGCAACTGCTGCGGCTGGTGGTGGCCGGGTGCTGGATCGTGCCGATCACGTTCCTCATGGGGATGAGCTTTCCGGCCATCGTGGACGCCCTTCGCAGGCTCGGCATCCCGCAGCACCAGCGGGCCATGACGTCCTTTTACGGGGTCAACCTCGCCGGCGCGGTGGCCGGCGCCATCCTGGGCCCCTACCTCCTGTTCGCCCAGCATGGGGTCGACGGCACGCTCCTGGTGTGCGTGTGCCTCGATCTTGCCGTGTGTCTCGTGGCGTTCCGGCTGGATGCCGTGCGGCCCCTGCGTCGCGTCGGGGCTGCCCTGGCCGGCCAGGCCTGGGGGCGCGGGGCAGTGGGGGTGGGGCGCGTGTGGGTGCTGCCGGTCGTCTCGTTCCTCTCCGGCCTGTGCTTCTTCGCCCTCGAGGTCCTCTGGACGCACCTGATCGGCGCGGTGCTGGGCAACAGCGTGTACGCCTTCTCGGCCATGCTCGGGGTCGTGCTGCTAGGGCTTGGGCTAGGCAGCCTGCTGGCGGCTGTCGCCTTTTCGCCCCGCAGACGTCTGTCCCCTGCCGCCCCGAGTCTCATGTTCCTCGGCGGCGCCGCCGCACTGGCGGCCTCTTTCAGCCGCTGGCCCCTCACCCCCCACCTGCTCGCCATCTGGGGCGGCTCCCTGGACACCTTCGCCCGTGGGGAGATCTTGCGGTGGTTCATGGCTGCGTCCCTCATCCTCCTGCCGGCGACGCTGTTGGGGATGGTGTTCCCGTCGCTCTTCCGGCTGAACGTCTTCCCGGACCGCGAGCGGGGGGCGGTGGCCGGCCTGATGGTGGCCGCCAACGCCGTCGGCTGCGCCACCGGCGCCCTGGCGACCGGTTTCGTCCTCATCCCCGCCATCGGTTCCGAGGCCACCATGCTCGTGTTGATGCATCTGGCAGTGGCCTGCGCCGTGGCCCTCGCCCTCGCGTACCTTCGGGGCAGGCTCCGGCTCGTGTTCCTGGGGGCGAGCGCGCTCGTGGTCCTCTACATGGCCGGCCGCCCGCCGTGGAATCGGCTGGACCTCACCTCCGGCGAGCAGGTGTACTTCGGCCCGCACCAGGTGTTCCGCCAGAGCCGTCTGCTCTTCTTCCACGAGGACACCCTCGGTGGCATCACCACCGTCGTGGCCAATCCGGCCGGCGTCAAGGGGCAGCCCAGACCCTATCTGACCTTGCTCACCAACGGCAAGTTCCAGGGCAACGACGCCTGGGAGAGGGATGCCCAGATCGGCCTCGCCCTGGTCCCAGCCATGTTCACGACAGGGTGGAGCAACGCTCTCGTCATCGGGCTGGGGACCGGCCAGTCGGGCCACGTGGTCGCGGCCATGGGGTACGACCGCATCGACGTGGCCGAGATTGCGCCCGGCATCGTGGCCGCGGCCCGGGCTCACTTCGCCGGCATCAACGGTCGCCTCCTCGACCGAGCCAACGTGGCGGTGCACGTGGAGGACGGCAGGAACTTCCTCCTCCTCACCGACATGAGGTACGACCTGATCACCATGGAGATCAGCAGCGTCTGGTTCGCCGGCGCGAGCAACTTGTACAGTCAGGAGTTTTACAAGGTGGCGAAGCAGCGCCTGCAGCCCGGGGGTGTCTTCCAGCAGTGGATCCAGCTGCACCACATCGGCACCAGCGAGTTGACCATGGTCATCGCCACCTTGCGGTCGGTCTTCCCGCGGGTCAGCCTCTGGATCCTGGGCGGGCAGGGGATCCTGGTCGCCAGTATCGAGGAGCAGCTCGTGACGCCAGCCTTCCTCGCGAGGTTCCCCGGCGCCGCCAGGGAGCTCGGCTGGGCCCTGGAGTCGGCGCCGGAGCGGTTCGAATGGCTCGTGACCTCGCGCCTGCTCTCCCCCGACGACGTCGACCGCCTGCTGGCGGCCCACCCGACGCCGCTCAACACCGATCGCAACCGTGCCCTGGAGTACGCAACGCCCCGCTTCAACCTGGTCAGGCGGGACCTCGTACCCATCAACCTCCGCTTCCTGGCCGGTCTGTCCCGTTGGACCCCGGTGCCGCTGGCGGAGGGCTGCGAGGGAGGACTCGCGGCCCTGGGCCGCTCGGTGACGGAGGAGCGGCTGGCCCGCCGCTTCGGGGTCGCCCGGGAAGGACCCCGGCCGAACTAGCTCGTCGGGGGACCGCCGGCGCCGGGCGGGACGCGAGGCGAGCAGGGCCGCCACGCCCACCACGGCCGGGAGGTCCGAAGCGCGTGGTCCCTCGCTGGCCAAGGGCTTGACGGCGAGGGGAGTCCTGAGCATCATGCCGGGGAGTTGTCGAGGAGGCACCATGCGACGACGACACGTGGTTCCGCCGAGTTTTCCGACGTACACCTGTGCCGCTCCGGGTCCCGCCACCCCTGCCCGGACGCTGAATACCAACCCGCCCACCAATAGCTAGGGGGCTGTCGTGCGCCGGGTGCCGGCGCCTGGCAGTCTCCGTAACCCATAGCCACCCTCCATCGAGCAACACCACGGGCGCGAGCGCCGCGGGCGCTCGTGGCCGCCGCGCGGTGCGCCGCGGCATGACGTTGCGCGCCAAGGAGAACGAGCCATGCACGAACCCATGCTTCGCATCCCCAGGGACTACGTACCGCTCCTCGACGTGCTCGAAACGGAGCGGGCCATCAAGCTCCTCAAGGACAGCTTCGAACGCGAGCTGGCCGCCGCCCTCAACCTGCGGCGGGTGACAGCACCGCTGTTCGTACTGGCCGGCACGGGCATCAACGACGATCTCAACGGCGTCGAGCGGCCGGTGTCCTTCCCCGTGGCGGGCCTGGGCGGTGCCACGGTGGAGATCGTCCAGTCCCTCGCCAAGTGGAAGCGGCTCGCCCTGGCCGAGCTCGGCCTCGGGGTGGGGGAGGGGATCTACACGGACATGAACGCCGTGCGACCCGACGAGACGCTGGACGAGCTCCACTCCTGCTACGTGGACCAGTGGGACTGGGAACGGGTGATCGCCCCGGAGGAGCGCACCGTGGCGGTCCTCGAAGCCACGGTGCGCCGCATCTACGCCGCCATTCGGCGTTGCGAAGCGCAGCTCGCCGATCACTTCCCCCAGCTCCGGCCGTTCCTGCCCGAGGAGGTGGCCTTCGTCCACGCCGAAACGCTCGCCCGCCGCTTCCCGGGACTCTCGCCCAGGGAGCGGGAAACGCAGGCAACGGCCGAGTACGGTGCCGTCTTCATCATTGGTATTGGCGCACCCCTGCCGGACGGGCGCCCCCACGACGGGCGGGCCCCCGACTACGACGACTGGATCACCCCCAACGGCGGTGGCCGCGGTCTGAACGGCGATCTCCTCGTTCGTCACCCGGTGCTCGCCTGCGCCTGCGAGCTGTCGTCCATGGGGATTCGGGTGACGCCGGAAAGCCTCCTGGCCCAGCTTGCCGCGGCGGGGTGCGAGGCGCGGCGACATCTCCACTTCCACCGCCGTCTGCTGGCCGGCGAGCTGCCCCTCACCATGGGGGGAGGGATCGGCCAGTCGCGGCTGGCCATGGTGTTGCTCCGCAAGGCCCACATTGGCGAGGTGCAGGCCTCGGTGTGGCCGGCAGGGGTTCGAGAGGCGTTGCGCAAGGCCAACGTGGCGCTGCTGTAGCGACGGGCTGGGACGCGGCGGGCCGCCAGGGGAGAAGACGGCGCGGCGTTGCGGTAAGCTTGCTCGCCGCAGGGAGGCCTGGCGGCGTGGAGCGGCACGCCGCCGGCGGGCGAGGGGAGAGCAGGGACCACGATGCCGATCAGCGGGAACCTCCGCACCATGCCCGTGGTGGATCTTCTGCAGTGGATCGCCGTGGCGCGCAAGACGGGGACGCTCGTCGTGCGCGGCGAGTGGCGACGGCGGATCTTCTTCGATCGGGGCGACGTCACGCTGGTGGCCTCGGACAACGTGCGCGAGCGCCTCGGCTACTACCTGGTGGGCTGGGGCTACCTTACCGACGCGCAGCTCGACGCGCTGCTCGGCGAGCAGCAGGAGTGCGGCAAGATGCTCGGCGATCTCTTGGTCGAGCGAGGGATCGTCCCGAGGGACGAGCTGGTGCGCATGCTGCGGGTGCGGGCGGAGGAGCTGATCGTCAACCTGATCCTGGCGGCGGAGGGGGACTTCCGCTTCATCGACCAGGCGATCCCCTCGCGGGCTTCCCTGGACGTGCGCTTTTCCGTCGAGCAGCTCCTCTTCGAGGCGGCGCGGCGGGCCGACGAGCTGCGGCGGCTGCGCGAGGTGGTGCCGAGCGGTCGCGTCGTCCCCCGCCTGCGCGACCCGTCGTTCCGGGAGCGGCTCGACGGGGAGGACCAGCGGCTCGTCGACCTCATGGACGGGGTGCGCTCGGTGGAGGAGATCGCCCTCGCTGCGCGGGTCGCGGAGTTCACGGTGGCGTCGCTGGTCTACCGCGGCACGACCGCCGGTGCGGTGGTCGTCGAGGCGCCTCGCGATGGTGCCGGGTCGGCGGCCGTCGAGACCGCCGCCGGCTGGTCCGGCTTGCTGCGGGAGGCGGAAACCTGCATCACCTTCGGGGATCTGCTATCCGCCTTCTCGCACCTTGCCGAGGTGCAGCGACGCTACGGCGACGTGCCCGAAGCGGTGCGGCGGGCCCAGGCCATGCGCGCCCGCCTCGTCGCCATCCTCGACGAGGCCGAGGCGGGGAGCGACGAACTCCTGCAACTGGCGGTGGAGTTCAGCGACCTGACCAAGCTCCGCTTCTCGCCCGAGGAAGCGTTCATCATCTCGCGCGTCGACGGTCGCTACACCGTGCAGCAGACGCTGGCGCAATTTCCCGGCGACCGGCTCCTCGGCCGAGTGATCGTTCACGAGCTGCTCCAGCAGGGGATCCTCAAGCTCACGGCGCAGAAGGGGCTCGCGCGCACGAGCTCGTGAAGCTCCCAGGCGTCGTCGCGCTCGTGGCCGCCCCATCCCCGGCACCAGCCATGGGCTCTTGAGGGGCGTCTACGAGAGGCCCAGGGAGGCCGATGATAGCGACTCGGCTTCCTCGGCTCGGGTGGTGTTGCGGCCGGCCTGTTTGGCCCGGTAGAGGGCCACGTCGGCCAGGTGCACGAGCTTTGCCGGCTCGCGGTCGAGGGTGGGACGGATCGTGCCGACACCGCACGAAATGGTGACGACGTGGCCGCTGCCGGCACCCGCGTTTTCGAGGGCGAGGGCTTCGACCGTTCGCCGCAGGTGCTCGGCGACCCGGACGGCGCCGGGCCGATCGGTGGCCGGAAGGATCACGGCGAACTCCTCGCCCCCGTAGCGGGCCACCGAGTCGCCCACCCTCGGCAAGTGATCGGCGAGAGTCTGCGCGACCAGGCGCAGGCACTCGTCGCCTCGCTGGTGGCCGTAGGTGTCGTTGAACGCCTTGAACCAGTCGATGTCCACCATGATGAGGGAGAGGAGCGAGCCGCTCCGCACCGCCCGCCGCCACTCGTGGTCGAGGCGCTCCTCGAAGCGCCGGCGGTTCGCCACGCCGGTCAGGGGATCGAGGTAGGACAGCTCGGTGAGGATCTCGTTGGCCTCGCTAAGCTGGCGGGTGCGGGCGTCCACCAGGGCGGCGAGGGCTCGCTCGCGGCGCTGGTGGACGCGTTCGCGGGCCACCACGGTAGCCCAGGCGGAGCCGGCCAACACCGCCAGGAGGAGGAGGCTGAACCACCAGGTCCGCCATGGGGCGGCGCGGATCTCGAAGGGGAACTCCTCCGGCCCGGTCACGTTCCCCGCGTAGTCCTTCCCCCACACGCGAAACACGTACATCCCGGCCGGCAGGGCGAGGTACTGCCGCGTTGCCTGGTCGGTCCACCCGGATGGCTGCCCTTCGAACCCTAGTAGCTGCGTGCGATAGCGAGTCTCTCGTTCGCGGAAGAAACTCACGAGGGCGAAGGTGAACGTCACGTTGCGGCTCCGGTACGACAGCGAGCTGTGGGGCTGCAGCTGGCCTGGTCGGTTGCTGTCGACGGTGGCCGTGAGCGAGAGCCGCTTGGGTGTCGTGTCGAGACGTTCCCGCGCTGGGTCGAAGGCGGCCGCACCGCCGACCGTCCCCACCCACACCCGTCCCTTGCCGTCGCGCATGGCCGCCCCGCGGATGCCCTGGTTGCGGGGCAGCCCGTCGAAGACCGTGAAGGTGGTGATGGCAAGGCGAGGAGGCTCCGCCGGGGCGGCAGCGCGATGCACCCGGGCCACACCGCTGTTGGTCGACGCGTAGATACGACCAGCCGTGTCCTGGACCAGCGCGTACACGGTGTTGTTGGGCAGCGGCGGTTCGCTCTCGTCGGTCAAGGCGAGGAGGTGACCAGCCGTGCCATCCCCCGCGAGGCACGCGAGCCCCCCGCCATCGGTGCCGATCCACAGCTCCGTCTGGCCGCCGGGCCCTTTGGTTTCGAGCAGGGACTGGACGGTTCGGTTACGCAACGGGAGGGCGTCGAGGGACTCGAAGCCGGTACCCGTCCACCGTGCCACCCCCCGGGACGTCCCGATCCAGAAGGCGTCGGCGGGGGCGGAGCCGGCACGGGCGGCGAAACTCAAGATGGAGCCGCTGGGGAGGCCGTCGGCGGTACCGAAGTGCTCCCACCGCCCGAGCCGGAGCCGGGCCAGCCCGCCCCGCGTGCCCACCCACAGGGAGCGCGCGCCGTCGCGGTCCTGGGTCGAGAAGAGGGCCTGCACCATGTCGTTGGGCAGGGCGCCGGTGCGGCTGTCGAACCACCTCCAGCGGCCCGCCGCCAGGCGGCCCACGCCGCCGTGGCGGGTACCGACCCAGAGGCTCCGGCCGCCGCCGTCATCGGTCTCGAGGAGGCACTGGACGGTATCGTCCGGCAACTCGCCGGTGGCGGTGCTCGAAAAGTGCCACGTGCCGTCTGCCAAACAGGCGAGGCCAGCACCGTCGGTGCCCAGCCAGAGGACCGGTCGCCCGGCGGCGTCCTGGCTTTCGAGGAGGGCGGTCACCGGAAGGTCGGGGCGCTCCTGGCTTGGCGAGAACTGGCGCCACAGCCCCTCCTTGACGAGGGCCAGGCCGCCGTTCCTGGTGCCGACCCACAGCCCGCTCGTGCCTTCGGCGGCGCTGGTGGCGAGGAGCGCGTAGACGGCGTTGGTGGGCAGGCCCCGGGCGGTATCCAGCACCTCCACCCGGCCGTCGCGCACCCGGGCGATGCCGCCACCGTCGGTGCCGATCCATACGATGCCCCGACCGGCCTCCTCCCGGTCGGTCGCGAGGCTGGTGACGTGGTCGCTGGGCAAACCGCTGCGTCGATCGAGACGCTGCCAGCCGCCGCCGCGCCTGAGAAAGACGCCGCTGCCATAGGTGCCGACCCAGAGGACGCGCTCGCCTGACGGCTCGCTGACTTCGAGGAAGCTATTGACCGACGTGGTGGGCCCGTCGCGTACCGCGACGAATCCGGCGGCCCCGTCGCGCAGCAACGCCAGCCCTCGCTCGGTGCCCGCCCACACCAGGGGCGTGCCGTCCTCGTCGGTGGTGGCGAGGAGCGCCCACACGTCGTTGGCGGGCAGTCCCGAGCCCGTGTCGTACACCCGCCACTGCCCCTCCTGCCAGCGGGCGATCCCGCCGCCCATGGTGGCGACCCAGAGGACGGGCGCGCCGTCGCGGGTCCTCGAGGCGGCGAGGGCGTTGACTCGCTGGCCAGGCAGCTCCCGTGTGAACGTCGTCCAGCTGCCGCGCTGCAGGCGCGAAAGTCCGGCTGCCTGGGTGCCCAGCCAGACGCTGCCGTCGTCGGTGGCCACAAGCGTCCGGATGAAGTTCGACTGGAGTCGGGACGGCGGGTGGACAGTGTGCCACAGGCGGCCGTCGAAAAAGGCCGCACCATCCTGGGTGCCCACCCAGAGGAAGCCGTTGGAGTCGAGGGCAAGGGCGTGCACGGTGTTGTGCGGCAGACCTTCCGTGTCGCGGAAGGTCCGGACGGCGTAGCGGCCACGCTCGAAGGGGTCGAGGGCGTCGGGCTCCGGGGCACCGTGGCGAACGCCGCCCGACGCAGTCGCAGCAAGCAAGGCGACCACGAGGCCGGCGCCGCGGCGCCCGCGTCCGCCCACCCACGGGCGACGACGATGGGCGCCAGCAGCTACCGCCGAGCCATCGGACGACCACCGGCCGGAGAACGACGCGACCACCAGCGGTTGCCTACGCTTCCTCGACGTCGGTCGGGTAGAGGACGGGCGGTGTCGGCGGGCCCCCCGGCTCGAAGCAGCGCCGGCAGCGCGCCTCGTAGATGTCCGCCGCACCCACGAGCACCTGCTCCGTCGCGGCCGTCAAGCGCTGGGTGTAGGCGGCGGGGCCGCCGCAGCGGGCGCAGATGGCGTGCATCTTCTCCACCTCCTCGGCAATGGCGAGGAGGTGGGGCATGGGCCCGAAGGGCTGGCCGCGGAAATCCATGTCGAGGCCAGCGACGATGACGCGTTTGCCGAGGTCGGCGAGGCGCGAGCAAACGCCCACCAACCCCTCGTCGAAGAACTGCGCCTCGTCGATCCCGACCACCTCGGTGCGCGGATCGAGGCGTTCCAGGATCTCGGCCGCCGTGGCCACCCGTTCGGAGTCGAGACGCCAGCGCGAGTGGGAGACCACCTGGTTGACGGCAAAGCGGTCGTCGATCACCGGCTTGAACACCTGGACCCGCTGGCGGGCGATGATGGCGCGCCGGAGGCGGCGGATGAGCTCCTCGGACTTGCCCGAGAACATGCTGCCCGTGATCACCTCGATCCAGCCGCCCCACAGGTTGGGTGGACGCATCGACCCACTCTAGCGCGACCTTCGGGTGGTCGGCAACACGGACTCGACGCCCAGCCGGGGGCAGAGGGCGGCCAGGGGGCAGCGCGCGCAGTCGGGGCGGCGCGCGGTGCACACCCGCCGGCCGTGGAGGATGAGGCGGTGGCCGAGGGCGATCCACGACGTCTGGGGGAAGAGCGCCAGGAGGTCGGCCTCGATGGCTTCCGGGTTTCGCCCCCTCGACAGGGCGAGCCGGCCCGCGAGACGGGCCACGTGGGTATCCACCACGATACCGGTGGGCAGCCCGAAGGCCGTACCCAGGACCACGTTGGCCGTCTTCCGGCCGACCCCGGGCAGGGCAGTGAGCGCCTCCATGGTGGCGGGCACCGTGCCCTCGTGCCGCGCCACCAGCGCCTGCGCAAGGGCGAGGAGGTTACGCGCCTTGGCATGGAAGAAGCCGGTGGGGCGGATCAACGCCTCGAGTTCCGCCAGCTCTGCCGTTGCCAGGGCGCGGGCGTCGGGGAAGCGGGCAAAGAGGGCCGGGGTGACCGTGTTGACCCGGGCGTCGGTGCACTGGGCGGAGAGGATGGTGGCCACGAGAAGCTCGAAGGGGTTGCGAAAGGAAAGTTCGCAACTGGCGTCGGGGTAGGCGGTCGCCAGGGCCGCATCGATGGCCCAGGCCCTCGCGCGAACTTGGTCGGTGACGGTCGTCATGAAGTTTCGTTCGCTCCCTCCTTCGGGGTGGCGAGGATCCGGTCGAGGGAAGGCGCAATGAGACCGCCGGAGATGACCATGCGGACCGCCTCCTCGACGGTGAGGGAGGTCTCGCGCACGGCGTGGATGGGGTAGATGAGGTAGAAGCCGGTGGTGAAGTTGGGGGTGGTGGGCATGAACACCGACACCATCCGCTGCGGCCCCTCGGGGGTGTGCTGCTCGAACTCGGCGGTGAGGAACGCCACGCTGGTGGCGTCGCGGCTGGGGAAGGGGATGAGGACGACGCGGCGGAAGGCCTTGCTCCGGTCGGCGGTGAACGCCTTGGTGATCTCGCGGGCGCCGGTGTAGACGGGCCTGACGAACGGGACGCGGGAGAGGAGCTTCTCCCCCACCAGCAGGATGCGCCGCCCCAGGACGTTGTGGGCCAGCATGCCGAGAAGCAGGATGAGGACGAGGGCGAGGGCGGCGCCGACGCCGGGGAGGGGGTAACCCAGGAGCCGCGCCGTGATCGGGTACGACCACCGGTCGAACAGGTTGAAGATGAAGCGAGCGAAGAAGATGGTGACGACCAGGGGGAAGGCGACCAGGGCGCCGGTCGCGAAGCGACTGCGCAGGTAGCCGAGACAGCCAGGCCTGCTGCCGCCTCCTTCGCTGGGCACCGAGAAGGCCCAGACGCCGCTCCGCGAGGATCCGTCGCCCATGGGCGCATTGTAGAAGACCCGCGGTCTTTCC
>FWPV01007769.1_pt1 | contig 19219 bp, 15 predicted proteins | sample 2228371 | NCBI WGS metagenome assembly FWPV01 (sample SAMEA103939776, study PRJEB20133) | metagenome
TTGAACTTCTCCAAAATTCCTCTTGACAAAAATCTCTTTTTATATTAGATAAAAAATTAAATACGAGGCGGTATTGATGACAGGGGCGTCTTGATAAAAGAGCCCCTTTTTTTTCAATCCAATGCTGGATGAACGACAAAGGCGTCAAAGAAATTTGATGCCTTTTTATTTTACTCAAAAGGAGGGAGGAATAAAATGACTTTCACCAAACCAAACCGTAGTCCAGCAACCTTCACCAAAAACCGTGTTGAACCTGCTCCTATCTCAGGGATCTGTGTGACCTGTTTAGATGGATGCCCAGGGCCTTGTGAGGTGGGCCGCTCCGCCCTAAGGGGAAGAGAGATCCTTTACCCTCAACCCTTCTCTAAGATCACCGCAGGAGCGGAAAAGGATTATCCTATTGATTTTTCCCATTTTAACATTCAGGGCACATGTGTCGGGGCAATAGGGGTTCCTGCGGATTCGGACCACGCGACCTTCCCTGCTGTGGATGTCTCCACAGAGATTGGAGCAACTTCAAAGATCAAATTGAAGGTTCCCTATTTTACAGGGGCTTTGGGTTCAACCGATATCGCACGAATCCATTGGGAATCTATGGCCACAGCAGCCGCAATCGCAGGCACCCTGGTCGTTGTTGGCGAAAACGTTTGTGGGATGGATCCAAATTCAGAATTTAAGAATGGCCGTGTCGTTCGATCCCCAGAGATGGAACGCCGGGTTAAAACGTTTCAGCAGTGGTATAACGGCTATGGAGGAATCGTTGTCCAGTATAATGTGGAAGACGGTCGTCTGGGTGTCCCTGAATATGTGGTTGAAAAATTGGGAGTCCAGATCATTGAGCCGAAATGGGGGCAGGGTGCAAAGGATATTGGGGGAGAGGTCAAACTTCCTTCCTTGGAAAGGGCCCTTCAACTGAAGAGTCGAGGCTATATTGTTCTTCCCGATCCTGAAGACCCAGTCATTCAGGAGGCATTCAAACAGGGAGATTTTAAAGAATTCGAACGTCACTCCAGATTGGGGATGGTCGATGAAGAAGGCTTCCACAGAGAGGTAGAACGATTAAAAAAGATCGGCGCCAAATACATCTCGTTAAAAACCGGAGCCTATCGGCCTGCTGACCTTGCCCGTGCAGTCAAATACGCTTCGGATGCAAAGATCGATCTTCTTACGGTAGATGGCGCGGGAGGAGGAACAGGGATGAGTCCCTGGAGGATGATGAACGAATGGGGAATTCCGACGGTCTACCTTGAAAGCCTCCTCTATCAATATCTAAAACGCCTGGAACAAAGGGGAGCCTTCATTCCTTCCTGTGCCATCGCAGGTGGACTTGCCCTGGAAGATCATATCTTCAAGGCCATTGCCTTGGCCGCACCTTATATTAAGGCAACCTGCCTGGGAAGGGCATCGATGACCGCTGCCATGGTAGGGAACACCATAGGAGAGATGATCAAAAAGGGAAAGGTTCCTGCAGACATTGCCAAATTTGGAACGGATGTAGAACATGTTTTCGTTCTTGCAGCCAAACTGAAGGACCAATATGGAAAGGATTTTGAAAGAATCCCAACCGGAGCGATTGGAATGATCACCTATTTTGATCGGCTGAATGCCGGGCTGCAACAATTGATGGCAGGGGCAAGAAAGTTTGCCTTGAGATACATTTCAAGAGATGACCTCGTTGCTCTTACCCGGAAGGCAGCAGAAATGTCAGGTATCCCTTACGTCATGGAATGCGACCGGGAAGAGGTGGACAGAATCTTAGGTTGATATCCATCGATGGTTTCAAAGGGATACCGGGGAGACCTGGTATCCCTTTTTTATTTGCAAAAGAGGTTTTTTCGATTATGATAAGGAAAAAGATGATCCCAACCCAAGAAAAAACAGACGCTAAGGAGATCAATGCGCTTCTGGAGATCAGTAAGGCGATTACCTCGGGTCTCTATCTTGAGGATGTCCTGAGGTTGATCGTTACGGTCACGGCCAGGGTGATGAATTCAAAGATCTGTTCCCTCTGGATTGTGGACGAGAAAGACCAAAAATTAAAACTCAAGGCTACCCAGAGTCTCAGCGAGGAATATCTTAAGGAGCGAAGCCTTTCGATGGGTGAAGGGGTGGTAGGTCAGGTGGCTCTCCATAATAAACCCATGGCAATCCTCAATGTCCTGAAAGAACCTCGCTATAAAGAAAAGGAACTCGCCCGGAAGGAAGGACTTGTCTCCATGCTCAGCGTTCCCATGTGTATCAAGGATAGGGTCATCGGGGTCATCAACTGCTATACTTCCCATCCCCATTCCTTTACCAAAAGCGAAGAAGAGATTCTTATGACCATCGCCAATCAGGCGGCGGTCTGTATTGAAAATTCTGGACTAACAGAGACAATGGATATTGAAGAGATCCTTAGGCTTGTCTTAGAGGGCGTGACAAAAAACCTTGGATTTGATCGAGCCCGCCTCTATTTGGTCAATGAAAAGATGAACCTTCTTGAATGTAAAATGGCAGTGGGGATCGATGAAGAGAGGACTAAAGGAATCACCCTCCCCTTAGACCCCCAAGATAGCATATTGGCCCGATCCATTTTTGAAAAAAAGCCCTTTGTCATCCCGGAGGCCGATAAAGACCCAAGGGTCAACCCAATTTTAAAAGAAAAATTTAACCTTCGTTCTCTTGTGGTGATTCCCATCCTAACAAAAGAAAAGGCATTAGGGGCGATTGCAGCCGACTATGTTGAACCTGATAAGAATATTTCAAAGGAAACCCTCGAGGCATTGATGGTCCTTACTCAGCAGGCAGGCCTGGCCATTCGGAACGTATTCATCTATCAAGAACTTAAGACCTTCAGCCTGCAGATGGAAGAAAAGATTCAAAAGATAACGGCAGACCTGAAAAAGGCAGAAGCCCAACTGATTCGTTCCGAAAAATTGGCTGCCCTCGGCCAACTGGCTGCAGGCATCGCCCATGAAATTCGTAATCCTTTAACCAGTATCAACATCCTGATCCATTCCCTTGCCCAAAATCTCCCATCTGAGAATCCTCAAAAAGAGGACTTCAGAGTGATTGAGGAGGAACTCCATCGGATCAACGAGATTGTGGAACAATTCCTTCGATTCGCCAAACCCGCTCCTCCCCACTTAGAGAAAACCAACCTCCTCTCTCTCTTTGAGGAAACCCTCCAATTACTCAAGCCTCAGATGGAACAACAACATATTGTGCTTAAAAAGCGATTTCAAACCCTTCCCAAAATCCTGGTAGATCGCGAACAGATAAAGCAGGCCATCCTCAATCTTTTGCTCAACGCCATTCAGGCAATGCCTGAGGGGGGACTTCTCACGCTTACCAGCGGGAAGCCCGAAAATGGTGAGTGGCTCTATGTCTCTATCCAGGACTCTGGAATGGGAATCCCCACAGAAAATATGAGTAAACTTTTTGACCCTTTCTTCTCCACCAAAGAAGGGGGAATAGGTCTCGGTCTCTCCATTGCCCATCGGATCATTGACCAGCACCAGGGAAAGATTGAGGTAGAAAGTACTCCTAACCAAGGAACCACGTTCACCCTATGGATCCCAACGGCTTAAGGAAAGAAGAAATGAAGACCATCTTGATCGTCGATGATGATAAGTCAATTCGATATTCTTTGAAAAGGCTGCTGGAAAACCAATTCTCCATTCTGACAGCTCAGAGCGGTGAGGAAGCCCTTGAGCGTTTCAAAGAAGCCATGCCAGATCTCGTGATCATGGACATCAAAATGTCAGGAAGAAGTGGGTTGGAGGTATTGAAAGAGATGAGGATGATGGACTCAAAATCTCTGGTCATCCTCATGACCGCCTATGGCACCACTGAAACCGCTATCGAGGCGATGAAGTATGGGGCCTTCGATTATATTCTCAAACCTTTCTCCATCCCAAAGATGAAGGAATTGGTAGAGAAGGCGGTCTCCTTAAGAAAGGTGATGAAGGAGGAGGTGGTTTATAACATCCCCAGCGAACCTATTGGAGAAGAAGAACGGATTGTGGGCTCTTCTTCCAAGATGCAGGAGGTCTATAAGATGATCGGTCAGGTCGCCCCGAGTGAGGTGACCGTCCTTTTGAGAGGAGAGAGTGGGACAGGGAAAGAACTGATTGCGAGGGCCATCTACCATCATAGCCTCCGTTCAAATCAAGCCTTCCTCCCGGTCAATTGTGCAGCCATTCCAGATACCCTCCTTGAGAGTGAACTCTTCGGGCACGAGAAAGGAGCCTTCACGGGAGCCTTTTCTCGTCGAATCGGAAAACTGGAACAGTGCCACCGAGGAACCATCTTCCTTGACGAAATTGGTGACATGTCCCTCTCCACTCAAGCCAAATTACTGCGGGTCCTCCAAGAGAAACGCTTTGAGAGGTTGGGAGGAATGGAAACGATCAGTGTGGATGTCCGCTTTATCATTGCAACCAATAAAAATTTGGAAGAGGCGATTTCGGAGGGAAAATTCAGAGAGGACCTTTACTATCGACTCAACGTCGTCTCCATTTTTTTACCCCCCTTGAGGGAACGGAAAGAGGATATTCCTGAACTGGTTTCCTACTTCTTAAAAAGATTTAATAAAGAATTGAAGAAAGAAATTAGTGGAATCACCCCAGAAGCCATGGAGAGGATGATCTCTTTTGAATGGCCGGGAAATGTCCGCCAGTTGGAGAATGTCCTTAAAAGGGCCATGGTGTTATGCCAGGGCGAATGGATCACAGAAGACCATCTCCTTTTTGAGAGGATTGGGGAGAGACGCGAGGCCAAAGAGGAACGTTCAAAAAAGCCCATGGAAGAACTATTTGACCTCCTTTTTGAAGAACTATCAAAAGAATCATCCACCCAAAAGGATCTTGACATGATCTCTGCAATCGAGAAAGAATTAATCATCCGTGCCCTCAAAAGAACAAACGGAAATCAGGCTCAGGCGGCTCAACTTATCGGGCTCAACCGGAGTACGTTAAGGGGAAAGATGGAAAGATATCGTATAAAAAAAGAAGTCTTGGTCTCAAAAAATGAATAAAAACCTTATGGGCTCGGGGTAAAGAGTTCTGAGTAAAAATATAAAAAATATTTCTAAATTCTATTTAGATCTTTTGACTCCAGACTACGAACTCCTCACTCCGAACTTATTGAAGGGATAAATCATGCGAACTCTTAGAATTGGTCTCTGTCAGATCAATACCACAGTGGGGGATATCGAAGGGAATACAAAAAAGATTCTCGATTATATTGCCAGGGGAAAGAGGATGGGGGTCGATCTTCTGGCTTTTCCGGAGATGGCGGTTACCGGCTATCCTCCAGAAGACCTCCTGCTCATGCCTAAGTTTATTGAAGCCAATATCAGGGCCATCAAAAGGATTGCCAGGGCAACGACTTCCATCACCGCCCTTGTTGGCTTCGTGGACAAGAAAGAAGATATCTACAATGCGGCCGCTTTACTCCATAATGGAAAACTGGTGGATTCCTATTGCAAAAGATATCTTCCCAACTATGGGGTCTTTGATGAGGACCGTTACTTTCATGTGGGAACAGAGAATTTTATCTTCACCCTTCACTCTATTCCCATCGGCCCAAGCATCTGTGAAGACCTCTGGTATCCAGGAGATCCCATTCGTTCTCAGACCTTGTTTGGTGGGGCAGAATTGATCGTGAATATCTCCTCCTCCCCCTATCATGCTGGAAAGTCTGCTTTTCGAGAAAAGATGATCTCCACAAGGGCCTCGGATAATGTGGCTATTGTGGCTTACTGTAATCTGGTGGGGGGGCAGGACGAATTGGTTTTTGATGGAGGAAGCCTGATCTTTGACCAAAAAGGGGAACTGATTGCGAGGGGTAAACAGTTTGAAGAGGATCTGGTGCTGGCTGACCTCGATATGGAAGCGGTCTTCCGAATGCGTCTACATGATCCCCGAATAAGAAGGGAGAGGTTAGCCGAAGAGGAGAAGGGGCTTAAAAAAATTGAACTCCCCTCACCCAATCTTTCCTTTAGAAAAAAACCTCCTATTCCTAAAAGGGAGACAAAACCCCTGGATCCCTTGGGTGAGATTTACTCCGCATTGGTTCTTGCCACCGGAGACTATATTCGAAAGAATGGATTCAAAAAGGTTCTGGTCGGTTTAAGCGGTGGAATCGATTCCGCCCTCACCGCTACCATCGCTGTAGATGCCCTGGGAAGGAATGGAGTGGTGGGCGTAGCCATGCCCTCCCAATATTCTTCAAGAGAATCCCTGGAGGATGCCAAACTTTTGGCAAAAAATCTTGGCATTCAATTTCTCACCTTCCCCATTACAGATATCTTTCAGTCCTACCTCAAAACCCTTTCCCCCTCTTTTAAAGGACTGAAGCCTGATGTGACAGAAGAGAACATTCAGGCACGAATCCGGGGAAATATCTTGATGGCCCTTTCCAATAAATTCGGCTGGCTGGTCTTGACCACAGGAAATAAAAGTGAAATGAGCGTGGGGTACTGCACCCTCTATGGAGATATGGCAGGGGGGTATGCTGTGCTCAAAGATGTCCCAAAGACATTGGTCTACGAATTAGCCAAACACAAAAATCAAAAAGAAGGAAAATCGATCATTCCAAAAAATGTCTTTACCAAAGCCCCATCCGCAGAACTAAGACCGAATCAAAAGGATGAGGATTCCTTGCCTCCCTACCCCATTCTCGACCCAATTCTCAAAGCCTATGTAGAGGAGGATAAGGATCTCGAGGAGATTGTTAAAATGGGATTTGATGAAGCAATGGTCAAAGAGGTGATTCAGATGGTGGACCGAAACGAGTATAAGCGAAGGCAGAGCCCTCCAGGAGTAAAGATTACCCACCGTGCCTTGGGAAAAGACCGAAGGCTTCCGGTGACCAATAAATACCGAAATTTCTAATCCATGGAAGGAGGAACACCCATGCCAGCCATTGCACCCCTTGAGGACCTAAAAGCGGCACAGGAGGAATTGCTTAGCACAAAGGAGGTTGAAGAATTAAAAAGGGTTTTTAAGAAATGGCGCCGAATCGGCTGGAAAAACATCTGTAAACTTTGGCTTGAAGAAAGCACCCCTGAGAAATTGAAGGGGGAGAGTATGTAGGAGATAAGGTTAGGATTCTGAAAGCCGTCTTATCTTTTTTAAAAAAATAAAAAGGGCACCCGTTCTGGGATGCCCCTCAAAAAGAGTCAGAAGCAGGCTGCCTTACTCGACCTTGACCTTGATCTCCTTCTTCTTTGCCTCCTCAGTCTTTGGCAAAGTGACTTTCAGCACTCCGTTCTTAAAGGTAGCGCTGATATGATCACTCTGCACTTGACCAGGGAGCTGGATGGATCTGGTGAAGGCACCATAACTACGCTCAATCAGATGATAATTTTCTTCTTTCTCTTCCTTTTCCTGTTTCTTCTCCCCTTTGATTGTCAGGACATCGCTCATTAATGAAATATCGATATCCTTTGGATCAATTCCAGGGAGTTCTGCCTTCACCACATAACTATCCTTAGTTTCAGAGACATCGAGGGTAGGAAGCCATTCCACTGCCTCTTCCACTCTCGTTGGTCTCCTCTCGAAGAAGGAGTCCCAAAGATGATCCATCTCCCTTCTTATCCTCTCCAATTCCCTAAAGGGTCTCCAGATGGTCAACTCCCTTGCCATAACCTATCCCTCCTTTCTTCTGGATTAATTTCTTTTGGAAATCCACCCATAAAATAATCACTCTTTTTTATTTGTCAAGGAATCCTGCTGACCCTTCTCAATTCGCCATGTTCTATGGACTCTATTTCAATAAAAATTTGTCAACAAACCTTCATGAGATTTCTGAAGAAGTCACCTGGATATAATTCCGTCATTCCTGCGAAGGCAGGAATCCAGGGTTTTCAATGTATTTCTGGACTCCCACTTTCTCGGGAGTGACAGAAAAAGGTGTTTTTTCAGAGTTCTTTTCATGAGATCTCCGAAAAAGTCGCCAATAGTCTGGGAGTTGGAGTCCCAAATCCTTCGAATGTGGGTGTGTACTAGAATCGAATCCGCCTTTGGCGGAAAGGCTTTTTCATCCCAACTCCCAGTCCAAAAATCCTTTTTAAATACTTTTTAAGAGGTCTCTTCATAGGGGTAAAATTTATAAAGTTTTTCTCACAGAAATTCTAACAGTGCTTCTCTCAGACATCTTTACCTATCCCTCCATATGGATATCAACTCCCTGTCAAAATCGGAGAACGGTAACTTTGGATGGATGTGAAGAAAATTGCTCAAGATGGGATTTACTATCGGAATTTTTAGAGAAATCCTTTGGGTTTTGGGGGCTGGAGCCTTTTGGGAGAAGAAGGTGACTCTTCTTCTCTCTTCTCTTCCTTTATTTTGAATCCAGATTCTTCCAGTAGATATCGGTCATCCCCGGGATCGGGTTTGAACTCCAACTGTAACCTTTTTGCCTCCTTGACATAAGAGCCTTCTTTTAGACGAATCTCACCTTCCGGGACCACCACAATGGCTGATTCTCCCTTTACAGGACATCTTTGCTCACAAAACCCGCAGCCATTACACTTGGAAGCGATGACAAAAGGGCGTCGATATCCTTCCACCGGTCTAAAGACAATCGCATTATATGGACAGATTTCATCGCAGATGAGGCAGAGTTTATTTTGTGCCCAGACCAGACACATCTCTTTCCGCAACACCGCAGTACCCACCTTTGCATGGGTCCTCTCTTCAAGGGGCAATGAACGGATGGCCTGAGTTGGGCAAACTCTCCCACAGACATTGCAGTTCTGATCGCAGGGGGCCAGGCGGAGGTCCATCTTTGGCGTCCATAACCCTGAAAATCCAGATTCCCAGAAACAAGGTTGTAAGGTGTTGGTCAGACAGGACTTCATACATTCTCCACAGCGAATGCAAGTCCTTAAAAACTCCGTTTCAGGAATGGCCCCAGGGGGTCGAATGAGTTGGTGTTTACTCTGCCTCATTGCAAAAGGGGTTTGGGTCGCCAAAAAACTAATCCCCAATCCCCCTGCCAGGGAATAGAGAAACCCCCTCCTCGAAAAATCTATCTTTGAATATTCTCCTCCCAATAAAAAAGAAGCAGGAAAGGTAACTGCATTCTGGGGACAAACCTTGGCGCAGGTTCGGCATTGAATACATTCAGAAAGGTGCGTCTTTTTAGGGTCTTCGAAAATCGCACCCATTGGGCAGGACCTCTGGCATTTTAAACATTGATTGCATTCCTCACTGACCTGCCTCTTAAAAAGACCAAGAGGGGAGAGAAGACTAAGCAATGCTCCTAAGGGACATAGATATCGACACCAAAATCGCTTGGAAAAAAGATTGAGAAGGATGATCCCCCCGAAGATCATTAGAGTAAGGGTCGTCATATAAAAGACCGATTGGAAATAATGGAGATGAGAGAGTCTTACCCACCCGATGGCTTGAAAGAGTGGCCGGAGCAGGTCCAAGAGGAGATTAACCAGGGTCGTTGCAAGGGGATAGATGAAGTAAGTATAAAAGCGTGTGAGGAGAGCCATTGGGTCCATGAGAAAGGCCAAAGAGAGGCCGGTCAGTGCAGCGGTCAAAAAAATAAAGAGAAAAAAATATTTCATCTTTCGGAACTCGTTCTCTTTCTTAAGACCCAGGCGTTTTTTCTTTCGAAAAAAGAGGACATCTAATAAATCGATCGCCACCCCCATGGGGCAGACATAACCGCAGAAGAACCTGCCGACCACGAGCGTTGCTCCAATCGTAACGAGGCCGAAGAGAGCCCGAGGGATCATCTCCCTGGCGGCGAAAATGGCATTGATTCCAAGGAGGGGGTCCAGTCTTAAATAAATATCCGCTGGAATCCAATCAGGCAGCCTATAGGTGGCAAGAACAAATAGAGTGGAAAAGAGAAGAAGGGAGAGGGCTTGAACGAGATTCCTCATACCTTCTCCCTAAAGATTTTGAGTTGTTCAATATCAATTCTTCCAAGACCCCGCTGATGGGCAACAAGAAGGTGCTCTACTTGTCTGCCTTTAAAGTTCTGGCCATACCATGGAACAATACTTACCCCATAGGAATCCACGGCCACTGGATCAATGCCCGCAATGATAAGATTGGGTTTCCTCACCTCTCCTGGCCCTCCTGGACCTCCAGAGGTTAAAGCCCTTGTGGCATCTAAAATAGTGAGTTGAGGTTTGATCACGGTGGCTAAGTCTGCGAGGGCTTGATTAATATTGAGTCGAGAGTGGAAACTCTCGCGGTCCCAGATGAGACCCATCAACCCCTTTATCCCCAGGCTTACGCCTGTGGCTGAGTGGGATTTGGCTACAGGGAGATTAATGAGGACAGGGGAATCCAAAACCTCCTTAATGACTTCAACCCGGTCCAACACCTTTCCCTGAGGAATCTTGATCTCACGATAAAATTTTCTCTCCTGGATCGCAAGGACATGAACACCCGAAATATTCTTACAGGCTTCTTGAATCCCTGTTCTTTCAAGGCAGAGTTCTGCCCGATGAAGGGTGTGGTCTAAAACGATGACCTGTTGGGCTCCTGCGTCCATGCAAGCCTGAGCAACAGTAGCCACCACCAGTGGATGGGTAGTGGCGCTGAATTCAGGAGTTCGGGCAAAGGACATATTGGGTTTCAAGACGGCCTTCTGCCCTTTCTTTACAAACCGGGAAATTCCCCCCATCGCCTCCAGTGCTTTTTGGGTCGCCCTCACAGGATCTCCTGAAATGACCACGAGGTCATACTCCTCTTTGGCAACAGAAAAATGGGACCAACCAGTCATTCCTAAGGCTATCCCTACGGCTGTGGTTTTAATAAATTTGCGTCGGTTCATTCCTTGCCTATATTCATCCATGATGTTTTCTCCTTCCAACGCATATCTATTTTTTATTTCACACTCTGCAGTCCGAATTCCAAAATCTGTTACAATCCCAAAAACTCCGATGGAACTTCTTTTAATCGAACCACCTCCCGAATCTTACCCGAAACGTTCAATCCAACAGAACATTTGACCTGGCATGAAAAACAGCCCTCGCAGACCCTTTGGGGAAGAGTTAAGGAAGCAACAAGGTCTTGGGCGTGGGTCAGATTTCGATAATCATATGTATACATATAGGCTCGCATCAAATCAGGAATGGGAAGATGCTCGGGGCACTGGCCTAAACATTGCCTGCAGCCCTGACAATATAAACTTGAATTAGAGGCCATCTTTTCCAGATCTTTCTTCTCCGGCTCAGTCAATAATGGATTTTCCGCCACGTCCAAATCAACTCTCATCTCCTCAAAAGTGGTGAATCCTGGAACAATCGTTGTGACATTTGGATCCTGAAGAACCCATTTGAGAGCTGCACTGGGATTCTTGGTAGAAGGGACCTGCCTGGAACCGCCTCGGATCGCTTTCATCCCTACGATCCCAATTCCGGCCTGAGCGGCTCGGGCAATCGATTCTCTGACTTGGGGATAATGTTTCTGTTCATAATGATAGGAAGTCAAAATGACATCGTAGAACTTCGAATCAATGGCCGCCTGAATTACTTCTGGCTCGTTCATGTGAGTGGTAATCCCAACAAAGCGAGTTTTTCCTGCTTTTTTGACCTTTTCCAAAGCCTTTAATATCGGCTCATAAAGGGCCGATTCTCTTTTCCAAACATTGTGGTGGTAATAAATATCTACATAATCCAGTCCCAGATTCTTTAGGCTGATATCTACCTTTTTCAGAAAAGCTTCTTCTGTTGCCTCCTCCGTATAAAGACCTGTTTTTTGATCATTCGGGAGGCGGGCCTTAGTGGCCAGGACGTAAGAATCCCTTGGACGCCCTTTGAGGACTTCTCCGATCATTCCTTCATTTTGGCCCCTCTGGTAAGTTTGAGCCGTGTCTAACATCACCATACCCGAATCCAGCGCCACACGCACGAGATTTGGATTATCCGTATTCATCACCCCCATGTTGATCACTGGAAGGCGAATCCCTGTCCTTCCGAGGGTTCGATAAACGAATCTCCTTCCTTTCCCCTTTGATTCAACAACTCTACCCTCCTGCTTCACATCCATCTGAGGGAGGAAAAATAATCCGCCAAATCCCGCAAGCGATGTCTTCATGAAATCTCTTCTATCAATCAACTTCTTCATCATGGTTCTCCCTTCTTCTCTCCCTCTCAGGGGGGTCTAACTTTCGGTTATTTTTTACTTTCTTTTTTGTAATCCTTTTTCAATAAGTCTGAGGTATTTCAATCGAAGATCAGGGTCTGCAAGGTTCAATATACCCCATAGGTAGCGTCCCCGCCAGTAGAGGTCGATTTCTCCATGATGAGGATCTGAAATCAGGTAACGTCCCTCTCTAATCCCTTTCCCACTTTTCCCTGTTTGCTCCAGATATTTCTGGATTATATTTTTACATTCTGTGGGGTTACTTTCGAGGATAAAAAGTTTAAATTGCTTATCTGAAACCTCGTAATCCGCAGTAAAGGCGGAATGAAGAAATGGATAGCCCAAAAAGTTTTTGGCAATAAATTTTTCAGAGTTTTTCAATTTCCCATCCTCTGGGAAAGAATCTAATAGGATAGGGAGAGTCCCCCTCTCATCTAATTTCTCAAGAACTTTCTTGGCGAAAGAAAAAAGTACTCCCTCTTCTCCGGACCCGATTTTATTGCTGGTGATCTTTATATAGTAAGGTCCTGCTATAAAATTTAAAACCCCTTCTTCAATATAACCCTGAGCCCCTATGTTAATAATGTTTGCTTTAGGAAGACGCTCCTGGCTATAAATTCCAAAGGCATAGATAGGGGTTTTATGGCGATAGACTTCAACAGTAACTGATGCCTTTCTGTCGTTTCGGTAGTCTGCCACCTTCAATTCCTGGAAATCGTACATAAGGTAAAGGTCGGCAGCCCCGTTGATATATTCGTAAAGAGCTTCTGGCATAAATATTTGGATTTCTCCTGATCGTTCCCAGCCGGCTATCTCAGGAAAACTAAAATCCTTAACCTCTCCCCCCGAACCCCATAGAATAAGGACTATTCCCAACCCCAAACAGATGACTTTATTCATTCCTCTCCTCAAAATCCATATTCCGTAAATGGTCACGATTAATTCTAAATTTTAAAAGGGAAATTCGAGTTAATCAATAAAAATTAAACCCTACCTTCTCCCTTGGAGATTATCTCGCCATAATAAACCGGCTGCGGGTGATTAGGAGACCGTCTCTGGAGACGGACGAAAAAATAATGATAAAAACTTTTCTCCATCTGATTGATTCTTTGCAGAATGCCTAAAATCCAACAATCCATTTCCCCCAATACGAATATCTGGGAAAATCCTCCATGATGAAAATGATAAATAACCTTTTGATAACTTTAACCAAAATCCAATGGAGTATGTGTGTTTTATAACTGGCATAAGGATTGCTCTTCGGAGGCATCACCTCTTTGGGCAAGAGGTGAGCGTCCATGAAATTAGGTTATTCACTTCTCAATAAAGGAGATTGAAATGGAAAGGTTCATATGGATTTTTTTAATCATCCCGATGGTCTTTGGCTCGATTATTCAGGCAGAGGCGGTTCAATTAGATTTTCAAGATAACCTCGCTTCTCCTCCGGGGTTTTCTGCAGCGATTTATTACAACCACTATACAGCAGGTCGTTTGACCGATCATACGGGTAAAAAGATTTCAGACTTAGACCTCTCTTATAACGTCGGAATATTAAAACCTGCCTATTACTTCAAACTCTGGGGTAGAACATTCGCTATCAATGCTTCGATTTCTTTTGGGGAAATCGATTCGAGAAATAGTCTGGGCAAAAAAGAGCGAAGTAGGGGGCTCGGTGATCTTTCCCTCAGCCCAGGTATCTTTTTATATGAAAACAACCAGACGGGAACTTTCCTCTCCTTCTGGGAAGTTGTGAGCATGCCGACCGGGAATTGGTCGGAAGGCCGTGCCCGCCGAGGCGGACCCAATATGGGACTTCACTATTGGTATCTTCAACACCAATTGGCCTTTGCCCAACTTCTATGGAAAGGAAAGGTCAGTTACGATATGAATATCAACTATTTTCAAAGATTCAAAGAACCTCGTTTGGACGTTCGAGCAGGAGACTCTTTTGAGGTGGAGGGAATTCTTGGCTTTGGAATCACAGAGAAATTGAGAGTAGGAGCCTATGCAGACTTTTGGACGGATGTCCGAGACACAAAAATTGATGGAGCAAAGATTGATGACAGCAAGAGAAAGTTCTTCTCCACGGGCCCCAGCCTCTCTTACGGAACCGAAAAATGGGCATTCCATTTCCGGTTTGTTACGGATGTGATTTCAGAGAATGGGTCCAAAGGATTTCAGACTTGGTTGAGATTCTACTATAGTTTCTAAGTTGTCCCAGAAAAAGGTGAAAGAGATACAACCACTTCCTCGCTTGTCCTGTTTATTTCAAACTTCAACGCTCAGATATCTCGGGTGAGTTTGTGAATCCCTGAAATCGTATCATTTCATAATAAGCGAGGGGTAGCCAATCTAACTACAAACGACCCGCATTTGAAGGATGTTGAACCTTACCTTCTTAGGAAGATCAGGACTTTTTTAAGACTCTCTTGGTGGTTTTTTGACAGACTGCCTAAAATTAAACAAGAAATTTATAACTCTTTTTTCCACTTCAACTACATACAGATCATAAATCTTCATCCAAGTCTTCAAAAATTTTAAGGAAATAAAATTAACCCCTGAAGCCAACTAACTGGCACAAAGATTGCTCAACCATGTAACTCAAAATAGCGGTGAGTGTTGTGAGAGATGAATGTCCTTTTGATCAAGCATGTCGAGATTGAAGGAGCTGGGTTGATTGAATATTACTTAAATCGGAAAGGAGTTCCCCATCAGGTCCTCTGCCTTGAGTCGAATGACAAACTTCCGAAACCCGAAGGATTCACTCATATCATCCTCTTGGGAGGACCGATGAATGTCTATGAGGAAGATCGTTATCCTTTTTTGAGAGAGGAAGACCTTTTCATTAAGGAGGCGATTCGAACAGGGAAATCCATTTTAGGGATTTGTCTTGGAGCTCAACTGATAGCCAAAGCACTTGGAGCGAAAGTTTTCAAAGCCCCTATCAAAGAGATTGGATGGTATGACGTCTCATTAACAAGAATCGGGTCAAAGGATCCTTTCTTTTTTATCTTTCCTGAAACCTTTTCCGTATTTCAATGGCACGAGGATACCTTTGAGATTCCAAAGGGGGCAAGACGGATTGTCACTTCAAATCCAATCACTAACCAGGCTTTCAGATATGGAGAAAGGGTGTATGGTCTCCAGTTTCATCTCGAAGTCACGAAAGAGATGATTCAGGAATGGACGAAAACCTACCAAGAGGAGTTTAAAGGACCCCACCCATCCCTTCTATCAAAGTTAAAAATCTTATCGGATACCGAATTGAAAATCGACTCCTATACAAAATGGGGATTAAAATTTTTTAAGAACTTTTTTAGGGAAACGTCGACAGGAGGAAGGAGATGAAAAGATTATTACCCCTATTACCCTTCATGAGCCTATTTATTGTTGGCGTGGCATTGGCTGAAACATCTACCCCTACTTCACCAAAAGTAGACCCAGGAGATACCGCATGGATCTTGATCTCCTCTGCATTGGTGATGCTGATGACTCCTGGACTTGCCCTGTTCTATGGGGGGATGGTCCGGGCCAAGAATGTCCTTGGAACCATCATGCAGAGTTTTATTGCCCTTGGGGTCATCAGCATCCAGTGGGTTCTTTATGGCTATAGCCTTGCGTTCGGACCTGATATCGGGGGGGTTATCGGTAGCCTCGATTGGATTGGGCTCAGGGGGGTTGGCCTCGACCCTTATCCAGATTATTCGGCCACCATTCCTCACCAGGCCTTTATGATTTTTCAGATGATGTTCGCCGTAATCACCCCTGCCCTCATCACCGGCGCATTTGCCGAGAGGTTTAAATTCAAAACGTATCTCGTCTTCCTCATTCTTTGGACCACCTTTGTCTATGACCCTCTTGCCCACTGGGTCTGGGCCGTAGGGGGATGGATTAGAAATCTCGGTGCCCTTGATTTTGCAGGGGGTCTGGTCGTCCATCTCAGTTCTGGAATCGCTGCACTGGCCGCAGCTTTGGTCGTAGGAAAAAGAAAGGGCTATGGAGAGGAACCTATGCCTCCCCACAACCTGACCATGACCCTCTTAGGAGCCGCCTTCCTCTGGTTTGGCTGGTTTGGCTTCAATGGTGGAAGTGCTGTGGCATCAGGATCTCTCGCTACTTCTGCCTTTGTGGTGACCCATATCTCAACAGCGGCGGCGGCTCTCTCTTGGATGATGGCTGAATGGGCCTATCGGGGTAACCCAACCGTTCTTGGTGCCGCATCGGGTGCAGTAGCAGGGTTGGTCGCCATTACCCCTGCCTCTGGCTTTGTAGGACCTGTCTCAGCAATCCTCATTGGGCTCGGGGCGGGTGTTGCTTGTTATTTTGCCATTAACCTTAAGGCCAAACTCGGATATGACGACTCCCTGGATGTAGTCGGGGTCCATGGAGTGGGTGGGACCTGGGGAGCCCTGGCAACAGGTCTCTTTGCATCAAAGGCTATTAATTCAGGAGGCAATGATGGCCTCTTCTTTGGTAATCCCTCCTTGATTGGAATTCAGGCCTTAAGCATTGTCTCCGCATGGATTTATTCCTTTGTGGTCACACTGATCATCCTTAAAATCCTCGATTGGACTATGGGGTTGAGGGTAAGCGAAGAGCATGAAATCAACGGGCTTGATCTAAGCCAACATGGCGAAGCAGGATATAGTCTTTAAGACTTGTAGGGAACGGTTTAAAACCGTTCCCTACGCGCAACAATTCAGGGAGGCGAAATGAAAAAAATCGAAGCGATCATCAAGCCATTCAAACTCGATGAGGTGAAGACCGCCTTAACTAAAATCGGTATCCAAGGGATGACCGTCACCGAGGTGAAGGGGTTTGGCAGACAGAAAGGACACACAGAGATCTATCGGGGTTCTGAATATAAGATCGATTTTCTTCCGAAAGTTAAAATTGAATTGATCATCTCTGACGATTTGGTCCCTCAGGCAGTTGAGAATCTTGAACGCGCTGCCAAAACTGGGAAGATTGGGGATGGAAAGATCTTCATCTCCCCTGTGGAAGAGGTCATCCGAATTCGGACGGGTGAACGTGGAAAAGATGCCATTTGAGTTAGGGATCACCAAGGATGAACTCCTCCAGACCAAACAACAGTTCGCCCAGAGCCTATCCTATCGCTTCGATCCAAGGGAATTCCTGAAACAACACTCAAACCTGTTAGACCTCTTGGTAAAAAAGGCCTTTCGACAGGCTCAAACGCAGGTATCTGCCCCTTCAACCTGCCTCCTTGCTGTGGGTGGATATGGGAGAGATGAATTGGCTCCCTACTCCGATGTAGATCTTCTCCTCCTCTATACGCCCTCAAAAAAAGAAGGCCTTTCACTTTTAATCGAGAAAATTCTCTTTCCCCTTTGGGATTTGGGATTGGACATCAGTTGTCCTTCCCGATCGATTCAGGAATGCCTGAAGATGGCTCAGTCAGACCTCCATGTGAAGACAAGCCTCATGGAGGCACGATATATTGATGGAGAATATGAACTTTTTCAAAGGTTCTATTCTCTTTTTACAAAAAAGGTTCTCCATCAAAGGGTCAAAGGGTTTGCCGAAGCCTTGGCAAAGGATCTTCACCTCCGTCACCAGAAGTATGGAGATCCTGTATATATCCTGGAACCCAACCTGAAAGAAGGAGGTGGGGGGTTAAGGGACTTTCAAATTGGTCGCTGGCTCATCAGGGCAAAATTCAAAACAGACCGTTGGAACTCCATCCTCTCCCCTGACCAATCCAGGATCTTAAAGCAAAGCCTTCAATACTTATGGGCCCTAAGAATACAACTCCATCTCCTTAGCGGGAGAAGACAGGATCATCTGACCTTCGATCTTCAAGAAAGGATCGCATCCGTCCTTGGGTTTTCCTCCGATAACAAAGGGATCGAAGAGATGATGCGGCAATATCACCTCTCCACTCAACGGATCTCTACCTTTACCCAGGATATTCTGGATAGAACCCTTGAGGAATCCCCATGGAAGAAGGCTTTTTTCTATTTGGTCCCGAAGAAGAAAATCGATGAAAATTTTGGCATCGCCTCCGGAAAACTCTATCTTTTGGATCCCCTCACCTTTAAAAAAGATCCCACGCAACTGATGACCCTCTTTGAATATGCTCAGACCTATAAGGTCAAGATGGATGTCCGAACAGAAGAGTCCGTGGTGGAATCTCTTCCCTTTATCGACGACTCCTTCAGGCATTCAGAAAAGGTAAACAAAGTTTTCCTCTCCATTCTGAGAAGGGGCGAATCAGTGGATTTCCTTTTAAGAAAGATGCATGCCCTTGGTTTTTTATCTCGATACCTCCCTGAATTTTCCGAGTTGGAAGGAAGAATCCATTACGACCTCTATCATGTGCATCCTGTGGATATCCATTCCCTCTTAGCCGTAGAAGAGTTAAGAAAGTTGAGGGACGCCTTTTATCAGAAAGAGTATCCCCTGCTCACCACCCTGATCCGAGAGGTTGAAAGACCCGAACTTCTTTTCCTCACGACCCTTCTCCATGACATCGGAAAGGGAAGGGACGGGAACCACTCTCTAATAGGGGGAGAGATCATTCAGGAAATTGGCAGGAGGATGGGACTTTCTCCTGCGGAACAAGATTGGATGAGGTCGTTAGTGGAGAAACACCTCTTAATGGTTGAAACCGCTCTTCGCCGAGATCTCCATGATGAGCAGGTCATCCTGCGATTTACAAACCAAATGAAGAATCTGGACCAATTAAAGGGCCTCTATTTGCTCACGTTTGCAGATATCAAGGCCGTTGGTCCAGAAGCCTGGACCTCATGGAAGCATACCCTTCTCATGGAACTCTTTTTGAAAGCCTCCCATCTTTTAAAAAAATCGGCCATTCCAGGACCATTTCTAAAAAGAGACCCAACGATCAAAAGACTTCACCAATTATTGCCAGAAGCCGTGATCTCAGAATATGCGGAATACCTTCCAGACCGATATCTTGCTTCGACCCAACCAGAAGAGATTGCCCATCACATGAAGATGGCCCGGCGTGTAGAAGGAGAATTTCTTGTTGTGGAATGGGTGACCAAAGATAGGAGACAAGCAAAAGTCACCATTTGCACAAAGGACCGGTATGGACTTTTTTCAAAAATAACAGGATGTTTCTATCTAAG
>FWPV01007770.1_pt1 | contig 19209 bp, 14 predicted proteins | sample 2228371 | NCBI WGS metagenome assembly FWPV01 (sample SAMEA103939776, study PRJEB20133) | metagenome
GTCAGGCGGTTGTTCACCTCACTGGGATTAACGAGCACATGGACCTCCATAGAGCAGGGTGTTGAAACAGGGTTCCTAGGAAAGGGGGCCAGGGGGCACAGCCCCCCGTTCCCTCCCCTACAACCCCTCACCCAACCCCGACCGCCGCTTGTGGCTACGCCAACAGCTGGACATGAGGGATATCCTCCCTTCATTAACTGGGGCTGGGAGTTTTTCAACAGCCTCTCAGATTTATTTAAACAAGATATATTATCAAAATAAAGTTATCAAGGCAAGAGCCGGGGGGTGCGGGAATCCAGGCAGCCCAGGCCTCACAGCCGGTTGGGATCCATGGAGCGGATATAGTCCCGCAGTTCCCGGGCCTCAGGGGCGTGCAGCTGGATGAGCCCGTAGTCCAGAGGGATGTTATTGAGGTACTGCAGGATCAGGGTCTGCCGGTTGTTGAGCCACGGTACCACCCCGGCAAAGAAAAACCCCAGGGCTTCGCACTCCGGCGCCAGGTGGGCGGTGGCCGGTTCCGCCAGATCCAGCTGCACGTAGATGACCTCGTAATCGGCCTGGCAGAGTTTTTTGAGCTGATGGCGGATGTCGGCCGAAACGTTGGCCCCCACCTGCTCCACCTGCAGGATCGCCGTCCGGATGCCGGGGTAGGTGATGATCTCCAGGTCGCCCGGCGGCAGGGCTTCGGGGGTTGCCGCCACCGGCGCCGGCACCAACCGGGGCTGCAGGTCCAGCCAGCCATACAGGCGCTGCAGCCACTCCCAGTGCCTCTCCGGTGGATAGATGGTCAGGGCCGGCTGCCGCCGGAGGGTGCGATAGACATAGAGCAGGGATTCCCGCTGCCGCAGTTCCTCCCGCAGCTTTTTAAAGCTCAGGGACTCCGGGGCAAAGCCCAAGAGCAGGGCGCAGGGCCGGAAACCGAAGTGTTCGATGGCCCGCTGGGACAGATCGTGGTTGGTCACCGGCCGGGCGAAGAGGGCCCGCAGCCCCAGCTCCAGGGCTTCGGGCAGCAGGTGTTCCATGAGCTGCTGCATGCAACCCCGGCCCCGGAACTCCGGATGGACCACGGCGGCGCCGATCTCCCCCAACGACAGGGCGTCCCGCTCCAGCCAGAGCCCCGCGTGGCCGGCCAACCGGCCGTCGTCGGTCTCGGCCACCCAGGAGTGCAGCCGCCCGGCGGCGTTCAGGGCCACGAGACGCTCCGGATCATACAGCGGCTCCACCGGATAGGAGTAGCCATAGGTATAATAGATGAGCCGCACCACCTCCAGGGCGTCAGCCACAGCGAAGGGCCGGATGTGGAACGAAGGTTTCACCTCCCGGGAGGGCTTCGGAGCCGAGGCCGCAACCGCCGGCGGCGGGCTGGGCAGCACCTGGTCAGCTTGGACATCGGGCAGATATTTGATCAAGGTGATGACCGTGCCTTCCCGTCCCTGCTGGCGGAAGGTGGCCCGGTCCCAGATATCCCGCACGCAGACCAGCCCCGGGGTCAGATCCAGGGTCAGGCAGTTCTGGGGGTCTCCGGCCAGGCTCTCCAGGTCTTCCGGCGCCAACGGCAATCCCAACGCCTGAATGCTGATCTGCATCCCCCCGGCCAATCGGGCCACGGTAAGGCGCATCTCTGCCTGCCCCTCTTCCGGACCGAAGGCACTCTCCGCCACATCCTGGGCCACGGCCGCCAGTGCTTGACCCAACTGCGCGGCTACCTCCCCGCCAAAGCCCGCTGATCGGGCCACCGCGGCCACGTATGCCCCTGCCAGATCAGCGTAGGGCGGACGGGCGGGGATCACCAAGGTTGAATGGTCCAGCTCTGCCATCATGCCGGTTACCTTTCCCGGTTCCAACGGCTAACAGGGGATGGGCAGGCACTTCCTCTGCCACAAGGACCTGGTGATGAATATACCCGTTCAGCCTGGCCTCGGCAATGCCCCCACCGGGAGGAGTGCCCAGCAGAAAAAGGCATTTTGCCTCTGAAAAAAATCTTGACAAAGAAGACAATTTTAACTAACATAGGAAAGTCTAGTAATTCGTGGTATGCGTCAGCCCCGGGCTGGCGATCGGCTGGCGTAGCTCAACGGTAGAGCAGCTGATTTGTAATCAGCAGGTTGCGGGTTCGAATCCCATCGCCAGCTCCAGGTAGACACCAGGCCGGAGACGGCGGCGGTTTTTGTGGAGAGGTTCCCGAGCGGCCAAAGGGAGCAGACTGTAAATCTGCCGGCGAAGCCTTCGGAGGTTCGAATCCTCCCCTCTCCACCACTCAGGCCCAGAAGGCGGGAATAGCTCAATTGGCTAGAGCATCAGCCTTCCAAGCTGAGGGTTGCGGGTTCGAGTCCCGTTTCCCGCTCCATGGATGAGCCCACGTAGCTCAGTAGGTAGAGCACTTCCTTGGTAAGGAAGAGGTTCACCGGTTCGATCCCGGTCGTGGGCTCCACTCAGGCTTGCCTGCGTCACTGCCGGACATCCCCTGCGGAAGTTGTTTTGACTGGACGAGCTCGTTAGGAGACAACACACATGGCCAAGAAGAAATTTGAGCGGAAGAAGCCCCACGTCAATATCGGCACGATCGGGCATATAGACCATGGCAAGACGACGTTGACCGCGGCGATCACCAAGCATCTGTCCCTCAAGGGGATGGCGGAATACGTGCCCTTTGATCAGATCGACAAGGCGCCGGAAGAGAAGGAGCGGGGCATCACCATCGCCACGGCCCACGTGGAGTATGAGACCCCCAACCGGCACTATGCCCACGTGGACTGTCCCGGCCATGCCGACTATATCAAGAACATGATCACCGGTGCGGCCCAGATGGACGGGGCCATCCTGGTGGTGGGCGCTGACGACGGCCCCATGCCCCAGACCCGGGAGCACATCCTCCTGGCCCGGCAGGTGGGCGTCCCCTACATCGTGGTGTTTTTGAACAAAGTGGACATGGTGGACGATCCGGAGCTCATCGAACTGGTGGAACTGGAACTGCGGGAGCTGCTCTCCAAGTATGATTTCCCGGGCGACGACATTCCCATCGTCAAGGGTTCGGCCCTGAAGGCCCTGGAGTCCGATGACCCCAACTCGCCGGAAGCGGCCTGTATCTTTGAGCTCATGGAGGCGGTGGACTCCTACATCCCCGAACCGGTGCGGGATATCGACAAACCCTTCCTGATGCCCATTGAGGACGTCTTCTCCATTTCGGGCCGGGGCACCGTGGTCACCGGCCGGGTGGAGCGGGGGATCATCAAGGTCCAGGACGAAGTGGAGATCGTCGGCTTCCGGCCCACCTTCAAGACGGTGTGCACCGGGGTGGAGATGTTCCGCAAGATCCTGGATCAGGGTCAGGCGGGAGACAACATCGGCATCCTGCTGCGGGGCACCAAGAAGGACGAGGTGGAGCGGGGCCAGGTGGTGGCCAAACCGGGTTCCATCACCCCGCATACCAAGTTCAAGGCTGAGGTCTACGTCCTCAACAAAGAGGAAGGCGGCCGCCATACCCCCTTCTTCAGCGGCTACCGGCCCCAGTTCTATCTGCGTACCACCGACGTCACCGGCGTGGTCACCCTGCCCGAAGGCGTGGAGATGGTCATGCCCGGCGATAACGTGGCCATCGAGGTGCACCTCATCACCCCCGTGGCCCTGGAGAAAGAGCTGCGCTTCGCCATCCGGGAAGGCGGCCGCACCGTGGGCGCCGGCGTCGTCACCGACATTATTGAATAACTGCGGCGGGCAGCAACGCTTGGGGCGGCCTGACACCGCAACCTTGACAGAGTAAACGTCTATGCGCGACATTATCATATTAGCCTGTACCGATTGCAAGCGTCGGAACTATACCACAACCAAGAATAAACGGCGGACCCCGGATCGGTTGGAACTGAAGAAATTCTGTCCTGCGTGTCGGGCCCACACGCCTCACCGCGAGACCAAGTAGATCAGGCACAGGCCAGTAGCTCCAACGGTTAGAGCACCGGTCTCCAAAACCGGGTGATGGGGGTTCGAATCCCTCCTGGCCTGCCATTTTTTTTTGTGGACCGAGCCCAGGCGCTGTACAGGTGGTTCAGACCCATCTCCTCCCCAACTGACGTTTTCTTATTTCCTTGTCTAGGGCAGAGCTTCCCGGGAATTCTCCATTGGGGTGATGTCGCTGAGTGTTAGCCACCCGGTTGCCGGTATGAGGGGAATTGTGGGGCGGTGGGGAGCAGACCTCTTGCCAGCGCCAAAATGGTGTCAGGGTAGCTAGTTGGATGCCCTTCCGGCTTGCGCCCGGAACCGACGAGAAGACAAGCCGTGGCCATCATGAAGAAGATAAAAGTCAAGGAAAAGTCAGGCGACAAGACGCCGGAGGCGGTCCTCCGGGACATGCCCAAAAAGCCCGGCAAGAGCCAGATCGTCAAGCTGAAGGCCAAGAAAAGCAGGAAATTCGCCTGGCCGGCGGTGGGTGACTTCTGGCAGCGCTCCGTGCAGTTCGTCAAAGAGGCCTGGATTGAATTGAAGAAGGTCACCTGGCCCGGTCAGAAGGAGACCGTGGGGGCCACCGCGGTGGTCCTGGCCTTGGTTCTCTTGGTGGCCTTTTACCTGGGTCTGGTGGACATGGCGCTCTCCCGGCTGGTCAAATATTTCATGGGGTAGGAGGACCGTTGGCCGTGGCCCAGAAGTGGTATGTCGTGCATACGTATTCCGGGTTTGAGAGAAAAGTCAAGCTCGCCCTGGAAGAACGCGCCCGCAGCCGTGGCCTGGCCGATCTGATCACGGAAGTGCTCGTCCCCACCGAACAGGTGGAGGAGATGGTCAAAGGCCAGAAGCGCATCTCCCATCGGAAGTTCTATCCCGGCTATGTCCTGGTGCGCATGGAGCTCAATGACGATACCTGGCACCTGGTCAAGGACACCCCCAAGGTGACCGGCTTTCTGGGCGGTCGGACCGAACCGGTGGCGCTGCCCGATGCGGAAGCGGAAAAAGTCATCGCCCAGATCAGGGAGGGGGCCAGCAAGCCCAAACCCAAGATCATCTTTGAACTGGGCGACAAAGTGCGGGTGACTGAAGGCCCGTTCACCAACTTCAACGGGGTGGTGGATGAAGTGAAGGGTGAAAAAGGTCGGGTGCGGGTGATGATCAGCGTCTTCGGCCGGCCGACCCCGGTGGAATTGGAATTCTCCCAGGTGGAGAAGACCGGTTAAGGGTGCATTCCTGAGGTGCGGGGTCCGCCCTGACACCACATTTTCGCGATTAAGGAGTTCCGTCAGATGGCAAAAAAGGTGATTGCGCAGATCAAATTGCAGTTGCCCGCCGGTCAGGCCAATCCCTCCCCCCCGGTTGGCCCCGCACTGGGTCAACATGGGGTCAACATAATGGAATTCGTCAAGAGTTACAACGCCAAGACCCAAGGGCAGGAGGGTTTGATCATCCCCGTGTTGATCACCGTCTATGCCGACCGCTCCTTCACGTTCGTCACCAAGACCCCCCCTGCCTCGGTGCTGCTGAAAAAGGCCGCCCAGCTGGCGTCGGGGTCCAAGGAACCGGGGCGGCAGAAGGTGGGTCAGGTGACCATGCAGCAGGTGGAGGAGATCGCCCGGCTCAAGCTGCCCGACCTCAATACCGTGGATGTGGAGGCGGCCAAGAAAACCATCCTGGGCACCGCCCGCAGCATGGGGATAGAAGTCGTCTGAGTACTGTCAAGACAGGAAGGTGATGCGACATGGCGCACAGAGGCAAAAAATATCTGGCCATGCGGGAAAAGATTGACCGGACCAGGAAGTATACCTTTCCCGAAGCGGTGGCCGAAGCGTTGCAGACCAGTTACGCCAAATTCGATGAAACGGTGGACGTGGCCGTCCGTTTAGGGGTCAATCCCAGGCATGCCGATCAGATGGTCCGGGGGGCGGTGGTCCTGCCCAACGGTATCGGCAAGACCGTCAGGGTCCTGGTGTTCGCCAAAGGGGAGAAAGAGAAGGAAGCCCTGGATGCCGGAGCCGATTTCGTCGGTGCGGATGACCTCATCGAAAAGATCAAGGGCGGCTGGATGGACTTCGACAAAGCGGTGGCCACCCCGGACCTCATGGGTGCGGTGGGCAAGATCGGCAAGATCCTGGGCCCCCGCGGTCTGATGCCCAACGCCAAGGCCGGTTCCGTCACCTTCGACGTCGCCCGGGCTGTCCAGGAACTCAAGGCCGGCAAGATCGAGTTCCGGGTCGACAAAGCCGGGGTAGTGCACGCCCCCATGGGCAAGGTCTCCTTCGGGCCCGAAAAGCTGCTCCAGAATCTGGCCGCCTTCTTCGATACGCTGCTGCGGTTGAAACCGGCCACCAGCAAGGGCACCTATGTGCAGGGCATCGCCTTGTCCACCACCATGGGTCCGGGCATCCGGGTTGACCCCCTGGAGGTGAAAAATCTCATCCGCACCGCCGCCGCCTGAGCCGGGGTCGTTTGCTGAAAAGGGGATACGCCGATGCTGAAAAGCAAGAAATATGATGTGGTGGCCAGTCTACAGGAGAAGCTGGGACGGGCCGAATGCCAGATCCTCACCGATTTCAAAGGGCTGAAAGTGGCGGACTTCACCCGGCTGCGCCAGGAACTGAAAGCCGCCGGCGGTGAGTTGGCCGTGGTCAAGAACACCTTGCTGAAACTAGCCTCCCAGGAAGAGAATGCCGCGGCCTTGGAGAAGTATCTGGTGGGCCCCACCGCCCTGGTCTTGGCTTACCGGGATCCGGTGGAGATCGCCAAGATCGTCGCCAAGTATGCCAAAGACAAGCCGGACAACTTCCAGGTTAAGGCAGGCATTCTGGGGAGCTCCCTGCTGTCGGCCCAGGATCTGCAGGAACTGGCCAAACTGCCCAGCCGGGAGGTGCTGTTGGCCAAATTGCTGGGCGTACTCCACGGCATACCCACTGCCCTGGTATCCGTACTTGCCGGTATTCCCCGCAAGCTGCTCTATACCCTCAAGGCCTTGGAAGAGAAAAAGGCCGGCGAACAGAGTTGATCACGTGGCGCAGCTGCAGGCTGTGCTTCATTTTTTAGCCATTGCCAGTAAGGAGGAGATTTCGTCATGGCGATCACCAAAGCAGATGTCATCGAGTTCATTGCCAATATGTCAGTCTTGGAACTGTCCGAGATGATCAAGGATCTGGAAGAGAAATTCGGGGTCACCGCCGCCGCGCCCGTAGCCGTGGCCGCCGGTCCCGTGGCTGCGGCAGAAGCGGCCCCGGCGGCCGAGGAAAAGACCGAATTCGACGTGGTCCTCACGGTCATCGGGCCCAACAAGATTCAGGTCATCAAAGAAGTGCGGGCCATTACCGGTCTGGGCCTCAAAGAGGCCAAGGACGCGGTGGAAAACGTCCCCACAACCCTGAAAGAAGCGATCTCCAAAGCCGAAGCGGAGGAAATCAAAAAGAAACTGGAAGAGCAAGGCGCTACCGTGGAAATCAAATAACCTGGCCGCCCGTCAACACCGGTCAGCAGGGCACTTTGGAGTTTTTTGGACCTGCGGGTCCGTATTCAAGGAGAAAGAATGGCCGAGGAGTTCTCCCCTCACAAGCTTTATCGCAAAAACTTCGGCAAAATCGAGAGGATCATCGATATTTCGAACCTCATCGAGATGCAGAAGGAATCCTACGAACGATTTTTACAGAAAGATACGCCGCCGCATCTGCGGGGTAATTTCGGCCTGCAGGCGGTGTTCAAGAGTGTCTTTCCGATCAAGGATTACAACCGGACTGCCTCCTTGGAATTCGTCAGCTACAGTTTTGCTCCTCCAAAGTACGATGAAGAAGAGTGCCTCCAAAGGGGCATGACGTTCGAAGCACCCATGAAATTGACGGTGCAGTTGGTCGTCTATGATGTGGAGACAGATACTGATCCGCCGCCGATCCGGGACATTAAGGAACAGGAAATCTACTTCGGCACCATGCCCCTCATGACCGCCAACGGCACGTTCATCATTAACGGTACGGAACGTGTCATCGTCAGTCAGTTGCACCGTTCTCCCGGTCTGTTCATTGATCACGACCGCGGCAGGACCCACACCAGCGGCAAACTCCTCTACTCCGCCCGCATCATTCCGATGCGGGGTTCTTGGATTGACTTTGAGTTCGATCCCAAGGACATCCTCTACGCCCGCATCGACCGGCGGCGGAAATTCCCGGTTACGGTGCTGCTCAAGGCTTTGGGATACAGCACCGAGGAATTACTGAACTTCTTCTACAGCACGGAAAAAGTCTACCTGGAAGGCGACCTGATCCAGAAAAAGGTCGTGCCCGAGTTCCTCTTGCAGCGGAAAGCCTCTGCGGACATCGTGGTCCCGGAGACCGGGGAAGTGTTGGTCAAAAAGAACCGGAAGATCACCGAACCGCTGCTGCGCAAGATCCAGGCCGCGGGCATCGAACGGGTCACCTTGCAACCCCAGGAACTCATCGGCCGAGTTGTGGCCCATGACATCGTCGATCCCAACACCGGCGACACCCTCATGACCTGCAACGAGGTCCTGACCGAAGAGAAACTCACCCAACTCCGGGAGCGCCATATCCAGGAGCTGGATTTGCTTTACATCGACGGGGTAAACGTCAGCCCCTGCCTACGCAACACTCTGGAAATAGACAAGATCGAAAAGCCGCGGGATGCCATCTTGGAGATTTACCGCAAACTGCGGCCCGGCAACCCTCCCACCCTGGAAGTTGCCACCACCTTCTTTGAGAACCTGTTCTTTAAACCGGAACACTATGATCTGTCGCCGGTGGGCCGGCTGAAGCTCAACCTCAAATTGGGTCTGAACACGCCGGTTACCCAGGGCACCCTGACCAAAGAGGACATCCTCTATGCGGTCCGGGAGCTGATCACCCAGAAAGAAAAAGAAGGCACCATCGACGACATCGATCACCTGGGCAACCGTCGGGTGCGGGCGGTGGGCGAACTCCTGGAGAACCAGTATCGCATCGGCCTGGTGCGCATGGAACGGGCCATCAAAGAACGCATGAGCCTCCAGGAAATCGACACCCTCATGCCCCACGACCTCATCAACGCCAAACCGGTGTCGGCCGTGGTCAAGGAGTTTTTCGGGACCAGTCAGTTGTCCCAGTTCATGGATCAGACCAACCCCCTCTCCGAGGTCACCCACAAAAGGCGGTTGAGTGCCCTGGGGCCGGGCGGTCTGACCCGGGAACGGGCCGGGTTCGAGGTCCGGGACGTCCATGCCACCCATTACGGCCGTATCTGCCCCATTGAAACCCCGGAAGGTCCCAACATCGGGCTCATCGTCTCCCTATCCACCTATGCCCGGGTCAATGAGTTCGGCTTCATCGAAACCCCCTATCGGGTGGTGAAGAAACAGCAGGTGAACGGCCAATGGGATGTGGAAGTCTCCCGGGAGATCAAATTCCTCAATGCCCTGGAGGAGGGGGACCACGTCATCGCCCAGGCCAATGCGCCCCTGACCAAAGACAACCGTTTCGCCTCCGACCTGATTTCGGCCCGCAAAGCCGGGGAATTCATCATGGTCAGGCCGGAAGAAGTCGATTACATGGACGTCTCTCCCAGCCAGCTGGTGAGTGTCGCCGCCTCGTTGATTCCTTTCTTGGAAAATGACGACGCCAACCGGGCCCTCATGGGTTCCAACATGCAACGCCAGGCGGTGCCCCTCCTCACCTGTACCCCGCCCCTGATCGGCACCGGTCTGGAACACGTCGTGGCCCGGGATTCCGGTGTCACGGTGGTGGCCAAACGCAGCGGCATCGTGGAGGATGTGGACGGCACCCGCATCGTCATCCGGGCCGACAATGGCGAAGGGCAGGATGCCGCCTCCATCGTCGACATCTACAAACTGACGAAATTCCAACGGACCAACCAGAATACCTGTTTCAACCAGCGCCCCTTGGTCCGGATGGGCGACCGGGTGGAAAAAGGACAGATCATCGCCGACGGCCCCGCCACCGCCTTCGGCGAACTGGCCCTGGGGAAAAACGTCATGGTGGCCTTCATGCCCTGGGGCGGCTGCAACTTTGAGGACTCCATCCTGGTCAGCGAGCGGATCGTCAAAGAAGACGTCTATACCTCTGTGCATATTGAAGAATTTGAAGTTGTCGCCCGGGATACCAAGCTGGGGAAGGAAGAAATCACCCGGGACATCCCCAATGTCAGCGAAGAAGCCCTGGCAGACCTGGATGAGAGCGGCATCATCCGCATCGGCGCCGAAGTGAAGCCCGGCGATATCCTGGTGGGCAAGGTGACCCCCAAAGGGGAAACCCAGCTGTCCCCCGAAGAAAAACTCCTGCGGGCCATCTTCGGGGAAAAGGCCGGTGATGTGAGGGATACCTCCCTGCGGGTGCCGCCCGGCATCGAAGGCATCGTCATCGATGTCCGGGTCTTTTCCCGCAAGGGGGTGGAAAAGGACGAACGCAGTCTGCAGATCGAGGCTGAGGCCATCGCCAAGCTGCAGAAGGACCAAGGCGACGAGATCGACATCCTCTCCGCCAGCGTCAGCAAACGGCTCAAGGAAATCCTGGTCGGACAGGTCGTCGTGGACATTCCCGAAGATATCACCTCTCCGGCCTACCCCCTGGAACGGGGGCAGAAAATCACCGCCGAAGTCGTTGACCGGCTGCCCCTGGACCACTGGCGCAGCGTCTCCTTTGAAGATCCGGAAGTGGAAGGGCGGGTCGACCGCCTCCTGGAAGGGTATGAGGCCCAGATCCAGCAGGTGCAGGATCTCTTTGAAGACAAAATCGCCCGCCTGCGGAAGGTGGACGAACTGCCCCCCGGCGTCATCAAAATGGTCAAGGTCTTCATCGCCATGAAGCGCAAACTGGCGGTGGGCGACAAAATGGCGGGCCGGCACGGCAATAAAGGGGTGGTCTCCCGCATCATGCCGGAAGAGGACATGCCGTATTTCCCCGACGGCACCCCGGTGGATATTGTTCTCAACCCCCTGGGCGTGCCCTCCCGGATGAACGTCGGCCAGGTCCTGGAAACCCACTTGGGCTGGGCCTCCCGGCTCCTCGGGCAGCAGATCCACCAGCTCCTGACCCAGTTCTATGACCTGGAGGCCATCAAAAAACGGTTGCGGGCCATCTTCCAGGATCCCTCCCTGGATGCCTGGCTGGACCAGGCCAGCTATGAAGAACTGAAAGCCTTCTGGGAAAAATACTATCGCGACGGCATCTACATGGCTTCGCCGGTCTTCGACGGCGCCCTGGAATCGGAAATCCGTGAATGTCTGAACATGGCCGGGGTATCGGAAATCGGCAAGGCCGTCCTCTACGACGGCCGCACCGGCGAACCCTTTGACCGCACCGTCACCGTCGGTGCCATGTATATGATGAAGCTGCACCACCTGGTGGACGATAAGATCCACGCCCGCTCCATCGGTCCCTACTCCCTGGTCACCCAGCAGCCCCTGGGCGGTAAAGCCCAGTTCGGCGGCCAACGTCTGGGAGAAATGGAAGTCTGGGCCATGGAAGCCTACGGTGCCGCTTACTCCCTGCAGGAGTTCCTCACCGTTAAATCCGATGACGTCGCCGGGCGTACCCGCATGTACGAGAAGATCGTCAAAGGACAGTACGATCTGGAAGCCGGGCTGCCCGAATCCTTTAATGTTTTGGTCCGCGAACTCCAGAGCTTGGCTCTCAATGTGGAGCTGCTGGAGGACAAGGATGCCGAGGGGTCAGAGAACCATGGATAAGGCCCAGGAAGTATTATTGGAAGATATTAATAGTTATTTTGCCAAACCCAAGGACCCCCTCCAGTTCAATGCCGTCAGGATCTCCCTGGCGTCTCCGGAAATGATCCGCTCCTGGTCCCATGGTGAGGTGAAGAAACCGGAAACCATCAACTACCGGACCTTCAAACCTGAGCGGGATGGCCTCTTTTGCGCCAAAATCTTCGGGCCCACCAAAGATTTTGAGTGCAACTGCGGCAAATACAAGCGCATGAAACACCGGGGCGTCGTCTGCGAAAAATGCGGCGTCGAGGTGATCCAGTCCAAAGTGCGGCGGGAACGCATGGGCCACATCGAACTGGCCTGCCCGGTGGTGCATATCTGGTTCCTGAAAAGTCTGCCCAGCAAGATCGGTAACCTGTTGGATCTCACCCTGAAGGATCTGGAAAAGATCCTCTACTTTGAATCCTATGTGGTGATCGATCCCAAAAACACCCCGCTGCGGAAGGGGGAACTGCTCTCCGAGGAGAAGTACCGCCAGATGCGGGAGGAGTTCGGCGAAGAGTTCCTGGCCGGCATGGGCGCCGAGGCCATCCGCGACATGCTCCACAACCTGGATCTGGCCGCCCTCTCCGAACAGCTGCGGGAAGAGATGCAGAAGACCAGTTCGGAGGCCAAGCGGAAAAAGATCGGCAAACGCCTGAAAGTCATCGACGCCTTCCGGGAGTCGGGCATCAAACCGGAGTGGATGGTCCTGGAAGTCATCCCCGTCCTGCCTCCAGACCTGCGCCCCCTGGTACCCCTGGACGGCGGCCGGTTTGCCACCTCAGACCTCAACGATCTCTACCGGCGGGTCATCAACCGCAACAACCGGCTGAAACGGCTGGTGGAACTGGACGCGCCGGAAATCATCATCCGTAACGAAAAGCGGATGCTGCAGGAAGCGGTGGATGTCCTGTTCGACAACGGCCGCCGGGGCAAGACCATCACCGGCCCCAATAAGCGCCCCTTGAAGTCCCTCAGCGACATGCTCAAGGGCAAACAGGGCCGTTTCCGTCAGAACCTCCTGGGCAAGCGGGTGGATTATTCCGGCCGCTCGGTCATCGTCATCGGTCCCAACCTGCGCCTGCACCAGTGTGGTCTGCCCAAAAAGATGGCCTTGGAACTGTTCAAGCCCTTCATTTACAACCGCCTGGTACAAAAGGGCTTTGTCAATACCATCAAAGCCGCCAAAAAGATGGTGGAGCGGGAAACCCCCGATGTTTGGGATACCTTGGATGAAGTGGTGCGGGAGTATCCGGTGCTCCTGAACCGGGCCCCTACCCTGCACCGTCTGGGGATCCAGGCCTTCGAGCCCATCCTCATCGAGGGTAAAGCCATCCAGCTGCATCCGTTGGTCTGCACGGCCTTCAACGCCGACTTCGACGGCGACCAGATGGCCGTGCACGTACCCCTGTCTCTGGAGGCGCAGATCGAAGCCCGCTGCCTGATGATGTCCACCAACAATATCCTGTCCCCGGCCAACGGTGATCCCATCATCGTGCCTTCCCAAGACATTGTCTTGGGGCTCTACTATATGACCCGGGAACGGCCCTTGGCCAAAGGGGAGCGCATCCCCTTCAACGGCAACCGGGTCGTCCCCTTCGCCTCGCCGGCGGAAGTGCGCATCGCCTACGATCAGCAGGCCGTGGATCTGCACGCCCGCATCCAGGTGCGCATGGACGACACCCCCCGGCCCTTGGCCGACGTCCTGGATGAAGACGGGCAGCTGCGGATCGATCCCAAGACCCGCCTCCAGGTCATCACCCCGGACACCACCTTTGAAACGGTGGCTGAACATCTGCAGGAGGCCCTGGCCGCCCACGACGTCTTCCCGGGAACCGAGGTCAAAGTCAAGGTCATGGGCCAGATCGTCACCACTACGGTCGGCCGGATCCTCTTGTGGGAAATCATGCCCGAAGGCATTTCCTTTGACAGCATCAACCGCACCATGACCAAAAAAGAGATCCGCAAACTGATCGGCGAAGCCTATCGGAAATGCGGCATCAAAAACACCGTGGTCCTGGCTGACCGCCTCAAAGATCTGGGCTATGAATACGCCACGAAAGCCGGTATCTCCATCGCCATCAGCGATATGATCATCCCACCGAGGAAAAAAGAGATCCTGGCATTGGCCCAGCAGGCAGTGGCGGAAGTGAAGACCCAATACCAGGAAGGCCTCATCACCGGCGGCGAAGAGTATAACAAAGTCGTGGACATCTGGTCCCGGGCCACCGATGAGGTAGCCCAGGAAATGATGGGTGAGATGGCCCATGAAACCGTGGGCGGCTACCGCTATGACCAGGATGGCAATAAAATCTACCTGGAAGAGGAAACCAGCAGTTTCAACCCCATCTTCATGATGGCGGACTCAGGCGCCCGGGGCAGCGACAAGCAGATGCGCCAGCTGGCCGGTATGCGGGGTCTGATGGCCAAACCCTCCGGGGAAATCATCGCCACCCCCATCACGGCCAACTTCCGGGAAGGCCTCACGGTGCTGCAATACTTCATCTCCACCCACGGGGCCCGCAAAGGTCTGGCCGACACCGCCCTGAAGACCGCCAACTCCGGTTACCTGACCCGCCGGCTGGTGGATGTGGCCCAGGACTGCGTCATCACCGAATTGGACTGCGGCACCATCGACGGCATCGAGGTCACCCCGCTCATTGAGGGCGGCGAGATCATTCAGCGGGTGGGCGAGCGGGTCTTGGGCCGCACCGCCCTGGAAGACATCATCAACCCCACTACCGATGAGATCATCGTCGCTGCCAATGAAGAGATCGACGAGGAGGCGGCCCAGAAGATTGAAGATGCCGGCTTGGAACGCCTGCGCATCCGCTCCGTCCTCACCTGCCAGACCCGCCACGGCGTCTGTGCCAAATGCTACGGCCGCGATCTGGCCCACGGCCGGCCGGTTAACATCGGTGAGGCCATCGGTATCATTGCGGCCCAGTCCATCGGCGAACCGGGGACCCAGCTGACCATGCGGACCTTCCATATCGGCGGCACCGCCTCCCGTCGGGCGGAGCAGAGCACCCACGTGGCCCGCATCCGGGGTAAGGTGAAGTTCGAAGGCCTCCGCACCGTGCGGGATAAAGACGGCTTCCTGGTGGCCCTCAGCCGCCAGGGCGAACTGCTGGTCGTCTCTCCCAAAGGCAAGGAACGTTACCCCATCACCTACGGCACCCGGCTCCGGGTGGAGGAGGGTCAGGAGGTCCAGCCGGAACAGGTCCTGGCAGAATGGGACCCCTATACCAACCCCATCCTCACCGAAGTCTCCGGGACAGTGAAGTTCGGCGACATCCTCGAACAGAAGGACGTGGACGACCTGCGGGACGTCACCATGCAGGAACGCAAAGACCCGGTGACCAGCAAATCCTCCAAGGTCATCATTGAATGCCAGAACCCGGAGAAGCGGCCCCGCATCTCCATCAAAGACGAGGCCGGCCGCACCGCCCGTTTGCCCAACTCCCAGGCGGTGGCCCGCTACCCCATGCCGGTGGGTGCCATCCTCATGGTCAACGAAGGGGACCAGGTCAACCCCGGCGATGTGCTGGCCAAAATTCCCCGGGAAACCACCAAGACCAAGGACATCGTCGGCGGTCTGCCCCGGGTGGCCGAACTCTTTGAGGTGCGCAAGCCCAAAGAACATGCCGTCATCAGCCAGATCAGCGGCATCGTCAGCCATGGACGCCAGGCGAAAGGGAAACGCAAGGTCATCGTCACCCCGGAGGTGGGCGATCCCATTGAATATCTCATCCCCAAAGGCAAGCACATCGCGGTTCAGGAAGGCGAACGGGTGAAGGCCGGCGAACCCCTGATGGACGGTTCGGCCAACCCCCATGACATCCTGGCCGTCAGCGGCTTGAAGGAACTGGCCCGCTACCTGGTGAACGAAGTCCAGGAGGTCTACCGCCTCCAGGGCGTCAAGATCAACGATAAGCACATCGAGGTCATCGTCCGCCAGATGCTCCGCCGGGTCCGGGTCACCGACCCCGGGGATACCAACTTCCTCATCGGTGAACAGATCGAGAAGTTTGTCTTTGAGGAAAAGAACGAACAGATGCTGGCCCAGGGGAAGCGCCCGGCGACCGCCGAACCCCTGTTGTTGGGCATCACCAAGGCCTCTTTGTCCACCGAGAGCTGGATCTCCGCCGCCTCATTCCAGGAGACCACCAAGGTGCTGGCGGAAGCCGCGGTTGCCGGCCGCATCGACTACCTGCGGGGTCTGAAGGAGAACGTCATCATGGGTCGGCCCATCCCGGCGGGGACCGGGCTGCCCCAATACCGGAATGTGGCGGTGAAAATTGCCGAAGAAGTTCAGGCTGAATCCGCCCCGGCGGAAATAGCTTGACAACAAAAGGATTTTTTACTATAAAATGAGTTTTTAGCAAATTGACGACCCCAAACCGAGGGAGTTAGCCACTCTATGCCGACGATCAACCAATTGGTCCGCAAAGGCCGGGAAAAGTTAAAGAAGAAAACCTCTACGCCGGCCCTCAAAGCCTGCCCGCAGAAGCGGGGCGTCTGCGTCCGGGTATATACCACGACCCCGAAGAAACCCAACTCGGCGTTGCGCAAGGTGGCCCGGGTGCGGCTCACCAACGGCATTGAGGTGACCACCTACATTCCGGGGGTCGGCCACAACCTGCAGGAGCACTCCGTGGTCCTGATCCGGGGCGGCCGGGTGAAAGACCTGCCGGGGGTCCGCTACCACGTGGTCCGGGGCACCCTGGATTCCGTCGGCGTGCAGGACCGGCGTCAGGGCCGTTCCAAGTATGGTGCCAAGAAGCCCAAGTAAACCGACCAGCATAGCAAAAGAGGACAGTCAGCATGCCAAGAAAGCGTGAGGTCATCAAACGGGAAGTCACCCCGGATCCCAAATATCACGACCCTCTGGTCGCCCGTTTCATCAACGGCCTGATGCGCCGGGGCAAGAAGACGGTGGCGGCTTCCATCCTCTACGATGCCTTGGATATCATCGGTCGGAAACAGCAGGAAGAGCCTTTGAAGGTCTTCCACAAGGCGGTGGACAACGTCCGGCCGCTCATCGAAGTCAAGTCCCGGCGGGTCGGCGGGGCCACCTATCAGGTTCCGGTGGAAGTCCCCCAGAACCGCCGGACCTCCCTGGCCATCCGGTGGCTCATCGCCTACGCCAAAAGCCGGGGAGAAAAGAGTATGAAAGCCAAATTGGCCGCAGAATTCCTGGACGCCTATCAGAACAAGGGTGCCGCGGTCAAGAAGCGGGAAGATACCCATCGGATGGCGGAAGCCAACAAGGCCTTTGCCCACTACCGGTGGTAAGGCCCCGCAATAAAGGATAGTTTCGTTTTGGCGACACAGACCCCGATCTCCCGGCTCCGGGATATCGGTATCATGGCACATATTGATGCGGGCAAGACCACGACCACGGAACGCATTCTCTATTACACCGGCGTTACCCACAAGATCGGTGAGGTGCATGACGGTCAGGCGGTCATGGATTGGATGGCCCAAGAACAGGAGCGCGGCATTACCATCACCTCCGCCGCCACCACCTGTTTCTGGAAGGACCACCGCATCAACATCATTGACACTCCGGGCCACGTGGATTTCACCATCGAAGTGGAGCGTTCCCTGCGGGTCCTGGATGGGGCCGTGGCCGTGTTCGACGCCGTTGCCGGCGTGGAACCCCAGTCCGAGACCGTGTGGCGGCAGGCGGATCGCTACGGCGTGCCGCGGCTGGCCTTTGTCAACAAGATGGATCGGGTGGGCGCCGATCTCTTCCGCACCCAACAGATGATCATCGACCGCCTGAAGGCCAATCCGGTGCTCATCCAGCTGCCTTTGGGGAGCGAAGACAAGTTTCAGGGTATCATTGATCTGATCACCATGCAGGCCGTAATCTACGACGACAGCACCTTGGGGGCCGACTACCGTCTGGCCGCCATCCCCGCCGATCTGGAAGCCCAGGCCCGGGAGTATCATAGCAGCCTGGTAGCCGCCCTGGCGGAGCTGGACGATGAGGTCATGAACCTCTATCTGGAGGATCAGCCGGTGCCACCGGAGCTGCTGCGTCGGACTCTGCGCCGGGGGACCATTGCCTCCCAGGTGGTCCCGGTCCTGTGTGGTTCAGCCTTTAAGAACAAAGGGATCCAGCCGCTGTTGGATGCCATTGTGGACTACCTGCCGGCGCCCAATGAGGTCCCGCCGGTGCGCGGCCTGAATCTCCAGGGCCAAGAGGAAGAGCGGCCGGCCGATGAGAAGGCCCCGCTGACGGCCTTGGCCTTCAAGCTGCTCTCTGATCCTTACGTGGGTCATCTGACGTTCATCCGCGTCTATGCCGGCACCTTGCGAAGCGGCGACACGGTCTTTAACTCCACCAAAGGCACCAAGGAGAAGATCGGCCGCTTGCTGAAGATGCACGCCAACAAGAGGGAGGAGATCAAGGAAGCCAGCGCCGGGGATATCATCGCCGCGGTGGGCCTGCGGCAGACGGGCACGGGCGACACCCTCTGTGATGAACGGGCCCCCATCATCCTGGAAAGCCTGGAAATCCCGGTGCCGGTGATCGATGTCGCCATTGAGCCCAAGACCAAGGCAGATCAGGAAAAACTGGGACAGGCATTGGGCAAATTGATGGCGGAAGACCCCTCCTTCCGCGTCCATACCGACCCCCAGACCGGCCAGATCATCATCGCTGGCATGGGTGAACTGCACCTGGAAATCATCGTTGACCGGCTGATGCGGGAGTTCAAGGTGGATGCCCAGGTGGGGCAGCCCCAGGTGTCCTATCGGGAAACCATCAGCCTGCCGGTGCGCGCCGAGGGCAAGTTCGTCCGCCAGTCCGGCGGCCGGGGCCAGTACGGCCATGTCATCCTGGAACTGGCCCCCTTGGAGCCGGGTGGCGGCTTCGTCTTCGAAGACCGCACCGTGGGCGGCGTGATCCCCAAGGAGTACATCCCGGCAGTGGAACGGGGCATCAAGGAAGCCATGGAAAACGGCGTGTTGGCCGGTTTCCCCATGGTGGACCTGCAGGTAGCTTTGGTGGATGGCTCCTACCACGAAGTGGATTCGTCGGAAAGGGCCTTTCACATCGCCGGCTCCCTGGGATTCAAAGAAGGGGCCCAGAAAGCCAAACCCATCCTGCTGGAGCCCTTCATGAATCTGGAGATCGTGGTGCCGGAGGAATTTGTCGGCGACGCCATCGGTGATCTCAACAGCCGCCGTGGCCGCATCAAGAATCTGGAGAACCGCAAAGGGGTGCACGTCGTCCAGGCTGAGGTGCCCTTGGCCACCATGTTCGGCTACGCCACCGATCTGCGCAGCGCCACCCAGGGCCGGGCCACCTTCACCATGCAGTTCGATCATTACGAGCCAGTACCGCAGAGTTTGGCGGAAGAAATTATCGGTCGCAAACGGTCCAAATAGCACCACGGCGGGAGCACAATTCTCGTAGAGGCTGACCAGGAGGAGTAAACATGGCCAAGAAGAAATTTGAGCGGAAGAAGCCCCACGTCAATATCGGCACGATCGGGCATATAGACCATGGCAAGACGACGTTG
>FWPV01007771.1_pt1 | contig 19207 bp, 18 predicted proteins | sample 2228371 | NCBI WGS metagenome assembly FWPV01 (sample SAMEA103939776, study PRJEB20133) | metagenome
CGCCGAGGTGGTCCTGGCCTAAGGCCCGCTGCCCGGCGACCTCTCCGCTCTGCGGATTCCCGCCGGCACGCTGACGCCGGAGACCGGTTACCTGGCCACGCTGACCTTTACCCGCTACACGACGGAATGGCTCGACACAGACCCGCAGGCGTTTGCGGGCTTTGAGGCCGTCACCCAGTTCCCTCTGCGTACCGGCCCGGCCGGCGGCTCGCCGCCCGCGCGCTTCACTGGCTGGCGGCGCCTGCCCAACGGCGACCTGGAACTGACCCTCGACGGCGCCCCCGGACGGCAGCTAACACTGCTGGGCGCGGACACCTTGACCGGCCCCTGGACCCCGCTGGAAACCCGCACCCCGGCCGGGACCACCCTCCCGCCGGCCACGGCGACCGCGCTGCGCGCACGGCCTGCGCGACGGGCCGATCCCCCGCTCCTTTCCGCCGGGGCCCTCGCGATGATCGCCGCGGCCGTCGCCTGGACCTCCCTCTCGCTGCCGTGGGTGACCGCCACCCTGTCCGTGACGCAGCCGCGCCAGCGGGTCCGGGAGGTCGCCGAGCTCCCCTTCCTGGCGCAGGACGCGATGGCCCGGAACCTCGTGATCGGGGTCGCCGTGGTGATCGGGGTCCTCGGCCTCGTCTGGTTCTGGTACGGGCTGGACCGTGGGGTGGAGCTCCCCGCCCTGGCGAGACCCGCCGTCGGCGCGCTCGCGGGGATCGTCGGCTGGGGGACCGTGGGGCTCGCCAGGCTCGGGACGTTCGTGTGGGAGGCGGGCTTCGTGGCGCACGCCCGCGAGGCCGGGATCACGCGGGAGGCGATGCGGGAGATCCTCGCCGACCGCGCCTCGCGCACGGTCCACGTCGTCGCGGAGGCCGGCACGACGCGCTTCGCCATCGCGGCGAGCCTGGCCCTCCTCGCCGCCGTCCTGGCGTGGTGGTCCCAGCGGGACCGCGCCGCCTGAGCTACAGCTTCGGCCAGCCCTGGCCGGTGCCCTGGACCTTCGCGGCGATCGTCCCCGCCTCGTAGCCCCAGCGCCTCGGCAGGTCCCCCACCGCCTGGCACCGGCCGCACGTGAAGCGGGTCCAGCGCTTGCTCACCGTCTGGACGAACCCGCAGCCCTGGCACGCCACGAAGGCGATCTCGGCCGAGCAGGTGAAGCACCGGTAGCCCGACGCCTCGTCGGCCACGAGCTGCGGCGTGAGGCACCAGGGGCAGGTGAGGTAGGCCATCGCTCAGCCCGCCCGCTCAGCCCTCCCGGGGGTCCGGCTGCGCGAGGATCCCCGCGGCCTGCTCCGCCCGGTGCCGGGCCACGACGTCGCGGTACTCGGGGTGCCCCCGGGCGAGGATCTGCGTCGCGAGGATGGCCGCGTTCACCGCCCCCGCCTTGCCGATCGCGAGCGTCCCCACGGGGATCCCGCCCGGCATCTGCACGATCGAGAGCAACGAGTCCAGGCCCCCCAGGAGCTTCGACTCCATCGGGACGCCGAGGACCGGCAACGTGGTCTGCGCCGCCACCACCCCCGGCAGGGCCGCCGCCATGCCGGCGGCGGCGATGAACACCTCGACGCCGCGCTCCTCCGCCGCGGCGATCCAGGCCGCGAGCTCCCCGGGGGTCCGGTGGGCCGAGAGCACCCGGACCTCCGTCGGGACGCCGAACGCCTCGAGCTGCTCGACGCAGTGCCGCATCGTGTCCCAGTCCGACCGCGAGCCCATGACCACGCCGACCAACGCCTGCGCCATCTCCCCCTCCGTCCGCTGTCTGGTCGGTGCAGCATAGAGCCTCGCGCGCGGTACGCTCCCGCCCATGCCGGAGCGGAGCGGGGCGACCGACCGGACCCTCGAGACCCTCGCCGCCTACGCCCGGGGTGCGGCGGTGGGCGGCCTGGCGCCCGAGGTCCTCCACGAGGTGCGGCGGCGCGTCCTCGACTCCATCGGCGTCGCCGTCGCGGGGCTGGACGAGCCCGCCCCGACGGTTGCCCGACGCTACGCCGCCGGCCTGGCCGGCTCGGCCACGGTCTGGGGCACCTCGGAGCGGGCGAACCTGGAGGCGGCCGGGTTCGCGAACGGGGTGGCCGTCCGGTGCCTGGACTTCAACGACACCTACCTCTCCCGCGAGCCGCTCCACCCCTCCGACGTCATCGCGCCCCTCCTCGCCCTCGCCGAGGCCCGGGCGCTGCCCGCGCCCGCGCTCGTCTCGGCGATCGCCGTCGCCTACGAGCTCGGTGTGCGGCTGTGCGACGCCACGAGCTTCCGGGCCCACGGCTTCGACCACGTGAACGTCATCGGGATCGCCACCGCGGCCGCCGCGGCCCGCCTGCTCGACCTCGACGACGAGGGCACCCGCCACGCGATCGCTCTCGCCGTCGTCCCCCACCTCGCCCTCCGCGAGACCCGCGCGGGCGAGCTCTCGATGTGGAAGGGGGCGGCCGCGGCCCACGCGGCCCGGCTCGGCGTGACCGCGGCGCTCCTGGCCGAGGCCGGCATGACCGGGCCCTTCCGGCCCTTCGAGGGGGAGCTCGGGCTCGTGCGGATCGCCCTCGCCGGCGAGGCCCTGGACCCCGCTCCGCTCGCGCCCCTGGAAGAGCTCGTGCCGCCCCGTCGGATCCTCGACACCTACGTGAAGCGCTGGCCCGTGGAGTACCACGCGCAGAGCGCGGTGGACGCGGCCCTCCAGCTCCACGCCGAGCTCGACGGGGCTCCCATCGAGCGGGTCCGAATCGACACGTTCCGCGCGGCCTACGAGATCATCGCCAAGGACCCGGAGAAGTGGGACCCGCGGACGCGCGAGACGGCCGACCACTCGATCCAGTACATCGTGTGCGCCGCGCTCCAGGACGGCGAGGTCACCCGGCGCACCTTCGACCTGGAGCGGATCCGCCGCCCCGACACGCTCGAGCTCCTGCAGCAGCGCACGACGGTCGAGCTGGACGAGGCCCTCACCGCGCGCTACCCGGAGGGGATCCCGAACCGCATCACCGTGGAGACCGCCGACGGCCGGCTCCTGGAGCGCGAGGTGACGTACCCTCGGGGCCACGCGAAAAACCCGATGAGCGACGAGGAGCTCGTGGACAAGTACCGGGCGAACGCCGCCGAGCGCTGGAGCCCCGAGCGCGCCGGCGCGGTCGAGCGGGCGGTGTGGGGGCTCGGGGACGGCTCCCTCGAGCCCCTCCTGGAGGCGCTGCGCGGATGACCTGGCTCACCCCCGACCCCGGCGAGCACCCCGCCAAGCGCCTCCGGGCCCTGCTCGCGGAGGGTCGGACCCTCACCGTGCCCGGGGTGTTCAACGGCCTGTCGGCCCTGCTCGCCAAGGACGCCGGCGCCGAGGCGCTGTACCTCTCCGGCGCCGCGTTCTCGGCCTCGATGGGCATGCCCGATGTGGGGCTCGTGACCCTCGACGAGCTCGCCCGGACCGCCCGGCAGATCGTGCGGGTCACGCGCCTGCCGCTCATCGTGGACGCCGACACCGGATTCGGCAGCGCCCTCATGGTGATGCGCACCGTCCGAGAGCTCGAGGGCGCCCGCTGCGCCGCGATCCAGATCGAGGACCAGGTGGACCCGAAGCGCTGCGGCCACCTCGAGGGCAAGCAGGTCGTCGAGCTCGAGGCCTTCGCGGAGAAGGTGGCCGCCGCCGCCCGGGCCCGCCAGCACCTCGTGGTGATCGCGAGGACGGACGCGCGGGCCACCCACGGCTTCGAGGAGGCGGTCCGTCGCGGCCTCGCCTACCGGGAGGCCGGGGCCGACGTGATCTTCCCCGAGGCCCTCGAGACCGAGGAGGAGTTCGCCGCCTACGCGCGGGCCGTGCCCGGACCGCTCCTCGCCAATATGACGGAGTTCGGCCGGAGCCCGATGCTGTCCACCGCGCGCCTCGCGGAGCTCGGCTACCGGCTGGTGATCTTCCCGGTCTCGGCCGCGCGCGTGGCAGCCCTCCAGGTACGCGCCTTCTACCGCGACCTGCTGCGCGAGGGCTCCCAGGCGGCCTGGCTGGACCGGATGCTCACGCGCGCCGAGCTGTACGAGCTCATCGACTACGACGGCTACGCCGAGCTCGACCGGGGGCTCGCGCGGGACCCCGAGCGGGACCCCTGAGCGCCCGGTCGGCTCGCCCGGATCCGAGGAGGTGCGAGCGCCGATGCCCGAGGAGATCCGCCCCGGTCTGCAGGACGTGATCGTCGCCCGCACCGAGGTCTCCGCCCTCGACCTCGAGCGCGAGCGCATCGTCGTGCGCGGCTACGACCTGCTCGAGCTGGCCCGCCGTGTCCGCTACCCGGACGTCGCGCACCTGCTCCTCCGCGGCCACCTGCCGAGCCCCGAGGAGCAGGCCGCGTTCTGCGCCCGTCTCGGGGACCTCGCGGGGCTGCCCGACGGCGTGGTGGACGTGCTCCGGCGGCTACCGGGGGACACGGTCCCGATGGACGCGCTGCGCACCGGCCTGTCGCTCCTCGCCGGGTACGAGGACCCCCAGGTCCTCGCCGACCCGTCCCCCGAGGCGGCCGAGGCCATGCTCACGCGGATCCTCGCCCGGGCGCCCGCGCTCACCGCGGCCTCGCACCGAGCGCTGCAGGGCGAGCCGGTGCTGGAGCCGAACCCGGGCCTCGGTTTCGCCGGGTCCTTCCTGTGGATGATCCAGGGGCGGCCGCGGGAGCCGGAGGTCGTCGAGGTCTTCGACCGCATCCTCACCTGCTACGCCGAGCACGAGCTCGCGGCCTCCACGTTCGCCGCGCGCGTCACGGCGTCCACCCTCGCCGACCCCTACGCGGCGGTCGTGGCCGCCGCGGCGGCGCTCAAGGGCCCTCTCCACGGCGGCGCGAACGAGGCGGCGGCGCGCATGTTCGTCCGGATCCAGATGGCGGGGGGTGAGCGCGCCGCCGAGGCGTACGTGCTCGAGCGCCTCGCCGCGGGCGAGCGCATCATGGGCTTCGGCCACCGCGTCTACATGCACCGGCCGGACCCGCGGGCCGTGCTGCTGCGGGAGGACCTGGAGGCCTTCGCCGAGCGCGACCCTGAGGCGGCCGAGATGGTGCGCTGCTACGACCGGGTCGTGGAGACGATGGCGCGCGAGAAGGGATTGCATCCCAACGCGGACCTACCGATCGGGCTCCTGCTCCACCTCATGGGGATCCCCGTCGGGCTCATGACCCCGATCTTCCTGTGCGCGAGGATCGCGGGGATCGGCGCCCACGTGCTCGAGCAGCGACGCGACAACCGCCTCATCCGCCCCCGGGCGGCCTACGAGGGGCCCACCGACCTCAGCCCACCCGAGGGCTTCACCCCCTCGCGCTGCTGAGGCGGCGCGCTAACAGGTCAGGTGGAGGGCCGCCGCGGTGCGCGCGGGGTCGAGCTCGCCGTAGCGGCGCACGGCCTCCTCGGTGGGGAGGACCTCGACCTCCACCCCGCGCTCCCGGAGCCGCCGCAGGGCCTCGGGATCCGGCCGCATGCGACCCATCGCCCCGGTCCCGATCACCAGGCGCTTGGGCAGCTCCTCCAGGACCCCCTCGAGGTCCTCCAGGACGAGCGCGTGGCCGTCCTTCCGCCACCAGTTCGCCACCACCCGGCCCGGGAGCACGATGAGGTCCCGGTGGTGCTCAAGGCCGTCCACGACGATCCGGCCGAAGCGGTACCCCTCCAGCCGCGCCACGTCTTGGCCTCCGCTATCCGGCGGGCGGCTTCTCCTCCACGGAGCCACCCTGCACGGGCCCATCCTTCCGCCGGAGCACCGCGTCCTTGGCCTGCCCGGCCTTCTCCTTGGCCATCTTCAGCAGGCGCTGCGCCCACACGTACTCGGTGGCGAGGATGGCGAGGCCGAGGAAGATCGCGGCCCACCCCGGCCCCGGGAGGGCGAGCATGGCCACGCCGGCGAGGAGCACCGCGAACCCGAGGACGGTCACCGCGATGCGCTTGCCGCTGCGGCGGATGAACCGCCAGACGACCTTGAACGGCACGAACGCCCAGTGCTCGTGCCAGCGGACGACCACCTCCTCGGGGGCGAACTCGGCCACCGTGGCCGCGGCGTCCCGCTCCTCGGGCTCGTCCCCCCAGACCTCGCGACCCGGCCGCTCAGGCTCCTCCATGGCGACACCATCCTCTCACGACCGCCCGGCGCCCCACCATCCGGACCCGCCGGGACCTCGGGCTCGAGCTCCTGGAGAGGAAGCCCACGCCTTCCTCGCGTGGTTCCGCTCGACGGCCGACGTGGTCGAGGACCCACGGGATGCGCCGCCGATCCGGTCCCGGGATCCCGATGACGACCACCTCATCGCGCTGGCGGAGCAGCAACACGCCGTCATCGTCTCGGGGGGACATGGACCTCCTCGAGCTCTCGGATCGGATCCCCGTCCTCACCGCCGCCGGGTTCCTCGCGCGCTTCGTCCCCGAGCCGCCGCACCGAGCCCGTGTGCCGGCGACCTCGCAGGCGTCTGAGTAGATCTACTCAAGTATCTGAGTAAGATGTACACATGCCAGACTACCGTCGGCCTGCGTTCGATCTGCTCCTCCGGCGCCTGCGAGAGCCGAGGCGCTTCATCCAGGTCCTGGCCGGTCCCCGACAGGTCGGGAAGACGACCCTCGCGCTCCAGGTCGTCGAGGCGCTCGACCGACCCGCCCACTACGCCTCCGCCGACGACCCGGTGGGACGCGACACCGCGTGGCTCGAGGCCCAGTGGGACCTCGGACGCCTCGGGGCCGGCCGGCGGCGCGGAGGCGTGCTCGTGCTCGACGAGATCCAGAAGATCCCGGGCTGGTCGGAGACCGTCAAGCGCCTGTGGGACGAGGACACCCGGCGCCGGATGCCGCTCCGCGTCCTCCTCCTCGGCTCGGCTCCGCTCCTCGTGCAGCGGGGCCTCACGGAGAGCCTGGCCGGCCGCTTCGAGCTCGTACGGGTCACCCACTGGTCCTTGTCGGAGATGCGCGAGGCCTTCGGCTGGGACCTCGATCGCTACCTCTACTTCGGCGGGTACCCTGGGGCGGCCCCGCTGGTCCGCGATCCCCGCCGATGGGCCTCCTACATCCGCGACTCGCTGATCGAGACCACGATCTCCCGGGACGTGCTCCTCCTCACCCGGGTGGACAAGCCGGCCCTCCTCCGTCAGCTCTTCCGGTTGGCCTGCGAGTACAGCGGCCAGGTGCTCTCGTACTCGAAGATGCTCGGCCAGCTCCAGGACGCTGGGAACACGACCACGCTCGCCCACTACCTCGAGCTGCTCGGAGGCGCCGGGCTCGCGGTCGGCCTGGAGAAGTTCTCGGGATCGGCGGTCCGCCGGCGCGGCTCGAGCCCGAAGCTCCTCGTGCTGAACACCGCTCTGATCACCGCCACCTCCGGGCTGAGCTTCCGCGAGGCGAGGGCCACCCCCGAGGTGTGGGGCCGGCTCGTGGAGTCGGCGGTGGGAGCGCACCTGGTGAACGCGGGGCTCGAGGTCTCCTGGTGGAGGGAGCGCAACCGAGAGGTCGACTTCGTGGTGCGCCGGGGCCGCTCGGTCTTCCCCATCGAGGTCACGAGCGGACGCCGGAAGGGCTCCCTGCCCGGGATGGACGCCTTCGCCCGGGCCTTCCGAACCACGCGTCGCCTGCTCGTGGGCGGCGAGGGCCTGCCCCTCGAGACGTTCCTCGCGCGGCCGCCCGAGACGTGGCTGCGTTGAGGGCCCGTCGCGTCATCCGGCGAACCGGGCCCCGAGCTCGCGCACGATCTCGACGAGGGCGAGCACGTCCTCCTCGGTGGTCCGGAAGTTCACGAAGCACGGGCGCAGGTACACCTCGCCGTCGATGAGGGCCGAGGCGAGGTAGACGCGGCCGTCCGCCTGCAGCGCCTCGGCGAGGGCCGCGTTGTGGGCGTTCACGTCGGCGACGCCTGCGGGCACGTGCCGGAACGGCACGATGGACAGCTGCGGGGGCGCGAGCGCCTCCAGGTCCTCGTACCGGCCGACCTCCTCGTAGAGCAGGCGCGCCTGCCCGAGGTTCCGCTCGATCGCCCGCCGGAACGCGGGGGCGCCGTGCACCCGGAAGGCGAGCCAGGCCTTGAGCGCCCGGAAGGGGCGGGAGTACTCCAGGGTGATGTCCACGGCGTGGAGCTCGTGCCGCTGATGGGGCAGGTACCCCTCCCGGTGGGCGAACGCGGCGAGGAGGTCCTCCTGGCGCCGCACGAGGACGACCCCGCAGGCCTTCGGCAGGTACAGCCACTTGTGGGCGTCCACGGAGACCGAGTCCGCCCGCTCCACCCCCGCGAAGGCCGGCCGCATCGAGGGGAGCCCCGCCGCGGGCAGCCCGTAGGCGCCGTCCACGTGGAGCCACACGCCCCGGGCCTCGCAGACCTCGGCGATCTCCTCGATGGGATCGATCGCCCCGGTGAGGGTCGTCCCGGCGGTGGCCACGACCGCCACCGGCGTGATGCCGCGGGCGAGGTCCCGGTCGATCGCCTCCGCGAGCGCGTCGGGCCGAAGGCGCCGGCGCTCGTCGATGGGCAGCGCCCGCAGGTTGGCCGAGCCGATCCCGAGGAGCTCGACGGCGCGGGTGATCGAGTAGTGGACCTCGCGGGAGCAGTACACCGCCGCGGCGCGGGAGGCCATGCCGCCGTGGCGGCTGCCGGGCAGGGCTCGCTCGCGGGCCGCCGAGAGCGCCGTCATGTTGCTGATCGTGCCACCGCTCGTGAACGCCCCGCCGCCCGCCGGGTAGCCGACGAACGCGGCCACCCACCGCACCGCCTGCTGCTCGATCACGGTCGCGGCCCGGGCGTCCACGGCGAGGTTGATGTCGTAGGTCGCCGCGAGGGCGTCCGCGATCGCCCCGATCTCGAGCCCGCTCGAGCCGATGAACGCGAAGTAGCGCGGACGGGGTTGCGCGATGGACTCGTCGAGCACGCGGGCGGCGTCGTTCAGCGCCTCGTGGACCGGTACCCCCTGCTCGGGCAGCCCCGACCGAAGCAGCGCGAGGACGCGCTCGTCCAGGGGCGGCTCCTCCGGTCGGAACCGGTCGAAGCTGCGCCAGGCCTGGGCGATGATCTCGACGGCGTGCCGGAGCGCCTCCTGCCTGGAGACGTCCAGCCGGAGGCTCGGTCCCTCGGACCCGCTCACACCCGCGATGCTACCCGCGCATCATCCCCCGAACGGTCATCCTCAGGCGCCGGCGTCCAGCGCCTCTCCCTCGGCGCCCCCGCCCTCGGCGGGAGCGCCGAGGTAGGCGACCCGCACCTTGGGGTCGGCCTGCACCTCCTCCGGCGTCCCGTGGGCGATCACGCGACCCTGATCGAGCACGTAGATCCGGTCGCACACGCGGGTGATGAAGTGCAGGTCGTGGTCGATCACGAGCACCCCCGCCCCGACCGCGTCGGCCGTCCGCCGGACGTGCTCGATCATCGCACGTGACTCCGCCTCGCTCATCCCGGTGGTGGGTTCGTCCAAGAGCAGGAAGCTCGGAGCGAGTGCGGCCGCACGGGCGAGCTCGAGGCGGCGCGCGGTCCCGGTGTCCACCTGCCCGGCGGGGCGCTCCCGGTCCTCCCACAGGTCACCGTCCACCAGCAGCCACGTCGGATCGGGGTGGAACCGCCCCCGACGATGCCGCCGAGCCACCAGCGCCGCCACCTCCACGTGCTCCCGCACGGCGAGACCCGCGAAGAGGCGGAAGTTCTGGAAGGTCCGGGCGACCCCGGCCCGCGCGATCCGGTGGGCTGCCCGACGTGTGAGATCGTGACCGTCGAGCCGCACCCGGCCCTTCGTGACGGGCACGATCCCCGTGATCGCGTTCAGCAGGGTCGTCTTACCCGCACCGTTGGGCCCGATGAGGCCCACCACCTCCCCGGACCGCACCTCGATGGAGGCCTCGTGGACCGCCACGAACCCGCCGAAGCGCACGCTCACGCCCTCGGCCACCAGCCTCGACGGGGGATCCGCGACGACGGCCCGCACCGAGGGGATCACCGGCTTGGGACGAGCGGCGCGCCGGCGGAGGCGCAGCGGGTCGGCGAGCTCGTGGTCGCCGGCGATGCCCTCGGGACGGAGGATCATGAAGCCGAGCATCGCCCCACCGAGGAACACCTCGGAGAGCCCCTCCCGCAGGAGCCAGTCCAGGCCAGGCACCGAGACCGCGTCGCTCGCGAGGTACCGGGTGAGCTCGTTGCCCGCGGTGATGATCACCACGCCGAGGAGGGACCCGCTCACGCTCTTGCGACCGCCGACCACGAGCATCGCGAGCGTGAGCAGCGTGTAGGTGAAGAAGAAGAAGTTCGGGGTCATGGACCCGAGCAGCTGCACGCGGAGCGAGGCCCCTACGGAGATGACGACCACCGAGAGCAGCAGCGAGACCATCTGCGGCACGCTGGGATCGATCCCCATGGCCCGAGCGGCGAGATCGTCCTCACGAACGGCCTGGGCCATGCGCCCGACCCTCGTCTCGCGGAACAGGCGCGCGAGCAGGATCGACCCGAGGAGCGCCGCGGCGATCCATCCGCGTCCCTGGAGGGAGTTGCCGGGGCCGAAGGACAGACCTGAGCGATCGCCGCCGGTGAGGTCCGTGAGGTTCCGGGCCACCTCGTGCACCAGGAAGAGCAGCGCGAGCGTGATCATGGTTGGGGCGACCGCCCCCGCACGGGCGCCGGACCGGGTCAGGCCCAGCCCGAGGAGGAACGCCACGACGAGGGTGATCCCCACGGCGACCGCCGTCGCCGCGAGCGGGTGGAGGTGCACGTCGACGAGACCGAGCGGTGCCTGCGGGATGAACAGCCGCTTGAAGGCCGGGTCGATCGCGAGGAGCGCGACCACGTAGCCAGCGATCGCGGCGAAGCCCATGTGCCCGAAGGACAGGATGCCCGTGTTCCCGATGTAGATCTGGAGCCCGAGCACCATGATGGCGTTGACGAGCATCTGGCTCACGAGCGCGTCGCCGGCCGAGCCGCTGGCGGCGGCGTAGATCGCGCCGCCGGCGATCAGCAGGACCGCGAGGACCACGGACTCCGCCGTGGGGATGATCCAGCGGTCGAAACGATCCCGTTCCATCACACCCGCTCGGCTCGGTGGACCGTCACCAGCCCCTGGGGGCGGACGATGAACAGCACCGCGATGAGGACGAAGATCAACCCCTCGGTCAGGCCCGAGATGCCCGCCGGCAGCCAGGCCCGCAGGAAGACCTGGGCCAGCCCGAGCGCCAGCCCCCCGAGCACGGCGCCGGGCAGGCTGCCGAGCCCCCCAACGATGGCCGCGATCACGCCGAACAGCAGGGGGGTGAGCCCCGCCGTCGGGGCGGCGGTCCCCGTCCGCATGAGCCAGAACACGCCCGCCACCCCTGCGAGGAGCCCGGAGAGCGCGAAGGCTCCGCGGATCACCCGGTTCGAACGCACCCCCATGATCCGGGCGGCGTCGAAGTCCTCCGCGGCGGCACGCAGGGCGATCCCGAACAGCGTCCGGCGCAGGAGCCAGCCCGTGGCCGCCAACGTGACCAGGGTGGTCCCGATCGTGGCGAGGTCCACGAGCTCCAGGGTCACCCCGCCGACGCGCACCGTCTCGAAGATCCAGCCCGGCTTCGGGATGTGGAGCGACCTCGGCGAGACGTACATCACGAACAGGGCCGCCACGACGAAGTGGACGCCGAAGGACGTGAGCAGCATCGTGAACTCGCTCGCGCCGCGGACCCAACGGAAGGCGAGGAACTCGATGGCGATCGCGGTGAGGATCGCCGTCAGCACGATCGCGATCGGCAGCACCTCCCATCCCATCCCCAGCGAGGCGAGGGCGTAGGCCACGTAGGACGACACGGTGATGAGCTCCCCGTGGGCGAAGTTCACGAGGTGCATGACCCCGAAGATCAGGGCCAGCCCCAGCGCGAGCAGGGCGTAGATGCTCCCCTGACCGAGCCCGTCGACGAGGTTCTGGAGGAACTGGGTCATCTCTCCACCCCGAGGTACACCTCGAACAGGTCGTGGCGCTCGAGGAACGATCGCCCCGTCCCCTCAGCCACGATCGCCCCGCTCCGCATGAGGTAGGCGCGGTCCGAGACCTCGAGGAGCTGTCGCGCGTTCTGCTCGACCACGAGCAGCGTCTGTCCCTGAGCGCGGAGCCTCCCGAGGAGGTCGAAGAGGACGCCCACGAGAGCGGGAGCGAGACCGAGGGTGGGCTCGTCCATGATGAGGAGCCTCGGCCCGCTCATGAGCGCCCGCGCGATCGCGAGCTGCTGAGCCTCGCCGCCCGACAGGTGCCCCGCCGCCACGCCCGTCCGCCGACGGAGGACCGGGAAGAGCTCCATCACCTCCTCCAGCCGGCGTCGCCGCTCCGCGGCGCGTGCGGTGATGCCAGCGACGAGGAGGTTCTCCCGGACGGTGAGGTCGGCGAAGAGCCGTCGTCGTTCGGGCACGAGGGCCACCCCCCGCCGGAGCATCCGGTCGGGGGGGCTGCCCGTCACGTCCCGCCCGTCGAGCACGACCCGACCGGCGGAGGGGCGGAGCAGGCCGACGATCGTGTTGAGGAGCGTGCTCTTGCCCGCGCCGTTCGGCCCGATGAGACCGACGACCTCGCCCGCCTCGACGCGCAGCGACACCTCCCGGACCGCCGCGATGCGGCCGTACCGGGTGGTGAGCCCCTCCACCGCGAGCACCGCGCCCCCCGGGATCTCAGGGCTCGTAGGTGTCCACGAGGGTCGGCTGCCCGTCCACGACCTGGTGGACGTACACGGGCTTCTTCGGAACCCCGTTCGTCCCCGCGTACGTGACCGTGCCGGTGATGACCTGCACACCCTCGGCGGTCCGCAGGGCCTCGCCGATCGCGGCGGGATCGGCTCGCAGGCCCGCCCGGACGAACGCGTCGGCCACGAGGATCACCGCGTCCGCCGCCAGGGCGCCGAAGGAGACGGTCTCGAGCTCACGGCCGCGGGCCTGCTCGTAGGCCTCGAGGAACGTCGCCATCGGGCTCCCCTCGGAGGGGAAGGCGTGGGTGGTGTAGTAAGCGCCCTCGGCGTCCCGGCCGAGCTCCCAGACCCTCGTCGCATCGAAGGAATCCGCCCCGATCAGCGCGATGTCGATCCCGGCGCCGTGGATCTGCCCGAGCAGCGGACCGAGCTGGGGCGAGATCATCGCCGTGTACAGGACGTCCGGCGTGGGCGAGAGGTTGCCGAGGGCGTTGACCTGGGTGGAGAAGTCCGTGTCCTCCAGGGAGAAGGTGTAGTCGGCCACCACCTCGCCCCCGTTCTCCTGGAACACCCGGGTGAACACCTCTGGGTTGTAGCCGAAGTACGGCCCCGGCGAGCTGAACGTCACGGCCGTCCGGAACCCCTGGGCGATGGCGAACTCCGCGGCGACCGTGGCCTGGGCCGTGTCGTCGAAGGGGACGAGGAACGAGAGCTGTTCCGCGTTGGCGAGGGTCGGCTCCGTCGAGGCCACGAACAGGACGGGGACCTGCCCGCCGACGACCTGGAGCAGCGGGAGCCCGAAGTCCGCGAACGGGGGCCCCAGGATCGCTTGCACGCCGGCGTCGAGGAGGTCCCGGGCGGCGCGCTGCGTCACCTCCGGGTCGCCCTGGATGTCCCGGACGACGATCTCGACGGGGTGGCCCTCCACCCCGCCCGAGCAGTTGATCAGGTCGGCCATGAACGTGGCGGCCTCGGTGCCGGGCCCGTCGGCGAAGCCGCCCAGCTCCGACAGGTCCGCCGCGTACCCGATCCGCAGCGGCTCCTCACCGCTCGGCTCGTCGACGCACGCACCGAGATCCGCGGCGAGCCATTCCTCGACCGGGAGCCCGGCCGTGCCCGCCTCCCCTTGCTCGCCCGTGGGCCCGGTCCCACCGGTTCCCTCCTCCGATCGCGCGCAGGCCGCGACGACCAACAGGGCGGCCAGGACGATCCCCCACCAACGCGTTCCGCGCATCGCCAGCTACCCTCCTCGTTCCGTCTCGCGCTCCATCGCGACGACCCCGGGCCGGGGAGCCCCTCGGGAGATCCCGCACGGGCCCGTCATCGAGCGGTCCAGCCGCCCTCGGGGCGCTCGAACCAGACGTGGACCTGACCCGTCCCGATCGAGGCCTCGTACTCGGAGAACCGCTCCCCCGGCGCCGTGCACGCCCGGCCGCCGAGGGCCGCGACCATCATGAGGTAGTGCCCGAACCCGCCCTCGGGATGGGCCCGCTCGTACTCGGGCATGTTGTCGATCACCCCGGCGTGGTCGCCGCGCTCGAGCATCCCGAGCACCTCCATGTCGGCCTCGTAGTACTCGAGGCTGTAGATGTTCTCGGGCGCCCGCTGCGCCTCCCGCTTGCGGAGCTCCTTGAAGTTGAAGAAGCGGTGGGTCATCCCGCCGGAGGCGAGGAGGACCACGCGACGGTCGCTCTGCGCGATGGCCCGCCCGATGAGCTCGCCGAAGAGCAGGAAGTCCTCGGTGTCGCAGGTCTGGTTCACGGCCACGCTGATCCAGCGGGTCTGCGGGTCCCCGAGGTAGGTCCAGATGTTCACCGTGCCGTAGAAGATCGGCAGGTACGGGTCGTCGCAGGCGAGGATCCAGCAGTCGTCGCGCCCGTCGGCCTGGGCCGCGATGAGCTTCGCGAGCTCCGGGTCGCCCGGGATGTCGTAGGGGATCTGGGACATCCCCCGCGGCAGCTCGTGGCTGGTGAACCGGCCGCTCCGACGCTCGTGGGCCGTGACGATGTGCTCGAAGGTGGAGAACCAGTGCGTGTCGAAGACGATCACGGTGTCGGGCTTCAGCCGGTCCATGCACTCGGTCTTCATGCGGCGCAGCCCAGGCACGAGGGTGATCTCCTTGCCCTCGTTCAGCTCCAGCCGGACCTCCTCCGGCAGCATGATCGTCGGCACGTGAGCGACGAGCGCCGCCCCCACGACCTCACCCATCTCTCCTCACCCCTCCCCTGCGATGCAGACGGTCTTCACGTCGGCGTGGAAGTCGAACGACCACGTCCCCCCCTCGCGGCCGATCCCCGAGTTCCTCGCCCCCCCGAAGGGCGCCGCCAGGTCCCGCACGAAGAAGCAGTTCACCCACACCGTCCCCGCCACGAGCCGCGAGGCCACGCGCTCGGCGCGCTCGGGGTCGCCCGTGTACACGGTGGCGGCGAGCCCGTAGGTGGTGTCGTTCGCGAGCGCGATCGCCTCCTCCTCGGAGGCGAAGGTCTGGAAGGTGAGGACGGGCCCGAAGACCTCCTCCCGGAGGATCTCCGCCCCCGGGGGCACGTCCACGAACAGGGTCGGTCGGTAGTACAGGCCGCCGAGCTCCTCGTTGGGCCCCCCGCCGAGGGCGACCCGCGCGCCGGCCTCGCGCGCCCGGCGGACGAACCCGTCCACCCGCTCCAGGTGCTCCCGGGTGATCAGGGGCCCGATGTCCGTGGCCTCCTCCCGCGGATCCCCCTGCCGGAGGGCCCGGGCGAGCTCGAGGAAGCGCTCGAGGAAGGCATCGGCGACGCTCGCCTCGACGAGCAGGCGCGTCCCCGCCAGGCACACCTGCCCGGCGTTGTCGTACTGGTTCACGGCCTGACGGACCGCGGCCTCGAGGTCGGCGTCGGCGAACACGAGGAGCGGCGACTTGCCCCCGAGCTCGAGCGAGACCGGCGTGAGGTTGGCCCCGGCGGCGGCGGCCACGAGCCGGCCCGTGGCCACCGAGCCCGTGAAGGAGATCCGGTCCACGCCCGGGTGCGCGACGAGGGCGGCGCCGGCCTCCTCCCCGATCCCCTGGACGACGTTGAACGCGCCGTCGGGCAGGCCCGCCTCCCGGGCGATGTCGGCGAACAGGGAGGCGGTGAGGGGCGCCCACTCCGGGGGCTTGAGCACGACCGTGTTCCCCGCCGCAAGGGCGGGGGCGAAGCGCCAGGAGGCCAGCATGAGCGGCGCGTTCCAGGGGGTGATCACCGCCGCCACCCCCGCCGGGTCCCAGGAGATCCGCTCGCGGTACCCGTCGAAGGCACGCTCCTGCCCCACGCGGAGCAGCTCGTCGGCGAAGAACCGGAGGTTCCGGGCCACCCGGGGGATCACGGAGCGACGCATCGAGCGCAGGAGCGAGCCGTTGTCGCGGGTCTCGACCGCCGCGAGGCGCTCCACGTTGGCCTCGACCCCGTCGGCCATCCGGTGGAGGACCTCGGCCCGCCGCTTCGGGTCGGTCGCGCCCCAGACCGCGAAGGCCTCGCGGGCGGCCCGGACGGCGGCGTCCACCTCGGCCGCGCCGCCCCGGGCCACCTCCGCGATCACCTGCTCGTCGATGGGCGAGACGTCCTCGAAGGCCTCGCTCGAGCCCACGCGCTCGCCACCGATCCAGTGGTCGGTGGGAACACGGATGCCCTCGACGATCGCGTCCGTCACCGCTCTCCTCCGGCTTCCGCCCGGTGTCGGTCGTTCGGGGCCGAACGGTAGGCAGCGTGGCCCCGCCTGTCAAGTGCCCGGGCCTTCCGGGGGCGCCCTCGGCGTGGTTGGATACGCGCCGTGGACCTGCTCTCACCGGGCCTGGAGCCCCCGCCGATCACCCGGTTCGACATCGAGGAGGCGGCCGAGCGCATCGCCGGGCACGTGCGGCGCACGCCTGTCCTCGAGCTCGAGCCCGGCGCCTTCGGCCTGCCCGGACGCATCTCGCTCAAGCTCGAGCTGCTCCAGCACACCGGCTCGTTCAAGCCCCGGGGCGCGTTCAACCGGATGCTCTCGGCGGAGCTCGACCAGAGCGGGGTGCTCGCGCCCTCGGGCGGGAACTTCGGCCTCGCCGTCGCCTACGCGGCCCGGGTCCTCGGGCACCGCGCCGAGATCTTCGTCCCCTCGACGGCGAGCCGCGTGAAGATCCAAGCGATCGGCGAGCTCGGGGCGGAGGTCCACGTCGTGCCGGGGTACTACGCCGACGCCTACGCGGCCTGCGAGGAGCGGGCCTTCGACTCGGGCGCCGTGTTCATGCACCCCTACGACCAGCCCGCGGTCGTCGCCGGGCAGGGCACGATCGCGATGGAGCTCGCCGAGCAGCTCGCGGGCTTCGACACGGTCCTCGTCCCGGTGGGGGGCGCCGGTCTCATCGCCGGCATCGCGGCCTGGTTCGCCGGCGAGCTGCGGGTGGTCGGCGTGGAGCCCGAGACCTGCCCGACCCTCCACGCGGCCCTCGCCGCCGGGGAGCCGGTGGACGTGGAGGTCGGGGGCATCGCCGCGGACTCCCTCGGCGCGCGCCGCGTCGGCGACATCGGCTTCGCCATCGCCCGGCGGTTCGTGGATCGCGTCGTCCTCGTCTCCGAGGAGGCGATCGCCTGGGCCAGGCGGCGGCTGTGGGAGGCGTGCCGGGTCCTCGCCGAGCCGGGGGCCGCGGCCCCCCTCGCGGCGCTCCTCGGCGGCGCCTACCGGCCGACCTCCGACGAGCACGTCGTCGCGGTGATCTCCGGCGGGAACGCCGATCCCGCCTCGCTCTGAGAGGGGCGCTCAGCCCCCGAAGCGGGCGGCGAGCTCGCCGGCGGCCCGGGCCACGAAGGCGGCGTGGACGCGCTGGGACTCCAGGACCTGGCGTAGCTGCAGCGCGGACTGGGGGATGTCGTGCTCGACGAAGAAGGCCTGGACCTCCTCCACGACCGCCGGCGCGGTGAGGCCCCGCAGGCCGTGGACGACGTAGATCGCGGCCGAGGGAGCGACCCGGCCCATGATCTCCTCCCACCGATCCCGGACCAGGGCCCACGCCTCGGGCCCGCGGTCCCGGTTGGCGAGGGCCCGGGCGAGGTACGCCGGGAGGTCCTGGGGCCGGACCTCGTCCGTGAGGGCGATCGCGAGGGCGCCGGCGAAGGCCTCGGGGTCGCGCAGCTCGGGCAGGGCGTGGAGGTACCGCAGGTGCTCCTGGGGCGTGCGGGCCTCGCGGGCCGCACGCCGGAACGTCTCGAGCTCCGCCGCGCCCCCGTGGATCGCGAGCACCTGCACCGCCGCCGCCGCCAGGGCGGCGTCCACCTCGCCACCCGCTCGGGCCGCGGCCTCCACCTCCCGGGCCCTCGCGATGGCCTCGGGGTCCGCCCCGAGCCCGCCGAGGGCGCCGAACAGGGCGCCCCGGAGGGCCCGCAGGACGTCGGACTCGCCCTGGCGCGGCTCCCACCCGAGGCGCTCCAGGGCGGGGCGAACGAGCTCGCGTACGAAGGCGCGGAAGCGCTCGCGCGCCTGCCCCTCGAGCGCCCGGTCGCACCAGCCGAGGCCGAGGAGGATCGCCTGCCACACCGGCAGGTCGGACTCCTCGGTGAAGGCGCGCACGAGATCGCAGAACCCGGCCGCGCTCTGCGCGCCGGCCACGGTCGCCGCCCAGGCGTCGTCCACGAGCTGGTAGCGCTCGATCGCCGAGAGCTCCGCGAGCCGCTCGGTGAGGCGTCGGAGGAGCTCCTCGTCGTAGCGTGCCCGGACGAACGCGTGGCCACCGGCGTTCACGACCACGGGCGCCCCGACGGGGTGGGCCACGCGCGCCCCCTCGGGCCCGACGAGCACCGGCTCGACCGGGTCCTCGGCGCCGGCGCCGTGGCGGACGAGCAGGGGGACGTCCCACCGCGTGGGGTCCTCGGCCCCGTCCAGCCGGAACCGTCGCTGCTCCAGCGCGACTTCCCCGTCCCGGGCCGAGACCGAGACGAGGGGGTACCCGGGCTGCCAGATCCAGCGGTCCATGACCGCCCGGACGGGCTCGCCGGAGACCGCCTCGAGCGCGTCCCACAGATCCGAGGTCTCGGTGTTCCCGTAGGCGTGCTCGCGCAGGTACCGACGGATCCCCTCGCGGAAGCGCTCCGGGCCGAGGTACCGCTCGAGCATCCGCAGGACCGAGGCGCCCTTCACGTACGTGAGCACGTCGAACATCCCGTTCGCGTCCTCCGGCGAGCGCACCGGGTACTCGATGGGCCGCGTGGTCCCGAGGGCGTCGAACTCGAAGGCCACCGAGCGCGAGCGCGCGTGCAGCGCCCACCGGTCCCAGGAGGGGCGGAAGGCGTCCACGCACAGGAGCTCCATGAACGTGGCGAAGGCCTCGTTCAGCCAGATCCCGTTCCACCAGCGCATCGTCACGAGGTCCCCGAACCACATGTGGGCGATCTCGTGGGCGACGGTGTCGGCCACCCCCTGCAGCTCCGCCTGGGTCGCGGCCGCCGGGTCCACGAGGATCGCGACCTCGCGGTAGGTGATGCAGCCCAGGTTCTCCATCGCCCCCTGGGCGAAGTCGGGGATCGCCACCATGTCGAGCTTGGAGCCCGGGTACGGGATCCCGTAGTAGTCGGCGAAGAACCGCAGCGCGAAGGCGCCCACCTCCAGGGCGAAGCCCGTGAGGTGGCCCTTG
>FWPV01007772.1_pt1 | contig 19207 bp, 15 predicted proteins | sample 2228371 | NCBI WGS metagenome assembly FWPV01 (sample SAMEA103939776, study PRJEB20133) | metagenome
TGCGCTTTGCCGCAAGGCCGCAAGGTTGATTAATTTGTAAAGGTGTTTTCGACCCCCACAAGGGAAGTCGTGAACCGTGCCAAAAAATGCATTCTCTGCGCACTTTGCGCGCTCTGCGGTAAATACATTAGGCGTGTCTTGCGCTATGGAGGTAATCACCAGGCTAAGGTCTTCTCATGCTTGCTCTGAGGGGAACGTGAGTTCCCCGTTTTCAACGGCTATGGGTCATACAACGCGGAGCGATCCGCTCGAAGCAGCAGCGGGGGACTGGGACGAGAATGAGAAAGCCCTGTCACCAGGCAAACATATCTTGTCTAACCAATTAAGGAACGTATAATTAGGAAGAGGTATCCGAGCGTAACAAAAGATTGGAGGCTATACGCGATGGTCGATCAACAAATCAGTTGGTACAAAGCTATTGGGCAGGTCGCGGAATCTTTGGAAGGGGCTGTTTCATTTGAGGAGTTTTGTCAAAGAGTTTTAGCCGTACGGCCTTCTTCTGCCAAGAATCTCAAATCCAGCATCCGCCAGAGATTGCGATATGATTGGAGAAATCGTCTGGTTTACTTGAATCACGATACCTTGCTTCCCACCCGTCTTGCGATGCAAGGGGTCAGATTTGCCGTTCCCCTGGAACCTCAAGCCGTAAAGCGAAGTTTATTGCTCGCTATCCCTACGTTTACGAGCTTTTTCAATCATCAGACGCCACTCGAAACCATAAAACTGTTGGATGAGGAAGGGCAATCTCTACCAACGGTGCTCAAATCGTTCAAGGAAAAAGAAGCCACCCCCTTCGGTGATATGGACGTGGAACGCTTAGGCTTTGAGCTTGTGGCATGGTTCAATAGTCACCAAGCGCAGGCCGGAGATTATGTCCTGATCACCATTGAGGATTGGGATCAAAGATGTTTTCGCCTGGAATACGAGTCAGCCCACGACCGTGAGCAACATCGCGCAGAAATCACCGCAAAGAATCAGGAATTGGCCGATCTGATATTCGATGCACTGGAGTCGGAGCGAGAGGAAGGGATTCTTGCTTCTGTGGCCGTTTACAGCGCGTATGCCCGAATGCAAGACCCGTGTGGCTACCCAGGCGATCATTGGGTGTACGTTATCGAGCAAGATCCCCGTATGTTGTACGACGGTTCCATGATACGCTATAGCGATTGGGATCCTCTCTTCGGTCCGTTTGATGATATGTCAGAAGAATCGGCGGCTGAAGAAGTCATCGTGTTACCGCCTGAACAAGCACGCGCCGTTTACCGTTTCAAGGCGGCGCTCAAGTACCGGCCCGCCCTGTGGCGGCTTATCGAAATTCAGGGTGAACAAACGCTGGCAAACTTCAACCAAATTCTTGTCCATGCTTTCAAGCACGATTGGGATCATCTGGGCGGATTCTGGAAGCGGGTCCAGCGCGGCAAAAGCAAACGGTATCGGTACATTGACCTGGGTACCGTTGATCCGTTTGGCGGCAGGGAAGGCGCAGACACTCCCATCGCATCCATAGAATTACAACCCGGCGATGTGCTCAAATACGTCTTCGACTTTGGTGATTGGATTGAGCATACCCTCACGCTGGAAGAAATCGTCGAGCCAGAAGCAGGTGTGAAGTACCCGCGCATCGTCGCACAAAACGAGCCCCACTATCAGTATTGTGAGAAGTGCCAGGAACAGGGGCGCAAGACCGTAGCCACATGGATTTGCATTGATTGTTCCAACCGTAAACAACGTGACGTGCTCCTGTGCGAAGATTGTATAGTAGAAGACCACGAAGATCATTACACCGAAGAGATTCTGTATTAGCTTCCTCCCTTTCGCCATCCACACGCGCGTAGTCAATGCCCTGCGCGCGTGTTTATTTCGTATGACATTGAGCACCCCCGGATATGAAATTCATACTGGATAATTGTCAGACAACTGACATATAATAAAGGCCGAGGTTGCCTATGACAACACCAGAACCGACATCCCTCAACATTCGGCTTCCCTACGTCCAGGTCGAGGAGGCCGTTGCCGGCATGATCCAACAGATGCAACCCGGAGATCGGTTGCCGCCCGAACCTGTGTTGGCAAAAAAACTAGGTATATCGCGCGCCACGCTTCGCGAAGTATTGCGCACGTTTGTCGAACGCGGTCTTCTGGTGCGACGGCAGGGAGTCGGCACGTTCGTCGCTTCACGCATCCCCACCCTCGAAGCCGGTCTGGAAGTGCTGGAAAGCCTGGATCATATGGCGCAGCGGCTGGGATTGACCACCGAAGTCACGCATTTGGAAAGCATTGAACGGTGGGCCACGCCAGACGAACTGGTCGGTTTGGGGTTTCCCAAAACGCAAGCCGTGGAAGTTCTGGTTGTGGATCGCGTGATCGCCGTGGAGGATGAACCTGTGGCCGACTTGCATGATGTTGTCCCTGTGATTTACTTGCGGCGGGCGGATTTGGATGGCGCCTTCAACGGTTCGGTCCTGGACCTGTTACTCAAACGCAATCACCTGATGTTATCCACTTCGCGCACGGAGATTATTGCGGAGGAAGCCGAGGAGCGTTATGCGGCCCGGTTGCACGTTAGACGCGGCGCGGCCCTGCTCAAACTGACCGCGCAACTCTATACCTACGACGAGAAAATTGTGGACTATTCCATCAGCTATTTCGTCCCCGGACATTACAAATTTCACGTGATACGTAAGGTGATCGGTAAATAGTCATTGGTGATTAGGGATTGGGAACTAGGGAGCGGAACAAGCACTTTGTAGCTTCTTATCACCCAATCCCAACAGCCCAGTCCGCCTTCCTCAATTACCACCAATTCCCAATTCCCAATTCCCAATTACCAGTTACCAGTTACCAATTTCAAATTACCACTAACAGGAGGTTTTTTCAAAATGCGTAGTTTTATAGGTCGTGATATTTTATCTCTGAAAGAATTTGAACGGAACGAGTTCTTCCACGTCTTTGAGGTTGCCGAGAAAATGGAGCCGATTGCGCGCGGACGTCGCAATGTGGACTTGCTCGCCGAGAAGACGCTGGTGACGGCATTCTACCAGCCCTCCACGCGCACGCGCCTGGCGCACGAGGCCGCGATGCACCGCTTGGGCGGGCATGTCACCGGCTTTGCCGATGCGAAGATGACACGCGCGGGCGACTGGTACCAGGAGTCCATCAAGGACACGGTGAAGATGCTGGAGTTCTACGGCGACGTCATCGTGATGCGCCACTTCCAGCAGGGCGCGCCGCACGAAGCCGCCAAATGGGCCAGCGTGCCGATCATCAACGGCGGCGACGGCTGGGGCGAGCATCCCACGCAAATCCTCACCGATCTCTATACGGTATTGCGCGAGAAAGGCCACATCGACGGCCTGCGCTGGCTGGCGGTCGGCGACATGCGGATGCGCACCATGCACTCGCTCGGCTACGCGCTGACGCAGTTTGATTGCCCGATCACGTTTGTGGCCCCGCCCGCCAACGCCCTCTTCGACAACTCGCCCGACATGCAGATGCCGGAGAGCTACAAAGCCGATTTCCGCCAGTACGGGCTGGACTTCACGGAGGCGGAGCACGTTGAGCAGGCCATCGCCAATGCGGACGTGATCCTCGTCGAGCCGGTGATGCAGCCGGATTACACCAAGGCCCGCGACGAGCGCAAGGGCGACGCCGGCTTCACCCCTGACAACTACAAGATCACCCGCGAGCTGCTGATGAAGAAAGCCAAGTCCGACGCGATCCTGCTGCACTCGCTGCCGCGCATGGACGAAATCCCGACGGACGTAGACATCACCCGCTGGTCCCGCTACTGGCAGGAGGCGTTCAACGGCGTGGTGATGCGCATGGCGCTGCTGGCGTTGGTCCTCGGAGCGATGGAATAAAAACAGGGATTAGTAATCAGGGATTAGGGATTGGGGATCCTAATCCCTAGTTACCAATCCCCAATCCCTATTTTCAAGGAGTTGGAGATGATTACCAATTTACGTGGTCGAGATTTGATTGGAGATTTGGACTTCACGAAAGAGGAAGTTGAAACCGTATTGGACGTCGCCTGGGACTTAAAGCGCAAGCGGGCGTTAGGTGAGCCACATCCCTTGCTGCGCGATAAGACCCTGGCGATGTTGTTTTTCTTCAGCAGCACACGTACCCGCTGCTCCTTCGAGGCCGGGATGGCACAACTAGGCGGACATCCGGCTTTTATCGAAAGTAAAACAACCCAGATCGCGCACGGCGACACCCCTACCGAAATCGGCGAAATCCTGGGACGCTACTTCGACGGCATTGCCATCCGCCATTGTGACTGGCAAACAGGGAACGCTTATATCAACGCCGTCGCCAAAGCCTCGCGCGCGCCGGTGCTGAACATGCAATGCGACATCTACCATCCCTTCCAATGTCTGGCCGACTTAATGACGATTATGGAAAAGAAAGGCCGCGACCTGCGCAAGAAACGCATTGTCGTCTCTTGGGCGTATGCGGCCTCGTACCTCAAGCCGATCTCCGTGCCGCAGTCGCTCATCCTGCAAATGCCGCGCTTCGGCATGGATGTGACGCTGTCCTATCCGCCGGAGTTCAAGCTGATGCCGGAGATCGTGGAACAGGCGCAGGCGCAGGCGCGCAAGTACGGCACCGCCTTCGACATCGTGCACGATATGAAGCAGGGCTTCGAGGATGCGGACGTGGTCTACGCCAAGTCGTGGGGGCCGCTGCTCACCACCGCCGATCCCGCCGAGGGTAAGCGCATCCAGGATCAGTACAAGGACTGGATCACCGATGCCGCCAAGATGGCGGTCGCCAAGCCGGACGCGATCTACATGCACCCGCTCCCCGCCGACCGCGACATCGAAGTGACCAGCGAAGTGATGGACGGCTCACAATCGGTCGTCTTCGACCAGGCCGAAAACCGTCTCCACGCGCAGAAAGCCGTGATGGCGCTGACGATGTGGTAGCTCGGTTACAGTTGAAGGTTGAAAGTTTAAGGTTGTCCTGACAGCAACCCAACTTTCAACCTTCAACCTTCAACTTTCAACTAAGGAGGCTTCCTATGAGCGAACGAAAATGGGCTGTGATTGCGATTGGGGGCAATTCCCTGATCAAGGATAAAAACCATCAGACGGTCGAGGATCAATACCAGGCGGCGAAGGAGACCTGTCATCACATCGCCGATATGATCGAGATGGGATGGGATGTGGCGATTGGGCACGGGAATGGCCCGCAGGTCGGCTTCATCCTGCGCCGCTCGGAGATTGCGCACAAAGTCGCCGGCATGCATGAGGTCCCTATCGACGTTTGTGGCGCCGATTCACAGGGCGCGATCGGCTATGCTTTGCAACAGAATCTGAACAACGAGTTCTATCACCGCAAGATCAAAAAGAGCGTCGCTACGGTCATTACGCAGGTCTTGGTGGACAGGAATGATCCTGCCTTCCAGAACCCCACCAAACCTATCGGTGGCTTCATGGATGAAGCAGAGGCCAAGCGGCGCGTGGCCGAAGAGAATTGGACGGTGGTGGAAGATGCAGGACGCGGTTGGCGGCGTGTGATTGCTTCGCCGCTGCCCAAAGAGATCATCGAACTCGATGTCGTGCAGGCTTTGCTCAATAACGGTATTTGCGTCATTACGGTGGGCGGCGGCGGCATCCCGGTCATCGAAGACGAGCATGGCAACTATCTGGGCACGGCGGCCGTCATCGACAAGGACTACGCTTCATCGTTGCTGGCGCAGAAGATCAAAGCGGATCTGTTCCTCATCTCCACCGCCGTTGAAAAGGTTTACATCAATTACAACAAACCCGACCAACGGAGCATTGACGTGATGACGGCCTCCGAAGCCCGCCGGTACATCGCCGAGGGCCACTTCGCCAAGGGCAGCATGCTGCCGAAGATTGAAGCGATCCTGTGGTACCTCGATGCGGGCGGCAAAGAGGCAATCATTACCGATCCGGCGCACATCATCGCGGCGCTGCGCGGTGAGACAGGGACGCGAATCATTCCCGGTTAAAGGAGTCCCTATGGATCACGTGCTTGGACTTAAATGCACGATCTGCGGCGCGGAATATGCCGTGGACGACGTGGCTTACGTTTGCCCCAAACATGGCGACGATGGCATTCTGGATGTGATATACGATTACCCAGCAATCAAGGCGCGCTTTTCTCCGATGCAGCTTGCGCACAGCCCCACCGACATGGGTATCTGGCGGTATAAACCCTTGCTGCCCGTTGCGCCGGATTCACCTGTCCCGCCATTGCGCGTGGGGTGGACGCCGCTCTACGCCGCACCGCGCCTGGCCGAATCGCTGGGGCTGAAAAACGTCTGGGTGAAGGACGACGGTGTGAACCCGACGGCGTCGTTCAAGGATCGCGCCTCGGCCATGGCCGTCGTCAAAGCGCGGGAAGCCGGCGCGCAGATCGTCACCACGGCGAGCACCGGCAACGCAGCGGCGGCCCTGGCGGGACTGGCGGCGAGCGTGGGCCTGCAAGCCGTCATCTTCGTGCCGAAGACCGCGCCGCCGGCCAAAATCGCCCAGCACCTCATCTACGGCGCGCGCGTGCTGTTGGTGGATGGGACCTACGACGACGCCTTCGAGCTGACGCTCAAAGTCGCCCGTGAATTCGGCTGGTACAACCGCAACACCGCCTACAATCCCTACATGTCCGAGGGCAAGAAAACCGCTGCCTACGAAATCTGCGAGCAGTTGACGCTCACGCCCGGGCACTCGCTCTACCAGGGTGAGGGCAAGTGGATCGCGCCGGATCGCGTTTTCGTCCCCGTGGGCGATGGCTGCATCATCGGCGGCATCTATAAGGGCTTCCGCGACCTGCTGGCGATCGGTTGGATCGAGGCGATGCCGAAGATCATGGGCATCCAGGCGGCAGGCTCGTCCGCCATAGTGGACGCCTGGGAGCGCGGCCTGCAAGGCTGGGAGATGACGCCACAACCCGCCGACACGATTGCCGACAGCATCAGCGCCGGACTGCCGCGCGACCGCAACAAGGCGCTCGCCGCCGTCCGCGAGACCGGCGGCGCGTACCTGCGCGTCACCGACCAGGAAATTCTCGACGCGATCCCCGTCATCGCCCGGCACACCGGCGTCTTCAGCGAACCGGCGGCGGCAGCGGCCTACGCCGGGCTGGTCAAGGCCGTGGAGAAAGGGCTGGTGGACCCCGAAGAGCGCATCGTCGTCCTGCTCACCGGCTCCGGCCTCAAGGACATCGGCAGCGCGATGAAGACCGTAACGCAGCCGCCCATTGTCGCGCCGAATTTGGAGGCGGTGAAGGCGGTAATGAGTAATGGGTAACGAGTAATCGGTAATGAGTAATGAGGGGAGGGGGCAGGTCACGGGGCGCGCATCACGGATCGCGTTGTGGTGGCTGGTGGTGGTCGCCGTGGCGGCGTGGCTGCTGTGGATGACGTTGCGCCCGCAGGAACAAGCCGTCGCCGACCTGAAACCCATTACCGTCCCTGCTGCCGCGCAGGGGATCTCGATTCCGTTCCTGATCGATTTTCTGGGGAACATCGTCGTCTTTGTGCCGCTGGGCGCGGCGGTGGCGCTGGCGAACAGGCCGCGCCGGATGCAACTTCTGAGCGCTACCGCCGTGGGTGCGGGGTTGAGTGCGGTGATCGAACTGCTGCAACGCACGCTCCCAAGCCGCTACCCAGATCTCGACGACTGGGCGCTGAACACCGTTGGGACGTTCATCGGGGCATTGATTGCAAGTCTCCTGATCAACAGACATAAACGTAGCATAAGCCGTTAGCTGCATCAGCGTAGCGCGAGCTGTTAGCCCGCATCTGCGAAACGATATAGTTGTCGCGCGGGCTGTTCGCTTGCCATCGTCCCAAAAGCAAAGTGACAGTTTGCTCTACACGATAGAATTGTAGCGCATTGGGGCGGGTTGTTGGGACTGTTTACTTTTCTCGGAATGGCCCGTAGAGCTTGAGACAGCCGAATATTGACCGAGCGGTATCGCGGCGAGGGGCGTGTTTTCGCTCACCCATCCCCGGCGTTACTATATTGCAAAAGGTGGTAGAATACTCGGTTATATTGTTTTCAAGCTCTTAATTTGAAAAGGAGAACATGAGTAAACGCAAGTTAAAACGCCAGCTTAATCTGTTACAGGTCATTATGCTCGGCACGGCGGGAACCATTGCGGCCGAGATTTTTGTGTTGACCGGACACGCGGCGGGGATGGCCGGTCCGGCGGCCGTGTTGGCGCTGCTGGTCGGTGGACTGTTGAGTTACAGCATCGCCTTGAACTACTGTGAATTGGCGACCGCGTATCCAGAAGCCGGTGGCGCGATGACTTACGTACGTGAGGCTTTCGGCAACGGCATACTCTCCTTTCTCGTCGGTTCTATGGATTGCCTGTCGAGCACGTTCTATGCGGCGCTCTCGGCGGTAGGTTTTGCCTATTCGCTGAAGATCTTCATCCCCGCTCTTCCTATCATTCCTGCGGCGATCGCTGCTATTGCTGTGTTTATGTTCCTCAACATCTTGGGAGTGACCAAGGTGGGCAATGCTCAAATCCTGCTGGGAGGTGTTTTGCTCGCGGCATTCGTGATTTTCGTGATCGCCGGTTTCACCCGCCCGACCGGGTTCAGATGGAACATATTCCTAGAAGGCGAGACCATTTTTGCCCACAAGGACTTCTGGACCAATTTCTCACGCATCCTGGCTACCATTGCCCTGGTCTACAACGCCTATGTCGGCTTCGAAGTCATTGCCGATGATGCCGAAGAGATCAGCAACCCCAACCGCAACATCCCGTGGGGGATTTTAGTCAGCCTGACGTTTTGCACGCTCATTTATGTATCGGTAGCCTTGGTAACCTTGGGGACGGTACCCTGGCGTGAATTGGCCGGTTCCGAAACTGCGCTCACGGATGCCGTGCAACATTTTCTCCCCGGTTGGGGAGTGCCGATGATGGCGGTGGCCGGCATCATTGCTACCCTGACTTCCATCAACTCCGCAATGCTGAGCGCGACCCGCGAAGCCTTCACCCTGGGGCGTGATGGCGTATGGCCCCGCATGTTCTCCAAAATTAGCCGTTTCCGTACGCCCATCGTTTCCATTCTCATCATCGGTGGCATCAGTGCTTTGGTGGCCATCATCGGTGCTGTGGACTTGTTGAGTTATATCTCCAGCTCGGGGTATTTATTTGTGCTCTTCTGGGGCAGTCTCTCGCTGGTACGCCTGCGCCAGTTGCATCCCCATATCAAGCGTCCCTTCAAGGTGCCCTTTTTCCCCCTGACCGTGTATATGTCCGGGTTGACCTGTCTCCTGATCATTGCCTTTGCCGATTGGCGCGCGCTGTTGTTTGGCACGGTCATATTGGGGGTGATGGTGACTGCCTACTATATCGGTCCGCTGATTGGACGGTGGTTCAAAGAGCGCGCCGAGGAGATCGCCCTGGAGCGAAACTTGATCTTGGTCGCGGCAGCCAACCCGCAGACTGTGAAGAGTCTGGTCCATCTGGCGGCAATCGTTGCCGAGGCCAGCCAGGACACCTATGTATGCGTGATGAGCGTGCTGGCGGCCGGCCCGGATATGCCCCTGGCGGCAGCCCAACGCCTTGCCCGTCAGCTCAAGCCGCAACAACAGAGCTTCTTCACCCAACTTGCGACCGAGGTGACGATGAGGAATGTGGCCATGTATTCGAAAGTCCGCGCGGCCAGAAGCGTGTCCGAGGGCATTCTGGAAGAGATCGAGGACCGTCGCAGTGTGCAGTTGCTATTGATCGGTTGGCCGGGGGTGTCGGATATTAAGACAATGGCGCAGAACCCGGTCAAGGTAGCGATTCAGAAAGCGCACACCAACGTAGTCGTTCTACTGGATCGTGGACTGAACGAGGTGAATCACATCCTGGTGCCGGCAGGTGGGGGCATCCATTCGCGCATGGCCATTCGCTTGGCCAATGAAATCTCGATGACAGACGTGGCCAAGGTGACGGTGCTGCGGCTGCTTCCCCAAACGGGTGAAAAGACAATCCTTACGGATGAAGAAGCCGAGGAATTGTTAGATCAGAACCTATTGCTGGCCGAAATTGTCGAAGATGCTATTGGCAGAGTGCCGGAGAACTTCCATCTGAAGGTGGTGGAAAGTGATTCATTGCAACATGGAATTTTGGAAGAGGCCATGTCTCAACCGTATGATCTGATCGTGATGGGCGCGTCCGAAGAGTGGACGAAGGATACGGTCCTTTTCGGCACCGTAGACGATTGGGTTGCCGAACACGCACCCTGTTCGGTGGTCCTGTGTCGGCGCTATGAGCCGGTCCCTATGGCCTGGCTCCGCTATCAGGTCAAAACTCTTGAGCATGAATATGATGGACACAACAATCATCTACAACGAGGATGACTCTCTGACTAACCACAATTCAACGACGCCGGAGGAAAAATGATTGATTTAACCATTTACCCGCAAGGTTTGGAACACGCCGTTGCGCGTGCCCGCAAGCGCAACATCATTATCCCCACGTTTGCTCAACAGAAGAACCCCCATTTGATTCCCGCAGCCATCAAAGCGGAGTTGGCTCACATCGGCCTATGGGACATTACACCGCGCAATCTGTTCCGCATCACCTGGAAGAACGAGCCGAAACCCTACGGAGGCGGTTTCGGCGACGTGAATTACGTTGAGCTGCCGTCGTCGCTGACCGGCGTGAAAGCGCGCATCATTGCCCTGGTGGGCAAATGGTTCCCTACAGGCGCCCACAAGGTCGGCGCGGCGTTCGGTTGCCTCGTTCCGCGCTTGGTTACGGGCCAGTTCGATCCGACGAAGCAGAAGGCCGTCTGGCCTTCTACCGGCAATTACTGTCGGGGCGGTGCTTATGACTCGGCGCTGCTGGCATGTGATTCGATCGCCATTCTGCCAGAAGGGATGAGCCGTGAGCGCTTCGAGTGGCTCAAACAGGTCTCCGGTGAGGTGATCGCCACCCCCGGTTCCGAATCGAATGTCAAAGAAATCTTCGATAAGTGCCATGAGCTTACCCGTGAACGAGGTGACGACATTTTCATCTTCAATCAGTTCGAGGAATTCGGCAACTATCTCTGGCATTATGAAGTCACCGGCCACGCGATGGAAGAAGTGCTGCACCACGTTCTCGGCCCGAATGACCGCTATTTCGGGGTTACCTCCAATACCGGATCGGCCGGTACCATCGCTTGCGGGGACTATTTGAAACAGCGTTTCCCCGCCAGCAAGATCGTTGCCAGCGAGGCGCTCCAATGTCCCACTCTGTTGCGCAACGGCTTTGGTGCCCATCGCATTGAGGGCATCGGGGACAAGCATGTGCCGTGGATTCACAATGTCAAGAATACCGATGTGGTCACCGCTATTGATGATGCGGCGACGGTGGGCCTGTTGCGCCTGTTCAACGAACCGGCGGGACGTGCCTACCTCGTCAAGCAGGGTGTGCCGACGGCGCTGGTGGAACAGCTCGACCTGATGGGCTATTCCGGCGTGGCTAACGTCCTGTCGGCCATCAAAACCGCCAAATGGTTCGAGTTGGATGAAAATGATGTCCTGCTCACCGTGTGGACCGATTCGATGGAACTGTACCGCAGCCGCATCGAAGAGTTCCGGGTGGCCTATGGCGAATATACCGAAACGCATGCTGCCGCCGATTATCATCGTTACCTGCTCGGTGAATCTACCGATAATATGCTCGAGCTTACCCATCCTGAACGCAAGCGTATCCACAATCTCAAGTACTTTACCTGGGTTGAAAAGCAGGGCAAAACCTACGAGGAAATCCAGGCGCAATGGTACCAGGATCATTACTGGACGAGTTTCCAGGCGCAGATTGCCGAAATTGATGCTCTGATCGAGGATTTCAACGCACGGGTGGGCTTGCTCAGGTAGATTATTTGCACCCTGTGCAGGAATGCGTATACTTAAAATCAAGGTTGACGCAAGGGACCTGGGTTTTGCCTGTGAGAACATCGCAGGCACAAGCAGGCCTTTGACCTGGGTATCGCCGGCGTGGCAAAGGCCGCCCTTGCTGGGCTGCCGATTCGGTTGTGCTAACGAACAATAGACATTGGGTGAGGGATAACTATGAAACCACGTTTCTCGGTTGTAGCACCGGTTTACAATGAGGAAGAACTAATCGAGAAGTTTTATCAACGTGTCTACGCGGTGATGGAGGGCCTGGGAGAATCCTGGGAACTGGTTCTCGTCGACGACGGCTGTCGGGATCGCTCTCCGCAACTGATGGATGAGATTTACACTAACGATCCGGATCATGTGGTGGTGATCCATTTCGCGCGGAACTTTGGCCATCAGCTTGCCATCACGGCCGGTATGGATTACGCCCGTGGGGATGCCATCGTTGTCATTGATTCCGATTTGCAGGATCCACCGGAAGTTATTGCGGACTTAGTCGCCAAATGGCGTGAGGGTTACGAAGTCGTCTATGGGGTGCGTTCCGAACGCGAGGGTGAGACCTGGTTCAAGCTCTTTACGGCCCGCTTGTTCTATCGCCTCATCCAGGCCCTTACGGATGTGGTCATTCCTATGGAAGCCGGCGACTTTCGTCTGTTGGATCGCAATGCTCTGGAGGCCCTCAAGCAGATGCGCGAGCGGCATCGTTTTGTGCGGGCCATGGTCTCGTGGATCGGTTTTCGGCAGATCGGTGTGCCGTACAAGCGTCATGCCCGCACCGCCGGCGAGACGAAATATCCGTTCAAGAAGATGTTCCGCCTGGCGTTGGACGCCATTACCGGCTTTTCGCTCTTCCCCCTCAAGCTGGCGCAGTGGGCCGGCGTAGCCGCCGTGGGATTGGGCATCCTGCTGGCCCTTGTCCTGCTCATCATCCGACTGGGGGGGGCTGCCCCATTGGCCGGACAGGGACTTACTGCAAGCCTGGTGCTTTTCATGGGCGGCGTACAACTGCTCAGCATCGGCATTCTCGGTGAGTACATCGGACGCATCTATGATGAAATTCGCGCGCGGCCGTTGTATATCGTGCGAGAAGTTAAACGAGTTATGAATGATGAATCGTGAACCGAGGCGCGGCCTTGCAGAGTACGAGGTGCAGGGGACGGTATGTGCTGCAAGACCGTGAGGGGGTGTTGAAACACCGCTTAGGCAACGCGGTAGCGCACTCACCCATCCGTAGCATTGGAACGATGTGCGCTAACATCGAAGAGGGATTATGAACCTTTGGGATGTGTATTACACCGTCACTAATCTGGATGATGCCATTCGGCTGTTGCGGGAGCACAAGGAGAAAGCGCGCATCATCGCCGGCGGCACCGATTTGCTCATCGAGATGCACAATAAGGTGCGGATGCCGAAGGTGCTGATCGATGTGACGCGCGTTGGTGGATTGGATGATATCCGGTTGGGACACGATGGGTTGATTCATATCGGTCCGACGGTGACCCATACCCAAGCTGCCGCCGCGCGGCTGCTCCAGGAATCGGCCCTGCCTTTGGCCCAGGCCTGTTGGGGAGTCGGTGCGCCGGCCCTGCGTAACCGCGGCACCATTGTGGGCAACCTTGTCACCGCCTCTCCTGCTAACGACACCATCACTGCTTTGTACGCTCTGCAAGCCCAATTGGTCTTGCGCAGCGTGCGGGGTGACCGGATCATTCCCATCGCCGATTTTTACACCGGTGTTCGCCGCACGGTTATGGAATCCGATGAGATGATCGTTGATGTGATGTTTGCTCCCCTGAGCGAAAATCAGCGGGGAGTGTACCTCAAATTGGGCTTGCGTCGCACATTGGCTATCGCGGTCACCAATGTCGCCATTGTCCTGTCTCTGGATGAGAACAAGAATGTCAAAGGGGCGCGAATCGCGTTGGGGAGTGTTGCGCCGACCATCATCCGCGCGCCAGAAGCCGAAGCTGCCTTGAAAGGGGGCCCCCTCGACGCTCACTGCATCGCGGAAGCGGCCCGGCGTGCGGCGCAAGCGGCGCGGCCTATTGATGATGTCCGCGGTTCGGCGTGGTTCCGTACCGAAGAAGTCGCCGCCCTTGTTCAAGGCGGTCTGGAAGCCATCCGTACCGCTGACATACGCCTCGGTTTGCCCCAGCCTGAGGCGATGGTCCGGCTGTGGGGGAAGGCCAAACGTTTGCCCAAGCTTTGCGGCCCGACCATTGCCCATCACACTCGCGGCAACGAGCCTATCCAGTGCGTGGTCAACGGTGAGAATGTGACGGTGCAAGGTGCGAATGGCAAAACCCTCTTGCAGATGTTGCGCGATGACTTGGGGTTGACCGGCAGCAAACCCGGTTGTGAGGAGGGCGAATGTGGGGCATGCACCGTCTGGCTCGATGGCATGGCCACCCTGGCCTGTCTCACCCCTGCTCCCCGTGCCCACGGAGCGTGCGTGACGACCGTTGAAGGTCTGAGCAAGGACGGTCGGTTACATCCCGTGCAGGAGGCATTCATTAAGGAAGATGCCGTGCAATGTGGCTATTGCACCCCCGGTTTTGTCATGAGCGCTGCCAAGCTCTTGGAAGAAATACCGCATCCTACCCACGAGCAGATCAAAACCGCCCTCAGCGGAAATCTATGCCGTTGTACCGGTTATTACAAGATCATCCGTGCCGTGGAGACGGCCGCCGTTCTTGAGATGAAGGATACGCGAAAATGACAGAGGTAACCGGCGCGGAGATCGTGGAAGGCGGCGACCTTCGGCCGGCATTGGTCCGGCCGGTAGCAGAAATTTTCAAAGAACGATGAAGCGCAAAATTCCACAAAAAGGCTCGGAGGCCATCGCGCTTTATACCCGCACGTACTACTCTTTGCTGCGGACCACCAACGTTGTGCAAATCCGCACATTGGAGGAAACGTACCTGGGGATGCAGTCGTCGCTGCATACGGCTTCGACCAAGCAGAAGCCGGATATGTCGGCGTTTATCTACAGCAGTCTGCGCCTACCACGCTGTATCCTCGACACGCGCCTGGTCATCCTCGGCCAGAGCGAAGAAGTCTTTCGGCAGCGCGGCTACCCCGACGTGGAATCCTGGCAGCCCGTCACGGCAAAGGCCCGGCGGAGGCGAATGGCCTTCGACGGGCGGGGGGTCCTCGCCGCTTATATCGCCAGCATCTCCGACATTGACGACCTCGTACCGATCCTAACGGCCTTTCAGATCGAGTGGAACAAAATGCACGATCTGATCGCCCTACAGGCCGGCCTTGCGGAGCGGTTACAAACCTGGACTGCGACCGGTCAGGCTGAGGCGGACCTGCTGGAAGAAACCCGCAACGTTTTGCGGCTTTCGCCCAAAGACTGGCAGCGTCTAGAACAGGTGTGGGACGTTGACTTTCCACGCCTCTTGCGCAACATTGCCGAGAGACGCCAACGCCTCACGCTTCGCCTGCTGGCCGGCTCGTACATTGCTTATCGTCGGGCCACGCAGCAATGGTGGAACCGCGTCAACCAGCACGTTCCTTTTGAACTGGCCGAACGTCCCACCTACTTCGTCTCCAGCAACACCCACAGCCTGGTAAATATGCTCACCGGCTTCGCCTTGCGCCATGAAGCACGTCTGCTGGAGTATGTAGAATCGGAAGCCGATCCGGCGTTGTGTTACGAAGCCCGGCGCATACGCCAACACGAGGTGCCGAGCAATTGGGCGAATTTCTTGTATTACACGCTCAAGAAATATCTCACCACGCCCGAAGGTCAGGATTTGCGCGAAGCGCGTCGCCACTACGAGATCGAGCACGGCATCATTCGCATCCCCAGCCAGCACACCTTCGATCTTGAAGTGCAGGTGATCGAGCTGGCACGTTTGAACCCCGCAGACGTTGATCCACGCTTGCGCGATTTACCCCTCGAAAGGCTACAGCACAGTCAAGCGATCATCCTCAACATTGACTATCCGCTCGGCTTTGCCGCCTATCATCTGCTGGCGCGTTTAGCCGTGAACGTGGGGGAATTGCGTGGCGCGTATATCCTCGGCAAGGCTGCCACCCTCAATGGCCGCATTGGAGACGTGCTGATTCCCAATACCGTCTATGACGAGCATTCCAAGAACACGTATCTGTTCAACAATGTCTTCACGGCACAGGATGTTGCGCCTTATATCGTCTACGGTGACGTGCTGGACAATCAACGCGCCATCAGCGTGCGCGGCACCTTCCTGCAAAATCGCCAGTACATGGAAAGCTTCCTGGATGCCGGCTATACCGACGTGGAAATGGAATCCGGTCCCTATCTCTCCGCTTTCTACGAATTCGTCCGCCCACGCCGCTATCCCACCAACGAACTGGTCAACCTCTACACCGTTCCCTTCGAGATCGGCATCCTGCACTACGCCTCCGATACACCGATGAGCAAGGGCAAGAATTTGGGCGCACAGAGCATGTCATATTTTGGGATGGATCCCACCTATGCCAGTACCGTGGCGGTGTTGCGGCGGATTTTAGGGTTGGAGACGCGCGGAACTTGAAATTGCAGTCCCACCTCATGAAAGCAGGGGTGAACAAAACCGAATTTCAGAAGCCGGTTATAGCCCGAAGGGCTGCGCTTTTGGAAGGCGTGAGCTTCAGCCCCGCCCAACCCGCTCAATGAAAAGGGAAGTAGCGTATGAAATATAAAGTCGTTGGTCAATCTGTCCCCCGCATTGACGCCCGCGCGAAAGTGACGGGCGAAGCACCCTATCCCGGCGATTTTGTGATGGACGGGATGTTGTATATGAAGTTGTTGTTTGCCGGACGACCTCATGCGCGCATCCTTCACATCGACACGACGGCAGCGGAAGCGCTGCCCGGTGTTGTCGCCGTGTTTACCGCGCAGGACGTGCCGGTCAACGAGTACGGCTTGCAATACCCCGATCAGCCCGTGCTCTGCGGCCCCGGCAGCGATAAACCCGGCACCGACATTGTGCGCTTTGTCGGCGATCAGGTAGCAGCCGTCGTGGCAGAGACGGAGGACAGCGCGGCGCAAGCGGTGGGGCTGATCGCCGTGGAATACGAAGACCTGCCGGTCATCGCCGATCCGCGCGATGCGCTCAAGCCGGATGCCCCACGCCTGCATCCCCCCTACCCCGGCATTGACATTCACCCGGAACTGGTCTTCGACGGCAACATCGTCTCGCGGCATCGGATCAATCGGGGGGATGTGGAAGCAGCCCTAGAACGAGCAGACGTGGTGGTAGAAGCGGAGTACGACATCCCCGGCCAGGAGCATGCCTACTTGCAGCCGGAAGCGGGCCTGAGTTACATTGACGAGGAAGGCCGTGTGACGGTAATCGTCGGCGGACAGTGGGCTCACGAAGACCGGGCGCAGATCGCCCACGCCTTGGCGCTGCCACCCGAACAGGTGCGCGTCATCTATCCCGCAATTGGGGGGGCGTTCGGTGGGCGCGAGGATATGTCGGTGCAGATTGTGTTGGCCTTGGCTGCACTACGCCTGCGTCGGCCGGTTAAGATTGTATGGAGTCGCCGGGAGTCGATCTTCGGCCATCACAAGCGCCACCGGGTTTTTGCCCGTGCGCGTTGGGCCGCTACCCAAGAGGGACACCTGCTCGCGGCGGAAACGGAAGTCATCGCCGATGCCGGTGCCTACGTTTACACCACCAACAAAGTGATGGGCAACCTGTTGTTGACCTGCAACGGTCCCTACCGAATCCCCAATGTGAGAACCCAAGTGCTCGCCGTTTACACCAACAATATTCCCGGCGGGGCCTTCCGTGGGTTCGGTGCGCCACAAGGGAACTTCATTGCCGAATCGCAGATGAACAAACTGGCCGAAGCGTTACAGATAGACCCCCTCGAGTTACGCTTGCGCAACCTGATCCGCCCTGGAGAGCCGATGCCGTGGGGCAGACCGTTGCCCGACGAGGCATGGGGTTTGGAGCAGACCCTCATCGCGGTAGTAAAGGCAGCGGGCTGGCAGCGTACCACAGAGGGGTGGCGCGCGCCTAGCTCCGCCCCCAACCACGGCGTGGGGATCGCGTTGGGATTCAAGAATATCGGCTATTCCTTCGGCTACCAGGAAAACGCCTGGGCTGCCGTTGAGTTACGTGGCCAGGGGGAAATTGAAGAGGCCGTTGTCTATACGGCCAGTTCCGAGGTCGGGCAAGGGACGCGCACCGTGATCTGTCAGATGGCGGCAGAAGCGTTGAATGTACCGCTCGCCAAAGTCCGCCTTGAAGCGCCGGATACGGCGATAACCGGCAGTGCCGGCTCCTGCTCTGCTTCACGCATGACATTTATGATGGGGAACGCCATTCGGGGGGCGGCGGCGGCAGCGCTGGAAAAATGGCAGGCAGAAGACCGACCGGCCAAAGCCGAATATACTTACCTTGCACCCAAGACCACCCAGATTGATCCACAAACCGGCAATGGCGACCCCAATTTTGCTTACGGGTATGTAGCCATTGCGGCTACGGTTGCGGTGGACAGACTGACCGGCCAATGCACCTACCCGTTGATCATCTGTGCCAACGATGTCGGGCAAGCCATCAATCCACGGCTCCTGGAAGGGCAAATTGAAGGCGGCGTTGTTCAAGCGTTGGGGTGGGCGACCACCGAGAACTTCATTCAACGGGATGGGTATCCGTTATCGAATACGCTCAGCACCTATCTTATTCCCACCATAGAAGACATCCCCCAGCGGGTGGTTTCGATCATCGTCGAAAATCCGGCGCCGCACGGCCCGTGGGGTGCCCGCGGCATGGGAGAAATGCCCTTCATTGCCGTCGCCTCTGCCGTCCACCATGCCCTGCGCAATGCCACCGGCGTGTGGTACAATCGCTTTCCGTTCACGGTTGAGCGCGTATTGCGCGGATTGAAAGGCAAGGAGGTATGAACCGTTACCGTGACCGGTTTGAGCAAACGCAGCGTGATCTTGTCCGTGCCCCCCTCGATAATCCAGTGCCGGTTTTGGAAATGGGTGATCTGTTCATCCATACCCGTACAGAATTAAAGTGCGTCCTGGCAATGCCGTGGTTCAACCAGCCTGGATTGCAAGCCAACGCCTACTCCCTTGAAGAAAATGATGCCCTTCCCTGCGCTTGCTCCATCTCATAGTTTACGCCTCGGCATCCTCGGCGGCTCCTTCGATCCGCCCCATTACGGACACCTGGCCCTGGCCGAGACGGCGCGGGTGCAGTTGCAGTTGGAACGGGTTTTGTTCGTCCCCGCCGGCGAACCACCTCATAAGCGCGACCGGCAACTCTCTGCGCCGACGGATCGCGCTGCGCTGACGGCGGCTGCCATTGCCGACAATCCGGCCTTTGTGCTTTCCTATGTTGACCTGGCGC
>FWPV01007774.1_pt1 | contig 19201 bp, 13 predicted proteins | sample 2228371 | NCBI WGS metagenome assembly FWPV01 (sample SAMEA103939776, study PRJEB20133) | metagenome
TCAAGGTAGTATATCTGGAATAATAACGGACAAAGAAACAGGATTTCCTGTTAAATCTGCTTCTGTAATGATAGGAAATAGGACAGCAAAAACTGATGAAAATGGCAAATATACTATTGAAAACATACCTTTTGTAGAAAACCTTGAAATCGTAATAACTGCAGAGAAATATAATGAGTATAGATCAACTATAACACTAAATCAGGAACTTTTGATTTTTAATGCAGTTTTAACTCCTATTTTTGACCCTAATGAACCAATATTAAAAGTCATCGATGCGGTTAGTAAAGGTATTGAATCGCTTGATCCTGATAAAATTTTAACAGTACAATCTTATTTCACAAAGGATTACGTGTCTGCTAAAGATGAAGCAACTGCGTTTGGTGTTTTTGCTGGAGTTGTTCCGCCAAATTATGATAAAATTCCAGAAACTTTAATGAACATAGTAAAAAAATATGACAAATTAGAGTTTAAGTTTGTAAATCCGGATATTAAGTTTGGCTTAGATACAGCAACAGTAATGATGCAATTCGTAGTTAATGCTGAAACAAAACCTCCAGAACCCAAAAAATGGGAGATAGTAGTAAATGGCAAATTTATTTTTCATAAGCAGGATGATGAATGGAAAATAAGTTTCTGGGGATTAATACCACCTTTTATAAAATTCCATGAAGAACCGCTTTAAGTAAAGCCTAAATCCAGGAGGAGCAAAGATGGCGGTGCTTGAGAATCTTACAGAAGAAGAACGCTTGCAAATTGCTAAGAAAGCAAGGCTTCTGGAGAAAAAGGCAAGGGAGCTTTACGAAAACGGTGACTATGAAAGAGCAGGACTATTATACGGATGGGCTGGATATGCTCAGATGCAATTACAGTCATGGGAGGATGCTGCTTATAATTATGGGCAGTCAGGGGAAGCGTATAAACGTATTGGTGATTGGCAAAAAGCTGGTTTCAGTTATAGCCTTTCGGGTGAAGCTTATGAAAACGCTGAAAAATGGCTTGGCGCTGGATTAAATTATAGCCAATCCGGATATGCTTATGAACAAGGCAAGGAATATCAAAAAGCAGGCGAAAGCTATCGACGGGCAGGTGAAGCCTATAAAGAAACGGGTAAATGGCAGGAAGTAGCTCTCAGTTATCAATTATCAGGTGAGGCATGCAAGACGGCAAAAGCCTGGCGTGCTGCAGGTCTAAGCTTTGCTCAGTCAGGAACTGCTTATAAAAAGGCTTTCCTATGGTCAGGTGCCGAAGAAAATTATTGCAAAGCAAAATTAGCTTATACAGAGGCTGGGGATTATGAAGATGCAGGTGCTATGTATTATGAAGAAATGCTCATGAAACGCATGCTTATGAAAAAAGGCTCTCTAAAACGCATTGCATCCTTCTTCTATGATCTTCTCTGTGGATACGGTGAAAAACCCAAAAATATAGTTATAAGCTGGATAGTAGTTGTAATTTTTTTTGCTATCATTTACTTCGTTACCGATGGTCTTATCTATTGTGGTAATAATGATCCTTCTGACAATATTTTCGCCAAATTCCTTTATTCATCCTATTATAGTGCAATGATATTTGCAACTATAAACCATGGTGAATTCGAACCTAAAGATTATGTGAGACCATTCGTGGCTTTAGAGGCTTTTATCGGCATTTTTCTAGTTATACTTTTTGTGTTTGTGATTGCCAGAAAAATGATGAGAAGATAATATCATCTTAAATGAAAAATAATATAAAATCCCTCATAGCCTTTCAAGCTGACACATAAGTTATGTAAAGATACGACATGGAAGATTAAATAATATGATTGTCATGTAGGAGCAGGTTTCGTTTATTTCATAGATTTGTGAATTATTAAATAAAAGACTTATCTTGAAAAATATGACTGCAATTCATAACGAAACCTGCCCCTACCTAAAATTGAACGAATACGAACAATATGTCATCAGGTTTGTAGTCGCCCGATTTATCAGTCGCTTGATAATTTTTATAGCAGAGTAAGTTCATGACTTCCGTTCTAGTTTTTAACAGGAAATTCAAAACTTAGCAAAATTGAAAAAACTATGAACTCATTCTACTAAAAATTTATAGTCCTTATCATTTCAATATCTTTATTTCGCCCCATGTTGCAGAAAGGCTTTTCTGCGGATTAACAGGCGAAGCAGATAGAGTAACTAGATTTAGAATGTATGTAAGTGCATTCTGGATCATTGGTGTTGATGCTGTCAACCTTGCCGCATCTCTTGTATCAATGCACATACCTATATAATAGCCTTTGCCATACTGAAGCTGGAAAGCTGCCATTCCATTTCCATCTGTTCGGTTTGCAAGCACAACATACTCAGGTGATTGTTCCGCAAAGTTATCATCAAGAACTAAGGCTTCCAGGTCAACATTATTTGGAGTAGTAAAAATACCAGTTTTTTTACCAGCTTCGGTTACCTCGATACTTGAATCGGCTGTATTAAGGACCTTTGCTGGATACTTATCAATGGGAAACCATAATCCTACCTGGTTTCCATTATCATCCTTGAAGTTATCATCAAAGGCATCCATCCAAACAATACCGCCATTTTCAACCCATTTTCTAATGGCTTGCTCCGTGCCTTTCATGAAATAAGCAGAATCATGCCCTGGTCCATTCCATGTAAAATAGATAAGCGCGTATTTAGTAAAATCAATAGTTGCAGGATCAATTGCATCAGCCCAACCTCTATTGCCCGGATTAGAGTTAATTTTTACTATATCACTCTCATATCCAGCTGATGCAATGGTTGCTTTTACTAATTCTGCCTCAGGTTCGACATAGGTGTCACCTACAAGTATCAATGCTCTTTGAGCATTAACTCCTTCAGAGCATAAGAGAACTAATAAAGCAAACATAAATGAGAACATCAATAATTTTTTCATTTTTATCCTCCTTACTTTGTAAGTTGTTTTTTTGTAAGTTCACAGAAACCCAAAGTTCAGATAGTTGTTAGCACTATTTATGATCCTAGTAACTATAAATTTTACTTTTTGTATATGTAAAATACTTGTTTAAATTTTTATTTTTATATTGTACCCAAAGTCGCCGCTCAAGATACTATAACCAAAACATATATAAATTCTCTCAACTTGTTTTTGCCTCTTCTTCCACTGGTTCAGCCTCCGTTTCGGATACTGGTTCTATTTTCTGAATCCAGGGAATAGATATCTTTTGTAACATAGAAATAACATCATTGATCATTTCAGAAGCATGAGTCAATAGATCCGCCTGTGAAATAATTCCAACACAGCTAGCATTTTCATCAACAATTGGAACACGGCGCACCTGCTTTTCACTCATTATTTGAATAGCTTTTTCTATTGGGTCATCCATACAACAGGAAAACACACTTGATGTCATACAGTCAGCTATAGAAGCATGTTGTGGATGCACACAAGCATGTCTTGCCAGATACATGGCAATATCTCTATCAGTTACAATACCAACTAATTCTTTCTTTTCAACATCTTTAACTACTGGTACAGCTCCGCAATCATGGTCCCACATAATTTGCGCCGCTACAGTAACATTATCTTCAGGAACACATATACCGGGATTTATCGTCATTATATCAGCACATTTCATCTTAGCACTCCCCCTCCTTAATATCCTGAAATCGGCGATCTGAGTACAACATAAATGAGAACTTATCCCCTTGCCAATTTTAATAAAGTGCCATATCTTAATCCTCTAGTGCTTACAATAATCTCCCTTGCCTTTAATATTTCCATAACGGTTGAAAATATTGCCGCACCGGCAACAATAATATCAGCTCTTTTAGGATGTAAGCCTTGAACTTTTTTCCGTTCATCAAGACTCATACGCTTTAAATAACTAAGTAAACTGACAATATCTTCCTTTGACATTACATATCTATGTATGTTATCAACTTTGTAATCACTAATACCCTGATGTATTGCTGCCAGAGTTGTTATAGTTCCGCCAACACCAACAAGCTCTCTTTCATTCATATCAATTCTTGAAAGCCTGCTATAAAATAACGATATAATGGTCTTAAATACGTTTTGAATTTCGTCTGTGCTAATAGGATCAGAATGTATGAATTCCTCTGTTAGACGGACACATCCTGCATTTATACTGAATTTATCTTCTATTATGCCGTTTTGTCCTAAAATAAATTCTGTGCTTCCACCACCAACATCAACAAGGATAAGTTTCCTGGAACATAATTGTGGATCACTACACGCTCCTATAAATGTAAGCTCAGCCTCTTCATCACCAGTAGCAACCCAAAGCTCAGTGTTAATTGTTTCATTAACACTCTTAACAAATTCATCGCGATTCTCTGCATCACGCATAGCACTTGTTGCAATAGCTATGATCTTTTGAACACCTAAATTATCTGCTTCCAATTTAAAATCTCTTATAATTTTTAGTGTTCTATCCATTGCTTCTTTTTGTAACGTATTTGTTTTATTAACATACTCACCAAGCCTTGTGATCTCTGTTCTCTCTAAGATAACGTTTCTTATATTCTGATTCTCAACTTCAGCAACTACAAGCTTTACTGAATTTGTGCCTATATCTATGGATGCCAGACGCATTTGTATTACTCCATAACAATTTGTAAAATTTTAAATGTATGCTTAATGCTATTTGCGTTTAATGTAGGCTCGATGCTATTTTTGAGTAAACAAGCTGTCTAGCTTGTTCTCCATATCCAATACAAGATGATTTAATTTTATATGCTCTGCATATACATAAGAAAACAAGCTGTCCAGCTTGTTCCCTTATATTCAAAAGACAATTTAATTTTAAATGCGGAGCATATACATAAGAACATGCTGTAGGGATAGGTACGGTGCCTTACATAAACTTCATGAGATAAAAAATCACAGGAACAACTATTCTGACTTAATTTTGCTCCAGGTCACAGCCAATTTACCCTTAGAAGCGACCGCTATCTTTGGCTTTCCTTCTAAATCCTCAGCGACATATTTACCTTCATAAACCCTAAAATGAGCAAACCATACATCTTCTTTTTGTTTGTTGAACTGAATATGTATAACTACACCAGGAGGACTAGCCATAGTCATTATTGGTGAAAAAGAATACTCAGTCATCTTATCATTCAATGTGAATGTAGTAGCAGGACCTACCCATGTATCAAGTTGTTCAAATTTAGCTCCAATAGTCCTGGTAACATCTGGCTCTGTCTTTGCCCAGAAGGACATAGTATACATCTTATTAATTTCCACATTAAATGGTTGCGAATGAATCTCTGGTTCCCAATCATTAGCTCCCACAACATCTATTGTCGCTTTTACTACATTACCTACAGGAAATTTTTCCTTTTTGTCTATCATTAGTGTATTAGGAGCTCCAATAGACCAACCTGCGGTATTTATCTCAAAATCTGGGTTCTGGACAAGGTTTTCAATCTCCTTAGCTTGTATTTTTGTAGTACAGATAGTTGCTAGAAATATAAAAGTAAGTGCAAAAACAATGAAAAATATTTTTAAAACTATATTATTGAATTATCTATAAAAATCAATAGCTTTCAAAATGAATTTTACCAGCTAAAATATGAAAAGTCAAGGAATTAGATTATTTTTTATGTGCAATTCGGAAAGTTTAACATATGTATGTATAGTAAAATAGCTTAAAATTTTGGGTTATTTATAAATTTTTGATTACATTTTATGGTCAAATCAAAAAATTTGAGTAAGAACAACTTAACATTTGTTTAACTTTCCAAATTACAGGCTTTTTTCTACAAACATGTCGCTCCTGGCGGAGCTTAATATTAACCTTTCCGAATTACAGATTATTTTTTATTATGAAAAATAATACCAATTTTATTTTTCTCATTCTTTTTTAGAATCCATGAATATCCACATAGACAGTAAGTAGGTTGGGCTGAGGCACGAAACCTAACAAAGATAAGAGTTTGTAATATTAGTGGTTGGAACTCGATCCAAGCATAAACTTCTTATCCGCATCTTTTTAGTAAATTTTTTATTGGTTATGTTCTGCAACGGTTTTCCTGTAAAGTAAGTTGTTTTATTGTTGGACGGTTTTCTCGTAAATTTTTTGTCGATTATGTGGTGCAATGGTTTTTCAGCAAATTAGGTTATTCAAATATTTAATAGTTTTCTAGCAAATAAACAATAAGAGACACGGAGAAAAATTAATCACAAATTAAACAAATAAAACAAAATTATATTTGGTTTTTAGTAAACCGATTTATCGGGCATTAATTATTAACGCTCAATAAATTGAGCGGATATAAACACCTGCTTTTCGTATAATTCATGATAATAAACACGAATTGGACGAATAAAGTATCACGAATTACACGAACAGGACTAATTGCACGAATATAATAAAAAAATTATTCGTTTAATTCGTCTTATTCGTGATATTCGTGATTAATAATTCGTGACATTCGTGATTAAATATCTTCGTGTCTCTGTGCCTCCGTGTTTTTTCTGAAGAGATGTGGATAAAAAATTTGTGCTTGGAGCTCCCTAGAGAAATGCATTGACTTTTAATCATAATCATGTTAAACTCAACCGTTGCTAGTTACAATATTACTGTTATAGGTAATAGGATTCCTTCTACCTATTTATTTCATTCAAATTGTAATATGAACAAATTTCGTGGTGGAATTCACTTAAATGAAAATAAAATTTCTGCCAGTAATAAGATAATAAATGCAGAACTCCCATCGAAGGTCGTTATCCCGCTTCATCAGCATATTGGTATACCTGCACGCCCTATTGTTAAAATCGGGGATGAAGTAAAAAAAGGACAAAAGATAGGTGAAGCGAGCGGTTTTATCTCTGCAAATATCCATGCAAGTGTATCTGGAAAAGTTGTTGATATTGCAAAATTTCTTTATCCTGCCCTAGGACGTTCTTCTATAGCTATAACAATTGAATCTGATGGTAAAGATGAATGGGTTAATGGAATAAGACCCAATATACCTGAATTATTAAGTAATGAAGAAATTATAAATATCATAGCAGAGTCTGGAATAGTCGGTATGGGAGGAGCTGCATTTCCAACACACGTTAAATTAAGCATTCCAGAAAATAAGAAGATCGATACAGTTATACTTAATGGTGCTGAATGCGAGCCTTATATAACCTCAGACCGTGCATTAATGGTTGAAGAACCTGAAAAGATAATTGATGGTTTAAAGATAATAGCTAAGGTGACAAATGCTAAAGAATTATTTATAGGTATCGAAAAAAACAAACCCGATGCCATCAAGATCATGAAAGAACTAACAAAAAATAGCAGAATAAAAGTCATTCCATTAAAGGTTAAATATCCTCAAGGTTGGGAAAATATGCTTATAAAAGCCATTCTTAATAAGGAAGTTCCTTCCAGTAAACTACCTTTAGATTTCGGCGTATTAATATCAAATGTAGGGACTGCTCATGCAATTTCAAATGCAGTAAGATACGGTATACCATTAATTGAGAGAATAGTAAGTATATCTGGTCAGGTAAAAGAAGCAAAAAATCTGAGAGTTCGAATAGGAACGCTTTTTTCTGACCTGATAAGACAATGCGGTAGTTATTCAGGTCAAGTCGTGAAGGTTATTGCAGGTGGTCCAATGATGGGGTCTTCTATGTCTGATATTGATGTTCCAGTGGTAAAAGGAACTAATAATATTTTATTAATTACGGATGATCAAATAACCGATCAAGAACAAAAAAATTGTATTAGATGCGGTAGATGTGTTAACGTATGCCCGGTTGGATTAATGCCAAGAAATATTGCATTATTTGCAAAAAAAAATATGATAAACTTAGCAGAGAAGTATTTTCCTATGGACTGTAAGGAGTGTGGATGTTGTGCTTATGTTTGCCCGGCAAAGATTCCATTAGTTCAATATATTCAATTCATAAAAAATAGGATTTTAGCAGAGCAAAGAAATGATAGTTCATAATATTGCAGAAAAAGGTCAATGATATGCGGGAAAATAATTTACTTATAATATCTTCATCTCCACATGTTAGGGACAAAGATAATGTTTCTAAAATAATGTGGACAGTTGTTATAAGCCTCATACCAGCTCTTGTAGCTGGAACGTATTTTTTTGGATTAAGGGTTTTAATAATTGTTTTAGTAAGTTCCGCAACATCAATTTCTACAGAAGCAATAATACAAAAACTTATGCATAGGAAGATCACAATTCTCGATGGTAGTGCGGCAGTAACAGGTATATTGTTGGCTATGGTAATACCTCCGGATGTTCCAATCTGGTTGCCTATTGTCGGAGCCTTTTGTTCCATTGCCATTGCTAAAGCTCCTTTTGGTGGATTAGGAAACAATATATTTAATCCAGCACTCATTGGAAGAGCTATTTTATTGGCTTCTTTTCCTGTATATATGACTTCATGGTCTCCACCAACTACAGGGATTAATTATCATATATCATCTGCATCACCGATTGATTCTGTAACATCCGCAACTACTTTAGCAATTATAAAGCAAGGTTACACTGAAAAAATACCTTCAATATGGGATCTTTTTATAGGTAGAGAATCTGGCTCAATTGGAGAAACGTCTGTAATAGCTTTGCTTTTAGGTGCAGGAATATTACTGGCAAAAAAATATATAACATGGCATATACCAATTAGTTTTATTGGCACAGTTGCGATACTTAATTTTTTTACACAACTTTTTGGTGATCATAACTTCAACATGATACTTGTTCAGATATTTTCCGGTGGTTTAGTGCTTGGTGCATTTTTTATGGCAACTGATATGGTTACAAGTCCTTTAACCAGAAAAGGAGGATTGATCTTTGGTGGAGGAGCCGGTGTTTTGACTTTTGTGATCAGAACTTTTGGTGGATTTCCAGAAGGCGTGTGTTATGCTATACTTATAATGAATGCTTTTACTCCAATTATTGATCGATATGTTCGTCCACGAAGGTTTGGTTTTCCAGGATGGATAAAAAGGATCAAAGATAATTCATGAACGAAACATTAAAGCTTGTAACAACACTTACTATTGTATGTTTATTATCGGCACTTTTATTATCTTTGGTTAACAGCCTTACCATAGAACGAATCAAAGAACAAGCAAGAATAGAAAGACTCAATGCAGTATACGAATCTTTACCGGGTGACATTCTTCAATATAATAATGACCCAAGCAAAGATATATTAACAGTAAAAGAATGGAAATCTGAAGATAATAAACCAAAAGAGATATATGTTGGTAAAAAGAAAAATAAACCTGTAGGGTTTGCTTTCACTTCTACGGGTGAAGGTTATGGTGGAATGATTACAATAATGATGGGAATTGATATAAATGGCAAAATAATGGGCATAAAAATATTGGAGCATCACGAAACCCCAGGACTTGGTGCAAATATTGAGAATTCTAATTTTACGGATCAATTTAGAAACAAATATTCCAGACAAGGAGAATTTATTGTTATAAAAGATAGAAAACCAGGCGAAGATTGGGAAATAGAGGCGATAACATCTGCAACTATATCATCGCGAGGTGTAGTTCAAGCAGTGAACGATGGTCTGGCTAAATTTAATATATATAAAAAATACCTATTACAATAAGTCTTTGGGTGAAGAATAAATTGAAACAAATATGAGAATCTGGCAGGAATTTAACAAAGGAATAATAAAGCAAAATCCAATACTTAAATTGGTATTGGGAACATGTCCAACCCTTGCTGTTACAACACAAGCAATAAACGGTTTGGCAATGGGGCTTGCAGTTACTTTTGTCTTGCTCGGATCAAATATAGTTATCTCTCTTATCAGAAGATTTGTTCCAGATAAAGTTAGAATTCCTGTTTTTATTGTAATAATTGCAGTCTTTGTTACATCAATTGATTTGATTATGGCAGGATTCTTTTATCAAATTCATAAGGTATTGGGTATTTTTGTACCTCTTATCGTTGTAAACTGCATAATACTAGCCCGTGCAGAAGCTTTTGCTTCAAAAAACAATGTTATTTATTCTATATTTGATGCTCTCGGCATGGGGATAGGCTATACAATGGCTCTTATTATAATGTCAAGTATAAGGGAGCTATTAGGAAACGGCACTATATTTGGCATAAATATATTACAAACTTTCGGATACCAAAAATTCCTGATCATGATCATGCCACCAGGAGCCTTCATTCTTTTAGGATTAATGATAGCAGAATTGAATTATATTAATAACAGAAAGAAATCATCATAAAAACTTTTAGATGATAGATTTAATCTTTGTCATCAAAAAACAATCTTTTTCGTTTTAAAATGTTAAATTAAAAAATAATCGGAGTATAAAAATGTCTGATACTATAATATACCAACAACATAATAACATCGAAACATTATATAAAAACCTGAGAACAGAAATAAATAAACTAAGATTTAAATATCGGCTAACTATAATACTTAATGGATTAATGCTCTGGATAACATCGCTGATATTACTTTTCATAGTCTGGTTTTTCCTGGGTGGCATGTTAAATTTACCAGTAATATTAAGAATAATAGTTATTGTTTTATGGTTGATGTTTACAATAGCTTCCGGATATCTATATTTTATAAAAGTATTATTGAAACGTGTAAATATAGAGCAAATGGCATTCAAAATTGAACAAAAATATCCAGAATCACAAGATCGCCTGATTAGCTCATTGCAACTGGCGAAATTATTATCTGATAATATTTATGGATATTCTGAAAACTTTATTCATAAGATCATTGATGAATCACATTCTTTTTTGAATAGAATTGATAAATCAAAGGTTCTATCTGAAAATATTAGAAAACTAAAACGCTCAATACTAGTAATGTTAATTAGTTTTATACCAGCAGTTGTTTTAACAGTTATATTTCCTTCGACATTTAATAATTCAATTAATGCATTTATTAACCCTATAGAATCAGCCAAACAAGACAATTTTGAAATAAGGAATGTAAAGCCAGGTGATTGTGTTATTCAACCTGGGGACAATATAGAAATCAGTGCGGAAATAATTGGAAATCCACAGAATGAAGTCAGATTATATTATAAATCAGAGAAAACCGAATGGATGGCAATAAATGGAATTTATGATAATTCATCCATAATTTCTTTTATGCTTAACAATCTCAGAGAATCATTAAAATACTATATATCAGCAGGTGAAACCAGAACTCAGGAATACTCAATAAAAGTAATACAAAAGCCCATAATTAGTAATTTAAGGCTCGAGCTGAATTATCCCAGATACATTGGTTTGCAAAAGCAGAGTCCCGGGATAAATGTCGGTGATATATCTGCACCAACAGGAACAAACGTTAAAATATCAGCAGAGAGCAATAAGGATTTAGCTTCAGCCTTTGTAGTATTTGATGATGAAACTAAGACAAGGCTTAATATAAAGGACTCAAACAATATAACTGGAAACTTCATAGTAAAAAAGAATGCTAAATACCATATTTCAATTACAGATACAGATGGAATTAGTAATACCGAACCAATAGAATACTCTATTATTGCAATACCTGATCAGCCACCAAAGGTCAATATAATATATCCTGGGATGAATATAGACCTGGGTCAGGACATGACCGTTGGCTTACAGGTAAATGTCTTAGATGATCACGGAATATCAAAGGTAACGCTTAATTATCAAATTGAGGGGCAGGATAAAAAGGAAAGTATAACCCTGGCTAATTATAATAATCAACAGACGAATATAACAATTAAATATGTTTGGAATATCGCTCCACTCAGGCTTTTTCCTGAGGATGTAGTTTCTTATTATGTATCCGCGAGTGACTTTGATAATGTATCTGGTCCTAATATAGGCAGATCATCAGTTTTTACGGTTCGTTATCCCTCGCTTTATGAGATATACAAAAAGGCAGAAAATGAACAACAAGATCAAGAATCTACAATGGAGGAAATCCTTACACAACAGGATGATGTAAAAAAGGCTGTTGATAATATAATTAAGGAATTAAAAACGAAAAATGAAGTAGATTGGGCAACACAAAAAGAACTGGAAAAAACTCAGCAGATGCAAGAAAAAATAGACAATCAGATGAAAGATTTATCAAAACAAATTGATGAAACTATAAAGAAAATGGAAGAAAACCCTCTTATCGAAACGGAATTACTGGAGAAAATACAGGAAATAAGAGATCTGATAGATGAATTATTCACCGAGGACATGAAACAAATAATGAGGAAATTATCAGAAGCACTTAGCAAAGTTGATCCATCACAACAGATGAAAGACTTAGTATCAGCAAAAATGATGCAAGAAGAATTCATGGAAAAACTTGATCGCATTATTGATCTATTTAAAAATATCCGATTTAAGCAACAACTTTCAGCTACATTAAATCAAGTGAAAGAGTTAATAGAAAAACAAACAGAAATCAAAGATGAAAGCGAGCAATTAGCTAAAAGTTCTGCAAATATCAACGAAAAATCTAAACAATTATCAGATAGGCAAACACGTGTTAAAAATCAAACAGAGCAAATACAGAAAGATGTAGATAAAATAGCAGAAGATATTAAAGAAAAAGCCCCCAATCTTGGCAAAATCATGGAACAAATAAACAATGCATTTAAAAAGGAAAAAACTACCGAACAAATGGAACAATCGAGTCAAGAATTACGCAATAGTAATCCGATGAGATCAATACCATATCAAAATAATGCAATTTCCAGTCTTTCGAAGTTTCAAAATAGTATGCAAAGTATCATGGAAACATTAGAAAATCAAAACACGGAAGAAATAATAAACGCATTAAAAGAAACAACGCGTAAAAGCCTTTATATTTCTCAAAAACAAGAAGAGATCATACAAGCAGTTTCAAAGCTTAGCAAGGAAACAGAAAAAATGTTACCTGTAGAAAAAGAAATATTAGACTCTCTTGCAGTAGAACAAATAAGACTATCAGAGACGACAAAGAAAGTATCTACAACATTAAAAGAGCTAAGCCATAAAAACTCATCGATAGACCTGAAACTCGTATGGGATTTAGAAATGACTTCTGATAGTATGCGTAGATCAGCAAAAGCAATGGAGGATAAGCAATTAATAATTTCAGACCCCATACAAAAAAGCTCTTTAGCTATGATAAATAAGACAATTATTGACCTGCTTAATAGTATAGATAGAATAAATTCACAAGCAATGCCCATGATGGGTCTTGATGATTATATGGAACAACTAAGACAATTGGCTGAACAGCAATCACAACTGAATCAATCAACTCAACAGGCTGAAAGCCAGATGCGAAAACAGGGTATAACGCCATCACTGGAAGAATTGCTTGAAAGATTATCTGCAGAACAGGCATTAATAAAAGAGGCAGTAGAACGATTGGCAACAAAGTTAGAACAGATGGCAGAAAAAATGGGTAATTTAAATGAAGTATCCAGGGAAATGCAAGAAGTTACTGAAGAACTAAGACAAGGAATGATAGAAAGGCAAACAATAGAAAAACAAAGAAGAATATTAACAAGACTTTTGGAATATGAGAAAGCTATGAAAAAACAGGACTTTGATAAAAAGCGTGAAGCACAGGTAGGTCGTGATTATTTGGTAGAAAAACCTTCATCAGAATTACCAGATTACGCAACCAAAATAAATAAGCAACTGGATACGATGCTTAATCCATCATCACAAATAAAATGGCCATCCCAATATAGAGAACAAATAAAAATGTATTATAAAGCTTTATCAAACACTATCAAAACACCAACCGGAGTGTCAAAATGATAAAAACTAAAATATTAATCCAATTTTTTTGTGGATTATTTTTATTGATTATATTAGTAAATAATTGTATCTCAGAAGATATAGAGCAAAATTTTATGTATCTGCTTCAAACTGCTGAAAATTTACAGGCTGAAGGAAAAAATAGAGAGGCTATAAAAATTTATGAAAAAATTATTGAAAAAATAAGTGATGAAAGTATAAAGAACGGAATTTTGATAAATATGGCAAGATGCTATAATCAAATTGGTGATGATGACAGTGCAATTGAAACATATCTTAAAATTATATCAAGCAATCCAAATAGCATGGATGCACCGAATGCAGTATCACTCATGATGAACCTATATGCCCAATCATATAGATTTGATGAAATGATAGCTATGTCTAAGCAAATTTCACAGCTATTTCCTGAAACAGAAGCATCCGCAATGGCAATATATCGAGTAGCGAGCTATTATTATTCCAAGGGTGATTATAGGTCAGCAATAGCTGAATATGAAAGATTGCTGGATAAATTTCCAAAGTCAACAGTAAGAACAAGTGCAATAAACCGCCTTATTTACCTCTATATTGATTCCTCAATGTTTGATTCAGCAGAAAAACTTTTAAAGGATATTTTAAGTCTTGAACCTAGAAATAACTACATGAGGCAACAACTAGCTTTTGTATACCGGAAGCAAGCTAAATATGATGAAGCGTTAAATATTTACCTAAGCATTCAGGAAAGCGAACCAGGTGGTATAGAAATGTTCGAACAGATTGGTGAACTATATTATGAAATGGGAAATACACAAAAGGCAATAGACGAATGGTATAAAATAACAAAATCTGCTCCTGGTCAATATTCCAGACATCAAATACTTGCTGGAATCTTTAAATCTTACGGTATGTATGATAAGGCAGCAGAAGAATATCAAAAGGCAATCGACCTACAGCCGAATTTTCCATATCTATACTCACAATTGGCTGAATTATATATGGTAAATAAGGAATTTAAACTTGCTGTAGATGTTTATCTTAAAGCATTGACACGAATACCCATAAACTATAGCGACCGTCAGGAAATGATAAAGAATATTATTGAGATATGTAAGATAGAAGGTCTGTCCGATATGATAATATCAGAATTAGAACAAAATTCTCGTCAAGACCCTTATAACTACTTATATATTATGACCTTGGCGGATTTTTATTTTTACAAAGGTGATATAGATAAATCATTGGAACAATATAAAGCTTTATTACTTACTTATCCAGACAACGGAAAAACTATTTACGATCGCGCTAAAATTTTAGAACGAGAGCAAAAGATAAATGATTCTATAAGTTTTTATAAAACAATAATAAACACATTTCCTGATAGTAGTATTTCTTTACAATCACTCTTTGATGTGTCTAACTTGTATTACAATATCAACGAGCCAGAAAAATCGATAAAGTATCTTAAACAACTTATCTCACAGATAAAATATAAAGACGAGTTAAACTCACTTCTTCTACAGGCTGAAATGCTTTCAGGCGATGTTTATTTTAATCATAAGCATGATATTGATAATGCTCTTTTTCATTATAATGAATCACTAAAAATAATTAACTCGGCTTATGGAAACCAGGATAGCAGAACACAAATTCCGTTCATAAAAATGAAAATCGCACAATGCTATATTTACCTGGAGCAATTTAATAAAGCAGAAGAGTGTTTATCAGATATATCAGATGTATATCAGACCGATAATATAAAATCTCAAATAGCAAAGGTTCGTGGGGATATATATTTCCATAAAGGAGATTTTGAGAAAGCAAAAGCCCAATATAAAATTGCAACTGAAACTATATTAAATGAAGACTGGATAAATGATGCATTAGAGAGAATAGCTTTAATAAATGATTATAACGAAAAGAATTTGCAGGAACTAATGAATAACTATGCGAAAGCTGAAAGGCTAATAAAACTTGGTCAATATGATAAAGCCATGGAGATATATACATCAGCTAAAACGAAGTTCAAAGAAGACGAATTAGATTTCAGAATAGGAGAATTGCTGGTATTGATGGAAAAATATGAGTCCGCAATATCAGTCTATACCGCTTTGTCTGCATCTAAAAGCTCATTATCAGCAGATGCACAATTCCAGATTGCTTACATATATTGGCAGAAACTTGGTAACTTTGAAAAAGCAATAGAGGCTTATACCAAGCTTATTGAGAATTTTCCAGATAGTATATTTGTTTCGGAAGCGAGAAAAAATATTCAACTTCTATCAACAGGAAAAGAGAAATTTATGAAAATCTTACCATAAACATTTTGCAAATAAACACTCTTTGGGATAGAGGTATTATAAAGATGAAAAGATATCCATTTCTGAAAGAATTAATACTTATTTTATTTTTTACAATACTTTTTAATAACGTTTTATTTGCCCAGAAAATTCTTATACCAATGGACCAGGCACAGAATGATCATTTAAAGGCTTATGGATTAATGTATTGGTGTTTAGATTCACCACGTAATTATAAGGGAGAATGGTTGTTAAATTATCGTGGTGGCTCGTTCCTTGTTGATGATTTGCCTGATATCAGGCAAAAAGCAAGTATGATGGGGGTCACAATACAACCCATTTCGCTGGAAGAGATTAATGCAATTTACCAGATTATTGAAAACCAAAATATGGATTCTGTATCTTTGGAAAAAGCTCCAAAAATCGCAGTCTATAAGCCGTTAGACAAAACAAATGAATCCTATAAGCTTGATATGCTTGGTGAACCATGGGATGATGCTGTAGTTCTTGCGCTGGAATATGCAGATATACCATATACAACTTTATGGGATGAAGAAGTTTTATCTGGTAAATTAGTAGAATATGATTGGCTTCATTGTCATCATGAGGATTTTACAGGTCAATATGGAAAATTCTATAGTGCATATAAAAATGCTGCCTGGTATCAGAATCAAGTAGCATCTTTTGAATCTGCAGCAAGAAATGCAGGCTTCAAATCTGTTCAAGCGCATAAATGTGCTGTAGCAAAAAGTATAAAGGATTATGTATTACAAGGTGGATTTCTATTTATGATGTGCACTCCTGATACTTTGGATATAGCACTTTCTGCAGAAGGCATAGATATAGTTCCTATGGAAATAGATGGGACACCAATTGATCCTGATTTACAGTCCAAACTTGATTTTTCAAAAACCTTTGCATTCAAGGATTTTATACTGGAGACTCGAGCAGATGTTTATGAATTTTCTGATATTGATAATCCAAATGTATCACTTAATCCCGCAGACGGAACTGAGGATTTTACATTATTTGAGTTTGCTGCTAAATATGACCCTATACCTGCGATGCTAACTCAAAATCATGTTAGTGTTGTAAAAGGGTTTCTTGGTCAAACAACATCATTCAGGAGAACAGCACTAAAAGATACTGTAGTTGTATTAGGGGATATTGAAGGTAGCGATTATGTAAAATATATTCATGGGGCTTGTGGAAGAGGAACTTTTACATTTCTAGGTGGACATGATCCTGAAGATTATAGACATCGCGTTGGTGACCCACCAACTAACCTTGCTTTACATAAGAATTCCCCTGGATACCGTTTAATATTGAATAATATTTTATTCCCGGCAGCAAAAAAGCAAAAGCGCAAAACTTAAGTAATGCACAATTTGAGATATTACCTCTAAAAACTCCACATAGATAATGTGTCTTCATCCTTTATATATATTTTATTACCCGTTATTACTGGATGTGCATAAGTAGATTTATCGGAAACCTTAAATTTTGCTAACTCCATATATTCACTTTCATTTGGTTTGATAATAATTAATTCAGAATTGCTGGTTAAAGCTATAATCACTGATCCAGCATCCAGAGTAACACCAAAACCTCCGCTACCACGTTTGTTTGTATCAATCCAGGCAGTTTGCCCATTTTCAGCATTAATACAGAAGATATTATCCCTTTCTGTTACGCCAAAAAGTAAGCCATCCTTCAATACAGGAGTATTAAATTGCACTGAAATTTCCTTATTGCTCCAAAGTTCTTTTGCAGAAAAATCATCATTATGTTTCTCTATTCTTATCGCACTTGTTCCACGAGTTGCACCTGAATAAATAATAGTTTGACCATTAATAATCGGAGTTGATGCATTATATGCTCTTCCAGAAGGCATAAATGGCATACGCCAAAGCAGTTTTCCATCATCTACACTTATTCCCACAATACTTTTTTCAGTAAGTGTTACGATCTGTTTTGAGCCATCTATCGTAAAAAGGACTGGTGAGGCATATTCTGGTCCTTCATCACTCCATCGCCATTTTTCATTCCCTGTTTCAAGATCATAAGCAATTATAGCACCGTTTCCAGCTCCTCCAAGATGAGCAATACACATCCCATCAATAGCAATCGGAGACATAGCAGTGAAAAACCTCGGTACTACTCCGGGAAAAGGGTCTTTACGCCATACAACTCTGCCAGTATCAGCATCTAAACATGAAAGAATACCTCCAACGCCAAGTGCGATAACTTTTCCATCAATTACTAATAATGAACTCCTTGGTCCAGGATGCCTTGAAGCTGCACCTGTCACTTCCTGCGCTTTATACTGATCACGCCACAGCTCATTTCCATCATTTGCATCTAAACATAAGATAACCTCGTTATCGCCCTGACGAACAAATACATAAAGTTTATCTCCTACCAAAGCAGGAGTTGAATCTCCTGGTCCTACATTTACCTTCCATTTTTGTGTTAATTCTATGTTCCAATTTTCTGGCTCTATAAATCCTATCACCTTTCCATCACGATTCGCTCCCCGCCATTGAAACCAATCCTGCGCAGAAATAAAATTTACACCCATTAAAATTAAAATAAATGCTAAAACGCTAGTTAAAAATTTTTGGCTCTTCATGGCTTATACCCTCCAATTTTTTAAGAGATAGAAAAAATTCCAGAATTCTAACATAATTCAACCACAAATAAGCTATTCCTTATTATACAATAATATGTTACAACTAAACTATTTTTTATTCAATATTATACCGTTTCTTTCAATTGAATGTGCAAATGATAGTTCATAATATTTTTGTAAACAGACAACCAGGTTAAAAAAACACAGAGACGCGGAGGCACGGAGAGAAATTTAATCACGAAGAATACGAATAAAATATCACGAATTAGACGAATAAAGTATTACGAATTACACGAACAGGACAAAAATCACAAATAAAAAAATAATTATTCGTGTCCTTCGTCTTATTCGCGCAATTTGTGATTAAAAGAATATTATCATCTTTTTGCCTCCCTTAATCCCTCCGTAAACAGAGGGAAATATTCTCTCCTCGTTTATCTTTTCATTACCCATAGGTTTTTAAAAAGGATAATAATAAGGTGGACATTGCTCCTTATGCGTCAAGTTAAGCTCCGATAGGAGCGATATGTTTGTAG
>FWPV01007775.1_pt1 | contig 19200 bp, 16 predicted proteins | sample 2228371 | NCBI WGS metagenome assembly FWPV01 (sample SAMEA103939776, study PRJEB20133) | metagenome
AAAACGGACGTGGTCAAAGCCCAGGTGCAGGTCGCCTTTTTTGCCATACAGGCGCGAATCGGGGTTGGAGTAGTAGGGCGGGTCGAGAAAGATGAAGACGTCTTCTCCGGGCGCATCCAGCACGGGCTGGTAGTCGTCGTTGGTGATGGTGACGCCCGCTAAAAGGGGCCCCAATGCAGCCAGGCGCGCGATGCTGGATTCGGTGAATCGCTTTTTGAAGGCTTGCTGGCTAAACCCGCCCGAATCGATGGTGCCAGAAAAGGTGATGCGGTTGAGCACAAAAAAACGCACCGCGCGCTCGAAATCGGGCAGGGAGTCCCAGTTGTCTTTGTAGCGCGCGAACAGGGCGCGTCCGTCGCTGGGATGTTGGCTGCGCACCTGTTTAATGGCGTCCACCAGACGGGTGGTCTGGTCGCGCGCGGTTTGCCAGAAGAGGTACACATCGCGGTTGAGGTCGTTGATCCAGAATCGGGCGCTGGGAAAATCCTGCCTAAGCCGAATGAACACCGAGCCGCCGCCCACAAACGGCTCGCGGAATTCGGCAAAGGGCGGCACAAGCGGGATGATTTGCGCCAGGGCTTTGGATTTGCCGCCAGGGTAGCGCAGGGGAGAGCGAAGGGCAGGAGTCATGGAGGCTATTTTAACCGGTTAGGGTAATTGCGGCGCGATCATTCGCTCGTGGGAGTGGCGAAATTTTGGGCTAGCGGATAATTCTACTGATTCTCTTGTAAGACAAGCGCTAGCGCTTGTCCTACGCCTAATGCCCGAATAGGCAGTTTTTGATTCTGCGCGCCTGTTGGGGCAAGCGGGAGTGGCGAAATTTTGGGCTAGCGGATAATTCTACTGCTTCTTTTGTAGGACAAACGCTAGCGTTTGTCCTATACCTGTTGATATCAATATGCTCAATGCTGTGCTTTTGATAACCATTGATTTATCCACTCCCGCGCTCGTGAAAAATAGTACTTAAGCGCGATTGTTTATGGGTGGTGGGCATGCTATTTTATTTTCAGAACGCTGTAAAACGTATAGAGCGAGACGCATCAGGGATGTGATGATCCAGCAGCGGTTTGTCTGGTCGCTGCGCGCTTTCGAAGGCGCGTATGCTGCTGGGGAGCAAAGGCGAAACCGGCCCGGGCAGTTGGCCGGTTTTTTTCTTTTTATTCACCGGCCTGCCCGGCAGCAATTATGGAAACCGGCAGGCATGGAGGGGAGGGGCAACGAAGGGGGCGCACAGGGGGTGAAGCGGCCCACCGGTTAGTGTACAGCCGTCCGGCGCGGGGGCGCTGGACGGCTGGTCGTTAACCTGCGGGTTAAATGCAGCGTCCCGAAGGATGAATGGACTTCGGGACGCTGGCGTATTCAGTTGTCAACCTTTTAGAAAAACGCGGCTATTTTGCAGCGGCTGCGGCAATATCTTCCAGCATTTTGGTGGTGAGCGACTTGGGGCGCTCGATGGGCTGCCCCAGGGCGCGCGCCCACACATAGTTGGCGGTTACGCCCAGGGCGCGCCCCACGCCAAACAAGACGGTGTAGAAGTCAAATTCGCGCACGCCGTAGTAGTATTGCAGCGTGCCAGAGATGGCGTCTACATTTGGCGCGGGATTCTTGGCTTTGCCCTGTTCTTTGAGCACCTGAGGAACAACCTCAAAGACCAGGTCGGCCAGGCGCACCAGGTCATCTTGCGGGAAGCGTTCTTTGGCAAACTGCATTTGGGCGGTAAAGCGCGGGTCGGGCACGCGCAGTACGGCGTGACCATAGCCAGGGATAACCTTGCCGCTGTTGAGCGTATCCCAGGCGAATTTGTACAGGTCTTCGCGCGAGGGCACGCCGCCAAATTTTTTGTAAACATCCAGCAGCCAGCCCAGGCATTCCTGGTTGGCTAACCCATGCAGCGGGCCGGCCAGCCCGTTCATGGAGGCAGAGAAAGCGTAGAACGGGTCCGAAAGCGCCGAACCCACCAGGTGCATGGCATGAGCCGAAACGTTGCCCGATTCGTGGTCGGAGTGCAGGATAAAGTACAGACGGGCCAGATCGGCGTAACCTTTCTGGTCGGCAACGCCCAGCATTCTGGCAAAGTTAGCGCCGTAATCCAGCGCGGTGTCATATACAGGCGGGGTCGCATCGCCTTTGTATTTCAGGCGGTAGATGAAGGCTGCAATGACGGGCAGTTTGGCAGTCAGGTCAAGCGAGTCGTTCAACGAAGGCATCCAGTAATCGGTCTTTTTCATGCCCTCGTGATATTTGCGCGCAAATTCCGAGCCGTTTTGCAGCGCCAGAATAGCCTGCGAGAAAAGCACCATAGGGTGCGTTTCGGCAGGCATGGTTTTGATGACGTCGAAGACATAGGCAGGTACCTGAGCACGTTTGGCCCATTCGGCTTCTACGGCTTGGGCCTGTTCTTTGGTGGGCACCTCGCCAACCATCAGCAGGTAATATAGCCCGCCCACATAGGGCATATCGGCGCCATCAGGCTTGGGCAGGGCGGCCAAAACTTCTGGGATGGACAGTCCGCGGAAGCGAATGCCTTCGGCCGGGTCTACATACGAAATGTCTGTGACCAGGGCTTTGACATCGCGCATGCCGCCATACACTTCGCCAATAGTAACGTGCCCCACCACGACATCACCATGTTCTTTGACCAGTTTGGTCACGCGCTCGCGCCAGGCAGGCAGTTGTTCAGCAATTTTTTCTTGCAAAATCATACATCACCTCCGTAAAAAAATAACAGGGAACGGGCTTGGCGACCCGTCCCTGCAAAGTGTTAAAGTTGTACCAGCGCTTTGAGCGCTTCGTGGGTTTCTTTTACCGCTGCGGCCGATTTCTCCAGCGCGGCTTTTTCTTCGTCATCCAGGGTGTATTCGATGATTTTCTCGATGCCCTTGCGCCCAAGCATGACCGGTACGCCAAAGAACATATCGCTGAGCCCATATTCGCCCTGCATGTAGGCCGCGCATGGGACGATGAGGTGCTTGTCTTTGAGGATGGCTTCGGCCATTTGAGCGCAGGCTGCGGCCGGGGCGTAGAACGCCGAACCCGTCTTGAGCAGGTTCACAATCTCGCCGCCGCCCTTGCGGGTGCGGTTGACAATTGCTTCCAGGCGGTCGGCGGGGATGTAGTCGCGCAGCGAAATGCCCGCAATGTTGCTGTGACGGGTGAGCGGCACCATTTCATCGCCGTGGCCGCCCAGCACATAGCAGGCAATATTTTCCACGCTGACGCCAGTTTCCATTGCCACAAAGGCGCGCATGCGGGCCGAATCCAGAATGCCAGCCTGCCCCACGACGCGGTGCGGCGGCAGGTTGCCAACCTTCATGGCCAGGTAGGCCATGGTGTCGAGCGGGTTGGTCAATATGATGTAGATGGCATCGGGAGAATATTTGAGCGTTTCGGTAACGGCCTTACTGACGATTTCAGCATTCACCTTTAGCAAGTCGTCGCGGCTCATGCCAGGTTTGCGCGGCAGCCCCGCCGTGACGATGATGATGTCGGACCCTTCGGTGGCGGCGTAATCGTTCGAGCCGACAATGTTCACGTCTTTGCCAATGATAGGCATGGCCTCGAGCATATCCAGCCCTTTGCCCTGCGGCATGCCCTCAACGACATCAATGAGAACAAGGTCAGCTATTTCACGTTCCGCCAGCCAATGGGCGGTGGTAGCGCCGGTCATGCCAGCGCCAATGATAGAAATTTTTGCCATGGTGCTCCTCCAGTTGTGCGTTTTGTGTGCCAATGGGGGGTATCCCCATCCAATTGCCTTTGTACCGATTGTAACAAAAAAAGAGACTTACCGCATCTGTTGCGGAAGTCTCTTTGGTGATTTTTTAGACAAAGCGGCAATACCTAAGCATTGACTGCCTCTTTTTCAAGGAAGTGCGTGGCCTGTATGGCCGCTGCCGCGCCCATGCCTGCCGAGGTAACCACCTGCCGGAAGTGAGAGTCGGCCACCTCGCCGGCGACGAACACACCAGGTATGTTGGTTTCCATCAGGTGATTGCTGAGGATGTAGCCGCCCTCGTCCATTTCCAATTGCCCCTGGAACATTTGGGTGTTGGGTGTATGCCCGATGAAGATGAAGACGCCATCGGTTTCAATTTGCCCTTCTTCGCCGGTGAGCACGTTTTTGGTTTTGACGGCCGTCACTTTATCGCTGCCTACAATTTCGGTCAGCACAGTGTTCCAGACAAAGTTGACTTTGGGGTTATTGAAAGCGCGGTTTTGCAACACCTTGCCTGCGCGCAGCGTATCGCGGCGGTGGACGATGGTGACCGAGGTGGCAAAGCGCGTCAGAAAGAGGCCCTCTTCCAGGGCGCTGTCGCCGCCGCCCACCACCACCACTTTCTTGTCTTTGAAGAACCAGCCGTCGCAGGTGGCGCAATAGGAGACGCCTTTGCCGGTCAGTTCGTACTCGCCGGGGATTTCGAGATGGTTGGGGCGCGCGCCGGTGGCAATGATGAGCGCATCTGCCAGGTATTGGCCGTTATCGGTTGTCACGCGGAAGGGGCGCTGGCTGAGGTCTACCGCGTTGGCGGTATCGAACTCCACCTTTGCGCCAAAGCGCTCGGCTTGTTTTTGGAAGAGTTCGCCCAGTTCTGCGCCGCCAACGCCATCTGGAAAGCCAGGATAGTTTTCGATGGTATGCGTCAAGGCTGCCTGGCCGCCCAGCTCGGTACCGGTCAGCACCACCGGTTCCAGTTCGGCGCGGGCTGCATACAACGCCGCCGAAAGCCCAGCCGGGCCCGAGCCCAGCACAAGCACTTTTACGTGTTTTGTCTCGCCGCCCGCAGACGACGAGGAAATGTTGCTTAGGTTGAACATGCTTCACCTCATTGAATTGTCTTACAGCGCCACACTAGCACTCACAAGACGCGCTGACTGATGAAAAAATTACCCTGTGCATTGTATCAGATGCGGCCCATTGCGAAAAGTTACACAAATGACGCCGGATGGATTATAAGGCATGATACAATGCAAAAAAGTCTAAGTAATTGAAGAGAGGCTACTATGCAAATTGTTACCGATAGCGGCACAGATGTTGCGCTGAGCGCCGCCGAACAGGCTGACCTGAATATCCACATTGTTCCGCTGGTGGTTACGCTGGATGGAAAAACCTACCGCGAAGGCGTGGATATAGACGCCGAGACTTTTTACCCCCTGCTGAGGGCATCGAGCAAAATGCCAACCACCTCGCAGCCTTCGGCCGGAGATTTTGCGGCGCTGTACCGCCGCCTGGCTGCATTGGGTGAAGAAATCCTCTCCATTCACATCAGCGCCGGGCTAAGCGGCACGTTCAATGCGGCTAAAGCCGGGGCAGAAATGGTACCCGAGGCCAAAGTGACGCATGTCAACGCCAAAACGCTTTCGACCGCAGCAGGCTGGCAGGTGAAGTCCGCCGCGCGGGCCGCCAAAGCAGGCTGGCCGCTGGAGAAGATTTTGCCCATGCTGCAAAAAATTAGCGATGCCAGCGAGAGCATCTATACGCTGGACGAATTGAAATACCTCATCCACGGCGGTCGCATCAGCCACATGAAAGGACTGATTGCCTCGCTGCTCAACATCAAGCCGATTATTGGCGTGGAAAAAGTCAACGGGACGTATGTGCAAAAGGGGCAGGCGCGTACCTTCAAGGGCGCCATACAAAGCCTGGTAGAACAAATGCTGCGTGTGCACCCCGAAGGCACAGAACTGCAGGCGCAGGTGATGCACGCCCTTAACCCAGAAGGCGGCGCCATGCTCAAAGCATTGATTGACCAATATTTTCGGTGCGACTGGCTGCCCATGCGCCCGATGTCGCTGGTGTTGGGGGCGCACACCGGCCCGAGCATGGTGGGCGTGGCCTATGCGGCGAAATCGGCGCTGGCGGGCGTGCCCTAGCAAAACACTTCAGAGCGAACGCGTTTGTTCTTTCTGTTCTCATGCGCTGCGGGGGCCAAGCCTCCGCAGCACTTTCAATATTTACCCCAACACCTGTCTGAAGGCTGTCACCGTCTGCTGCACCCCGGCGTCATCCACCCAGTAGTGCAGCACCAGTCTGAAGCGCCGCGCGCCCGTAACGCCCACCAGCACCCCCAGCGCAGCGAGTTTTTCCGCGGTCTGGTCGGCATTCATGGGCACATCATCTGCCAGGGTGAGGAAGACCATGTTGGTGGCTGGCGTGCCAGGGTCAAGAATGACGCCAGGGATGGCGCGCAGCCCATCGGCCAGGGCGCGCGCGCGGGCGTGGTCTTCGGCCAGGCGCTCCACCATCGTTTCAAGGGCAACAATACCCGCTGCGGCCAGCACACCCGCCTGACGCATGCCGCCGCCCAAATGCTTGCGGATGCGCCGCACCCGGCGAATGAATTCGGCTGAACCGCACAGCACCGAGCCTACCGGGGCGCACAGGCCCTTGCTAAGACAAAAGGTGACCGAATCGACCGGCCCGGTCAGGGCTTTTACATCCACGCCCTGGGCCACAGCCGCGTTGAAGACGCGCGCGCCGTCCATGTGCACCAGCAGCCCGCGGGCGTGGGCAAACTCGGCCAGGCGCTGAATATATTCGGGGGATTGGTATGTGCCGCCGCAGCGGTTGTGGGTGTTTTCGATTTCAATCAGGCGGGTGATGGGTTGGTGGTCGTCATCCGGGCGGATGGCTGCGGCCAGGTCGTCGAGCGCCAGGGAACCGTCGGGCTGTTCCATGATTTGACGCGAATGCACCCCGCCCAGGGACGAGATACCCCCGCCTTCGTACAAAAACGTATGCGCTCGCGCGCCCATAATGACCTCATCGCCGCGGTTGCAGTGCGCCAGAATGGCGGCCAGGTTGCCCATCGTGCCAGAGGGGACAAACAGGGCGGCTTCTTTGCCGGTCATCTCTGCGGCTATGGCTTGCAGGCGGTTGATGGTGGGGTCTTCGCCGTACACATCGTCGCCAACTTCGGCGCTGGCCATGGCCGCGCGCATGGCGGGTGTGGGGCGGGTGACAGTATCAGAACGCAGGTCTATGGGTTGCATGTTCACCTCTGCTGGTTTTCGTTCAAGGCATGCGCAAACGCGTCAGCACGGCTTGCAGGTCTGGGGGCAGGGGCGCCTCGAAGCGGCGCGGGGTGGTTTCGCCAGGCAGGGTAAGCGCCAGGCGGTGCGCATGCAAAAAGTGGCGGGGAATATCCAGGGTGGGGCGGCGGTGTCCATACACCACATCGCCGGTGATGGGGGCTTTCAGGTAGGCCAGGTGCAGGCGAATCTGATGCGTGCGGCCGGTGTAAATACGCACAGCCAACAAGGTATGCGCGCGGAAAGTCTCAAGGGTGTGATATTCGCTAATGGCTTCGCGTCCTTTGTCGGGCGGCATGACGGCCATTTTTTTGCGGTCGCGCGGGTCACGCCCAATGGCTGTTTCGATGCGCCCGCTGGGCGTGGGCGGCGCGCCATCTACCAGCGCCAGGTACACTTTTTCTACCAGGCGCAGGCGGAACTGGTCTTGCAGCCAGTGATGAGCGTGGTCGTTTTTGGCTACCACAATCAGGCCGGAGGTGTCTTTGTCCAGGCGGTGCACCAGGCCGGGGCGTTCCTCGCCGCCCACGCCTTCAATGTCGGGGGCGTAGCCCAACACGGCGTTAATCAACGTGCCGCTGGCGTGCCCGGCTGCGGGGTGCACTACCATGCCAGCCGGTTTGTTGATGACCAGCAGGTCGTCGTTTTCAAAGAGCACATCCAGCGGAATTTCTTCGGCCAGCAGGTCGCTGGGCTGCGGGGGCGGGATGCGTACGGTCACTATCTCGCCGCCTTCCAGGGTTTGGCCGGCCTTTTTGGCGGGGCGGTTGTTCACCGCCACAAAGCCATCGGCGATTAGCCCTTGCAGGCGCGCGCGGGAAAATTCGGGCAGGCGCGCCACAAGGAATTTGTCCAGGCGCTGGGGAGTATTTTGCTCGTAGCGAAAGATTTCGATGCGATCACTCACCCGTGGCTGCTCCTGCATCTGTCACCGATTCCAACGCCGGGGCGTCATCCAGCGATTCTGACTCGGCCTGGGGCTGCTTGTGCTCGGCCCGTTCTTTGAGGTACACCCCCAGCAGCAACACCCCCACCCCTACCGTGATGCTGGCATCGGCAATGTTGAACACAGGGAAGGTCCCTACCGAAATAAAGTCAGTCACCTTGCCATTCAGCATCAGGCGGTCTATCAGGTTGCCCAGGGCCCCGGCGGCCTGCATGCCCAGGGCCAGGCGCATCCACCAATCGCGGGCTTCGGGGCGCGGATAGTAATAAACAATTAGCCCCACCACCACAACGGCCAGCACGCCCGAAACCCAGCCATAGCCTTGAAACATGCCAAAAGCCACGCCTGTGTTGTACCAGTGCACCAGGCGGGCGTAGGGCATCAGCCACATCAGGCTTTCGGGCAGCCATTGCCCGCCAAAGGGAATATGCTGGCGCACCAGCCATTTGGTCCACTGGTCGAGGGCGATAATGAGCGACGCGGTGAGCAGGAGGGGAAAGTAGGTACGAATCAGTTTCAAGCGTTTCTCCGAGAGAGGGGTAGGGAAAGTGAGAGAAGTGAGAGAAGAGAAGAGAAGAGAAGAAGTGAGGAGTGAGGAGTGAGGAGTGAAGCGTGAAGAGCGAGGCTATTGTACCCTAACCGGCGGGGTCGGTCACATACAGGCGTGGGACGCGGGCGCTGATGTTGGTCATAACTTCGTAGGTGTTGGTGCCCGCCCAGGCGGCCAGGTCTTCCACCGTCACCTGCGCGCCGCCTGCAGCCTGCCCCAGCAAGATGACTTCATCTCCCACGCTCAGCGGGTCATCGCCCGCGTTGACCATGCACTGATCCATGCAGATGCGCCCCACCTGCGGGTAGGGCTTGCCGTTGATGAGGATACGCGGCTGGTTGGTCATGCGCCGAAAGTAGCCATCGGCGTAACCGCACGGCACCGTGGCAATGTTGACATCCTGATTGGCGCGCCAGAGCGAGCCGTAACTGACGCCCGCCTGGGCCGGGACGCGCCGCACCGCCACCACGCGCGACTTCCAGGTAAGCGCGGGAGCTACCTGCACCGTCCGTTCGACTTCTTCTCCGGGGTAAACGCCATAGAACAAAACGCCAGGGCGTACCATATCGAAGAAGGCTTCGGGGTAATTGAGCACCGCGCCCGAATTAGCCGCATGCCGAATGCGCGGCGCAGGTGCGCCAATCTGGTCGTAATGCGCCAGCACCGCTTGAAAGCGCGCCAACTGCTGGCTGACGGTGACAAAGTGCGCGGGCTGAGAGGCATCTGCGTGGCGGGGTATTTCGGCGTTGGCAAAGTGGGTGTAGATTCCTTCGACATCCACATGCCGCAGGCGCAGCGATTGTTCGATGAAGGCGCGCGCTTCGGCAGGCTGCACGCCCAGGCGGGCCATGCCGGTATCTATTTTGAGGTGGGCGCGCAGGGTCTTGCCAGCGTGGGCGGCGGCCTGTTCGGCGGCGTCCAGCAGCAGGGGCGAAGAAGCGGTAAGGGTCAGGTCGTATTGAAGAAAGAGGGGAATCTGCTCAGGCAAGACGCCGCCCATCACCAGAATCGGCGTGGTGATTCCCAGACGGCGCAGGTGAATGCCCTCCTCCAGAACGGCGACGCCGATGTAATCGGCATAGGGGGCAATGAACGGCGCGACGCCATCTACGCCGTGGCCGTAGGCGTTGGCCTTGAGCACCACCAGCACCCGGGCCGGGGCTACCCGCGCGCGAATGGCCGCCAGGTTGCGGCGCAGTTGCGAAAGGTTGACCACCAGGTGCGTGGGGCGGATGGGCGCATCGGTCATTCGCTGCTCTCCCGGCGCATGAGGGTTTGCTGCCACCAGGCGCTGCCCGGAATGGTGTGAATGCGCGTCAGAAAATCGTCTTGCAGCAGGCGCAATTGCGATGGGTTGGCCAGGTTTTGGGTGGTGCAATGAGCAAGGAAGTGCGCGTAACTGCCCAGGCAATCTAAAAACGCCGGGCTAAGCTGACCAATTGGCATTTGTTCATCGCCATTGTGGGCGGCCTGATAGACCTGGTGCTCAAAAGTATCTACAAACAAATTGATGGGCTTGCGATCGGGCGCTTTGAAAACCATAAACAAGACGCGCCGCACGCCAAACTCGGGGCGCACAAAAGAAAACTCGCGAATGACGGCCGGGCTAATGTAATAGCGCGCCATCAGGTCGGCGATGTCGTCCTGCACTGCCTGTGGGGGCGGCGGGTCGATCCGATAGATGGCAGCCCATGTGCGGGCCGAGCGGGTGATGGGCTGTGGGTATGCGCCGGGGCGGGCAGCGAGGATTTTTCGCCCCAATGATTGCAACTGTTCGACGAAATCGCTGGCGTTCATGTGTCCCTCCTGGGAAATGAAAGCGGCAAAGACATCATAAGGCATTTGCCCTATACGAAAATTAGATGATGTGATTTTACCCGATTCCGGTCATTAAGCGAAAAACAGGCGACGGAGAGGTCTCCGCCGCCTGAATGTGCTATCTGGTATCCGATGTTACCAGCGGGCTAGGGCCCGAAGTTGGGGTCAGGCAGACCGACCACCGCGTGGGCGATGACGTAGATGGGGCCAGACAGCGGGTTGGCAATGTAGTATTGCCCAGGGGCTACGGTGTACTTCTTGCTAACCAATGGGAAGATGGTCTTTCCGGCATAGAAGTGCGTATCCGCAAGCATGTATGGGGCGGCGACATTGTAGATGTAACTGATGGACGAACCGGTGTAATTGACCGTCACACTGCCCACCAGGGTGCCTTTGCCGGTGTCGCACTGTCCGGCGGCAGCCCACAGTTCAAAGGTGTAGGTACCTGCACCAGCCAGGTAGTTGGTCCAGCCCCAGTTGCGGAAGGTGGGAATGAAGCAGGTGGCGTTGCTGCCCTTGCCGTAGGCGGTTTCGTAGTTGTAGCACTGCACGTGCACGGTCAGGCTGGCCGAAGCAGATTGTCCGGTTTCGACGATGGTGGCGGTGTTGTCAAACTTGTGAGAGCCGCAATTCGCTGCGCCGAAGTCTTCCCAGTTGAAGGTTTCACTGTACTGGAAGGTCTTGCTGTTCAGGGCGGTCACGCTGCCCAATGTGCCGGCCATGCTATCGGTAACGGTTATGGTCTTGTAAAACTCTTCATCCGGGCCACCCCAGGTGATTGCTTTGACGTCGGAATAGTTGGACTTTTCGGTGTAAACCGTTACCACGTTGTTGCCAGAGACAAAGCCAATCACATCTTCATTGTAGGAGCAGTTGAGGGATTCGCCAGCGGCCAGAGTGTAGGGGAAGGACACCGGGCACGAGACGCCGATGGGAGTGCCCGCCAGCACATCCACCACGCTGGTAACCACGGCATCAATGAGGCCGGTGTTCTTGATTTTGATCTGACCAGAGATGTTGTGGTCATAGTCCACATAGCCGCCATAGGTCACATCTACGGTCCAGGTGGCGGTACCGCTGCTGGGTTTACCCGCGCCCTGGCCAGGGATGTAGAGGTAGATGTCGGTGGGGTCCACAGACTTGGCAATATCCCAGGCATGTTCGCGTTTGAAAGAAGTCTCTACAGTCTTGGAGACTTCCAGTTTTTCCTGGGCTGTGCCGCCGCAAACGTGACTGAGGTTGAAGAAATTGTTGTTGCCATCCGAAGTGGCCGAGCCGCTCAGCAGGGTGTCGGGGCCGGGCGTCCAGATATAGGCGTGGCTGTTGTCAGGCGAAGCCACAAAGACACCACCCGGGAATGGATTGGCCGAGAACGTGCCCGCATTCTGGAAGGTAACGGTCAGTGAGGTGAAGTTGTTGTTGCCAGGCATGATGAAATGCCAGCCGTACCAGCCTTCCTGACCAGCCGGGGGCGCCGGGCAGTCGCCAGTGCCAAAACCAGGGTTGGTTGCGCCAACATGGGCTGGGTTAAGCGGAACGGTTCCATCCGCAAAGGCCACGGTGCTGAAGACCAGGGTGAACGCCAGGGCGATCAGCAGGGCAATGTGAAGGGTTTTCTTTTGCATTGGTTTCTCCTTGAAGAAAGATAGGGTTGATTGGTTGGGGTTGCGTGCTAAAACCGACGACATTGTTACTATGAGCCTCCTATGGGGTTTAGGGGGTTGGCGGCTGGGAAAATAAAAAAACCAGCCGCAACGCTGGGCCGGTTTCGCGCTGGCTCCCCGGTGAACGTGCCTGCTGTGCGCAAGCGCTGCGACCAATCCATTCACCGGATCACTGCCTCCCTGTGAGGAGTATTTTGTTGCTTACATGACAGTCAAAACGCCAAAAGGTTACGGAATTGGTCGAATTTGGTCAAAATTTATATCTCCTGAGAATAGTGTTTTACTCATACATCAGAGAGCACAGACTTTTTCCTGGGCCATCACCTCCTTATCCCTGAAAGTGTCTTCCCGCGACCCAAAACAAAACTGCAGACGGAAAGACTCCGCCTGCAGACAAGAGGACCAGACCGCCGCAGTCCACGCCAGACCGCCGCGCCAGCACACACATACTTTACCAAATCCTGCCAGATTGCCCATTCCCTGGTCCTCAACACAAAAATGGATGATTGCTGAGGGAAAAATCCGCGCCTGGGTGGGAAACGGGCTGTCCACTTACCCGTAAAAAAAAAGAAAACGAAACCAGCGCCGGGGCCGGTTTCGCCTTGGCTCCCCGCTGCGCTGCCCGTTATTTTGCGGGTCTGCGACCAGTCAGCGCATCGGATCACTGCCTCCCTGGGGGAAGTGGCTGTTCAATTGTTGGTTACATTAAAGATAATAGCATGCGGTAAAACGAAATACAAGTATTTACATATACTTGACGGCGTAACCCACAAAAAGTTACGCTTATCCCCTGCCCCCTTTACCAGCCGCGCCGTTCTGCGGTAACATCAACTCACACATTCTCAGGAGGATACCCCCATGCCTACCCTTGCCCCCTACGGCGCGTGGAAATCGCCCATCAGCGCGCAGGTTGTCACTGCCAAATCGCTCGGAATCGGACTGGCCGCCATAGACGGCGATGACATCTACTGGCTGGAAGTGCGCCCCGAAGAAAAAGGGCGCGGCGTCATCGTGCGCCGCACGCCCAACGGCGCGCTCAGCGATGTGAACCCGCCGCCCTTCAACGCCCGCAGCATGGTGCACGAGTACGGCGGCGGCGATTTTTGCGTAGCAGATGGCGTCGTCTATTTCTCCAACTTTACCGACCAGCGCCTGTATGCTTGCCGCCCCGGCCAGGCGCCCCGCCCGCTTACGCCCGAAGGGCCCTTCCGCTACGCCGACGCCGTCTTCGACCCGGCCCGCCGCCGCCTGATTTGCGTGCGCGAAGACCACAGCGTGGACGAACCCGCCCGGGTGGCCAACACCCTGGTCAGCGTGGACGCGCAGACCGGCGAAACGCGCATCCTGGCCGCAGGCAGCGACTTCTACGCCACGCCGCGCCTCAGCCCGGATGGCGCGCACCTGTGCTGGCTGGAATGGGATCACCCCAACATGCCCTGGGACGGCACGCGCCTGATGCTGGCCCCCGTCCAACCCGATGGCGCGCTGGGCCCCGCCCGGCAAGCGGCCGGCGGCCCGTCCGAATCGGTCTTCCAACCGGCCTGGTCGCCGGGCGGCATCCTGCACTTCATAGCCGATCCGCGCGGCTGGTGGAATCCCTACCGCATTGTGGGCGGACGCATCGAAGCCCTGCACCGCGCCGAAGCCGAGTTCGGGCTGCCGCAATGGGTCTTTGGCATGTCCACCTATGATTTTGAAGATGACGAAACGCTCATCGTCGCCTATGCGCAATCTGGTACCTGGCGGCTGGCCCGCCTGCACGCCCCCACCGGCGCGCTGACCGACTTCGACCTGCCCTACACAGCCATCAGCGGCGTGCGCACCGGGGCCGGGTTCGCGCTCTTTCAGGCCGGGTCGCCCACCCAGGCCAACGCCCTCATCCGGCTGGATCTGGCCACCGGCGCGGTCGAGACCTTGCGCAGCACGCTCAACACGGCGGTAGATGCGCGCTACATCTCCGTGCCGGAAAATATCGAATTTCCCACCGAAAACGGACTGACGGCCTACGGTTACTTTTACCCGCCCGCCAACCCCGACTATACCGCCCCGGCAGGCGAAAAACCCCCGCTGGTGGTCTTCATCCATGGCGGGCCCACCGGCGCGGCCAGCGCCACCCTGCGCTACGCCGTGCAATACTGGACCAGCCGCGGAATCGCTGTGCTGGACGTAAACTACGGCGGCAGCACCGGCTTTGGGCGCGCCTACCGCGAACGGCTAAAGGGGCAGTGGGGCGTGGTGGATATGGATGACTGCGTCAACGGGGCAAAGTACCTGGCCGCCCAGGGGCGCGTGGGTGGCCAGCGCATGGCCATTCGCGGCGGCAGCGCAGGCGGCTACACCACCCTGGCCGCGCTGGCCTTTCGGGATGTCTTCCGCGCGGGGGCCAGCCACTTTGGCGTAAGCGACATCGAAGCCCTGGCGCTAGACACGCATAAATTCGAAAGCCGCTACATGGACAGCCTGGTGGGCCCCTACCCGGCCGCAAAAGCCGTGTATGAAGCACGCTCCCCCATCCACCATGTAGATAAAATCAACGCGCCGCTCATTCTCTTCCAGGGTTTGGATGACAAAATCGTGCCGCCTAACCAGTCTGAGCGCATTTTTGAGGCATTGAAGGCGCGCGGCGTGCCGGTAGCATACATCGCGTTTGAAGGCGAAGGACACGGCTTCAGGCAGGCGGCCAACATCCAGCGCGCGCTGGACGCCGAGTTGTATTTTTACAGCCGGGTGTTTGGTTTTGAGCTGGCCGAGCCGGTCGAGCCGGTGCAGATAGAGAATTTATAGCCCCTGGCTTGCGCAGAGGCTGAGCCTCTGCACAAGCAGTACGCGCGCCTGTTTTCACCCCACCCCCGGCGGCGCACGGAAAAACATCCCCACCACATAACCCACCAGCGCGCTGACAATGCCAATAAGCGCCATTTGCAACCCGCTTTTGAAAGGGCGCCCCACCGTCACGCGCGCCTTGTAGGCCCCCACCGCAAACAACGTCAGCGCCGCCACGCCCAGCGAAACCCAAATGCTGGGCGTGACCGCTAAAAAGAAAAACGGCGCAAGCGGAATAAGCGACCCGGCCAGGGCCGCAACCCCAACCACCAGCCCCGAAACCAGCGCCTGCGAACGCTCCGGCGGCGTCATCTGAAACTCCTCAGACATCATCACCTGCACCCAGACATCCGGGTTGGCGGTGATGACCTCTACGATCTTGTCGAGTGTTTCGCCCTCGAAGCCTTTTTTGCGGTAAATTTCGCGAATTTCGTGAATTTCCACATCTGGGGCCAGGTGAATGTGGCGATATTCACGCTCGCGCTCGCTGTGGTACAGGTCATGTTCGGCCAGGGTGGAAGTGTACGCCACCGCGCCCATCGAAACCGACTCGGCAAAGGTGGCCGCCAGCCCGGCCGCAATCACGATGCGCGGGTCGCTGGTGGCAGCCGCCACGCCCAAAATGACGCCCAGCACATTCACCAGCCCGTCCTGCCCGCCCAGGATGATCTCTGACAGGCGCGAGTTGTGGCGGTGCGGGTCGTGGTGGTCGTGCAGGCGCACCTGCTCGATCAGGTGTCCGGTAGAGGGGGTAGAAGAAGTACCAGCCATGGGAAAATTCCTTTCGCCCTGAAATTATATGCCAACTGACTGGCGTGCAGGGGCGCCCGGCAAAAGAAAAATTGCTCTGCGCAGGCTAAGCCTGCGCAGAGCAAGAGAGCAATCACGCAAAAAGCGGCTTACTTCACAACCGGTAGTTCAGCGGTAATCCAGGCGTTGAGACCACCAGCCAGGTTGCGCACGTTGGTGTAACCCAGCGTATTCAGGTACATCAACACCATTGCGCCGCGATGCCCAGACTTGCACAGCACCACAATGGGGGCAGCCTTATCGGCCGGAAGTTCGGACAGACGGGCAGGCAGTTCATTGACCGGGATGAGCACCGCGCCTTCGATGTGTCCATCGGCATCCCATTCGGCCTGGGTGCGCACATCCAGAATGAAGGGGGTCGCGCCGCCCGCCAGTTCGGTGTTCAAATCGGGCGCTTTAACGGTGTTGAAGTTATCGGGCAGTTTGGACAGGTAGTCTGCAAGGAAGGCCAGGCGGGTGGCATCCACATCGGGCGCGCCTTTCACTTCAGGCGCAGCGATGGGGTCGGTAACCAGGGGCAGTTCGGCTTTCTTCCAGGCGTTAATTCCACCGCCCAGGTTGACCACGTCGGTGTAGCCGAGCAGACGCAGGGCCATCATGCCCAGCGCGCCGCGGTGACCAGAGGCGCACAGGATGACAATCTTCTGGTCTTTGGCGGGCAGTTTATCCAGGTTTTGCAGCAGGGTGCGAATGGGCAGGTTGATGGAACCGGCAATGTAGCCCGTTTCCACTTCGCCAGGTTCGCGCACATCTACAATGAAGAGCGCACCTTCGGCCAGCATCTCGTTCAGTTTGGCAGCGCTGACGGTGTAGTAGCCCTTGTCGGCGGGCAGGTTGGTGAGGAAATCACCCATCACTACCGGCCAGTTGACCCAGCCCACCACCGGCAGGTTGGCGGCTTTCCAGGCGTTGAGGCCGCCGTTGAGGTTGATGACATCGGTGTAGCCGAGCAGGCGCAGGGCCATCATGGCCATGCCGCCGCGGTGACCAGAGGCGCAGTAGATGAGGATGGGGGCGTTCTTATCGGCAGGCAGTTTGTCCAGGTTATCCAGAAATTCGGGGAAGGGGATGAGGGTGGCGCCTTCGATGTAGCCGTCTTTGTCCCATTCGGCCTGCGAGCGGACGTCAATGATGGTGGGGTTCTTTTCGGCCAGATATTCGGTAACTTTATCGGCCTTGACGGTGTAGAAGCCCTTGTCGGCAGGCAGGTTGGAGAGGAAAGTATCCAGCGCCTCGAACAGTTTCTGGTCAGCCACGATGGGCGTGCTGATGGACTTGGGCGCTTCGGGCAGGCTGCCTTTTACCAGCGGCAAGCCAGCCTTGGCCCAGGCGTTTGTGCCGCCGCCCAGGTTGATGACGTTGGTGTAGCCCAACATGCGCAGGGCCATCATGGCCATGCCGCCGCGATGACCAGAAGCGCAATAGATGACGATTTGCTCATCAAGTCCGGGCAGTTTGTCCAGGTTTTTGAGCAGGTCGCGCACCGGGATGTTGATAGCGCCTTCGATGTAGCCATTGGCTTCCAGTTCGGCAGGTTCGCGCACATCTACCAGGAAGGCCGGTTTTTCGGCCAGTTGCTCATTGAGTTTGGCCGCGCTAATCGCGCCGTAGCCTTTATCGGGCGGCACCTGCGCCCAGAAGGCCGGGAAATAGGTGGAGATGTCGAACGGTGGTTCGGGGGTAGGCGGCGCCTCGGTAGGCGGCGCTTCGACGACGGGCGCCTGGGTCACTTCGGCCGGGGCAGCCGGGGCGCAGGCGCTCAGAATCATGCTCAGGGCGAGCAGGATTCCAAGCAGAGCAGATAATTTACGTGACATAGTCAAATTCTCCTTTTTATTGATCTATCTAAAATCAGGCCGGTTTAGGGCAGCCTGTGGCAAACGGTGCAGGCAGATTCGATGCGGCCTACATGGCTGGCAGGTAATTTGGCGGTAGTGTGACAGCCGCTGCACATGCCAGGCTGGTAACTGGCATGGTTGGCAGGCATGCTTGCAGCGTTGTTGATTTCAGCCATGCTGGGCGGCAAGGTGGTAACGATGACAGATGCATTGGCATCCAGTTCGGCGGGCTTTACTTTGTCGGCCGTCAGGAAGTATTGCGCGCTAGCGTGGCAGTTCTCGCAAGCCGAGGCCTGGGGTGTTTTGCGCTGGATGTTGTGCGGCGTGGTGTAAGCCCAGGTGGGCAGCGCATTGAAGTTTGGCAGCAGGTTTTCGCCATAGAACTGGTAACTGGTTGGCGCAACAGGAATGTGACGCACGGTGACAAAGTCGTAAGGACGCTGGTCATTTTTGAGCGGATTACGCCCAATGAAGAAGGTAAAGTAGGTAGCCTGGGTTTCAAAGAATGGGTTGCCGGTCTTATCGCTGATGGCTACATGGCAGCCGTCACAACTGGTGTAGGTGATGGCATGGCAAACCTGGCAGGCCAGTTTTTCGCCGTGGGCCTGGTGCATCACGTTGGGAGTTTCAGCCGCGAGGGCCTCGGCGTGGCAGTCGGTACAGGCGGGCATTTGCGGGCCGTCGTAGCGGTTGGCGGGCGGGGTATCGCCATTGTTCTCGCCGTGCATGTCGGCGCCGGTGTGACAGTCCACGCAGTTCATGCGCCCCTGACGGAAGTGCACATCGCCTGGCAGGTCTTCGTTTTTACCCAAATATTCGTTGCCCACACGGCTGCCATGACAAGCCGTACAGTTGCGCGTCATAGAGGGCGTCTTGTTGATGACATGTCCGTTGACAAAGCCACCACCCACCGAAGCCGGTTGGCTGATGTGGCAGTCTCCGCAGCTGGTGTGGCAACGCGCGCAGTGATTGTCAAACATGGTTTCGAGCGCAGGGTGGTTTTCCACGCCGCTGCGGGTGTTAAGCGCGGTCCAGTAGCCGCCCAGCGAGGCGTGCAGACTCTGGTCGAATTGTTCAGACTGGTCTTTATGGCAGGTGGCGCACACGTTGTTGGGTCCGGCGCTTGGGTCGGCAATCATGCCGGTGTGGGCAACGTCCATGTCAGACGACTGCACACCGCCGTGGCAGAACGTGCATTGAATATCACCATGCCGGGTGGCCGAGAAGTCCGCGCTATTGACAAAAACTTTCTCCCATGGCTCCAACGGAGCCACATCGCCCCCTCAGCCAACCCCTTTAGATTCGCCTTCGCTGTGCTCTTCGGGTTTAGCAAGCGCTGTAAGGGTGTCTTTATTTGTGTGGCAGTCCAGGCACGCATCTACCACCGGAGCAGGCGTGGGCGAGGCAGCCAACGTGGGCTGGGCAGGCGCCTGGGTTGGCGTTACAGTTTCAGCAGGGGCAGGCGCTGACGCGCAGGCAGACAGCCACCACAGGCTGGCCCCTAAAGTAATGAGCGCAATGATCTTTCGCAAAACGCACCTCCTTTTTGTGATTTTATTCACAAACTACGCACTATATATTACAGGCAAGGACTAATTAGAACAAGTGACATTTGTAACCCTCATCTATTTGAATTCCTAATAAGAAATCATAAGGCGCGCTTATGCAAGCGCGCGGTAATAAAGATAACTGTCCCGAAGGCTGGTTTGTTGCTTACGCCGG